>Ga0335085_10000290_pt1 | contig 151960 bp, 127 predicted proteins | sample Lox_Sample_45_FD_206712 | JGI IMG/M metagenome (GOLD analysis project Ga0335085, IMG submission 206712) | Soil microbial communities from Loxahatchee National Wildlife Refuge, Florida, United States - Lox_Sample_4.5 | ecosystem: Environmental > Terrestrial > Soil > Wetlands | place: USA... | reverse complement strand
GCGATGAGATCGCGGCGAGCACCAACCTGTGCGTTGCCCTGATCATGTCGCGGCAGTGGGAGCAGGCCCGTTCCACGTGCGACGAAGCGGTGAACGATGCGCGCTTCAACACGGCGGACAACTCGCTGGGCGCACGCCAGGAGCAGCAGAAGGAGATGGCGATCGCCTACTCCAACCGCGCTGTGCTCGAGTACCTGACCGACAAGCAGCAGAGTGCCACGCGCGACGTGGAGCGAGCGCACCGGCTCGCACCTTCCACGGAGTTCGTCTCGCAGAACTGGGTTGCGCTCAACGGCAAGCCGCAGAGCATTTCCTCACCGGAGATTGCCGCTGCCAACTAAGAAACGTCCGGGGGCGGTATGGCACGGGATGCCTGCCGTCTCCGGATTTTTTTATGGTGTACGCGACAGCGGGCTCGGGTTGGGCGACCGAGCCAGTACAGTTGCGGCTTTGGCCAAGCGCCCGAGTTGCCCCATCGGCGGCTCCGCATTTCCAGCCCCCGCACCGAGGGATGGATCGCTGGACGCGGGAATCAACACTGCCCGGTTTCCCATTCGGTAGGCTGCAAGAACGTTTGCCTGCGCCAGTACCGACGACAATGGCAAAGGGCGTTCCTGGGCACAGCTGCCCGCTGGTGCCGTGCTCTTGGCGCAGCCGCTTTCAGAACCCGCTCCCCTTCTTCGTGAGCATCCCGCAGCGTCACCGCAAATGGCTCGCCCGCCGTGCGTGCCGCCGCCGGATTGCCGAGCGTCGGCTAAAGCGGGCGCATCAAGGACACGATCTGCAGCTTTCCGGGCGGATTGGTGCTCGATGCGAGCGAGGTTGTACTGATCGAGGAGAGGGTCGGCCGCGACGCCCTCGTCGGCTTCGGATCGCCGTAGACGCTGAAGTCGATCTGACTCTCATGGTCATTCTCAACCTCCTTCGCGGTCATGCCGAAGCTGCGGGGAGCCGAGTGGCCCGCGGGCAGGCCGCAGGCTCGCTTCCTTGCCCGCGGCTTCCGCCAGTCACAGCAGCCGCCGCCTCGTGCGAGGCTCGATCTTCTGGCCTTCGCTGCCGCGCGTTCGCGTGTCGGCGCTGGGGTCTGCGATCCACGCGCCGATCTGCCAGGCGCCAGGGCGGGCTTGCGCCGGCATCGCGATCTCAGTGAGCGCATGCCGTACGGTGCGCTCTCTTGCGCCGCGGCACGCCCGACGGACCCCGACGCAGCATGCGCTCCCGCGCATCCCATCTGGGCGAGCCGGCCTCAAATTGTGGCGCCGACGGCGTCCAGATCGGCCGGTGCCATCACCCCGCTCCAGCGTGGCGAGCGCTCTTCCTGGACTGCTGAGGCACTCCAGAGCCTGCGAGTTACGCGCGCGACGGCCTGCTCCAGACGCGCCCGCGTGCCGAGGGCCCAGGCGCTCTCGTCATCGGCCAGGAATGGTCCCCGATAGAGTGCAAGTGCACTCAGCAGCTCCTCGCGGTTGCGTGCCGCGCTCAGGAGCTGCTCGAATTTCCATGCATCGACGCAGCAGACCGCCGGATCGATGCGCAGCCGGCCCGCACCGAAGTGAATTGCCTGGCGGTGCACCAGCAGACGCCGCAGGCGATGCAGGGTCGTGATCAGCGCTCGATAGGCATCGAAGCCTTCGGCATCCGGCCACAACTGATCCGCAAGCGCCCCGACGCTGCTGCCCCGGGGGCCGGCAGCCACCAGCGCGGCGAGCAGCTCGAGCGGCCGGCGCGGTCCGCGGCCTTCGAACTGCAGCAGCACGCCGTTGATCAGCAGATCGAAGCGGCCGAGCGTGAAGATGTGCACGGGTACGGGAGGCGAAGGGTCGGTCGTCAAGGCCGAAGTGGGAAGCCATTGCATGGGGGCGCTCCTGGTTAGTTGGCGGACGGCTGCCGTTCTAGGCGGTCGCCACCCAAGAGGTCCTCAGCGGCTTCGAAAGCTTTTCTTAGTCTTTTCTCATCACAGCAGGATCAATAACTTGCGCACGTTCAACTGAGCGTCGGATCCTCAATATTCGAACTGGTAGGACAGTCCGATGCTATCTCCAGGGTCGTTTTCCGGTGTAGTTCCCTGGGTTGCAGTTCCATTACCGAGGCGCGTCTGCAGCTTAAGGCCCTTGGTCAGGTCGACATCCACTTCGACTTGAGTGAAACCGTTGGTGCTCTGTCGACCCCCGACGAACACCCGGTTGCTCACATAGCGGCCGGCTGTGATCGTGGCGCCGGAGTTGCTCTGTGCGGTGCTGGTCGTCGTGCCGTTCGTGCCGCCGGTAATCGAGAGCCGATCGAGACCCAGAGACCTCTGGAGCTTCGCGAGCGGATTGAGACCATTGCCGCCGACACCGCCGAGCGTGGCTAGGGCGGCCCCGATCTGCGCGACCTGCAAAGCGCTCAACTGGGAGGCGCTCTGACCGAACAGCAGCCGCGCGAGAATCTCATCCTGCGGCAGCTGCGGCGTGCTGCTGAGCTCGAACTGCGGTGCGTCGGCGAGCCCCGTGATGTGCAGTACGACGGTGGAATCGGCAACCGTGCTCTGCGCGGTGAAATCCAGCGTCGGATCGATCCTCTTCTGCAACCCCGCCCCGTTGAAGCTCACGCGTCCATTCGTGAAGGTCAGCTGGCTGCTGCCCAGCGTGAACTGGCCGCGGACCATCTCGAAGCCGCCACCGACGCGTGGCTCGGCCGTCGTCCCGCCTAGGTGCAGCTCTCCACCGAGCTCGGCCGAGAGGCCACGTCCCTGGACGAAGATTCCACGGGGTGCATCCAGGGTGAGATCCAGTCCGATCAGCAGACGCTTTTCGGGAGGCGTCGGCGGTGCCTGACCGGGGCGGCGCACATCGAGTACGGCGACGTTCGGGGGAAGGCTGTTGGGAATGCCGATATCCGCGCGGTTCAGATAGACCTTGCCCGCCACATCGAGGCGCTCACGCAGCGTGCCCTTCAGGGTGATGTCGGCATTGAGGTTGGCGGTGAGAATATCGCTCGTGATCGGCTGCGCGTTCTTGGCTGTCAAGTGCAGGTCGAGCGGCAGCTTCGGCTCCGCGATGCCGATCGTACCCGTGATGCTCAGCTGGCCCGGCGCGGCGCGCGCGGTCAAGCTCGTGATCCGCAAGCCGCTGTTTGCGCCGACCAGGTGCGCCGAAATGTCGGCGAGATGGATGCCTTGCGTGTAGTCGCGGAAATCCCCATTTGATAGCTGCACGGTGCCTGCGATCTGCGGTGCCGTAGCCGCACCCGCGATGCTCGCTTCAATCTTGAGCAGGCCCGTCGCCCGCTCGCCGTTCGCCTCCAACCAGGGGTTGGCGAGCGCGAGGTCCAGGTTGCCGGCGAGTTTGAGATCCACCGCCGCGCCCGTCTCGAGCGGCACGCGGCCGCGCAGCGTGAGCCGAGAGCTGCGGCCCGCACCGAGATGGGCATCCACATCTGCTGCAGTGCCCGTCAGCTCCGCCGTCGCCTTGAGATCAACGGCCGCTAGATCGCGCGCCGCACTGTTGGCCAAGCGTATTCCATTCGCCGTCACGGTAAGTTTGCCGACGGGGGCCGACAGGCTGCCATGCACCTGCGCGTCGGCGTTCAGCGAGCCGCTCGCAAGCACATCCGGGATGAAGTCATTGAGCAGAGCTGCATCGACGTGCTGCAAAGAGGCCTGAGCATCGAGGTTCGGCGAGAGCCGACCCTGCAGATCGAGCACAGCTTGCTGCATTCCAAGGCGCAGGCGGCTGATCGATATCCCATCGGCCAGGGAGAGCGTCGCAGGAGACAGCAGTCGCAGCGACTGATCCCGGTACTTCGCCTCGGCGTCCTTGAGCCTCACCCGCCGCGCCGGAAGATCGACGCTGCCCGAGCTCGTAAGGCTCGCGGGCGCTCCATGCAGCTCGGGCAACTGCAGCGCGAGTTCGACATGCAGCGCAGAGAGCGGTCCGTTGCCGCTCAGCTGACCACTCGCTGCCAGATCACCCGCGACGACTTGCCGCGCGTCGACCCGTAATTGCGCAAAGCTCTGATCGCCGCTCGATCGCAATTCCAGCTCTCCCGCGATTGCGCCTTTGAGCTGTGTGCCGAGCAATGGGTCGAGGTCGGCGAGTTGATCGACGCCGAGACGAAGTGTGCCGCGTCCCCGCTTGAGGTCGGCGGCCGCGGTCAGGTCCCCTTCGGCATGCACGCTTCTCCAGTGCGTGTGTCGGATCAGCAGGTGAAATCCATTCGCGGGCCCGCGCTCGAACGAGCCCTCGAGCTGCAGGGGGGCGCCCGCAAGATCGCCCTGTACCTGTAACGCTGCGCTTGGAGAGCTCGGAACGTTCCGAAACTTGACACTGGCGCTGAGCGCGCCGCCCGGCGCTCCGCGGACTGCGAGCGTCGATGAAGCCTGAAGATCACCGGTGAGGGACTTCGGCGCTCCCTCCAGTCGGGCATTGAGCTTGAGTGAGCCGGCGAGGACAGGTGCCAGAAGCGACAGGTCCTGGAGAGCGAGCTGGCCGCGCGCGTGGACTGCCTGGATCGGTCCACCCGTCGCATTCGCCGCCGCTCGATCCGCGGTGCCGCTCGCAGACACCGACAGCGAGCTTGATGTCAGCAGCAGTCGCTGCACCTCGAGGCTGCGATCATTCAGGCTCGCCGTGAGCTGCAGGCGGGTCGAGCCGCGCAGCATGGTTGGCGCACCGTCAGCGAGCTTCGCGTTGGCGTCCACGCTCACGCGTGTGACGTTCGCATGCTGCGCCGCCTCGCCTTTGATGACGGCCGTACCGGCGATGCGCTGTTTGACGATTGCCGCCAGAGGCGCAAGGTCCAGCAACCCGAGCTCAAAGCTCGCTCGGAGCGTGCCGGATGTGAGCGCGTGCGCCTGCAGAGTGAACAACCGATGGCTTGCTTGCAGCTGCAGAGGCCGCGCGGGGTCCTCCAGGCGCAGCGTGGCCTCGACGCGCAGGGGCGCGCCCTGTAGCAATTGGGGCACGGGTCCCGGCAATACCACGCCCTCGGCGGTTGAACGCAGCCCGAGGCTCCCGGCAGCTGCGGTGAGGCTCGCATCGAGTGCCGCGATTTGAGCGCCGCCCGGCAGCTGCAGCTGCTCGATCTGCAGCCGTCCGTCCGCCTGCGGCTCTTTGAGAGTTCCGCGCCAGCGACTCTCCAGATCGACACGCTGCCAGGAGAGCTGCGGATGCGGCATCATCGCCGGTGCGTGGAGACTGACTTCCAGGTCGGCGGCGGGCTGGAGGAGGTTGACCGTACCGTGTGCCCGCGCACGCAAGTCTCCTGCAAGCGCATCGAGAGACACCTTCTCCTCATTGCGGGGCCCGGCGATCGCGGCCGTGAGCGACAGCGCACCCAATCCAGGCACCTGCAGCAGATGCTCCAATGGACCGGCCGCCGGCTCCTCGAGCTTGAGTTGTCCATCCATGCGCGCGCGGTCCACGCGCAGCTGCAGCTCGTAGTTCCCCGTGCCGTTGGTGCGCCGCGCGACGAGTCTGGCCGTGGCATTCTCGAATGACCTGAAGTGGGCCGATGCGAGCACCTTCAGCGAGGCGCGCGATCCTGCGAGTTGCGGCCCGAGCTCGAGGGTGCCAATCGAGAGTTGTCGCACATCGATGTGTGGCACGCTGGGCTTGCCCCCACTGCCCGGGGAGCCGCTGCTGACCGGCAGACGCTCGAAATCGAGCCGCACGATGCGCAGGCTGTCGACCTGCACACGCCGTTCAAGCAGCGCGAGCGGTGACCAGCGCAGAGAGATCCGCTCGATGCTCATCCATATGCCGCGGTCATCGGCAAGCTGCAGGTGCTGCAGATCAATCGCGGCGGGAAATGTTCCGCCGATGCCGCTGATGCGTACATGGCCTGCGGTCAGGCGCTGTGTCCAGTACTCGATGAGCGAGCGGCCGCCTGCGGTGTTCCCCGCGATGAGAATGCCTGCGACGAGCACCACGATCAGCGTGAGCAGGCTTGCCGTGATCCAGGCGACAAGCTTCATCCAGCGGCGCATCAGAACGCCTGCCCGAGACCGATGTAGATCTCGAAGTGATCGTCGTTCGCGGCGCGCTTGGTGGGAAAGGCGACATCGAAGCGCACCGGGCCGATCGGTGTGTAGTAGCGCACGCCCGTACCGATGCCGACCCGATAGATGCCGCTCGTCGGATCCAGACTGTCGCTCACTTGCCCTACGTCGACAAAGACCGCCGCACCGAAGTTCGTGAGAAAACGCTGGCGATACTCGGCGCTCGCCGCCGTCATCGCCGTGCCGCCGATCGGATTGCCATCCTTGAATTGCGGCCCGACGGACTGGTAACGATAGCCGCGGACGGTACCGCTGCCGCCGGCATAGAAGCGCTGATCGGGCGGCAGCTCGATCGTGCTGGCACCCTGCGCGAAGCCTCCGAGGGCGCGCAGTGCGAGCACGCTGCGTCCGGCATCAGCACCGAACAGCCGACTCAAATCGATGTAGCTCGCGATGCTTGCCTGCGTGATCAGGAACGTCTGGTTGCCCGTGGCCGCAGCGGCGGCCGCCGCACTGGTCGCCGTGGTCCCCGTTGCAAAGGAGAAGGTGGGAGAGACGCTCATCGAGGCTCGAAAGCCGTGCGTGGGGTCATCCAGCGGCGAAGCAAGGTTCGTCGTGTCGTAGGTGACCCCCAGCGGGACGCTAACGAGCGTGTAGTCGTTGCTGACCTTCTCGCAGGGCGGGTTGCCCTCGCCGGGCGGATTATCGATACAGGTGGTCAGGTCCTGCTGAGCGATGGTCTCGTGCATCAGCGTGACACCGACGGTGGCACGCCAGAGGCTTGAAAGCTTGCGGCTCAAGCTCACGCCGGCGGTCTGGGCGGTCTGGTCGTAAGCATCGAGAAACTGCTTCAAGGCGCCGACTGTGAACTGCAGGGATTGATCGCGGTGTCCAAAGTCCGGAATGGTGTAGCGGGCGCTCGTGTCGTAGCCGAGCGAGGTGCTGGCGCTGCCGCCCACGTTGATCACCGTGGCGGACAAGGTGAGCTGCTCGGCGTTGCCGAACACGTTGCGATCCGACCAGCTGACTCCGCCGCTCGCGCCGAGGTCGCTCGAATAGGCCGCATTCAAAGTGACTGCGTGTCGCGGGCGCTCGCGCACCCGAAAGGTCACGGGAACCCGGCCCTCGGCATCCGGAGCCGTGCCGAGCCGTACGCTGACTGTTGCGAACACGCCGAGATCGAGCAGATCCTTGCGCGCCGCCTCGACCTTCGAGGCATCATAAGGCTCGCCCGTGTGCAGCAGCAGCCGCCTGCGCACCAAGGACTCGTGCACGCGCGTCAACCCCGTAATGTGAATCTCACCCACGCGAACGCGTGGCCCGGTCACGACGCGAAAGCTCAGATTGAGCACCTTCTGCTGCGGATCCTCGTAGGCGATCGGCGGGTCGACCTTGGCGAAGGCATAGCCCTGGTTCTCCAGCTGCGTCAGCATGCGTGCACCCCCCGCCAGTACCTCGGCGGCGACTGCCGGTGCGCCAGTTGCCAAAGCCAGCTTGCTGCGAGCGTCATCGGGCACGGTGCCCTCGATATCGATGCGTCCCAGGTGATAGATAGGCCCGAGGACGAAGCTGATGCGACAGTGTGCCTCGCTGCCGTTGGGCATCGCGATCAACTTGTCACTGAGATCGGGCGCGTTGAGCGGCAGAGTGTCGATCGTGATCGTGACCGCGCCCTGATAATAGCCGAAGCTCTGGAGCACGGTCTGCAGCCGATTGATGTCACTGCGCGCGCGGGCGATCAAACCGAAAGGCCCCACAGGTGCTGAGCTGCGCAATGCCTGCAGCTGCGACGTTGCCTTGAGGGTCGCATCCAGCGCGTCGCTGCCCGTCGAGTCCAGCTTCACGTCGTAGCTCTGCGGATCGGCGGCGTTCGCTCGCGGCAGCAAGGCAAGCAGGCAGGCGAGCAGCAAGACAGCGCAGCGAAGAACCGACTGCATGGCGGCAGTGTTTGCGTATCTCTTGGGCACGGCGAGCGTCGTCGAGCGCTCGCTACTTCAGCCAACGCGGGAAGGTCGTAGGGGTTACGCGGCGCCGCTCCGCGGCTCTGTCCGGGAGGGATGAGGGCTCGAAGGGCAGGAAGGGCATACCGGCACGTATCTTACTGCGCTCATCCCAGGGGTTGCAGAGGATGAGGGGTTGCGCAGGACCGGCAGAATGAGATCATGTGGTGCAAGGCAAGAACCACTTGTATGAGCCTATTTCTGCGCATCAATGCGGCGCTTGCCGCTGGCTTCGTGCTCGCCCTGCTGGCCGCGGGCATCATCTGCAAGCTCACCCTCGAGTCGAGCGCCCGACGCGAGGTGCTCGCCGAGGCCGCCCTGATGATGGACAGCGCCAGCGCGATGCGCGCCTATACCGCGAACCAGATTGAACCGCTGCTGGTTGACCACCTGGAGAACGAGTTTCTGCCGCAGAGCGTTCCCTTCTACGCCGCGACGCAAAACTTCCTGAAGCTGCGCGAGCGACATCCGCAGTACACCTACAAGGAGGCGACCCTCAACCCGACCAATCCACGGGATCGAGCCACGGACTGGGAGTCCGACATCATTCAGCGCTTCAGGAACGACCCCACGACCCAACAGGTGGTCGGCGAGCGGGAGACCCCTGTGGGTCCCTCGTTATACCTCGCCCGACCCATTCGGGCGGAGGCGCAATGCCTCACCTGCCATGGCCTCGCGGCCCAGGCGCCGCGCACGGAGATCGCGAGCTACGGGAGCGACAACGGCTTCGGCTGGCATGAGCATGAGGTCGTCGGCGCGAGCGTCGTGTCGGTGCCGCTCGCGAGTGCGCGAGCCTCGAGCGATGCGAGCTGGCGCACTCTGATGGGCTCGCTCGCCGTGCTGTTCCTCGGACTGCTCGTACTCATCAACGCGGCACTCTACCTCATGGTGTTGCGGCCGCTGCGGCGCATGAGCGCCATCGCCGATCGGTTGAGTGTCGGGGATACCTCGGCTCCGGATTTTCCGCTCGCTGGCGCCGGTGAGATCGCCCAGCTCGGTGCTGCTTTCGATCGCATGCGCAAGAGCCTCGCGAAGGCAATGAAGCTGCTAGAGCCCTGAGCCCGTGCCGCACGAGATCTTCGTCAGCTACTCCCAGCCCGATCGCGACTGTGCGCTCGAGATCGTCACGCGCATCGAGGGCTGCGGCCTGCACTGCTGGGTGGCACCGCGCGATATCACGCCGGCGGCGGATTGGGCCGCGGAGATCATCGATGCCATCTCCAACGCGCACCTCATGGTGCTCATCTTTTCGGCGAGCAGCAACGACTCTCCCCAAGTGCGTCGCGAGGTGGAGCGCGCGGTTCACAGACAGCTGCGGATACTGCCGTTCCGCATCGAGGATGTGCTGCCCTGCAAGAGTCTCGAGTACTTTCTAAGCTCGCAGCACTGGCTCGACGCATTTCCACCGCCGCGCGAGCCGCACTACGCACGGCTCTGCAGTTATCTGTGCACCGCGCTCGCGCTCCCGCCGCAGGTGCTCGCAGCCCGCGCCACCGGCTTCGCAAGCACTTCCAAAGAAAGTCCCGCAGCCGGCCCGGTGTTTGCAACTGCGCTTCTCAAGGGGCTCGAGGCCGAGCTCGCCACGTGCATCGGCCCGATCGCGCGTCACCTGGTCACTCACGCGGCGACGCGGGCCGCCAGCGCCGAGGAGCTACAAACCCGTCTCGCCGCCGAGCTCGACTCGGAGAGCGATAGAGCGCGTTTTCTCGAGGCCTGCCGGCGCTTGCGGCAGTCCCGAGAGTGAGCTTGCCGCCCGCGCGTGACACGAGAGCCGCGCGCCGGGCAGCCGGCCTCGCTTTGCTGGCGCTGTGGTCGTGGACCGCCGGATGCGCGCCGGCACGTGCGGCAAGCGCGCGCACCACGCTCGAGGCACAGTCCGCGGCGCATTTCGCACGGCTCGCCCTCGATTGCCTGCATCGGGAGTATCCCAACAAGATCGCGCACACGCTGGCGAGCGACGCCGATGCGCTGCCGCCGCGACAGCTGACGCCGGCCTTTTACGGCTGCTATGACTGGCACTCGGACGTGCATGGACATTGGCTGCTCGCACGGCTCATCCGCCTATTTCCCGATGCAGCGTTCGTGGCCGACGCCCGGGCCGCGCTCGCGCTGAGCCTGACGGCGCGCAACCTCGCAGCCGAGGCGCTCTATCTGCAGCGCGAGGATCGCGCATCCTTCGAGCGCCCCTACGGCCTTGCGTGGCTGCTGCAGCTCTGCGCCGAGCTGCGCAGCTGGAATGATCCCCAGGCGGCGCAATTCGCACGTAATCTGCAGCCGCTCGAGAGCGTGGCGGTCGCACACTTGAGGGCGTGGCTCGGCAAGCTCCACTACCCGATCCGTTCCGGTGAGCACGACCAGACCGCATTCTCTTTCGGGCTCATCTGGGACTGGGCCGGCGTGGCCGCGGATACGGACATGCGCGCACGGCTCGCAGATGCTGCACGGCGCTTCTACCTTGCCGACCGGAACTGTCCGCTCGAATATGAGCCCTCCGGCGAGGACTTCCTCTCGCCCTGTCTCGCCGAGGCGGATTTCATGCGTCGCGTGCTCGACCGGCGGCGTTTCGCCACCTGGCTGACTGGCTTCCTACCCGCGCTTCGTGCCGGCACGCCGGCCAGCTGGTTACGGCCGGGCATCGTCACGGATCGCGCCGATCCACGGCTCGCTCACATCGATGGTCTCAACCTGAGCAGGGCATGGATGCTCGAGGGAATGGCGCACGGCCTCGCTCCGCACGACCCACGCGTTGCCGTGCTGCTGGACGCAGCCGCTCGACACCGCGCGGCGGCGCTACCCGCGGTGACCGGCGAGCACTATGAGGGCGCCCACTGGCTGGGCACGTTCGCGGTCTACCTCACGAGCGCAAGTGGATTGGGCACGAGCGCGCCGCCCCCGAAGGGCGCCTCTCCCTGAGGCACACCCTTCTGCAAGCGCTCCGCTGCCTCGCTATATGCGCCCGACCAGCAGCAGGATGATCACGACCAGCAGAACGATTCCGAGCAGCCCGCTGGGGTAGTAGCCCCAACCGGTGCTGTATGGCCAGGTCGGCAGGGCACCGAGCAGCAAAAGCACCAGAATGACAATGAGGACGATCCTGAGCATCGGAATCCCCGCGCGTTACCCGACCTTAACCGTACAATGTGCGAGGGGCGCGCCGAGTTCCGCTCGGAATCATTTGTGGCGCTAAGCGCTTATCGTGAACGCACACCTGACTCAGCAGGCACGTTCCTGGGCACGCATTCGAGCATACGGACCGCAAAGCCGGGAGCATCTGTCGGCGCGCGCCACCTACGTGCTCGCCGATGCCAGTGCCTGGCTCGAGGAGCTTCCGGCGCGCTCGCTGCATGCCGTCGTCACCGATCCGCCGTATGGGCTGATCGAATACAACGGGCTCAACCAGGGCAAGCTGCGCGCCGGCCGCGGGGGTGTGTGGCGCATTCCGCCATCCTTCGACGGTGCTCAGCGCCGGCCGCTACCGCGCTTCACCGTGCTATCCGCAGAGCAACTTGGCGCGCTGCAGGGCTTCTTCAGCGCGCTGGCGCAAGCTCTGATGCGCGTGCTCGTGCCGGGCGGGCACATCTTCATGGCCTCCAATCCGCTGCTCTCGAGCATAACGTTTCAAGCGATGCAGTGCGCCGGGCTGGAAAAGCGTGGTGAGCTGATCCGTCTGGTGCAGACCTTGCGCGGAGGCGATCGCCCGAAGGGCGCCGAAGCGGAATTCCCGGATATCTCGATGATGGCGCGCTCTTGCTGGGAGCCATGGGGCATCTTCCGCAAACCGCTCGAGGGGACCGCGGCCGAGAACCTGCGCCGCTGGGGCGCAGGTGGCCTGCGCCGCATTTCGGGCCAGGAGCCTTTCAGAGACGTGATCGCCTGCCCACCGGCGCGCGGGCTCGAGAAAGCGCTCGCCCCGCATCCTTCACTCAAACCGCAGCGCTTCTTGCGCCAGATCGTGCGCGCTTCGCTGCCGCTCGGAATCGGTATCGTCTACGATCCTTTCGCCGGCAGCGGCTCGACACTCGCCGCGGCGGAGGCGCTCGGCTATCGTTCGATTGGCACCGAGCGCGATCGGCGGTACTTTGCCATGGGCTGCAAGGCCTTTAGCCGTCTGACACAGCTTGCCTGCAGCGGCTGAACCAGCCGCACGCGGCTGCGTCGCGACTCAGGTCGGCACGCGGCGGCGCGCATGCAGGGCCATTGCAATGAGCGACCAGCCGCCAAACAGCATGTTGATACCGATGATCACCCCGAGCGCCCAGAACGCGCTGCCTGGCAGACCGGCGAGCACGATGGCCCCGAGCACCAGATCGAGGATGCCGCTCGCCAGCATCCAGCCCCAGCGGCCCGACAGCGCGCGGCGATGTTCGATGGCGTAGAGGATCGAGACCACGCCCTCGGCGAACAGGAAGGCGATCAATATCGCCGTGAGCGACAAAGTGCCCAGCACCGGACGCACGAGCAGCAGCACACCCGCGGCGATGCCGACCAGCGCCGAGATCAAAGACCAGATGAAGCCGGGCGCGTGGCGCGCACGCAGCGTGCTGATCAAACCGATCACACCGCTCACGAGCAGGATCCACCCGAAGAGCACGGTCGCGGCGAGCGAGGCGACCGGAGGCACGATGATCGCCAGCAGGCCGAGAACGACGAGCACGATGCCCTCAACAAGGAACAGGGTCGAGTGCTCGCGCACTGCCGCGGCAAGCCGGCCGGGACCGATGGGAGGTTCGCTAGCCATGATCGAATGGGCAAGCACGATACACGCTTCGCAGTGTGCGCGCGCAGGACGATGGTACTATCGGCGCCCATGAAAATTCTCGTCGCTCTTCTCGTATTGCTCGCGCTCGGCGCGGGTGTCAGCTGGTATGCAGCCGGGCACGCGCCCGGGCCCGTCGTGGTGATCGCCGCGCCGCAAAAGGCGATCGGTCAATCTAGCGAGCTCAGCGTGCTGATCGATACCCCGGATGGGCGGCTGAAGAGTCTCGACGTTGCGCTCGATCAGGGTACAACGCACCTGCCGGTTTTCAGCCTTGCCACGGGAGCTCCCCAGCTCCTCCAGGAGGGTGCTCACCGCCTGCGCCTTTCCCGTCCCATCGGCAAGCAGCAGATTCCCCAGCTCGTCGCTGGACAGGCGCGTCTCACCGTCACGGCCTCGCGGTCCGTGCTGTTCGGACTGCGTGAAGTGGCGACGACCGCAGGCCGCGATCTCCAGGTACGGCTTACACCCCCGACGGTGGCGGCACTGTCGAGCTTTCAATACATCAACCAGGGCGGCTCGGAGATGATCATCTATCGAGTCTCGCCGGCCGATGTCGCCTCGGGCGTTCGGGTAGGGGAGCACGAATATCCTGGATTTCCAGCCTCGGGAGCCCACATCGCCGGAGCTGACCCGGCATTACGCGTCGCCTTCTTCGCGTTGCTGTGGAATCAGGACCCGAGCACACCGATCAGCCTGTACGCGCGGGATGAGGTGGGCAACGAGGCTCACGCAAGCTTCGAGTATCGCGTATTTCCGAAATCCTTCCGCGAGAGTCGCATTCCGATCGACGACCACTTCCTCGCCAAGGTGGTCCCGCCGATCCTCGCCAACTCACCCGAGCTGAAGGTCGCTGATCCCTCGGATCTGCTCGCTGCGTTCCTGCGCATCAACAATGAGCTGCGTCGTGAGAACGGCGCGACCATCGCGGCGCTCGGACGCGCGACCGAGCCGCAGATTCTCTGGCAGGGGCCGTTCCGGCAGCTGGTCAACACCGCGGTCGAGGCCGGCTTCGCCGATCAGCGTGCGTACGTCTACAAGGGGCAGGTGGTGGACCATCAGGTGCACCTAGGGTTCGACCTCGCCTCGATATCCGGTGCGCCGGTCCTCGCGGCCAATCGTGGCAAAGTGGTTTATGCGGGCTGGCTCGGCATCTACGGCAACTGCGTCATTCTCGATCACGGCATGGGTGTGCAGTCGCTCTATGCGCATCTGTCCGCCATCGAGGTGAAGGTGGGAGACATGGTGAGCGAGAACCAGCACCTGGGACGCACTGGCTCGACGGGTCTTGCGGGTGGCGACCATCTGCACTTCACGATGCTGCTCGGCGGTAACGCCGTCACACCGATCGATTGGTGGAGCGCCAAGTGGGTGGCGGATCGAATCGATCGCAAGCTGCACGAAGCCGGGGCGACGCCGGACTCGACACCTGCTGTCCAGTCGGCTGTTGCACCGGCACCGCCGCGACAGGCGACGCCTGCGAGGCGCCATCACCGGTCACACTCCGCAGCTTCTCGACAGGCTGCCCGCTGAGCGGCGGCGGCGGGTGCTCAGACGAGCATACCGACGACGGCAGCCGTGCTGCAGTTGGCGATCATGCCGCCGAGAAGCGCACGCAGCCCGAGCTTGCTGATCTCCGCGCGGCGCGCAGGCGCCATGGTCGCAAGTCCCGCAACCAGAATGGCCACGCTGCCAAAGTTGGCGAATCCGCACAGCGCGTAGGTCGTGAGCAGCCGGCCGCGCTCGCTGAGCAATGCGGGCGGCAGGGCAGCGAGGTCACGATAGGCGATCAGCTCGTTGAGGACGGTCTTGGTGCCGAGGAGTGCGCCGATGACCGGAGCGTCGTGCCACGAAACACCCATGAGCCAGGCGATGGGCGCAAAAAACCAGCCGCTCACGCGCTCGAGGCTGAGTGCGCTACCGCCGGGGCCAGGTAGCAGTCCGAGCACGCCGTCGACGAGATACACGAGCGCGACGAACACGATCAGTATTGCAACCACATTCAGGAACAGCTCCAGTCCCTGGCGTGTCCCCTGCATGAGCGCCTCGATGGACCCGTGGACATGCTCATCGCGCGACAGCTCGCCCGGTGTGGGTGCGCCGGTCTCGGGCACCATCATGCGGGCGATCACGATCGACGAGGGTACCGTGATCAACGTGGCCACCAGGAGGTGACCCGCGGCGTTGGGCACGGTGTGCGCGAGCATGCTGGCATACAGCACGAGCACCGTACCTGCGACCCCGCCCAGCCCCACCGTCATCACGATGAAGAGCTCACTGCGCGTGAGACGCTCGATGTAGGGCCGGATCAGGATGGCCGACTCCACCATGCCGAGAAATATGTTCGTTGCCGAGGACACGGACACCGCGCCGCCGATCCCCAAGCTCTTCTCGAACACCCAGGCGAAGCCTCGCACGATGGCGGGCAGCACGCGCCAGTAGATGAGCAGGGAGGCCACCGCGCTCATGATGATGAGCAGCGGCAGGATACGGAACGCAAGCGCAACGCTCGTGCCCGGGTGAGTTTCCTGGAAGGGCAACGGCCCGCCGCCCAGGAATCCGAACACGAAGGAGCTGCCGGCTTCGCTTGCGTGCTGGATCCCGACCACGACCGTGTTCACACCAGCGAATACCGCCGCCGAGATCGGCAGTTTGAGAAACAGTGCCGCGAGCGCGATCTGCACGAGCGTCCCGAGGGCAACGAAGCGCCACGAGATGAGCCGGCGTCGCTCACTCAGCAACCAAACGAGGAGCCTCAGGACGATGACACCCAATGCACTTTGCAGCTGCAGCGGCATATCCGTTCTTTGCGTTCGGCAATGCGCAACATCGTGAGCGTGAGCCGCGCAGCGCGCAAGTGCCAGCGCAATCGCGCCTCCATGGAACGGCCGCGCGGGCTTGGCGTTTCTAGTACTGCACATACCCCGACGCGCGCTCGCGCGCCGCACTGTCGATGGGTTGATTGAACTGAGGAGGACGTCATGCGCATGAATCCGGCTGTCATTGTCTCGCTCGCCTTGCTTTCGGCGGGCGCCACGCTCGCTTGCGCCGATACGGCGACCGAGACGGACAAATTGAAAGCAGCAGTCACGCCCGGCGAGTTCGTGCTCACCGGAGCCGACGTGAAGACGATCAACGACAGCAGCTCGCCGCGGCAGTATCGCGTGTGTCTGAAGAAGGAAGACGGCGAGGCCGACCTGAAGATCACCTATGACGACAATCAGACGCGCGTCAAGCTCGGTGACTGCAAGACGGTCTCCGGCAAGAAGATCGAAGCGACGCCGACCTCATCGCTCGGTGCCAACGAGCGCATCGTCGGGACCTATCACCATGTGAAGAGTCACACGGCCAGCGCCGACACCGACGAGAGCTCGAGCAGCCGCTAGAGGCTCGCGGTTGAGTGATGGCGGGGGCGTCGCCCGGGACGCCCCCGCTGTGGACTGCCATGCGGTCCACTTGCCCCATGCCTATACTCTGTGTGGCGGCACGCGCACGCCGCTCGCGGGGGCAAGCTTCGATGCGATCGATCGGTTCCATACTCCTCTTCCTGGTTGCGCTCGGCGCACCGTTGCTCTCACGCGGCGCGAGCACGCCTGCGGCGCCCTCGGGCGAGGAGGTGTTCAGGCGCGTCTGTGCCGCCTGTCACAAGGGACTGGCTGAGGCCGAAGGGGTCGCGACGGCCGAGACGCGACCGGGCCTTGCGGCGCATGCGGTGCCTCGTGAATTCCTGCGGCAAATCCCGCCCGAAGCGATTCTGAACGCGCTCACCAACGGCAAGATGCAGGCTCAGGGAGCGCTGCTCAGTGCTGGCGAGCGGCGCGCCGTCGCCGAGTTCGCCAGTGGCCGCAGCTTCGACGCAAAGCCGCTGGATCCGGCTGAGGAGGCAGGTCATCCCTGCCGCGACGCCGCACCCATGTCCGATCCCGCGAACGGCCCGAGCTGGAACGGCTGGGGCAATGGGATCTCGAACACACGCTTTCAACCGCGCTCTCAGGGCGGGCTCGTGGCGCAGGATCTGGCCCATCTGAAACTCAAGTGGGCTTTCGGCTATGTCAACGTGACCTCGGTTCGTGCACAGCCCGCCCTGGTGAGCGGCCGTCTGTTCGTCGCGAGCGAGAACGGGCAGGTGCATGCCCTGAATGCAAAGACCGGCTGCACCTTCTGGACCTTCAAGGCACAGGCCGGAGTGGCTACGGCACTTTCGGTTGCACCGTACCGGCGTGCCGACGGCGGCCACGGCTACGCCCTGTACTTTGGTGACCGCAAGGCGAACGCCTATGCGGTCGATGCTGAAGGTGGGCACGAGATCTGGACGCGCAAGGTCGAGGAGCATCCATCTGCCTCCATCACGGGTTCGCCCACCGTGTACGGCGGCCGCGTCTTCGTGCCCATTCAGGGGATCGCAGAGGAGAGTCGCGGTGGTCACGGCAACTATCCCTGTTGCACCTTCCGCGGCAGCGTCTCGGCGCTCGATGCCAGCACCGGAGCACTGCTGTGGAAGACGTACACGATCGCCGAGAGTCGGCCGCGGGCCAAGACCGCGAGTGGCGTGCAGACGTACGGTCCCGCGGGGGGCGGCATCTGGTCGGCCCCCACCATCGATGCCCGACGCAAGCTCCTCTACATCGCGACGGGAAACGGCTACGCCGAGCCGGCGCAACCGACGACTGATGCCGTGATGGCGCTCGACATCGAATCGGGCGCCGTGCGCTGGGTGCAACAGATGCTGCAGGGGGACATCTGGGCCATGGGCTGCGATGCCCACAATCACGAAAACCCGCAGTGCCCCTCGACTTTAGGACCTGACTACGACTTTTCTGCCTCTCCGGTACTCACGCATGTGGCCGGGCGGGAGCTGCTGGTGATTCCGCAGAAATCCGGCGTGGCGTGGGCACTGGATCCCGCGCAGCAGGGGAGGATCATCTGGCAGTACCGCTTCGGCCAGGGAAGCGGCTTGGGCGGTGAGTGGGGCGCTGCGATAGAAGGTGATCGCGCCTACATCGGTGTGGGTGATGTGCTCACGCACTCACCGGGCGGCGTGCATGCGGTCCGGATCGTCGATGGGAAGGGCATCTGGCGCATGCCGCCGCCGCACGATCTTTGCGGCGGCGCTCTCGGCTGCAACACGGGGCAGGGCGCTGCGATCACGGCCATTCCGGGCGCCGTGCTCAGCGGCTCGCTCGACGGGGGCTTGCGTGCCTACTCCGCAGCTGACGGCGCCCTCATCTGGAGCTACGACACCAATCGGTCCTTCGACACGGTCAACGGCGTCAAGGCGCACGGCGGTAGCATCGACGGTCCTGGCCCCGTGGTCGCGGGTGGCATGCTGTACGTGAACTCGGGCACCGGTGGCTTCGTCGGCAGGCCGGGGAACGCATTGCTCGCCTTCGGCCTCGACTGAGAACGCAAGCGGCCTCCCCCGCGCGATGCGAAGGGAGGCCGGCTTGCACAGCGGCTTGCTCTGAAGGACTAGCCGAGCTGCACGGGCACGAAGATGCGTGCGTCGCCGTGCTGCACGAGGAGCGCGATCACGTCCTTGTGCTTGCGCACGACCTTGCGCAACTCGTTGACGTTGTCGAGAGGCGTGCCGTCGGCAGAGAGCACGATGTCACCCGGCTGAATGCCCGCATCCGCAGCGGGACCCGATGCCTGCTCGACCAGCAGACCGGAGGGCACACCCGCCTGGGAACGCTCCTCGGGCGTCAGCGGACGTACGGCCAGACCGAGCTTGCCGTGCTCGTCCCCCGAGGCACTGGCGAGCACTGCGTTGTTGCCCGCCGCGGCATTGCCCAGCGTCGCCTTGACGGTCATGGCCTTGCCATCGCGCCAGATGTCGAGGCTGGCGGTCTCACCGGGCTGCGACATGCCCACCTGTGCGGAGAGCGATCCCGCGTCCGTGACCGGAGTGCCGTTGAACTTGAGGATCACATCGCCCGGCTTGATACCGGCGTGCGCCGCGGCACTGTCCGGGTCGACCCGCGAGACGAGCGCGCCTTCTGGCTCGTTCAGCTTGAAAGAGCCCGCGAGCGCCGCGTTGATGGGTTGCACCGTCACGCCGAGGCGTGCGTGCTCGACCTTGCCGCCCTTCACGATCTGCTGCTCCACGTGCTCGGCGACATCGATCGGAATGGCGAATGAGACGCCCTGGTAGCCGCCCGTGTTGCTGTAGATCTGTGAATTGATGCCGACCACCTGACCCCGCGCATCGAACAGCGGTCCGCCCGAGTTGCCGGGGTTCACGGCCACGTCGGTCTGAATGAAGGGCACGTAGGAGTTGTCCGGGAGTGAGCGGCCCTTGGCGCTCACGATACCGGCCGTGGCGCTCTCCTCGAGCCCGTACGGGGCGCCGATCGCGAGCACGTAGTCACCGACCTGCAGCTGATGGGAGTCTCCCAAGCGCACGGTCGGCAGGTTGTGCGCATCGATCTTCAGCACGGCGACGTCAGTTGCCGCATCGAGACCGAGCACCTTGGCGCGGTACTCGTGATGGTCGGCAAGCGTCACGGTCACGTGCTGCGCATCGCGCACGACGTGAGCATTCGTCAGGATCACGCCGTCCGAGCGCACGACGAAGCCCGAGCCCAGACCATGCACGGGAACGTTGTTCTTCGGCACCGGGATCTCGCGGAAGAATTTGAAGAAGGGATCGTTGCCGAACGGGAAATCGAAGGGGAGGCCCTGGCCCTGATCGCCGCCGAGATGCTCGACGCTGTCGACGGTCACACCGACGACGGCGGCGCGGTTCGCGGCAACGATGGCCCGGTAGTTGGGTGCCTGTCCAAGGGGAATGATCACCGCCTGGGTCGCGGACGGAACGTCCGCCGAGGCAACGCCCGAGTGCATGAAGCTGGGTGTCATCCAGCCCGCGGCAGCGCCGCAGGCCAGCAGCCCGCTCGCCGAGAGGATGGCAGTGGTACGTTTGATTTGCATGGCCTATCTCCGTTGCTCCGGCCTCCGGAGCACAGGCCACGAATCATCGATCTGCCTGCTTAAACCAGTCTTAAAGGCCCTTTGCATCGCTCATCCGGGCGCAGCCGCCACCCTAGCCGCGGGAAACGCGAGGGTCACGCTAAGACCATGAGGGATCGTCTCGGCGAGCATAATGCTCGCACCGTGCCGGTCTGCGATGGTCTTGACGATCGCGAGACCCAATCCTGTGCCGCCCGCCCCGGCATCCGCTCTGCGGTAGAAGCGATCAAACACGCGCTCGCGCTCGGGCGCAGGAATTCCCGGACCGGAATCCTCGATCAGCAGGCTAGCGCGCTCTTCGGCACCCGACCCCTGTGTGCCGAGGCGCACGCGCACCTTGCCATCGCGCGGGGTATAGCGCACCGCGTTGTCCACCAGATTGCGCACCAGGATGCGCAGCGCCTCGGCATCACCCCGCACCCATGCCGGCGCTGCGATTTCAAGATCGAGAGCGATTCCGCGTTCCGTGGCGAGCGTTTGCACGTCAGCGACCCCTTCGCGCACGCTCGGCTCGAGCGGCAAGCGTGTGAGCGGTGCGGGCGTGCCTTCCGGCTCGTTGCGGGCAAGCGTGAGCAGCTGTCCGACCAGATGGATCGCGCGCTCGATGGCGCGGCCGAGCCGCGCACGGGCTTCGCCCCGCGCAGCTTCATCGGGAGCGCGATCGAGTAGCTGCAGCTGCAGTGACAGCGCGGTGAGCGGCGAGCGCAGCTCATGGGCCGCATCGGCAACGAACGCACGTTGCTTGCTGAACGCCGCGCCGAGCCGTGCGAGCAAGCGGTTGAGCTCCTCGATGAGCGGCACGGCTTCCAGCGGCAGCTCGGGTGCCTCGATCGGCTTCAGGCTTTGCACATCGCGCCGCTGCACCTCGCGTGCGAGGCGCGCGAGCGGCGCGAGCCCGCTGCTGACGATCCATATGACGGCGGCGGCGAGCAAGAGCAGCAGCACCACCAGGGGAGCGACAACGCGCAGCGCCGCGCCGCCAGCGAGCCGCTCGCGCACGCTCCAGGGCTGCGCCACCTGGATGACGCCCACCTCGGTCTCCAGGCTATACACGCGCCAGCGCTCTCCCTGCAGCGTCATGTCCTCATATCCGAGCCTGGCGTGATTGAGGAACGGCAGCCCCGGCCGCGACATGTAAGTGCGCGTGCCGAAGGGATTCCAGATCTGAATCACGTAGTCTCCCCCGCCGGGATGCGAGGGCAGCACCACCCCCTCACCAATGGCCGCTTGATCGCGCAGCGAGAGCGCCATCTGGCGCAGCTGATAGTCGAACAATGCCGAGGTTTCCGCGAGCATGCGGCGGTAGGTGATCGCTCCGGCAAAGAGCGCCGTGACCGCCACGAGCGTGAGCAGTCCCAGCAACAGGCGCGCGCGAATGGATGAATTCATGAGTGCGCGGGCAGCCACGCGCATCAAGCCTTGGGCACGAAGTAACCCACCCCCCGCAAGGTCCGGATGGCGTCGCTGCCGAGCTTGCGCCTCAGGGAGTGAATGTACACTTCCACCGCATTGCTCTCGATCTCACCGCCCCAGCCGTACAGTCGATCTTCGAGCTGGGCGCGGGAGAGCACGGCACCCGGGCGCTGCAGAAGTGCCTCGAGCACGGCATATTCGCGCGCCGAGAGCGCTACCGGCTCCCCGGCCAGCGAAACCTCGCGTGTGACGGGATTGAGGCGAATGTCGCGGTGCTCGATGAGCGGCGTGCCGCGGCCCGCGCCGCGCCGGACCACCGAGCGCATGCGTGCGGCAAGCTCTTCCAGATCGAAGGGCTTGATGAGATAGTCATCGGCCCCCGCGTCGAGGCCGGCCACCCGACTCTGAACATCATCGCGCGCCGTGATGATGAGGACCGGCGTCGCATCGCGCCGGCCGCGCAGCTCCTTCAGGACCTCGAGGCCGTCACGGCGGGGCAGGCCCAGATCGAGGAGCACGACATCGAAGGTAGCATTGCGCAGTGCCCCGGCGGCGTTGCCGCCGTCGGCAACGTGATCGACCGTATGGCCATCCTGGCGCAGAGCGGTCCGCACCGCCTCCGCGATCATCTGATCATCCTCGACCAGCAGGACGCGCATCCATGCAAGTCTGGCCGAGAACCGACGCGCCGATCAATGCCGGCTCGCGCTAGCGGGGCCGGACGCGCACCTCCCTCCGGGCGAGCGCGCGTGCTGCGGACAGCGCGCTCAGGCGCTTGTGCTCACGAGGTTGCCTGCAGCCGCACGTCCGGGAAGATCGCGGGCAAAGGCGTTCAGGAAATTGCCAAGCGTCGCCGCGCTGCCGGAGGCTCCCGAAGCGGCCACCAGCTTGCTGAAGCTCGCCTGCAGGGACGAGAGGCTCGAGTTGCCTGGCGCGGAGCCCGGCACAGCACCATTGGCAGAGCTCGGCCCGGTTGCCGAGAGCTGCTGCAGCAGGTTCTGGAGCTCCTGACCGACGCCTCCGTGGTGGTGCTGATGAGCTTTGATGCCAGATGTCGCGGTCGCACCCCTGACGGATGCCTCGTGGCCGGTCGTGTTCACATTCTGCTGCTGAAGCGCCGCGAACAGCTTCTGCAGGAAGTCCTGCAGGGCGAGGTTGGATTGCTGTTGCGAGGTCGAGCCGGAGCCGCTCCGGGCCGTGCCTTGCAGGCCGGGGACGCCGATTTGTGCAAGCGCCTGAAGGGCCGCGCTCGACAGGCTCCCCCCCGCTGTAGAGGAGGAGCTCCCGGTTGCGGAGGTTGCCTGGGAGTTCGTGCTCTGGTTGGCTCGGGAGAGAGGATTGAGCTGTGACAGCAGGCCCTTCAGCTCGAAGATGTTGCCGATGAACATGGTCCAGATTTCCTGTCCGCGAGAAGAGTCAGGAATCTCAAGCAAGATCCCGGCCAGCTCGTTCGGCGGTTCTGTGCAGTACTTGGCAGAATCTCCGGGACGCTCTGTGCGGAACTATGGCGTCATGGCTGCTTGCAATGCTGCACGAACGCTGCGAAGCGATCCCGCGCGAGGCGCCGGCGCTCACAGCTGCGCGGGCGGCAATGTGCCTCCTCCCCCTGGGCATAGGTTTGCCGCTCGGCAGGCGCCGGAGCTGCCCCCCGTTCTCTGCAGGGTGCGCGCATTTGGCATCGCGTCCGCGCTGCTCGTATGCGCGCTTCTGCCCATCCAAGGGAGCGCCGGCGCGCGATGGCGCGCCCTCGCAGCGCTCGAGCGCAGCGGCGCGCAGGTCAGCGCCTCCGCGATCGATCTGCAGAGTGGCAGGCTCATCGAGCAGCTGAATGGGCAGACGCGGCTGACGCCTGCATCGCTCACCAAGCTCACGACGGCGGCGGTCGCACTCGCTACTTGGCCAGCGGACCGGATGTTTCAAACGCGCCTGATGTCTGCCGCGACCGTGCGCAACGGAATTCTCGAGGGCGATCTGATCCTTCAGGGAGCAGGGGACCCCTCGTTGGACGATCACTCACTGTGGACCCTCGCCGCGCAACTGCGTGGTACGGGCGTGACGGCGGTGCGTGGCCGACTGCTGGTCGAACCTGCGCCCTTCGGTATCGTCGCCTGCGAGACGGCGGATCGCTGCAACGCCCAGATTCGTAGCGACAACGCCTATAACGCGCCGCTCGCCGCCGTCGGCGTCGATTTCGGCACTTGGTGCGTGCGCGTTCGAGCGACGCTGCCCGGCACACCGGCCCTCGTGCGCGGCTGTGGAGTCTCCGATCTACCCGTGCCGATCGAAGGGCTCATCAGGACCGTCGCCAACGGCAGCCGGCAGACCTTCTGGATCGAGCGCGTCACCATCGCTCAGGGCGACCGGTTGCGCATCGGCGGAGACATTCCGGCGGGTGAGCAGCAGGAAGTGTATCGGGCCATGTCCGACCCGGCGCGCGGTGTCGGATTGCTGCTCAAGGAGACGCTGCGCGAGATCGGCATCGGCATCGAGGGGCCCGTGCTCGTCGGCGCGCAGGATCTGGCGGCGGATGCACAGGTGCTCGCGGAGGTGGAAGGGCTCACGTTGCGCGAGCAGCTGGGACGCATGCTGCGCTTCTCGAACAACTACATCGCTGACGTACTGACCCTGGATCTGGCGGCGGGCGCGCTGCAGAGCTCCCCGATGACGCTCGCTGGCGCAGGACAGCTGCTGTCGGATTTCGTCGCTCGCATGCAGCCGCCGCATGCTGGCGCAGCACCCGGCCCGCTACTCTTGAGCGGCAGTGGGCTCACCGACGAGAACCGGCTCTCGGCCAACGACCTCGTCGGTCTGCTCGCACACGAGTACCGAGATACCCGGCACTTCCCCGCGTTCTACGGCGCTCTGGTCGTGCCGCGCGATGCGCCGTTCGCGTTCCTGCGCGGCGGCAGTTCCGCCTGGCTCGACCGTGTCGCCCTCAAGACAGGCACCATGGAGGAGCCGCTCTCGGTCTGCGGCATCGCCGGTTATCTGCGCAAGCGCGATGGCGGCTGGATCGCCTTCGCCGCAATCGTCAACGGCAGCCCGCGTAAGCCGCACGTACCGCACACCACGGCACTGCAGGCCGAGCACGCCGACCTCGACGCGCTGCTGCAGGAGTATTGAGGTCGCCGAGCGCGCGGACGGTGCGAGCTCAAATCGAGCGGTCGCTCACTGGATCGGCCCCAGGAAATCCCGCTTGCCGACGTCGACGCCGTTCTTGCGCAGCAAGGCGTAGGCCATGGTGACGTGGAAGTAGAGATTCGGCAGCACGAAATGAGTCAGATAGTTGAGCCCTTTGAACTTCAGCGTCGTCTGTGGGAATTGCAGCACGATCTCGCGCGTCTCCGCTCCCTGGAGCTGCTCGGGCTTGATGCCCTTGATAAAGTCCAGTGTCTTGGCGACACGCGCCTTGAGCTCTGCGAGCGTTGTTTCGTTGTCTTCGTGCTTCGGCACTTCCACGCCGGCCAGGCGGGCCGCGGCGCCCTTCGCCGTGTCGCAGGCGATCTGTATCTGGGACGACAGCGGCAGCATGTCGGCGATGAGGCGTGCCTGCGGGAGCGCCTTAGGGTCGACCTTCTTCGCCTCTGCGTGGCTTGCGGCCTTATCGAGGATGGCGGAGAGATTGCCCAAAGTGAGCGTGAAGACCGGAATCGAGATTTCGTAGAAAGAGACGGACATGCGGCACCTCCGGAAGGAACAGTTCATCAGGACGTTGCCAATTATTTTAGCAGGCGGCTCTTGAGCCGGTGCCGCTTACAACCACGGAGGAGCTTGGTGCGGATGCCACAACCGGTGCGCGCCGCAGCCTTCACCACCGCGACAGTGACGCAAAGGACGCGCGCCGCGATGCTTGAAGAGGAGCCGGGCGGCCAGGGCGGCCGCCCGGCGGAGATTCAGGCACCAGCTAGTGCTGAGCGACCTGGATTGTTGCGTTGCGGAGTTTGAACTGAGCCCGGCGGTAGGCGGTCAACGCGGGATCGTCGATCTTCGCCACCGCCGCATCGAGGGCACCCTGCCGACACACCTTGTAACGGTTCTGACTTCCGAGATCGTGCCCGTTATGGCCGTCCAGGGACGCGCAGACTTCTTCGGCCGCCCCCACCAGTCGCCGGTAGAGCATCGCCACACCATCCCGGTGCGTCAGATCGAGGTCGGCAAAGCTTACGACGACGGAAGGCATATCATCATGCGGGGAAGTGGCGTTGGCCAGCTGACAGCTAAATGCCAGGGTGGCAGTCACGATCGTGGTGATGAGGCGATTCATGGCAATCTCCTTAGGTTGGGTGAGTTTGAGTCGCCGCTCTCTGAATTCATTACGGGGCGCCAGAGGGCGGTGTTCGTTGCGGGGTCTAGAGTCAGCGGGTGGCCCCCGCCACTCCATAATCCGAAGCTGACTTGGTGCTGAATTAACTCTGACCCGGCGCTGATTCCGCGTGAGCAGCAGCAGGAAACTTCGCTTCGATGGGTGGGTCCTCGACCCGGAGTCGGGAGACCTCGAGCGCGGGGGCACCCGAGTGCGCCTGCAGGAGCAGCCAGTACAGGTGCTGCGGGAACTGCTCGCTCACGCCGGCAGCGTCGTGACGCGTGAGCAACTGATCGCATTGCTCTGGCCCAAGGGCGTTGTGGACTTCGATACGGGCCTCAATACCGTGATTCGCAAGCTACGCAGCGCACTCGGGGATACCTCCGAGACGCCGCGCTACATCGAGACACTCCCGCGGCGCGGCTACCGCTTCATCGGCGCTCTCGATCCGGAGCCGGAAGCGGCCCCCGGCGCCTCGCCTGAGGTGGCAGCCAACCACCCGGGGTCGCCCCTCGCACAGCCATCTGCTTCGCACCCCGGACCGACGCAGCTCACGGATGCCGCTCTCAGCGACCTCAACTCAAGGCCGATCGCTACAAGTCCTGCGCAGGAGGCGACCTCATCCGCAGCCACTTCGACCACTGCCGTTCGCCGTCCACCCTCCGCGGCACTCGTGCTGATCGCCGCGGTCGCGGTGGTAGCACTTTTCGCGAGCGTCTATGCGCTGTGGCGCGCACGATCGGGAGCGAGCATCACCAGCGTCCGCGTGGAGGCCCTATCGCAGCCAGAGCTGCCAGCGAATGTCGTAACCGCTGGAGCGGCCGCCTTTTCCCCGCCTCCCCATTCCGTTGCAGTGCTGCCGTTCGTGAATATCAGCGGAGACAAGGAGCAGGAGTATTTCTCAGACGGGCTGACCGAAGAGCTCCTCAACTCCTTGGCTCACATCGACGGACTGCAGGTCGCGGCCCGGACGTCATCGTTTTCATTCAGGGAGCACCCGGATATCGCGTTCGTCGGTCACAAGCTGAACGTAGCTACCGTGCTGGAAGGAAGCGTGCGGCGTTCGGGTCATACGGTTCGCGTGAGCGCGCAGCTCGTCAGCGCTGCGACGGGCTTTCATCTCTGGTCGAACACCTACGACCGCGACCTGGGCGATGTGCTGAAGCTGCAGACCGAGATCGCGACTGCCGTTGCAAGCGCGCTCAAGGTCACTTTGCTCGGCGATGTGGGCACGAGGATTGAACTGGGCGGTACACGCAATCCTGAGGCATTCGATGCATATCTGCGCGCCGCCAAGGCCTACGAATTTGCCCACGACATGCGCGATGCGCAAACCGCCGTCGCAGCGTTCGGCGAGGCGATCCGTCTAGATCCCAAGTACGCGCTCGCCCTTGCAGGGCGGTCGATCGCGCTGACTTACGCCGCGGCCTATGCGAAGGATGCCGAGGCTCGGCAGGACGAGGACCAGGCCCTCGCGGACGCCCGCGAGGCGCTCGCTATCGCCCCGGAACTTGCCGACGGTCACCTGGCTCTGCATCTGTTCTTCGAAGCGCGAACCCTCGATTTTGCGCAGGCAGGTGCTGAACTGGCGCGTGCCGTGGAGCTCGCGCCCGGCGCTGCGCAGGTACTCGGAATGTACGGCCGATTTGCCGTGCTGATTGGTCACAACGATGCAGGCATCGCGGCCGCGCGTCGCGCCGTCGTACTGGATCCCCTCAATCCTCTCAGCCACTACAGGCTCGGCCAGGCGCTCTATTTTGCACGCCGATATCTTGAGTCGATAGCGGCCTGGAACGACACCTTGGCGCTCGATCCACAAGAACCCGATAGCCGCGGGGTTCGCGGGCTCGCTTACTATCAGCTCGGCGAGCTTGCGAACGCGCGCACATCATGCGAAGCGAGACCCGAGAACCTGACCAGCCAGTGGTGTCTGGCGCTCACCTACCAGAGGCTCGCAAGGCGCGCGGATGCGCACGCCGCGCTGGCCAAACTAACAGCGGTTCCGGACGCGTACCGCTGCGCCACGATCTACGCAGAGTGGGGTGATGCGCCTCAGGCACTCGAATGGCTTCAAACGGCCATGCGACTGCACGACCCGGAGCTCCGCTGGCTCAAAACGGATCCACTCCTGGATTCTGTGCGTGGGAAGCCGCGGTTCCGCTCAATCGAGCGCGCTCTGAAATTTCCGCACTGATCCACCGCAGCTCTTGAGCTGCGCCTAACGCGTGATCGAGACGGAGGCCTGTTCGGCCCAGAAGACCGCATCCACGTAGGCCGCGCGGATTAGATCCGCCGTGAGATCGGCATACGCCGCGCGATCCCACAAGGCACGCTCGTAGGCGCGTGCACAGCGCAGCGCCGCGCCTGCGGCGCCTTCCTCGGCAATGAGGGCACGCTTGGCGCTTTCGGTGAGCGGCAGCTCGTCGAGCACTTCCGCCATCGGAATGCCGGTCAATACATCGAGCAGCGAGAACAGACCCGTGATGAAATGAACACCAATGTCCTTGGTGCCGGCGGCGCGCGCCAGCTGCTCGCACATGCGCGCACGCACCAGCGCCGTGACGAACAGGTTGGGGGGCCGGTGCTCAAATCCCTGCAGTGCGACCAGAGTGCACAGCTGACGCAGATTGTCGAGCCCGAGGATCACGATTGCGTGACGGATCGAGTCGACCTTGCGCGGCAGATTGTAGAAGCTCGAGTTGATCGAGCGCAGCACCCGGTAGGAGATGGACAGGTCCTGCGCGACCATGCGCTCGATGTCGTCGACCGAATAATTCTCGTCCTGCAAGGCTGCGATCAGCCGCACCATCGCCAGCCGGTTGGAGGGTACCCGCTGCGCGATGAAGGTCTCGGGGCGCTGCAAGAAATCGCCCTGAAAGCCCTCGAAGCCGAGCTCCACGCAATAATCGAACTGCTCGACCGTCGACACGTCCTCTGCGATGAGCTGCAGGCCGCGGCGAACCAGGCCGGGTGCGATCTGCGCGAGCGTGTCGCGCGACTCCTGCGCGACATCGATTTTGACGAAATCGGCGAGCTCGAGCAGCTGGGGGTTATTGACACGCGGGGAATAACCGTCGACTGCGATCCGGTGCCCGCGCATGCGCAATGCGCGCAGACCGGCCAGCAGCGCGGCGTCGGCGGGACTATCCTCCACCACCTCGATCACCACGCGCTCGGGTTGCACCGAGAGTGGCAGGTCCCCCGTCAGCAGCTCGCGCGGGTAGTGGATGTGCACGGGAACGCCGGCGGCGAGGCGGTCGAGGCCGATCTCGAGGGCCGCATCGGCGACCACCCGCAACGTCGCCTCGCGCGCATCGCGTGCAGCCGGCCGCGCACTCCCCGCATCCCTGTAGAGAAGCTCATACGCGCTGACCGTGAGTGCGGCCCCGTAGATCGGCTGGCGCGCCACCAGGGCGAAGCCGTTGGCGGCCGGACGGTCGCGCGCCGCCTTGGGCGGCCCCTCGACCCTGTGGCTCTGAGTGGTGCTAGTCATCGGATTCGTGGTCGGCACTGAAGCTGAAGGGTAGCGCTCGGGGCTGCGGCTCGCGGTGCACGGGCGCACACCTGGCAGCTCGTCCGAGCGGCGGGCTCGAAAAGCCGTCCGGCTGCGCTTCACATAACGCAGCCCGGGCGGGAGCTCAGAAGGCGAAGCTCAACGTCGCGAAGTTCTGTCCACGGTTCGGAAGTTTGACCCAGGCATTCGACCAGTGACGAATGCTGAACTCGAGCAGCTCGCCGTGGCGGCCGAGATTGACGCGCACACTCAACTGATAGGCGAAGGTCCAGCGCGTGGCCTCGATGTAGTCGGTTTTGCTTCGGTAGCCGGCGCCGAAGCCCAGAAACAGCTTGCCCCAATCGGGATTCCACACGTTCCAGCGGCGGGCACCCGAGAATCCCCAGTAAGGGTGGGCATCGAGTGTCGCGAACGGCAAGTTGGCTTCTGCAAACCGCTGCGAGGTCGCGAAGCGGAATGCTCCGAGCTCCCAGCGGCCCTCCGCGAAGGTGAATGTCAGCGGAATCACCAAGCCGCCCGTCGCATCAAACGGGTGAAACGTCGCGCCCACGCCGACCAGGAAATTGCATTGTCGACAGGGTGACCAGGGAAATTCGGTGCCGTTGGCGCATGCGTGCCTGGCAACCGTCAGCATGAGGAGGGCCGCGATGAGCGAGCAAGTCCGGCTCGCTGCGCGCAACACAAACGTTCCGTCGACCGCTGGGACGGCGCCGGTGAGATGCATGCAGCGCGAGCTCGCGAAGAGGAGGAGAGCAATATAACCCAGACACCGCTCGCGCGCGCGGCACGCTTCCTGCTCGCCCCAGCCGGCTAGCGAGCAAATCATCGAAGAGCAAAGGAGAGGCTCATGTTGAATGAATTGAGAGTTGCAATTCTGGTCGCCGAAGGCTTTGAGCAGGCGGAACTGGTCGAGCCCAGGAAGGCGCTCGAGCAGCAAGGAGCGCGCACCCAGATCGTGTCACCGGCGAAGGGCCAAGTGCAGGGCTGGAAGCATTTCGATAAGGGCGAGAAGCTGCGCGTTGACGTGGAGCTTGCAGAGGCGGATGCGGAGGACTTTGATGCGCTGCTCTTGCCGGGCGGCGTCGCAAATCCCGATCAGCTGCGTACGCTGCCTGCAGCAGTGCGGTTCGTGCGTGAGTTCTTCGATGCCGGCAAGCCGGTAGCCGTGATCTGCCACGGTCCGTGGACACTGATCGAGGCCGGCGTGGTGAGCGGTCGCACCCTCACGTCGTGGCCCTCGCTCAGGACGGATCTCACCAATGCCGGGGCGAAGTGGGTCGATGAGGAAGTCGTGGTGGATGGCAACCTGGTCTCCAGCCGCAAGCCGGACGATCTACCGGCATTCAACCGCAAGATGGTCGAGTTATTCGGTGCCGGCAGCGGCGCACGCTCGGCCGGCAGCGCTGAGAGAGCCACGGGCGAGAGCCTGCGACATTGAGTCCTCGGGCCCGGTCGTGTTCAGCGGCCGGGCCCTCTGCCGTCGATCCACGCGGCCGTCATGCCACTCGTCCTGGTAGCGCTGCGATAAGGCTTTCTTTATTCTTTCAAGCCCCGCCGCCGCCGAGGACCGCCGATGGCTACGCCTCCGACCGCCGCCGCGCCGCTGTTCTCGAGAGGCTATCGTGCGTGGCTGCTGGCGATGCTGGTCGTCACCAACGGCCTGAATCTGGCGGATCGACTCGGGCTTGCCGCCTCCGCTCAGGCCATCAAGCTCGACCTCAAGTTCACCGACGCCAAGCTCGGGATCCTGCAAGGCCTCGGCTTTGCCATCTTCTATACCTTGATGGGGCTGCCCATCGCGCGCCTCGCCGAGCACGTGAGCCGCGCCAGAATCATCGCCGCGTGCCTGGCACTGTTCGGAACGATGTCGGCGCTGTGTAGCACCGCGCACAGCTTTACGCGATTGCTGCTGTTTCGAATCGGCGTCGGGGTGGGCGATGCGGGCTTCGGGCCGCCGGTCTCCTCGCTCGTCGCCGACCACTATCCTTTGAACCGGCGCGCCTCCGTCATGGCCATCGTCTGGCTCGGCGCGCCGCTCGGGGTCGTGATCGGGTCGGCGGGAGCCGGCTGGCTGACCGAGCACGTGAGCTGGCGCGCGACTTTCGTCGTCATCGGCTCGCTCGCCGTGCTGGTTGCGATCCTCGCATCCCTCACTCTGCGCGAGCCCCCGCGCGGGCTCTCCGATCCGGTCTCTGCCTCGCAGGGACCCCCGCCGGCGATGGCGGCCGTGGTCCGCTTTCTGTTTGCGAAGCGCTCCATGTGCCACATCCTCTTCGGGTGTGCGCTCGCCGCCACGGCGATGAACGGCATCGGGCAGTTCATCAATCCGTTCATGGCGCGTAACTATCACCTCGGGCCCGCCCGGGCGGGGGCGCTGCTCGCGCTGATCGCCGGCGGCTCCATGGCCTCCGGACTCCTGCTCGGCGGTTTCGGCACGGACTGGGCGGGTCGCTTCGACAAGCGCTGGTACGTGTGGGGCCCGGCCCTGGGGCTTGCGGCATCCGCGCCGCTGTTTCTGCTCGGATTCAATGAGCCAACGATCGCCTCCTCCGTCGTGCTGTTGATTGCAGCGCACGTCTGCATGTTTCTCTACTACACGCCGACGATCGCCATGGCGCAGAACATGGTCGGAGCGAACATGCGCGCCACCGCCCAGTTCTTCGTCTCGCTCGTGCTCGGTCTGGTGGGTATCGGACTGGGTCCGACGCTCGTGGGATTGCTGAGCGATCGCTTTGCCACGCGCTCATTCGTGCTCGGTTCGTTCAGCGCTGCGTGCCCAGGAGGCCGCGCGCCGGCTGGCTCCGGTGACGCACTCATGGAGGGCTGCCGGAACGCCTCCGCTATCGGCCTGCGTCATGCATTGATGGTGATCACGCTGCTGTGCGTGTGGGCCGCGTTGCATTACTTTTTGGCGGCGCGCAGTTTGCGTCGGGATCTCGAAACGCGCTATGTGGCCGCCACCGTCGGCGTCGGCACTGCTGTGGCCCCATCAGCCGGCCGCGTATGATGTGGGCCACGCCCCCCTCCCACGGGGAAACGCACATGAGCACTCGACGCATGATGAGCACATTCCAAGCACTGGGTTTGCGCTCCGCGGCTGCACTGCAGGCGCATCGACCCATCCGGGCGATGCTCTTTTGCCTGATCACGCTTGCGGCGGCGGTGCCCGCGCCAGCGCACCACTCGTTTGCGATGTTCGATCACGATCACCAGGTCAAGCTGAGCGGGACGGTCAAGCAGTTTCAGTGGACCAATCCGCACGTCTACATCGAGATGCAAGCGGCGGATGCCACGGGCGCCCTCAAGCATTACACCATCGAGTGCGCAAGCCCCGGGATCCTCGATCGTGTGGGCTGGAAGTTCAACATGATCAAGCCCGGAGACAAGATCACCGCGATCATCGCCCCGTTGCGCACCGGCGAACCTGGTGGCCTGCTCAAAGAGGTGACGCTCGCGGACGGGCGCAAGTTCGGCAACGGCGCTCCGGCCGGCAAGCCGAACATACAATGAGCCCTCGGGCGGCATTCATGCGACTCGCAGGGCGTGTGGCCGTGATTGCGCTCTTCGGGTGCGCGGCGTTCGCGGGCGAAACGACGCAGCCGGAAGCGCCCGTGCCTCACAACAAGCTCACCGGAACCTGGGACCGCTACGCGGGCGCGACGCCGGCGGACGCCCAACTCGACCCGAGGTACACCTCGGCGGCGCGGGTGCCGCCACCGCCCCTCAAACCGCAGTACCTCGCCGAGTGGCAGGCGCGGCAGAAGGCTGCCCACGAGGCCGACCTGCGCGGCCAGCCGCTTTACACCGGCTACGTGCAGTGCCTGCCCGATGGGATGCCGGCGATGATGATGGCGATGTTCCCCATGGAAGTGCTGCAGACGCCGGGGCAGATCACCATTATTCAGGAGGCATACAACCAGGTGCGCCGGATCTATCTCGACCAGGCGCAAGTACCGATCGCGGACGCCGAGCCCGGGTACTGGGGCCACTCGGTGGGCCACTGGGAGGGAGATACGCTCGTCGTGAACACCGTCGGAATCAAGGACCAGGTGCGCTTCCGCGACGTGCCGCACAGTGATCAGATGCAGATCAACGAGCGTATCAAGCTGCTCTCGCCCGAGCTGTTCGAGGACCGCATCACGGTCATCGATCCGCTGTATCTGACTGAGCCTTGGGCTTTCACCTGGCAGTACAAGCGCCGTCCGGGTTACAAGATGCTCGAGTACGTCTGCGAGGCAAATCGCGAATATAAGGATCCGCAGACCGGTGGGACACGCATGCATCTGGGCGCACCGCAACCAGCGACCCACTGAGACCCGCAGAAAGCGGACAGTCCGCCCCCAGAGCGAATGATAGACTTCACAGATTATAGAGCTAGATATAATAACAACTGATATGATATCATGAGCGACCTCCGGTGCTCTCCTTCACCGGCTCGTGAGGTCGTATGGATCGCTTTCGCAACTTCGGCTTTCTCCTCAAGGACGTAGCGCGTCTCTACGTCAAGCGCTTCGAGGAGCGGGCGCAGGGTCTGTCCCTGACATTGCCACAGTGCAAGGCGCTCGCCTTCCTGGCCAAGAACGAGGGCATCACCCAGAAGCGCCTCGCCGAGAGCATCGAGGTCGATCCAATGACGCTCGTGCGTATTCTCGATCGAATGGAAGCGGACGGCTGGGTGGAGCGGCGCTCCGATCCCGGAGACCGCCGGGCGCGCTCCTTGTGGGTAACGGAGCGGGCGAAGCCGGTCGTCGATCACATCTGGCGCCTCGCTGCCGACACCCGCGCCGAGGCCTTCGAAGGACTGAGCACCGACGCGCGCGTCGCGCTCATCGAGCTGCTCGAGCGCGTGCACGGCAATCTGTCGCAGCTTGCACCCTTGGCCCTGGAAGCGCCGCAACCCGGCCAGCCCGCAGCCGGGCGCCGTGCGGTGAGGTCTGCGCGATGAACGCCGCGGTCAAGGACTCGGTGGCGCGCGAGCGGCACGGCGCTGATGCGGTCCTCGCCGCAGAAGGCTCTGCGAGCGCCTCCAAGCTGCGCGGCGAGGATGTGAGCCGCCAAGCTCTGCAAGACACTGCCGCGGCGGATGGCGAGCATGTGCGTACGAAAACTCTGAAGGAGCGGCTGCGCCTGCCGCTCATGCTCATCGCGCCGATCGTCGTCGTGTTGGGTGGTGCGTACTACTTCTTCACCGCAGGTCGCTATCAATCGACTGATGATGCTTATGTGCGAGCGGCCCAGGTCTCCGTGAGCTCCAACGTCTCCGGACGGGTAAGCGAAGTGGATGTGCACGACAACCAGCAGGTGCATCGAGGCGAGACGCTGTTTCGCATCGACGAGCGGCCGTTTCGCATCGCCGTGGAGGAAGCACAGGCACGGCTCGCGGGTGCGCGCCTGCAGATCGAGGCCATGAAGGCGACTTATCGCCAGCGGCAAGCGGACATGAAGTCCGCACAGAGCGCGCTCGAGTATCAGCAGCGCGAGTACGAGCGGCAGAGCCGCCTCGCCGCGAGCGGCATCACCTCCCAGTCGCAGGTGGAGAGGACGCTCATGGCGCGCAACGAGGCGACGCAGAACGTCGCGGCCGTCCAACAGCAGATCACGGCTACCTTGGCAAACCTCGGCGGCGATCCCAACATTCCGGTGGAGCGTCACCCGACGGTCCAGCAGGCACAGGCGGAGCTGGACCGCGCGCTGCTCAATCTGTCCTACACCGTGATCAGCGCGCCTATCGACGGTGTGGTCACCCGTGTCGAGCAGCTGCAGGCCGGCGATTACATCAATGCGGCGACGCCGGCCTTTGTCCTGGTATCGAACCACGACGTGTGGATCGAGGCGAACTTCAAGGAGGTGCAACTCGCGCACATGCGCACAGGCCAGTCGGCGCGCGTGCTCATCGACGCCTACCCGGGTCGCTCCTTTCAAGCGCACGTCGCGAGCGTGAGTCCGGGAACGGGCTCTGAGTTCTCGTTGCTGCCTCCGGAGAATGCAACCGGCAACTGGGTGAAAGTGGTGCAAAGGCTGCCAGTGCGACTGCAGCTCGAGGGCTCCTTGCCGCCGATGCGTTCCGGACTGAGCGCCTCCGTGACGGTCGACACCGAGTATCGCCGCGCATGGCTCGGTGGTGGTCACGAGGGCGGGGTCGCAACCTCCGCGAACCCGTGAAAGATACCCCCCACCGCGGACTCATCACCATCGCGGTGATGCTGGCCTCGGTGCTGCAGTCACTCGACATCACTATCGCGAACGTCGCTCTGCCGCACATTCGCGGCAGCATGTCGGCGACGCTCGAGCAGATGGGATGGGTGCTCACCTCCTACATCGTGGCTGCGGCGATCATGACGCCATTGTCCGGCTGGTTGGCCACGCGGGTCGGTCGCAAGAAGGTGCTGGTGATCTCCGTGGCCGGATTCACGCTCGCATCCGCGCTCTGCGGCATGGCGCAATCCCTGCCGCAGCTCGTGCTCTTCCGGCTGCTGCAGGGCCTGTGCGGGGCTGCGCTCGTGCCGCTTTCCCAGGCCGTGTTGCTCGATATCAATCCGCCTGAGCGTCACGGCCGGGCCACGGCCATCTGGGCCATGGGCGTTCTGATCGGACCCATCATCGGCCCCGCGCTCGGCGGCTGGCTCACCGACAACTACACCTGGCGCTGGGTGTTCTACATCAACATTCCGTTCGGCATCCTGTCCGTGCTCGGGGTTTCGAGCTTCCTGCACGAGACATCGTCACGGCGCACGCCGTTCGATTTCTTCGGCTTCGCGACCTTGAGTCTGTTTATCGGTCTGCTGCAGATCATGCTCGACCGGGGGCCGCTGCAGGACTGGTTCGGCTCGACGGAGATCTGGCTGGAGGCTCTTGGGGCGGCGCTCGCGCTCTATTTATTCGTGGTGCACACGCTCACCGCACGCCATCCATTCGTGAGTCCCGCCCTGTTTCGCGACCGCAATTTCAGCCTCGGCAGTTTGTACATCTTCATCATCGGCGTGGTGCTGTTCGGCTGCCTCGCGCTCTTGCCGCCACTGCTGCAGGATCTGATGGGTTATCCCGTGACCACGACGGGGCTCGTGACATCGCCGCGCGGCTTGGGTGCGTTTCTCACCATGGCCCTCGTGGCGCGTCTGGTGGGACGCGTCGATGTGCGTTTGCTCATCGGCGGAGGCCTGTGCGCCACGGCGGCCTCCTTGTGGATGATGTGCGGCTTCTCACCGCAGATGGATGCGCATCTGGTCATCTGGAGCGGCTTTCTGCAAGGGATCGGCACCGGCTTCGCGTATGTCCCGCTGGCCGCCGTCAGCTTCGCAACGCTTGCGCCCGAGTACCGTTACGAGGGCACGGCCATGTTCAATCTGTTGCGCAACGTCGGCAGCAGCATCGGCATTGGCATCATGCAGGCACTGCTCACGCGCAATACCCAGCTCATGCACGCGAGTCTTGCGGCCCATGTGTCTGCTTTCGGTGCGCGCGGGGTCGCGCCCTACGATCTGTCGACGAGCCACGGGCTGGCGGCGCTGAATGCGGCCGTGACGCGACAGGCACAGATGATTGCCTACAACGACGACTTCAAGTTGCTGCTGGTTCTGACGCTCGTGATGCTGCCGCTCGTTCTCATGCTGCGCTCCGCAAGCCCGAGGCCGGCCGTCGCGACGCTGATCCCCGAGTGAGGATGGCAGCCGTGTCCATCAGGGCTCTCAGGAACCTACCATGAATCGACACGTGAGGATTCTTTGCGCGGGACTGATCCTGCCGCTTGCTGCGTGCACGGTCGGTCCTACGTTCAAACGACCGGAGGCGCCCGCAAGCGAAGCGTATCTGCCCCGCGACGAACGGCCGGCCGTACCTTCGTCCGCCTCCGGTCAGCCGAGCACGAACGAGTTCGAGCAGCACATCATCGCGGGCGCCGCCGTGGGCGCCGACTGGTGGGCGGCCTTCGACTCACCGGCGCTGAACGAGCTCGTCGCCACCGCCATCGCCAACAATCAGACACTCGCCGCGGCACGCGCGACCCTCGCGCAGGCGCAGGAGCTGGCCGGTGCCGCCGCCGGCGCACGCTATCCGCAGGTGAGCCTCAACGCCGGCGCCGGCAATCAGCAGTACGGTGCACAGTTCCTCGGCACGTTTTCAGTTCCGGCTTTCAGCTATGTCGCCGTGGGCGCCACCGTGAGCTACACGCTCGATTTCACCGGTGGCATCGCGCGTACGATTGAGGAGCAGCGGGCGCTTGCACAGTACGAGCAGAGCGAGACGGAAGCGGTGTACCTCACCCTCACGGGGAACGTCGTGATGCAGGCCATCACGGTCGCCTCCACCCACGCGCAGATTCAGGCGGTCGATGATCTCATCGTGCAGGATCGCGACAACCTCAAGCTCGTACAGACCGAGTTCGAGAATGGCTCGGCCTCGAAAGTGGACGTGCTCACGGCTCAAAGCCAGCTCGCGAGTGATCAGACCTTGCTGCCGCCCTTGCGCCAGCAGCTGGCAGCGGCCCGGCACGCGCTCGCGCTGCTGGTGGGCCACGCGCCATCCGAGTGGGCGGCACCGGACTTCGAGCTGACCTCCCTCAAGCTGCCGCGTGAGCTGCCGCTCAGCCTGCCATCGGAGCTGGTCAGGCACCGTCCCGACATCCTTGCGGCCGAAGCGCAACTGCATGCGGCAACGGCCGCAGTCGGGGTAGCGACTGCGAATCTCTACCCGCAGATCACGCTCTCGGCCAGTCTCGGACAGCAGGCGCTCGCCGATCAAGCCGATCAGCTGTTCAACAGCGCAAACACCGCCTGGACCCTCATCTCCGGTATCACGGCGCCGGTATTCAAGGGAGGTACCCTGCGGGCGGAGCGGCGTGCGGCCGTCGACGCGTTGCGCGCGAGCTCGGCGAACTATCAGCAGACCGTGCTCGCCTCCTTCGTCCAGGTTGCCGATCTTCTGGATGCGCTCGATCACGATGCGGAGCTGCTCGCTGCGCAGTCGAGCGCGCTGGGAACGGCGCGCAGCAACACCGAGCTCGCGCGCGAGAGCTATCGCGTCGGCTACACCGGGCTGCTGCAAGTGGTGGATGCGCAGCGCCTGCTGCTCACCGCACAATTGGGCCTGCTGCGGGCGCAAGCCCAGCAGTACGTGGACACGGCGCAACTCTATCTGGCGCTCGGCGGCGGCGCCTTGCACTAGCCGCGCACGCTCACCGCGGTTGCTCCTCGGGAGGCGCTTCCGTTCGGGTCGCCGCGGCCACTCCGCGTGCCCGGGCGATGCGCATGGAGGGCAGGCCTCTGCGACGCCGCTCCCGATGCAGGGAGCGCGCCTTGACGAACAAGGCGATGGCGATCCAGGCGAACAGAATTGCAACGGGTACGGAGGCCGCGAGCGGCCAGATCGCGGCGATCACCGCGATCACGAGCGCGGCGAGGCCGACGATTGCCACCAGCCGCGCTTCGGCCGAGGCGAGCACGCGCTGGTCAGTCAACGCAGCGCCCACGGCACGGCCGATCCGCAGAGCGCCTGCCGCCGCACGCGAGGCGCTGCCACTGCGCCCGAACGAGGCGGGGTGGGGGCGGCGCAGCCGCATGCCGTGCGACAGCGCCGCCAGCCGTCGCCGTCTGCGCCGCAGGACGATCTCGGTCGCCTGGCTGAGGTCCGCGCTGTACATCGCCTCCATCTGCGCAGCGAATGCGGCGTTCTCCACCAGCGCATCGAGCTCGTAATTGCCGATCCAGCTTGCGATGTTGAGATTGCTCGAGCCGACGCGCGCCCAGCGCCCGTCGGCTACGGCGGTCTTGGCGTGCAACATCGAGCCCTTCCACTCGAACACCCGCACGCCCGCCTCGAGAAGCGGTCGATAGCCGGACTCGGACAACGGCCTGAGCACCGCCACATCGCTTGCGCCCGGCACGAGCAAGCGTACGTCGACACCATCGAGTGCCGCGGAGCGCAGTGCCTGAACATAGGGAGGAATGCCGGCGAAGTAGGCATCGGTGAGCCAGAGCGTGCGCCGCGCGGCCGCCGCGATCAGGTGATCGAGCCGCAGTACTGCGAGTATGCCGGGCGCGCTCGCGACCACCCGCAGCGATACATCCCCTGCCGGAGCGATGGACTTCGGGGCACTGAGTGCCTCCTCGTCCAGCGGCGCACCCGTCGCCGCCCACACCTGTGCGAACGCTCGCTCGATATCGTAAAGCGCCGGGCCGCGGATCTCGACGCCGGTATCCCTCCAAGGGCTGATCCCTCGGGCTGGATCGCCCATCCACATCCGACCGACGCACAGTCCGGTCACGAAGCCGACGCGCCCATCCACGGCGAGCATCTTGCGGTGATCGCGATGTAGCCAGCCGAAGGGGCCCGTGAGGCGCGGCGGATTGAAGACGCGCAGCTCCACCCCGGCAGCGCGCAGCGTCCGCCAGAATCGCCTGGAGGTGTGCGGCACCGAGCCGAGCCAGTCGTAGATGAGCCGGACCCGCACGCCCGCATGGGCTTTTGCGGCGAGCGCTCCGGAGAAGCGCAGGCCGACCTCGTCCTCATAGAACATATAGTTCTCGAAGAGGATCGACCGCTCCGCCGCATCGATGGCGTCCAACCACGCGGGATAATTCTCGTTCCCATCCTTGAGAAGACGTACGCTATTTCCGGGGACCAGCGAGGCGCCGGCCGCGCGCGTGAACGCCTGGTCGAGAAGGTCAGTCTGCATCGACCGTAAGACTCCCGAATGTTGGCACCAATATAATCCGGCGCCTGCTGGACTTGGACAGTACCGCGGCGCATATTCCATGCCGACAGGGGATGGGGTCTCCGCCTGTCAGGACGACGAACATGCCAGATCGTTCGGATGCCAGGCTGCGCACGCGTGCCCGCGAGCGTATCCAAGCGGGGAAGCTTCCGCGCTCCAAACCAGTGCGCACGTGGGGCGGGCTCGGCTCAGGGCTGCCCTGCGATCTTTGCGACCTGCCGATCCAGAGCAACGAGCCGGAGTTTGAGCTGCAACTCGAGCTGTTGGCACCCGCAGATCCCGTGCGCTTCCACCGTGAGTGCCACGCGATCTGGGAGAGCGTGCGCGGTGAGAGCGCCGCAGACGGCTGGACCAGCGTCACCCACGCCCTGCCGGCACTTGGCGAGCTCGTGGAGGGACGCGTGAGTCTCAGCGACAACCGCTCGGTGGTTCTCACGCTGAAATGGCTGCGCGACAGCACCACGGGCGCAATTCTCTGGGTCAATGCAACGACGATGGCGCCCCTGCCCGAGGGGTGGCTGCCCACTGCGTGGCGACATCATGTCCCGCAGCAAGAGGGTGCGGATCCTCAGGCGGCTGACCCCGGGACGCCCGCGGAGCCCTCCATCCCGAAGCGCGCCTGAGCCGGCCTAAAGATATCCACGCCCGTGCGGGGCGTTGAGATCGAGCATCGGCCCGAGAGGGATCACACCCGTCGGATTGATGTTGCGGTGACTGCCGTAGTAATGCGTCTTGTAAGCCTCGACGTCGACCGTCGCCGCGATTCCGGGCATCTGATACAGCTCGCGCGTGTACGCCCATAGATGCGGCAGCTCGTAAACATGTCTCAAATTGCATTTGAAATGGCCGTAGTAGACCGCATCGAAGCGCACCAGGGTGGGGAAGAGTCGCCAATCGGCCTCGGTGAGGCGCCCGCCGAGCAGGTAGCGCCGCGCCGCGAGCAATGACTCGAGATCCGTGAGCGTTGCAAACAGTGCGCGCACGGCAGTCTCGTACGGCTCCTGGCGGGTGGCGAAACCGGCGCGGTACACCCCGTTGTTGACGGTCTCGTAGATGCGGGCGTTGAGCGCATCGATCTGCGGCGCGAGCTCGGCCGGGTAGTAGTCCGTGTGCTCCGACGTGAAGGCGTTGAACTGCGAATTGAGCATTCGCAGGATATCCGAGGACTCGTTGTTGACGATGGTCCCGCGCTGCTTGTCCCAAAGCACCGGAACGGTCGCCCGACCCGTATAGCGCGCATTCGCGCGCAAGTAGATCTCGTACACGCGGCGGGCTCCGGTCAGAGGATCGGGCTCGCGAAACGTCCAGCCCTCCTCCAGCATCGCCGGCTCGACGCTGCTCATCGAGATCACGCCCTCGAGCTGCTTGAGGACACGGAAGATCATCGTGCGGTGGCACCAGGGACAGGAGCGCGCGACGTACAGGTGATAGCGAGCCGGCTCCGCGGGCCAGCCGGAGCGTCCGTCGGCGCTGATCTGCTCGCGGTAGCTGCTCGCCTTGCGCACGAACTCACCGGAGTCACGCTCCGCCCAGCTCGACTCGCTGCGCCATTCGCCCTCGACCAGCACGCCCATGACGGCACTCCTCTGGGGCCTTCGCGGCACCGCCCGCCGATGATGACGGCAGGGTGCAGGCCTGTCACGCATGTCCGCGGATGACGGACTGTCCGGGCCATGGTATTGAATACAACGGGCATCGAGGCGGAGATTTTCCGTGGACAACCCAATTCCCATGCAACGCCGAGCGTTCCTCAAGTCCACCGGCCTGCTGAGCGGTGTGCTGGCCGCGGCAAGTCCCTGGGCGCTCATCGCGCCGACCCGCGTCTGGGCGGTCGAGTTGCGCGCCTTGAGCAGCACCGAAGGAGCTGCCCTCATGGCCATGACGCGCACCATCGCGCCGCACGACAAGCTCGAGGATGCAGCCTATGCGCTCGTGGTCCAGTCGATCGATGCGGATGTCGCGCGCGACCCCGCAAGCCTTTCCGTGCTCAAGGAGGGGCTCCGTCAGCTGGGCTCTGGCTTCGCCGCGGCTCCGGAGCCTGAGCGTGTGCGGGCCTTGCAGGCCGTGGAGTCTTCGGCCTTCTTCCAGAGCATACGCGCCAAGACGTTGGGCACGCTGTACGCCTCAGCGCTCGCGTACGCCTACTTCGGCTATCAGGGCGAAGCCTTCTCGAAGGGCGGCTATCTGTTTCGTGGCTTCAACGATCTGCATTGGCTGCCCGAGGTTCCGCCTGCGGACAGCGGACCGGTGCTGGAACAAACATCCGCCTGAGCTGCACTCGCGCGGGGAGGTCTTCCGATGGCTCGCATTGCAAAGGACGATGATTCGGCCGTCGTCATCATCGGCTCGGGCGCCGGCGGGGGCACGCTGGCGCACGAGCTCACACGCCGTGGCATCAAGGTGGTGCTGCTGGAGGCCGGTAAGCGCCAGTCGCTGCAATCCTTCTCACAGGTTCCGGGCGAGGCGTTCGCCCAGCTCACGTGGCTGGACCCGCGCACGCAGTCCGGCAACTGGACGGTGGCGCAGGACTACCCGACCTTGCCCTCATGGACCTGCAAGACTCTGGGTGGCACCACGGTGCACTGGACCGGCGCCACCCCACGCATGCGGCCCTGGGAAGTCAAGCCGCGCACCACGTACGGCCCGCTGCCGGGCACCTCGTTGATCGATTGGCCGCTCGAGTACCAAGAGCTCAAGGCCTACTATCAGCTTGCGGAGCGGCGCATGGTCGTCACCCGGCGCAACGGCGTCCCAGGCCTGCCGGCTTCCAACAACTTCAAGGTGATGTACGCCGGCGCGCGCAAGATCGGCTACAAGCGCGTGCACACCAACTACATGGCCATCAACTCGCGTCCGGCTGATGGGCGCGCGTTCTGCATTCAGCAGGGCTTCTGCGTGCAGGGCTGCAAGACGGGCGCCAAGTGGAGCACGCTCTACACGGAGATTCCGCGCGCGGAGGCGACGGGCAATCTCGATCTGCGCATCGAGAGCATGGCGACGCGCATCGAGCACGGTGCCGACGGGCGCGTGACTGCGGTGCTCTACCGCGACAGCGCGGGCACGGAGCAGCGGCAAAAAGCGCGCGTGGTGTGCGTGGCCTGCAATTCCGTGGAGACGGCACGCCTGCTGCTCCTGTCGGAATCGGCGAAATTCCCGCGCGGCCTCGCCAATTCCTCGGATCAGGTCGGACGCAACTTCTGCCACCACGTCGGAGGTTTCGTGTGGGCCTTCTTCGACAAGCCCGTCTACTCGTGGCGCGGTGCGACGCTCGCCGGCATCATCGAGGATGAGATGATCAACGAGCCGCGTCGCGGTTTCGTCGGCGGCTATCACCTGGAGCTGATCACTCTCGATCTGCCGACATTTCCGCTCGTGGGTCTGCCTTACGGGTGGGGACGCGGCTTCGCCGCGATCATCGACGATTATCGCAACATGGCCGGAACGTTCGTGTGTGGCGAGGACATGCCGCGCGCAACCAACCGCGTCACGCTCGATCCCAAGGCGAAGGACGCACTGGGCCTGCCGGTCGCGCACATTCACGTGGATGACCATCCGAACGATGTTGCCATGCGCTCGCACGCGCAGTCACAGGCGAGCAAGATGTACGAGGCGATCGGCGCTCGGCGCATCGTGCGCTCGCGAGCCACGCCAGCCACGCACAATATGGGAACGGCCCGTATGAGCGCCGATCCGGAGCACGGCGTGACGAACGCCTACGGACAAAGTCACGACATCAAGAACCTGTTCGTCTCCGACGGCAGTCAGTTCTGCTCGCCTGGTTCGGCGAACCCGACTTTGACGATCGTGGCCCTCACGCTGCGTCAAAGTGAGTACATCGCCAAGCAGATGAGCGCGCGCAGCATCTAGCCGCAGCGGCGGGGGCGGTCCTACGTGTCGGTGGGTTGGAGGAGACTCTCTCTCGCGCTGGTCTTGGGGCTCTACTGCGCCGGCCGGCTCGCCGAGGCGGCTGAGCGTACGCGCTTCACAGATGAGGCCGAGACCGTCGCGCGCGTGCTCGCACTCGCCGATGAGCGACTGGCACTCATGCCGGCCGTGGCAGCGTGGAAGTGGCGGCACGCTGCCCCGGTGAGTGATCCTGCCCGCGAGCGCGCCGTGATCGACCACGCCGCGAACGAGGCCAGCCGGCTCGGCCTCGACGGCGGCCCCGTGCGCCGGGTGTTCGAGCTTCAGATCTCGGCTGCGCGTGCTCTGGAGGAGGATCTGGTGCGTACGTGGCACGCGCGGGGCTTCGACTTCGCGCAGCCGATCCCGAACCTGCAGAGCGAGCTGCGACCCCGTCTGGATCGCATCACTCAACAGATGCTGCGCGCGTTGTACCTCGCCGCTCCCGCCTGCGCCCGTGCGGACTTCGTAGCGCGCTTCGCGGCGCCTGCCGCATCCGCACTGCACAGCGATGGCTGGTCGCAGCAGACGCGGCAGCAGCTGCTCGAGGCACTCGGCTCGATACGCTTCGCTGCGCCTGCGAGGCTCGCACGCATTCAGGCCGCCGGCGTACTGCGTATCGGCACCACGGGAGACTACGCGCCCTTCAGCGTGGATTCGGAGGCGGGGCTCGTCGGAGTGGATATCGAGCTGGCGCGCCGCCTCGCGCAACAACTGCACGTGATGCCGCTCTTCGTGCGCACCTCATGGCCCAGCCTGCTGTCCGATTTCGAGCGGGATGCGTTCGATGTAGCGTTGAGCGGCATCTCGTCCACCCCCGCACGCGCGGCGGCCGCGACACTTTCGATTCCGTACCTATGGAGTGGCAAGACCGTGATCGCACGCTGCGCGGATGCGCAGCGCTTCTCGAGTCTCGAGGCGTTGGATCGTCCTCAAGTGCGAGTCATCGTCAATCCAGGCGGCACCAACGAGAGCTACGTACGCAGCCATCTCAAACATGCAAGCGTGCGCATCTATCCGGACAATCGGACCATCTTCGATGAGATCCGCGCGGCGCGTGCCGATGCCATGATCACCGACGATGCCGAAGTGGAGTTGCAGGTGCGCGCGCATCCGGATCTGTGCCGGCCGCTCACCGGCACGTTGACGCACGACGCGAAGGTGATTCTCATGGCTCGCGACGCCGCGCTCGTGAGCGCCGTGAACGGCTTCGTGAGCGCCGAGCTGCGCGCCGGTGTGCCTAGCCAGCTGCTGCACCGGGAGCAGCGGCCATGTCCACGAGGATCTTCGTGCCCTCCTGACGGTGCAGACGCTCGAAGCCCTGCTCGATGAGCCCCTCGAAGGCAATCGATTCCACCCAGCCGGCCTGGGGATAGGCACCCGCGGCCATCGCGGCAATCACGGACGGGAATGCGTTGCACGACAGCGCCACCCCGGTGATGCGCGCTTCTGACATCAGGATGTCCATGGGCGCTATCTCGAGCGGCCGCGTATGAATGGCCACGACCACCACGGTGCCATCGATGGCGGTGCCAGCGAGCGCAGCCTGAAATGCCGCGGGCACCCCCGCGGCATCGACCGACGCAGCGGCGCCCTCGCCGCGGGTGAGGTCCTTTATGGCCTCGGCGACGTTGCAGCTCGTCGGATCGAGCACGCATTCGACCCCGAGCCTCGAGAGCACGGTACGGCGAGCCGCAGAGGGATCGGACATGATCACCCGCACTCCGCGGCGCCGGAGCGTGAAGTACACGCCGATACCGATCGGACCGGCGCCGTGAATCACGGCGGTGTCGCCGGGCGCGACCGCAGAGCGCTCAGCGGTGCGCCAGGCGATCGCCATCGGCTCGATGAGCGCACCCTGCACAGCGCTCATGCCTTCGGGCAAGCGGTGCGCCATCGAGCGTCGCACCACGGTGTACTCGGAGAGTCCCCCGCCCGAGCGGTTGTAGCCATGAAAAGCGAGCAGGCCGCAATGGTTGTAGCGACCCGAGGTGCAATAGAGGCACTGTCCGCAGGTCTGCACGGGCTCGACCGCCACCAAGTCTCCGATGGACAGGTCCTTCACACCCGCGCCGAGCTCGACCACCGCGCCACACAGTTCGTGGCCGAGGATGACGGGATTTTTGACTCCCGTCAGCGGATGCGGCGAGTCCCGCGTGGTGATCGGGCCGTCGTAGTATTCGTGCAGATCGCTGCCGCAGATTCCGTTGTAGAGCACGCGCAGCTTGACCTCGCCGAGGCCAGGATTGGGCTCGGGCACCTGCTCCAGCCGCAGGTCTCGTCGGCCGTGATAAACCGCTGCGCGCATTCGCAAGCAGCCCGGAGGCTGCAAGGGTGTGAAAAAACGCCTCAATATGCCGTAGCGGTGTGAGTCGCAGCAAGCGCCGCCCGAGGACGGGCGCGGGCGCGGGGGATCCAGGGGTTTCCCGGCCGGCCCGTAGTAGGAACATCGCTTGCTCAGACTCCCAGGGAGGACCGCAGTGAACCGGAATATGGACTCGCATCCCCCCCAACAGAAGCGCATTCCCGAGGATCTCGCCAGATATCTGAACGAGCTGCGTCTGCGTGTACATCGCTATCGCCGCTATGGATTGCTGCCCGACGGCCGCAGCGCGCTGCGGCTGAAGGCGCGCCGCGGCTCGGGGCTGACCTGTCTCGTCTGCGGCGAGCCGGTACTGCCGAGCGAGCCGGAGATCATCATCGAATACGAGCCCGATCCGGAGCTGCTCACAGAGGGACCCACGTATCGATTGCATCACCTCTGCCACGTGATCTGGTTGACCGAGAGCAGGCCCTATCGGCGGGTCCGCAGCAGGAAGTGAGCTCGGTCTCTAGCTCGCGTTCAGTCGTGTGACTCGGCGCCGGCGGCCACCCAAGCCAGGTCGCGATTCGATACCGAAGCAAGATCAAACTTGTGCGCCGCTGCGTGCATGCGTGTCAGGGCCTGCGCGATTGGCATGGCCGGCGCGCTGGTGCCTTTCTTGGCCTTGTGAAAGCGCACCGGATTGATGCGCGCAACGAGATAGTTGCGCAGGTAAGGCGAGCGAAAACCCCGCGCCTGCAACGCCGCCACGAGCTTCTTGACCTGCTCATCGATCGCGCGCAGCCGTGCGGCGTAGCCCTGGCGCTCGCGCAGGCTCGCGGCGAGCGGGCGCTCGCTGAAGCGATCGACCTTCTTGAGAAAGGCGCTGTAGGCACCGCCACCAAAGCGCGGCAACTCTTCGTACACCAGTCCCAGCGTCAGTAGCTCAGGTGCCTCGAACTCGGCCGCATGCGCGGATTCACGGGTGCTCGGATCGCGCTTCGCGAGATTGCGGGCCATGCGCGCAACCTCCAGGCTCTTGTCCTTGAGGTTGTGAGCCTTCTCGGTGTTGAGCGCGAGAATACGGTACGCGAGCGCCTCATCGGCGGACACGAGCGCCGCAATCTGTTTGAGGCCGAGAAACTTCGCCGCTGCGAGACGATGGCGTCCGTTCGGTGTCCAAAGTCCGCCTTCCTCGCCGCGCACGACGATGAGCGGGTCGAGGAAGGCTCCGGCTTCATCCATCTTTTCGGCGAGACGCCGTGCATGAGTCGGCGAGAGATCGCGCTGGAAGGGCGTGGGCTGCACCGCACCGAGCGGCAGCGAGGCAAGCAACAGCGGACGCCCGTTCAACGGTTCGCGGTAAGCCGCGACAGGCACACCCCCGATCGAGCGCACCTGCGCGGCGAGCTCCTGGACTTCAGGGCTCTCCAGGGCGAGCGCCACCTCCGCGGCGCCGATACCCCGACCCTGAGCGCGTGGGGCCAGCTTGCCGCGCTTGGCGGCTTTGCGAACCTTGGGCGTCCTGGCAGACGCGCGCGTCGAGCTCCGAGCAACCATGCAAGCAGATATAGCACAACCTCAGCGTGCCAAGCCCATCCATTGCTCGAGCGGCTCGACGCGATTGCGGCTGACGGACAGACGCGCGCCGCTGCGCAGCTGCACCGCGTAGTCACCGCCAGGCTCGCGCAGCAGTGAATCGATGCGATCCAGACGCACGATGACGGAGCGGTGGATGCGGAAGAACTGCTGCGGATCCAGACGCTCCTCCAGCGTCTGCATGCGCTCGCGGATGATGTAGGTCTTGTCGGCGACGTGGATCTCCGCATAGGGGCCGCTCGCCGTGATGTACTCGATCGTCTGCACGGGAACCACGCGCACTTGACCGCGCATCTCGACCGCGATGCGCTCGAGGTAGGCAGAGCGCGCGGGCGCCGTGGGAGCGGCGGCGGCCTGGGCTTGCTCTTCGCGCTTGAGGACGGCCCGCAACTGCTCCGAGAGGCGCCCCAGCTCGGCGAGCTCGATCATGCGCCGCGCGCGTCTGAAGGCCTGCTCGAAGCGCTCGTCATCGAACGGCTTCATGAGATAGTCGATTGCGGCGAGCTCGAAAGCATCGAGCGCATAGCGGTCGTACGCCGTGACGAAAATGGTCGCGGGCATATGATCGGGCCCGACCTCGCGCAGCACATCGAGCCCCGTTCGCCCGGGCATCTGCACATCGAGGAACACGAGGTCGGGCTTGAGCGCTGCGATCGCCTCGATCGCAGCCTGGCCGTTGTCGGCGGTGCCGACGATTTCGACCGCATCCTCTCGGCGGAGCAGATCCTCCAGACGCTGGCGAGCGAGCGCCTCGTCATCCACGATGAGCACGCGAAGCGCTCGCGTGGCCGGCACCTGCCTCTCCTAGGCCTCGACGGCCATGGCCGACGTGCGCAGATCGGCGTGCGTGTGATAGGGCAGGGAGACTTCCGCCAGGAGACCCCCGTCCGCACCCGGACGCAGGACGAGACTCTGATCCGGCCCGTAAAGCTGCATCAGGCGCAGGCGCGTGTTGCGCAGCCCGACCCCTTCGGCCGCAGGGGGCCGTCCGCTCGGCAGCCCTGGTCCATTGTCGCGTACGCTGAGCAGTACACGCTCGCCCGAGCGTTGGGCTTCGATCTCGATATGGCCGGTGCCGACCCGCTTGCTGATGCCGTGCTTGACCGCGTTCTCAACCAGCGGTTGCAGAATGAGATTGGGCACGAGCGCCTCGCGCACGTCGGGGGCGATCTGCATGCGCACCTGCAGATGTCCCTGGAATCTGATCTGCATCACCTCGAGATAGCGCTCGATGAAGGCGAGCTCGCGCTGCAGAGTCACCTCAGGCTCGTCCGCCTCGTCGAGCGTCGTGCGCAGCAGCTCGCTCAGGCGCGCGACCATGCGGCGCACGCCACGCGGGTCGCGCTCGACCAAAGCGGAGACCGCGTGCAGCGTGTTGAAGAGAAAGTGCGGATTGAGCTGCGTGCGCAGCGCCGCCAGACGCGCGTCCGCGAGCTGTGCGGCGAGCTGCGCGGCCTGCGCCTTGAGGTTCACCGCCTCCTCACGCCGCACCCGGTAGCGCAGGAAATAGTTGCGCGCGAAGCCGGCCGCGAGCACGGCCACGTACACGATGAACTCGTTCATGAACCAGAGCCGCCGCAACCGCGCGACGGCCTCGAGCTCCGGAGACAGCGGCGCCGGTGCGTAGAACAGCTGCGAGCGCAGGTAGCTCGTGACCATGTCCACGCCAATGGCGAGCACCAGCCCCAGTACCACGAACATTATGCGCGAAGCCCATCCCGAGCGCTCCGCGGTGTAGCGGCTCGCGAGCCTCAGAATGGGCAAGGTCAGCAGCGCCCACAGGTAGGAGTTGGCGAAGGCCATGAGGACTGGGGCGCCCGGCACCACCGGCTGCCAGGGGCCGCGCGCTCGAGGCTCGATCAAAGAGTTGGCCGAGGTAAGCACCGCGATCAGCGTCCAGAACCCCAGGACGAGGAGCACCTCCGTCCGGGTGAACGGTGCGCGCTCGGGATAGGCATCGCTGCCGAGGGAGGCCGCTGGGGGGGTGCGCTCGGTCACGGGACAAGCATAGGCGTGCGCTGCCTCGCGCTGCAAAGCCGGCGTTCCGAGCGGCTGCGCCGGCGGCACGAGATGCGGGGGCTGCGCGATGACGCGTGGTAATCAGTCGCCGGCGGGTACCGCTTTCGAGCTGACACCAGCCGGGTCGTAGACGCGGGTTACGTCAAGCCTGGGGACCCGTCCCTCCGGCTCGACGTGGATGGTCTGAATGAGCTGCCCGCCCTTGTCCGAGAGCGAATACGTTGCCGTTGCGCGCGGACCGACTTGCGGGCGGATCTCGATCACGTACTGCTTGCCCTTCCAGCCCGAGATCTGATCGGCGACACCTCCGGGGACCGAGACGACGCTCTTTTCTCCCGGTGTGTAAGCATGCGTCGTGTCACCGTTTGAGACGATGAACGTGCTCGGGCTCTGCTGAATCTGCAGCCAATCGCCGCCCCGCAACAAGGCCGATTGCAGCGAAAGGTCTACGGGATAGGGCTGGACCGGCTCGGCGAGGATGCTCTCTGCGCTGCCCGCGCGAGCCCCGTGCTGGCGAGCCTGCCCCTGCTGTGCCTGCTGCATCACGGATAAATTCTCGCTCTCGTTGGGGCGGTGCATGGCGTGAGCACGCAACTGCTGCAACGCCTGATGGGCATCGGTGCTGTGCGCGGGGTCGAGCTTCCAGGTCCCGGCGAGGCTGTAGCCCGGAGGTGGCGCCTCCGCAAGGTGCGTGCTCACGCAACCGATGAGCGCGGCGCCGAGCAGCGCCGTGGCCAGCGCTGTCGCGCGCGGCCCAGCCGCTCCTGATGACCTCGTTGCCGGCCCGCTCGATGACATCACGCGTGATCTTACCCTCGGTGAGGCTTTCGATGCCGCTCCGACCCGCGCTTTCCGGACCCCTTCAGGAGGAGCGGTTGGCGCGGGGCAGCAACCAGCGCTCGATACCGTCGAAGCTCCATTGGACCAACAGGGCCAGGAGCGCTGCGGGCACGGCACCCTCGAGAATCATGCCCACGTCGTTGAGCCGGATGCCGGTCAGGATCGGCTGTCCATAGCCGCCTGCCCCGATCAGCGCACCGAGAGTGGCCGTGCCGATATTGATCACGGCCGCCGTCTTGATGCCGGCGAGCACCGGACGCGTGGCGAGCGGCAGCTCGATCAGACGCAGTCGCGCCCAGCTGTCCAGGCCGAGCGCAATGGCTGACTCATTCAGGGGACGGGGAATGTCGAGCAATCCCGTACAGGTATTGCGGATGATCGGCAGCAGACTGTAAAGAAAGAGCGCGACCGCTGCCGGCGTGAAGCCGATGCCGAGCAGCGGGATCATGAAAACGAGCAGCGCGAGGGACGGTACCGTTTGCACGATACCGGCCACTCCGAGCACCAGTCGACCGAAGCGCTGGCGGCGCGCAGCGATGATCCCGAGCGGCAGGCCGAGCAGGACGGCGGCGGCGAGCGAGGCACCGCTCAGGAGCAGATGCTCGCCCGTGAACTCGGCGATCTCCGCCACTCGCGAGGAACGCGAGGCCACCGTGCGCTCGCCGAAGAGCCGATCCACGAATGCGTGCGCGACCTCCGTCTCGGAGCGCCCATCCAGCGTCACGGCCGCATTCATGCGACTCATCTGCGCCGTGCTGATGCGGCCGGCGAGCCGTGCGAGCACGGCGCGCGCGCGCGCCGTCAATGCCGCGCGGGTGAGCAGCACGGCATCGTAGTCGGGGAAGAAATGCTGATCGTCCGCCAACACGCGCAAGCGATAGCGCGTGATCTCGGGATCGGTGGAATAGAAATCCGTCACGTCGAGGTCGCCACTCAAGACGGCACGGTACGCGAGCTGATGGTCGAGCCCGCGGACGTTGCTCTGCGGCAGTCTGTAGTAACGCTTGAGGGCAGGCCAGCCATCCGCCCGGTTCATGAACTCATTGGAGAAGCCAAGGCGCACCTGCGGACGTGTGCGCAGTTGGCTGATGCTGCTGAGAGCGGTGCCGGCGGCGAAGCTGTCGCGCGTGCCCAGCACATAGGTGTCCGAGAAACCCAACGCCACCGCGATCTGCACGCCGAGTGAGTTGAGCTGCGCGGTGCGGGCGGCCTGGTCCTGCGCGGGCCGCAGCAGCTCCTGGTACAACGTGCCGGTGTACTCGGCATAGACATCGATCTGCCCATGGCGCAGCGCGTCGAACAGCACGCGCGTGCCGCCGAGCTCGCGACGGTGCACGGCAGGGACGCCGGAGCGCTCGAGCGTCTGTTTGATGATCTCGCCGAGGATCACCGACTCCGTGAAGGCCTTCGAGCCGACGACGACAGGGGCATCCGCGGCGGGCTGGGCCGCCGGCCCCGCAAGCAGTGCCGCCGTGCTCAGCGCGGCGATCGCGAGCGTTCTCACGCGAGCCGCCAGCCTCACGACTGCGTTGCACCGCGCGCTGCGAGGACCTCGCGCGCGCCACGCTGAGCTTCCACGAAGTCCCGCACGAAGGGCGCAGCGGGACTGTCGAGGAGATCGGCGAGTGAGCCCTGCTGCACGATGCGACCCCCGCGCAGCAGCACCAGCGAGTCCGCGAACAGCCCCGCCTCCGCGATGTCGTGCGTGACGAGCACGACCGTGCGGCCGAGTCGTGTGAAGAGCTCGACCAGGTCCTGCTGCAGATCGCGCCGTATCATGGGATCGAGCGCGCCGAGGGGTTCATCGAGCAATAGTATCTGCGGATCCAGCATCAGCGCGCGCATCAGGCTCACGCGCTGCCGCTGTCCGCCCGAGAGCTCCTCGGGCAGGCGGCGGCTCGCGCTCGAGGGGAGCTTGACGAGCTCGCGCAGCTCGCGGTAGCGCTGCTCGATGCGTGCCGCGTCCCAATGCAGGTACTGCGCCGCCAAGGTCACGTTCGCACGCACATCGAGGTGCGGAAAGAGCCCTCCCTCCTGGATGACATAGCCGATGCGCCGCCGCCACTCAATGATGTTCCGCTCATCCACCCGCTCATCATCGATGCTGACGGCGCCCGAGTCGGGCCACAGCAGGCCCACGGCGAGGCGCAGCAGCGTCGACTTGCCGCAGCCGCTCGGACCGAGCAGCGCGGTCGTGCGGTGACTTGCGCAGGTCAGGGTGACGGAGTCGAGAGCGAGAATCGGGCCAAAGCGCTTACTGACGCTTTCATAGAGCAGCATTGGCGAACCACGCTCGTCCGTTCGTGAGCCGTGGAGAGACTATGACACAGGATAAACGTGCGCACTGCGGCTGTGGGTGCGACGCAGGCGCTGCGTTCCGTGCATCCGAGCACGCCTCAGGCGCGGCACATGCTGATGCTCAGGCCGGCGGCTCCTCGATTGCCTGAGATTGAGCATCCCGTTGCTTGCGCTCATGAACCTCCTCACGGTCCACGACGATGTGACGCGGAGCATCGATGCCGAAGCGTACTTTGTTGCCTTCCACGCCCAGCACCGTGATCGTCACTTGATCACCGACGCGGATGGTCTCCTGGGGACGGCGGGTTAGGATGAGCATGTCGTCACGGCCCTTATTTTCCGTTTTTGAGGCAGGCGCGCGAGCCTTTGGTTTGCTTGACTATAGTCGGTGGAACACCCGCCAGGCAAGCTGCAGGGCGCCGCGTCGATGAGGAACCGGGCGGTCGCGGTCGCCTTCGGGCGCGTGCTGCGCGAGCTGCGCCAGCGTAAGAAGCTTTCGCAGGAAGATCTCGCCCTGCGGGCCGGCCTCGACCGCACGTATCCTTCACTGCTCGAGCGCGGTCAGCGACAGCCCACGTTGGCCGTGATGCTCGCCGTCTGCGAGGTGCTCGAAGTCTCTCCGGCGGTGCTCGTCAAGCGCACGTTGCAAGAGTGCAAGAAGTGAGGCCGCTTCAACTTGTGCCGGCGCGCAGCGTGGTGCGCTGAGAGATGCGGTCCTGCTCCGCCACGCGCAGGCGTACGGCGGGCGACGCGTGTCCACGAAACCAAGCGAGTGCTTCCCCCGAAACGACTGGGCCGGCGGGGGTTTGCGGCGCCTCCTGACCGATGCGTTCCGCGAATTCCCGCAGCAGCTCGGCCGGCGCGCTGTCCAGCGCCACCGCGGTGGTCACTTTCGCGAGCGCCTTGCGTGCCATGAGCTCCGGCCGTGTGGTGATCAGCAGCATGCTGCCCGCTCCCTCCGCCCCCGCGGCGGGGCTGCCGGACGCCGGTAGCAGGTGGTGTGCGCCGCTCAACACGAGCCAGTGCGGGCGCGCGCTGCGCGCCCGCAGCTCCATCAGCCGCGGCACGAAGCTCTGAAAGCGCGCGGCCTGCTCCTGCGGGTTGAGACCGGCGAGATCGACCACCGCACTCTCGTCGGGCTTGCGCACCAGTTGCACGATCTCATCGATGCCCGGTGGGCGCTCCGCAGTGCCCAGCCTCACGGCCTCGGGCGCCGCCGTGAAGGCGCCCTCGGCATCCAGGACCAGATAGCTGTAACCGCGCTCGGCCAGCCGAGCGACGAATGCCTTGGCGAAGCCGGCCTTGCCGCTTCCCGGAGCACCCAGCAGCAGCAGATTCGTGCCATAGGGCGGCACGCGTAGCTCCAGATCGTGCACGTCGCGCCCGAGCAGGATGTGATGGCGCACGAGCCGCGGTTCGCAGCGGCGCAGATCATCCTCGAGCAGCCCCGCGATGAGCTCGCTCACTCCTGCCCCGTGATCGCCGGTCGTGACGTAGTCGGCCTTCTCCCGCAAAGTCGGCAGAGCGTTGGCGACCGCTACCGCGCACTCGCACAGGTTGAGGAAGGCATGGTCGTTCTCCGCGTCGCCGACGCCGACGGCGTTGTGGGGTGAGAGTCCCATTGCCGCCAGGGCCTGTCCGAGCCCGGTTGCCTTGTTGACCCCGGCGGGCAGCACCATCACGGCGCCCTTATTGAAGATCACTTGCAGCTCGAGGCCGAGATCGCGAATCGTCTCGAGCACGCGTGCCTCGTGCGGTTGTACGGTCGCGACGATCACGCGTCCGACCGACACGGGCACGCCCCGCTCGCGCAGCGCCGCCGCGAAGCGCGGCGGCGGCGGATCCGCGAGCAAACGCAGTTCGCGGGTGTCGGGTCTATAAAGAAGTGCGCCGTTCTCCGCGACGACGTAGGAGAACAGATCCAGTCGCGGGCAGACCTGCTCTAGATCGACAAGCTCGCGTCCGGTGACGAGTACGAGTCGCCGGCCCGAGGCTCGCAGACGCTCGAGCGCTGCGAGCGTCGTCGCCGGGACCTGACCATCATGTGCAAGCGTGCCGTCGTAGTCGCAGCACAAAGCAAGATAACGCATGCGCACCCGTGCCGTGAGAGCATCAGGTCCACCTGAGCAATTTCCATTCCGCGGGGCGCGCGGTCTGGCCGCGCTCGGCGCGGGTGTCTAGTCGCGCGGCGAGCGCTTGCGCAGGTTCTTGAGCTCGACGACCACGCGCTTGCCGCGCCACTGATCGCTCACGTTGCCCAGATACCAACCGCCGAGCGCACCCAGCAGCACCACCGCCGCGGTGACCACGTGGTCGGCGGCGAAGTAGGTGGTCATGAGATGCGGCAGCGCCGTCGTCAATGCAATCACGTTCATGATCAACTCAGATCCCGGAGACCCCCCGGTTTTCCCGGAACGGAACATAACAGCAGCGGTGTGTGCGTGGGGAGTCGTGAAATCGCGACGTTGCGCCGATTGAGAACCGGTCGACGGAATTGTGGACGCCAGGGGCTCTGCCCAAGGCTGCGCTTCGGCTTCTCAGCGCAAGGAGACGACGAGCTTCGCCGAATGGCTGCGCCAGTTGATGGGAATGACGAAGGAGCGGGCGCCGGGCACCACCGGCAGCTCGCTGCGCTCGCCGGCGAGTACGTTCGGCACCGAGATCACGAAGTCATTGCCGAAGTCGCGCCGTGCATTGCCGGAGATGGTGTTGGCGACCTCGCCGACGAGATCGCGCATATTCTCGTGACTGAAGTCGTTCTCCTGCATCTTCATGAGCAGCACGGTCAGCATCGCCTTCGGCGCGGTGAAGTACACGATACCCTCGCGCCGACCGGACACGCTGATCACGCCCGTGTACTCGTGGATCGCGGGCAGGCCGTCGGTCACGAGGTAGGGTGAGCCGACGGTGGCGGGCTGCTGTGCGGCCACCTCGAAGTAGGTGGTCGTACCCTCCACGAATGTCTTGAGCTCTTTCTCCTGCAGCATCGGGTGCTTCTTAAGGGCGGCTGCAGCGGGTGCTAGCCGGCCCGCATGAGCTCTGCGATCGCCTCGTTGAGCTGGCGATCGGTGAAGGGTTTATTGAGGAAGCCGTTGGCGCCCTTCTCCATCGCATCCACGGCCGTCGCCTTGTCGGCGAGTGCGGAGATCACGAGGATGCGCACGGCCGGCTTCAGTTGCACCATCCTCTCGATGCACTCGATGCCATCCATCTGCGGCATCGTCAGATCCATCGTGACGAGGTCGGGGTCGGTCCTCTGGAAGAGCTCGAGCGCCTCGATGCCATTGGCGGCAGCTCCCACCACCTCGAGCTGTTCGAACTGCTGCGACCGCTCGATGCGTCGGCGCATGATGTTGGAATCATCGACGATCAGCAGCCGCAGCGGGCGCGCACCGCTGACGTTCGCCGGCATCGTTTCCGTGAGCCCGCTCATCGGCGGCGAGCCCCGCTGGGCTGAGCGCTGGCGCGGTTCATGCGACGGCCGTGTCGGCGGCGGCGGACAACGGCAGGGTGATCTTGAAACGTGTGAACTTGCCCGGGTTCGTCGTAACGCCGATCCGCCCGCCGAGTGTGTAGATGTTGCGCGCTACCACGTCCATGCCCACGCCACGGCCCGCATCCATGGACACCTCGTCCTGAGTGGAGAAACCGGGGCGGAAAATGAGGGCCATGGCCGCGCGATTGTCCATCGCGTCCGCCTCCTGCTGGGTCAAGAGCCGCTTGCGCAGGGCGGCCGCCTTCAGCTGCTCGGGCGCGATACCGCCGCCGTCGTCCTCGAACATGAGCTCGTAGCAGTCGGCACGCTTGCGGAACTCGACGCGCACCACGCCGGTCTCGTCCTTGGTCTGCGCGCGGCGCACTTCGGCGCTCTCGATGCCGTGCACGGCGGAGTTGCGCAGCATCTGCACCAGGATGTCCTTCACGGTGCCACGGTAGACCGCTGGGATATCGGTGAGACCGTTCAGGTCGAGGCGGAAGCGCTTGTGATGATCGCCAGCCAGACGCTCCGCCATCGAATGCAGGATGTGTGCGAGATCATCCGTGATGCGCGGCGCAGCCGGCTCGGCGTTCGATGACAGTACGGCCGGTGATTCGCGGAGCGAGCTGAAGCGCAGGGCGAGCTCGCGCACGGTCTTCAGATGCGCCATGAGCTCGTCGAGCTTCACGACGAGTGGCAGGAAGTCGTTGCCGGAGAGGCTGGGGCGCTTCTTGAGCTCGCTCACGGCATCTTCGAGCGCGTGCACGCGCTGGGCGGCGGTCATGAGATTGATGGCGGACGCCTCGCCCTTGATGGAGTGCAGCTCGCGCAGCATGCCGTCGAGCTTCTTGCGGAATTCCGCATCCGAGCGCGCCGGCTCCTTCAGGATCGCGTTGATGAGCTGCAGTCCGGTCTCCGTGGCATCGAGGAACGAGCCGAGCTGCACCGGATCGATGTGCATGACCCCCATGATCATGTCGACTTGGGCATTCGCGTTCTGCTGCGACTCCTGTAGCTCCCGGGCGAGCAGCACGCTCGAGGTGATATCGGTCACGCTGACCAGCACGTGTTTGACGCCCTGGGGCCCCATCACGCGATGGAAGTCGAACTGCAGATAGCGCGTGTCTTGGCTCCCATGGCCGTTGTCGATGCGAACCTCGAGCTGCCCGAGGGGGTTGATGCTCTTCATCAAGTTCTCGTGGGCACGCTCGCCCCACAGCAGCTTGATGTACTTCATCGCTGTCTGCAGCGTCGCCGGCGTTACCAGCCCCTGCAGCAGCTCCTCGAAATCCAGCCCGGCGAAATTGCGCTTGCCGAAGAGCCGCGTGAGCGCATCCGACCACACGGCGCCCATGCGATAGTCGGCATCGAGCAGGAAGAAGCCTTCCTTTACTGTCTTGAGGATGTCGCGCGTTTGCTCCTCGGCTGCGCGCGCGGCGCGCTCCTGACGTGCACGGGCAACTTGCAGGTAGGCCGCCACGACGGCCAGGGCGAGCGCGGCGAGCACACCGCCGGAGAGCATCAGTCGCAGGCGGCTCGCCTTGGCGGATGCCTCACCCTGCAGGCGCGCAGCCAGGGCGCCGAGCAGCGTGCTCAGCCGCTCGGAATTGTCGTGAGCGAAGAGCTGCGCCCGTTTCACATTGGCGTAGTGCTCGCGTCCGAGCTTTGAGAGCGCACTACCCGTGGCGTCGGTGTCGACGTACGGCTGACCCGAAAAGCCGGTGACTGGATCGAGCACCGGGGCGTACTCGGCCCAGAGCTGCTCGGCCTGCGCAAGCTCAGTGGAGGTGCCGAGATCCGCGTGCTCGAGCCGCTGCAGATCGCGCCCAAAGCCTTCCGCAGTGGCGCGCAGATCAGCGAGCGCCTGACCCTGATACGCGCGCTCCTCGAGGCGATCGCGCAGTGCATTGAGCTCCTGACCGAGAATCGCGGGATAGGCGGCGAGGCCGCTCGCCGTCTCGAGTGCCGAGACGTCACGGGTGACCTGGGTGGCGAGCCGCGAGCCGAGCAGCAGGATCACGCCCATGGTGATGGTGAGCACGGCTCCTGCCCCGACCGTGACGATCTGGCCGCGGCGCTCGACTGCGAACACGTTCATCGTGGGCTCCGGAATTGATTGGGGGTTATTTCGGCAGCTCGAAGCGGATGACTGTGCGCATCGGAAAGGCAGTGGGCACCTTGTTGATCACGGCCGGCTCGAAACGCCAGTGCGTGACAGCGCTCAGCGCGGCGTGATCGAACACGTGCGGCGGGTTCGACTCGATCACATGCGCATCGCGAGGCTGGCCCTTCACGTCCACGGTGAACTCCAAGGTCACGGAGCCCTGCAGATGTTGATCGAGCGCCTTCTCCGGATACTCGGGTGCCACGTAGCGAGTGCGCTTGGGCTTGAAGCCCGCCGGCACCTGCGCACCCGCAGTCGCCGTCCCTGACTTGCTCGCACCCATCTGCTGCACGGCCTGGAGCGTCTGCGGATCGGCGCCCCAGCGCTTGGCGAGCGCGAGGTCGGAATCTGCCTGCGCGATTTGACCCGCACCGGCCGCCACGATCGCCCGTTCCACGAGGTGGTTGGCGAGATCGTGAGAGAGCGGACTGACCGCGGCGCTATCGCCGCTGCCATCCGCGAGTTGCGCCAGATAGTAGGAGGCGCTGTCCTGGGCAGGCTCCGCAAGGCGGCCCTCGCGTATGCGATCGCGTACCAGTTGCGTGAGCCGCTCGGACTCGGCGGCCTGAGCATGCTGACGTGCAGCCGTGAGATCGCGCTGGTAGCTCGCAAAATCCGCGGCGCTCATGCCGCTCGCACGTGCTTCGGCAATCCAGCGCTCGGCATCGCTGCCGTGACCGCCGAGGGAAGCCTCGCGTGCACGGTGCAGATAGGCGGCGACCAGATCACGCGCGGCGTTGCGCACCTCCGGACTGGCGGCGCCCGCCTGCCCCTTGAGCTGCTCGAAATAGAACTTCGCGCTGTCGTTCTCGGGCTCGAGCAGATGGTTATCGTGGATACGCGTTGCGATGAGATCGGCGACGCGCTTGAGCCGTACCTCATCCTGATGCCGCGCGAGCTCGGCGCGCCATTTGGTCACCTGCTCGGCGGGCACGGTACCCGACTGCATCGCCTGGTGCGTGATCGCAGTCGCGCGCTCGAGATTGCCTTCCGCCAGCGCTGCATTGAACTGCGCCTGCAGCAGGCGCGTCTCGAGCGGAGCGATGCGCGCATCCTTGGGCGCGGCCATCTTCCAGGCGGCCAGCGCATTCGCGGCGTCGTCGTAGTGCTCGCTTGCGAGCGAGTCCTCGAGGCGCGTGGCGAGCAGCCCGGCGAGGCGTGTCATGCCATCGCGCGCCTCGCCATTGTCGGGATCGGTGCCGAGCACGGAGCGGTAATAAAGGAGTGCGTTATCGCTCGCCGGCTCGGTGTAGCGATGCTCGCGCATCGCGGAGCGAGCCTTTTCGAGCAGATCGTCCACGCTGCCCTTGAGGAGTGCGGCGGGCGTCACCGCTGCAGTCGCCGTGGGTGCTGCGGCGGGCCCGGCGCTCGGCGCTTGGCTTGCCGCGCTGGGCGTCGCTGCCGAGCTCGGCGCGTGCTTGCTCGAACCGCCGTGCGTGAAGAGCCAGTACCCTGCGACCGCCAGCGCGACTGCGGCGGCGGCACCGGTCCAGGCAAGCTTGTTCTGGTACCATCCGCTGCCAGCCTCGCCGAAAGGCGAACCGATGCTCACCGCGATAGGTTCCGGAGTGAGCGGGGGACGCTGCGGATCGAAGCGGATCTCGCCGGCGGGCTCAGCCCGTGGCGCGCTACGTGCGCCGGAGCGCTTGGCAGCTGCCTCGCCGAGCGCGCCTTCGAAGACGGCGGCGGTCTTGCGCTTGTCGACGGGGATCGGCAGGACCGCGAAAATGTTCGAGCCCTTGAGCGCGCCCGCAATGGACTTCTCGTTCTCCATCGGCGCGAACACGAGCAAAGGTGCGCTTGGCGCGTGCGCATGGGCGCGCTCCACGTCACCGCGCAGATCACCCGCATCACGAGCATCGATGGCGAGCAACGTGGGACGGCGCGACCCGGCCGCGTGCTCGAGAGCCGCGGCCAGCGAATCGACCGGATGCACCGTCACCGTCCCGCCGAGTGCCTCGCCGAGCTCGAGAAGGAAGTCATCGCGGATCGTCACGGCGATGACATCGCCGCTGGGCTTGGCCGCGTTTGTACTGTGCGCGCCGGCGGCGCCCGCTTCCACGGACCGGGGTGCGCTCGAGGCTGGACTTGCCACAGTGGAGTCTCCGTCTGCAGAGGCGGCCGGCAGGCACGCTCCCATGAACCGGAAAAGCCGGCCCGCCTGCACTAGCGTGTCCCGAGCATAGTTCCCGCTTCAGCAGTCGCATTGCGGCAGTTCACATTAACGGAATATCGGTTTCGTAAGCCGGTGAGCAGACTCGGGAAATCTGCACAACCGCGCGCTTTTGCCGCCCTGCGGCACACCTGCCGCGCACGCCTCGGGCGAGGCCACTCCCAGTCCTGGGCCTGGCAGCGCGGTCGACTGCGGCGGCTATCTGAGTCCCGCAGGGAACATCCTTTGCTCAGCTGCAACCATGGACGTGAGACCGCAGGCCTCCGACGAACTGAGCCGGCTCGCCACACTGATCGAAGCCATCGAAGTGGCCATGCTCACGACCGTCGAGCCGGATCGCACATTGCGCAGCCGGCCGTTGCGCACTTTGCAGATGGATGGCGACGGCGCCTTGTGGTTCATGACAACGATCTCGTCGCCGAAGATCGGTGAGATAGACGAGCATCGGCGCGTGAGCCTCACTTTCTCGCATCCGTCGCGCGAGACCTACGTCTCGGTGTCCGGGGTCACCCAGATCTTGCGCGATCCGGAGAAGGCTCGTGAGCTTTGGACGCCTGCGTTGCGCGCGTGGCTGCCGGATGGAATCGATGATCCCGAGGTCGTGCTGCTCAAAGTAACAATCGAGGAGGCCGAATCCTGGGACTCTCATCGCAACCGGCTGCTGCCGCGCACGGCCGCGGGCGCAGCGCCCGAACATCGCAAGATCGAGCTTTCGAGCTGAGCGCCGCGTGCGTGCGCCGGGCCTGCACTGCAGAGGCGCGCAATACACATTTTGGTGCAAACCCCGGCGCTGATGCTCGAGTGCGAGGCACACGGCTTCGTGGTCGGCGGAGGACCTCGCGTGACCCACGTGCCGCAAGGGCGAACTTGTGTAGGGTAACGCAAGGCAGCCGTTTACGGCACACTTGATCTGCCGGCCAAAGCAGTTGAGTATCGGCCTACGCGCCGGGTCGTGGGGGTCGCGCCGCGTGCCGGCAATTCACCAGCGCAAGCGCACGGATGTGGAGCCAGAGCTGCATATCGATATCCGCCAGTCGGGAACGCACCGTTGACGAGTGTGTCAGTGCGCTACCGGCTCGCAACTCCCCGAAGCATGCGTACGTTGGCGCGCGGCAGCTGCGCCGAGCCTCAGTGCGTGCACCGTCCAGATGGGAATGCAATTTGCTTTGACAAGGTGAACAATTTGTTGTTGTGATCGTCTTAACGTAAAGGATCTCGCGGGAGTAGAGGACCATCACATTCCGTGCGACAGGTTGGATTTAAGTTAAGGTCAACGCGCAAAGCACTTGGCCGCTGTTGAGATAGTCAATCAGGCGCCGGAGGGAAGGCCGCATGCAACCGTACCGCTCAAATGGAGATCCTTCGGAGCAGTCCGAGGACTTCCTCGAGTCGTTGAGCTCATTCAGCCGCCTGCACCGCGCGCAGCGCTGGGAAGGCACCTTCGGGGATTTCCTGAAGACGGTTCTGCCCGCCAGCCCCGCCGCACTGGCACGCACGAGCCATCAGTACATCTGGGACATGCTGCGCTGGCACGGACGCAACGGCAGCAGCGAGAACGGCGGCGAGAATGCCAAGGCGCGCCAGCTGTTCCGCCGCGAGCTGTTCGGTATCGACGAGCCGCTCTCACGCGTGGTCGATTACTTCAAGGCGGCCGCGGCCGGCTCTGATGTGGGCCGTCGGCTCATGCTACTGCTCGGACCGCCCTCCGGCGGCAAGTCGACCTTGGCCATTTTGCTCAAGCGTGGCCTTGAGGAGTACAGCCGCACGGACGATGGCGCGCTGTACGCCATCAAGGGCTCGCCGCTGCGCGAGAATCCTTTGAACCTCGTGCCGGCGAGCCTCAGGCCCGAGTTTCGCGAGCGTTATGGCGTCGAGGTTCAGGGTGAGTTGTCACCGTGGGCGCGCGACCGTGTCGAGCGCGAGTACGAAGGCGACTTCATCCGCGTGCCGGTGGAACGCATCTTTCTCTCCGAGGCCTCGCGTGCGGGTATCGGTACCTATGCCCCACACGATCCCACCACGGCGGATATCGCCGATCTGGTCGGGTCGGTCGACCTCGCGAAAGTGGCCCAGATCGGTGACGAAGGCGATCCGCGTGCTTGGTCGTGGTCGGGCGCCGTGTATGCCGCCAGTCGTGGCGTGCTCGAGATGATCGAGATCCTCAAGGTCAAGCGGGAGTTCCTGTATCTGCTCCTGACGATGACGCAGGAGAAGAACGTCAAGGTGTCGCGTTTTCCGCTCATCTATCTCGATGAGACCATTCTCGCCCACACCAACCTCGCCGAGTTCCACAAGTTCCTGCAGGAGAAGGAGAACGAGGCGCTGCTCGATCGCATGGTGATCATCAAGGTCCCGTACGCGCTGTCGTACCGGGACGAAGCGCGCATTTATCAGAAGCTCGTCTCCGGCGCGCCCGCTTTCCGCGATGTGCACCTCGATCCGCACGTGCTGGACCTCGCCGCGGTGTTCGCAATCCTCACGCGCCTCGTGAAGCCCGAACGCGAGGGCCTGGACTTGCCGAAGAAGCTGCGCCTGTATTCGGGCGAAGCCGTCGAGGGCGTGCCGGAAAGCGAGTCGACGCGGCTCAAGGCCGAGTCCCCCGATGAAGGTCTCACGGGTGTCAGCCCCCGGTTCGTCATCAATGCGATCTCCAATGCCATCACGCGTGGCAATACCCACAGCCTGACCAGCATGGAGCTGCTGCTCGCACTCAAGGATGGCATCGACAGCGATGCGCGCATCGATGCGAAGCAGAAGAAGGCGTGGGTCGACCATCTGGTCACCGCGCGCAAGGAATTCTATAACCGCTGGGTGAAGGAAGACGTTCACCGTGCGATGTTCGCCTCGTTCGAGGATGAGGCACAGCAGCTGCTCGAGAAGTACCTCGACGAGGTCGAGGCCTCCCTCGATCACCGTCAGGTCACCGACCCGATCACCAGCGAGACGCGCCCGGCCGACGAGCGCTTCCTGCGCTCCGTGGAAGAGAAGATCAAGGTCTCGGACTCCGGCAAGCTCTCGTTCCGCCAGGAAGTGGTGCGCAAGGCCATGGTGGCCTTCAAGGCCGGCGAGAAGTTCAAGCTCGCAAGCCATGCACGCATGCGCGAGGCGATCGAGCAGTATCTGTTCGAGGAGCGGCGCGACGTGTTGCGCCTCGTGACCTCCACCGCGCGCCCGGACGAGGATGCCCGTCAGAAGATCTCCGTGGTGCAGGAGCGGCTCGTCAAGGAGTACGGCTACGACGAGCACAGCGCCAAGGAAGCACTGAGCTACGTGACGACGTTGTTGGCCCAGGAGTAGCTCACAGATCACAACGAGGATGCCAGCGCCATGAGCGAGAGCAGTGAAGAGTCGGCCGGACTGGGCGCAAAGTGGTACGACTTGTTCTCGCGAGGAGCGCGCGACTGGCTGCGGCACGACGAGAAAGTGCGCGAGTCGGTGCGCGAGCACCTGCCGCAGATCATCTCAGGCGGCGAGGTGATCAACGACAGCACTCGCACGGTGCGGGTACCCGTGCGCATGCTCGAGCATTACCATTTCCGGCTGCGCCGTCCCGGCGAGTCGCAGGGCGTCGGTCAGGGCAACGCGAAGCCCGGTGACGTACTCGCCGATGCGAGCTCGAGCCCCGGTTCGCGCGACAAGGGGCCGGGCGGCCAGGAGCAGGGCGAGATCCAGCTGTTGCTCGAGATCAAGATCGACGACATCGTCGACTGGCTCTGGGAAGAGATGCAGCTGCCGAACCTCAAATCCCGCATCGGACCGTCCGAGCATACCGACTGGACGCGCGAGGGCTGGGACCGGCGCGGGGCGCGCTCGCGTCTCGATCGGCGCCGCTCGTTCAAGGAGCTGGTGAAACGGCGCGGCGCACCCGGTGCGACACCCACCTTCACCGACGATGACCTGCGCTACCGCCAGCTGGCGCGGCGGCGACAGCCCGCGATCCACGCCGTCGTGTTCTTCATGCTGGACGTCTCGGGCAGCATGTCGGATCGCGACCGCAAGCTCGCCAAGACCTTCTTCTTCTGGGTCGTGCAGGGCCTGCGCCGGGAATACCGCTCGCTGGAGACGGTATTCGTCGCCCATACGACCGAAGCCTGGGAGTTCAACGAGCCGGAGTTCTTTCAGGTAACCGGCACCGGTGGCACAGTCGCCTCGACCGGCCTCAACAAGGTGCGCGAGATCATCACGGAGCGCTTCAACCCGGCACGCCACAACATCTATCTCTTCTACGCGTCCGACGGGGATAACTCCGTCGGCGATCATGCCGAGGCGCATACCGCTCTCACCGATATCGTGCAGAAGGCCTGCTATTCCGGTTACGTGGAGGTCGCCTCCGGACTGTCGCGCCAGCTTGCGACCGAGACCGGACGGCTTTTCGCGGAGGTCGCCTCGCAGGGTCATCCGGCAGGCAGCTACGTCGTGAACGATTTCGATGACGTGTGGGGCGCCGTGCGGCATTTCTTCACGGCGGAGCAGAAGGCACTCGAGGGCGAGCCATGAGCGACGGCGAGTGGCAGGGCTACGTTCGCCGGCTGGAGGAGCTGGCGGCGCGCTGCGGGCTGTCCTTCGACCCGGTCGAGTTCGAGGCCGTACCGGATAGCTTCATGATGGAGATTGCCGTGTATGGGCTGCCGGTGCGTATGCCGCACTGGTCGTTCGGCGTGCGCTACATCTATCAGCTCATTCAGCGCCACATGGGCAACTCGCGGATTTTCGAGGTGGTATTTCCCGGCAATCCCGGCCACGCCTATCTCGCCGCGAGCAATGGCCTGGCCGAGAACATCCTGGTCACGGCGCACGTGCTGGGACATGCGGATTTCTCCCACAACAACATGCTCTTCCGGCGTTGCCAGGAGCAGGTGAGCGAGCACATCGTCGAGCATGCGGCGAGCCACGCGCGCCAGATTCAGCAGGCTATCGAGCAGTACGGCATGCAGCGTGTGGAAGCGGTGCTCGATGCGGCCCTCGCGCTCGAGCAGCACATCGACGTCGATCAGCGGCTCAGGCGCGAGCGCTACCCGGAATACGAGGCGGATCCCAAGACTCTGGTCGATGACGAGTTCCGGCGCCGCTTCGCCGCGCTCGATCCAGCCGCCGCCGGCGTGTTCGAGACGCGCAAGCGCGCGCCCATACCGCCCCACCCTGAGCGTGATCTGCTCTGGTTCCTCGCAACCTATGCCCCGGAGATGGAAAGCTGGGAGCGCGACATCTTCCTCGCGGTGCGCGAGGAATCGTTCTATTTCTATCCGGTATTCGCGACGCAGATCATGAACGAGGGCTGGGCCTCATACTGGCACGCGCGGCTGCTGCGCGAGGCCGACTTCGTGCCGCAACAGGCCTATCTCGATGCGATCAAGTGCCACTCGGACGTGGTGCGGCCCGTGGCCGCAAATCAGCAGGTGGCGCTCGCGATCAATCCCTACCACATCGGCTTCTCCATGTGGGAGAAGGTCATGGAGCGCGAAGGGCTCGAGACGGCGCGAGAGATCATGCAGCAGGACGACGACTTCGGGTTCGTACGCAATCACTTGACGCGCGAGCTCGCCGAGGAGCTGGGATTGTTTCGCTTCACGGCGCGCAACGACGGGCAGATCAAGGTGCTCGAGAACGATCTGTCCGCGCTGCAGGAGACCTTGCTCGCGCCGAAGTACAATTTCGGCGCGCCGAGCGTCGCGGTGGCTCACGTGCGCACCGACGGCACGCTCGAGCTGCACCACGATCACGTCACCGACGGGCGGGGGATGGACCTCGAGAGGGCCCGCAAGGTATTGGACTACGTGCGACGGGTGTGGCGCAGGCCCGTCATGATACGCACGGCCGACCAGAACGGGGCCTCGTTAGAGCTCACTGCCTCCTGAAGGCTCAGCGGGCGTTGTGTCGGCTCTGTGAGCCCGGCTGGTTCCGGCCGGACGATGCCGTACTCGAGTCGTCTTCCTCGGCCTGCGAGGTGACGATCGACACGGGGTCACTCGCCGGAAAACTGTCGGCGAGCGCTTCGTCAAGTAGCCGCTGCAATCTCTCGGCCTTGTCGGCCTGCTCCTGAGCGCGGTCACGGCCGGCCGGGGCCGCCGTGGATGCTGGCTCCGAAGCAGACCGGCCTGGGTTTTCCGGCCGATCTTCGGTAGTGCCCATGACTTCTCCTCCTGCCCGAGAATGTTACTCCTCAACCCGGCACGAGGTTCTCTTCGAACACGATTTCATCGGGCCGCGCGTGCGTGCTGCGCAGTGCGGGATCAGCGGGCCTGGCCGCGTCGTGCGGGCCGGGGGCCGGCGGATCATGCTCAGGCTGACTTCCAGGTTGCGGTTCGCCGGGCTGGGGCTGCGGCGGTTCGGGCGCGGGCGCCGGATCGTGCATGGGCTGCGGAGGCGAGGTGTGAGACGAGGATTCCATGGGGCAGCAACGCGTTGTTGCGAGGGGCAGTTCCGCCAAGGTGCCGATTATCGTAAAGAGCGCCCACCCAGACGCGCAGCGCGGGGGGTGGTTATGCCACTTGCTGGCGTCGGCGCCGCTCATGCATGCAGGGCATCCGAGCGCCTCTGGAAGCGATTGTGCCGACAGGAGTAGGCTCATGGACAAACGCGTTGCCGGCGGGAGCATTCGATGAGCTATACGACGCAAGGCATTCGCAACATCGCACTCGCCGGACAATCCGGGAGCGGTAAGACGTTGCTACTCGAGGCGCTGCTGCTGCAAGGAGGCGCTATTCGCGCCAAGGGCAGTCTGCAGCGCGGCACCACGGTGTCGGATTTCGACCCGCAAGAGCGGCGCCTGCAGCACTCGCTCGATGCGGCAGTGAGCAGCCTCGACTCGGGCGATGTGCACGTGAATCTGCTCGACACGCCAGGCTATCCGGATTTCCTCGGCCGCACCCTCTCGGTGCTGGAAGCGGTCGAATCCGTTGCCATCGTGGTGAGCGCGACGTCGGGCATCGACTCGACGACGCACCGCCTGATGGAATTCGCGCGCGAGCGCGGGCTGTGTCGTCTGGTGATCGTCAACAAGATCGACGCGGCCGAGGCGAATCCACAGGCAGTGCTCGCGCAACTGCGCGAGGCTTTCGGCTCCGAGTGTCTGCCGCTCAATCTGCCGGCGAACGGCGGTCGCGCCGTCGTCGATTGCTTCTTCAAGCCACACGGTGGCACGGACGCGCAGGCAGATTTCTCCTCGGTCGGCGTCGCCCACACTCAGATCATCGACCAGGTGGTCGAAGTCGACGAAGAGCTGATGGCGCTGTACCTGGATCAGGGCGAGGAGCTTTCGCCGGAGCAGCTGCACGACCCTTTTGAGAAGGCCCTCCGCGAGGGCCACTTGATTCCCGTATGCTTCACCTCCGCCGAGACCGGCGCCGGCGTCGCCGAATTGCTCGACGTTCTGATACGCCTGATGCCGAATCCAACCGAGGGCAATCCGCCACCCTTCCTCAAGGGCCCGCTCGATGATGCGGAGCGGGTCACGGTGACTCCCGATCCCTCCAAGCATGTGATCGCACACGTATTCAAGATCAGCATCGATCCCTACGTCGGCAAGCTCGGCATCTTTCGCGTGCACCAGGGCACGGTGCGTCCCGGAAGTCAGCTGTTCGTGGGCGACGGACGCAAACCCTTCAAGGTCGCGCACCTGTATCGCCTGATGGGCAAGGACTCCGTCGAGGTTCCCCAAGCCATTCCCGGTGACATCTGCGCGGTCGCCAAGGTGGACGAGCTGCACCTGGATGCCGTGCTACACGATTCGCACGACGAGGACAACTATCACCTCAAGTCCGTGCGCTTTCCGCCGCCGATGCTCGGTATCGCGATCGAGCCGGAGCGCCGCGGGGATGAGCAGCGGCTCGCCGACACGCTGCACAAGCTGCTCGCGGAGGACCCGTGCGTGCGGGTCGAGAATCATGCCTCGCTCAACGAGACGGTCCTGTACGGCATGGGCGAGTTTCACCTGCGTGTGCTGCTCGAACGCATGACGGAGCGCTACGGGGTGCACGTCAAGACTCATCCGCCGAGCATTCCCTATCGCGAGACGATCGTGCGTCCGGCCGAGGGTCACTGCCGGCACAAGAAGCAAACGGGCGGTGCAGGTCAGTTCGGTGAGGTGTACCTGCGCATCGAAGCCCTCGAGCGCGGCTCGGGATTCGAGTTCGTCGATGACGTGGTCGGCGGTGCGATCCCGGGCCAATACATCCCTGCGGTGGAAAAGGGCGTGCGCCAGGTGCTAACCGAGGGAGCCATCGCCGGCTTTCCGATCCAGGATGTGCGTGTGATCGTCTATGACGGCAAGCATCATTCGGTGGACTCGAAGGAGGTTGCGTTCGTGGCTGCGGGGCGCAAGGCCTTCATCGATGCGCTGCAGAAGGCGAATCCCATCGTGCTCGAGCCGGTCGTGCGCATCGAGATCTCGGCGCCGACGGATGCGATCGGCGATATCACCGGCGATCTGGCGACCAAGCGCGCGCGCATCAGCGGCAATCAGACACTACCCGGCCGCTACGCCCAGGTGAGCGCACTCGTGCCGCTCGCTGAGCTGAACGAATACCAGTCACGGCTGAAGTCGCTGACCGGCGGCGAGGGTTCCTACACCATGGACCTAAGTCATTACGAGCCCGTGCCGCCGCGCAAGCAACAGGAGCTGATGCAGGCGTGGCGACCGCGGAAGGAAGAGGAGTGAGCCTCGCCTCTTAAGTGCACGCGTTGAATGTGGGCGTAGCTGCGGAGCACACGTCCCAGGCGGGCGGCTCATAAGTTACGCCGCCGTTCGCAGGGTTTGCCGAACTCTCGAGTGCGCATTTGCGGTGCGTGCGTTAATGTGCTCACATACCTCGCATGCGTGCCGCGCTGCCGATCGCTCTGGTGCAGTGCATGCTGCTCGCGGGTATTGCGCCCGCAGACGAGCCTTCGCCAGCCGCACCCCACGCAATACCCGTCATGCCGGACACCACGTTGGGCAGCCGCCTGCCCTCGCGGGAGACGATAGATCCGGCGGATCTATTGTTTGCAGCGCCAACGCGCATCGATCGCATCGGGCGCATCATCGCCCCGGTCATGATCGACGGCCGCGGACCCTACCGGTTCATCGTCGACACCGGAGCCAACTACTCCACGATCTCACCTCAACTCGCGGCGGCGCTCGGACTCAAACAGACAGCGGATTCCTCGATCCTCGTCAATGGTGTGACCGGTACCGCGCAAGTACCCTCCGTGCCGATCTCGCGGCTGCAGGTGGGCGACTTGGTCGTCGAGAACACTCAGCTGCCGGTCGTGTGGGCGCCTTTGATGGCCGGCGCAGACGGGATTCTCGGCGCGGCCGGTCTCACCGAGGGACGGCTGCTCGTAGACTTTGCGCACAATCGCGTCGTGCTCTCGCGCTCGCACGAGGCGCGAGCGCCAGGGTATTTCGCGCGTTTACCGGGGATGCGCCTGAGCGGCGGGCTCGTGAGCGTCGAAGCTCATGTCGGCGGCGTACGTGTCGATGCGATCATCGACACAGGCTCCGAGCGGACTCTGGGCAACATCGCGCTCCAGAAGGCGCTCTTCTCGCATCACAGCGATAGCGCCAAACCAACGAAGGTCTACGGCGCAACTGCCCACATCGTCTCAGGTGAGCTGGATGTGGCACCTACGATCGATTTCGGCTCGGTGAAGATGGCGAAAGTGACCCTCGTGTTTGGCGACCTCCACATCTTTCAAGTCTGGGGCCTCACGGAACGACCTGCACTGATCATCGGCATGGACGTGCTGGGGACCGTGGCGGGGCTGGGGATCGATTTTCACCATGCCGAGGTCTATCTGGATGCCGCTTATAGCGCCTCCGCGTGCCGCCAGACTTCCGTCTCGGCCTTTGCTTGCGGGTGAGGCAGGCACGTCGGCATTGTCGTTGCTATTGGGCCACAACTGCGTGGTCAAACCACGACGGTGCTGCCCGAGCCCGTTGACGCACCGCTACGACTCATACACGATGGTCAACAATCGACGGGGAGCCGCGTTTGAGGCCATGCGTGGAGGTAACCTCGTATGTTTCGAAAGATAATCTTTAGCGTTGCCTTGGGACTCTGGGTCGCCGGATGCGCGCACACCCCAAGCACGCCCTCTCCTCAGAACGCGACCGCCAAATCGACTACATCCGTGGGATGCGCGCCTGAGACCGCCACGAGGCTTCCGCAGCGGCCCGATCAGTGTGCCGCCGCCGCTTTTGGTCGTAGCTGGACGCAGGACGATCTGAAGAGGGTCGGAACGATCGATGTAGCCTCTGGGCTCCAGATGCTCGATACCACGGTGCAAGCGCACCACTGACGCTTCTGCTGGGCTCATTGCGTTTGCAGTATAGTGGCGGCGCCATGCGTCGATTTGCGATCTTGCCAGCTCTTTTCCTGGTCACCGTCGCAGTGGCGGACGAGCCCGCCTCCCGGGTAGTGCCTGCTCAGAGCAGCAGCGCCGCGACAGCCGCACAGAGCACGAGCACCTCCACGCCGGCCCAGACCATCAGCATCAGCACCAGCACGGCCGCCACGCCGGGTGCGCAGAGCGACAAGGTTCCGGTCCCGGCTCTAGGTGTCGACGACAAGCAGCTCCTGTCGGAAGGCTACAAGATCAGTTATGTCAATGGACAGAAAGTCTTCTGCCGTAGAGAGCACGTCCTGGGCTCGAATCTCGAGAAGAAGGTGTGCGGTACCGCCGAGACATTGGCGACATCGCGCCAGGATTCGCGCGACCTGACCGATCGTATGCAGCGCAACCAGATAAATCCCCACGGCCAATGAATCTCTACGAGGGCTCCGCTCGCGCCAGCCCCGTTGTCCCGCTCCCGTGAACCTGCTCGAAGCAACCGACCTGCGAGCGACCGTCGCGGCGGGCTTCGCGGCGTTACGCAGTGGCGACCCCGCGCGCGCGCGCGAATGCTTTGCGCGGGTGATTGCACAGCAGAAGTCAGACACGAGCGCTTGGTACGGCTTGGCTCTCGCTCAGCGGGGGATGGGGGCGCTCGGCGAGGAGGACGCGGCACTCGATCAGGTCCTCGCTCTCGACCCGCGGCACGTGCCCGCGCTGATCTCCAAGGGCGACCGTCATGCGAGGGGCGGGGACCTGAGAGCCGCCAGCTCTTACTATCACGCAGTTCTCAAGCTCGCGGCTGGCCAGAAGTCGCTACCTGCGGAATTGCGCTCGGAACTGCAACGCATCGAGGCACTTTGCCAGCGCTTCGCGCGCGAGTACGAATCACATCTGCTCGCGGCGGTGGCGCGCAAGGGGCTCGACCCTGCGGCCACACCACGCTTCGCCCATGCTCTGGATCTGTTGCTCGGCAAGCGCGAGATCTACTTTCAGCAGCCGCGCTTTTTCTTCTATCCGGAGCTGCCCCAGATTCAGTTCTTCGACCGCCGCAGCTTTTCCTGGGTGCCGGCGCTGGAGCGCCAGACCGAAGCCATTCGCGCCGAGCTGCACGGCATCCTGGTGACGGGCTCGGGCTTTGCGCCGTATATCCAGGCCGAGGCCGACCGCCCGAATTTCAGCGCCCGCGGTCTGTTGAACAACCCCGACTGGAGCGCCTGCTATCTGGTGAAGAATGGGACCGAAGTTCCCGAGAACGCCAGCCGCTGTCCCAATACGATGGCGGCGCTGCGCGACATAGAGATGTGTGGCATATCGGGGCGCTCGCCTTCCGTGCTCTTTTCTCTGCTGCGTCCCGGTGCGCACATTCATCCGCACCACGGATTCATGAACACTCGGCTGATCTGTCACTTGCCGCTGATCGTGCCGGGCAAATGTTCCTTTCGCGTCGGCAACGAAACCCGCGAGTGGCGCGAAGGCGAGGTGCTCATATTCGACGACACGATCGAGCACGAAGCGTGGAATTCGAGCAACGAGCTGCGGGTGATTCTGCTGTTCGACGTCTGGCGACCTGAACTGTCGGCCGAGGAGCGTCTGCTGATCGCGGGCATGCTCGAATCAATCGATCAATTCGGACCGCGGCGGGAATGGACTGACTGAGCATGACGGATGAGGCACAGCTGCGCTCGCTCATGGCAGCGGCGGAGCAAGCAATCGAGCAAGGCCGGCGCGCTGAGGGTCTGAGCCTGATCACGCGGGCGCGATCCGCAGCACCCAGCAACCCGGACGTGCTTGCGGCAGCCGGCATGTTGACGCTGCGCACCGGCGATGCGGCCCAAGCAAAGGAGCTCATTCAGCAAGCTATTGCACTGGATGCGAACAATCCGCGCCACCGGGTCAATCTTGCCATCGCGCTGCGAGCGCTCGGCGACCCAGAGGGAGAGCTGCAAACGCTCCAGGCAGCCCTGAGCCTCGACCCGTATTTTTTCACGGCTAACCTGCAGAAGGGTTCCCTCTTCGAGCTCCAGGGAAAGCGCAAGCAGGCAGCCGACGCCTACCACTCCGCGCTCAGCAGCTTGCGGCCGGGGATAATGCTTCCCGCGGCGCTGCGCCCCGTCCTCGAGCATGCCCAAGAGATGGTGCAGGCCCACTTTCGCGAGCTCGAAGAACGACTGAACAGCCGCATGGCACCGGTACGCGAGCGCCACGCTGGCGCGGCACAGGATCGAGTCGATGACTGCCTGGCAGCACTCCTGGGTCGCAAACGCATCTACTATTCACAGCCGACGATGACGCACTTCCCGCGGCTACCTGCGATTTGCTTTTTCGATCGCCGGGACTTCCCGTGGCTTGCGGAGGTCGAAGCCGCCACCGACGACATGCGCCAGGAGCTTCTGCAGTTGCTCGAGGTCTGCCGCGAGGAATTTGCGCCGTATGTAAATCATGCGCCCGGAGCACCGCTCAATCAGTGGGCGGGGCTGAATAACTCGCGCGGCTGGACTGCGCTGTTCTTGCACAAGGATGGCAAGCCCGATCCAAAGTATCACGAACTGTGTCCCCGTACCGTTGCGGCTCTCAAGCACGCACCTCAGCCCGAGATTCCCGCCCGTGCGCCGACGGCGTTTTTCTCGCGCTTGCAGCCCCGCACGCGAATACCGCCCCATACGGGCTCAACCAATACCCGCCTAACCGTCCACGTGCCTCTGATCGTCCCTCCCGGATGTGGCTTTCGAGTCGGCGGCGAGGTTCGTGAATGGCACCCTGGCACGGCACTCGTCTTCGACGACACCATCGAGCATGAAGCCTGGAACGACAGCGATCAGGAGCGCGTCATCTTGATCTTCGACATCTGGAATCCGCTGCTGACTGCGGCGGAGCGCGATCTCATGGCGGTCGCGACGGCAGCTCTCGGGGAGTTCGCCGATACACCCTGACCCCGGCTCGGATCATCTCGCTCAGAGTCATTTCACGTCGAAGGCGATGGTCAGCCGCGGCGCTTCACCGTAAATGGCGGTGGTCCCGTGCCACATATAAGAGGGAAACAGCACGAGACGCCCGGGTTGCGGCTGCACGAAGCGCTCGGCGCTCGCTCCCGGCACGGCATAACGCGGCTCACCGAACTTGATCCAACCTTGGCGCGCCTTCGCATCCGCTGATTCGGCCGGGACGTCGACATAGTAGGCCGAGCTGATGCAACCCTCCGGGTGAAAGTGATTGACGTGGTAACCCTGGCGGTGCAGCCGTACGGACCAGGCTCCCGTGAAGCGAAACTTCTCCGCTTTGCTCGCCGCGAGCGGATGCTGAGCATCGACGGGGACCGTGCGACGGTACTGCTCGATCGGGTCCGCGAAGGCCGCGAGGATAGCCTGGATTGCAGGATCGGGATCGCTCAACAGGCTGCGCGCGCTCTGCGTGCCGTTGCGCAGGGTCTGATCGAGCGGGTGAGAGCGAAACTGATGTCGCTGTGCGAGGGCCGCGAGCAGCGCCGCGTTGAGCTCCTGCATGGACGTCCACCCGGCCGGAGGCTGCACCTCGTACACCTGGACCAAGCGGTCGTAGTCACACAGGTATCGGTAACGATCCGGATCGAGCAGTCGCGCGGCGGTGGCCTCGTACGCCACCCATGCCTGGGAGTCCGGCGAGAGGGCGCGGCGCTCCCTGATGAAAGGCATCGCATCCTCTGGCCGTCCGCGTGAGAGCAGAATGCTCACGAGGATCTCGAGGACGAAGCCGTCCGCGGACGCAGCGGTAGCTGCCTCGGTTGCAAACGTCTCCGCTTCCTGGAGCCTGCCGCCTTCCTGCAGCACCGCCGCGAGCGTCGAGCGTACGTAGGGACCGCCGAGCTCGCGGACCACGAGGTCTTGGAGGACCGCTTCAGCCCCCGCCAGATTTCCCGCTCGCCAGAGCACCTCGGCGAACAAGCGCCGCAAGTTGACCGCATCCGGGTCCGCAGCCACCGCGTTTGCCATGGAGCGCGCAAACTTGGGGTCACCCAGCATGTAGCGCACGCGTGCGAGCTGCAGCTGCCCCTCGACATTCGAGGGTTGCAGAGTGACCGCGCGATCGAATTCCCGCTCTGCACCTGAGACGTCATTCAATTCCAAGAGCGCGCGACCGCGGTTGAAGGCGAGCTCATAGGTATCTCGGCTCGGGCCACTTGCCCTGTCGAGCGCAGCCAGTGCCGCATCTGGCCTGTCCATCTGTGACAACACAGCACCGAGGTTGTGATGTGCAACCGAGTTCTCGGGGTCAAGAACGATCGCGCGACGATAGGCTGCTTCGGACTCGGTCAGTCGCCGCAGATTGGAGAGCGTGATCCCGAGGAGCACCCAGGCCTCCGCATCGGCCTCGTCGCTGGCGATCAGTTTGCGCGAGAGCTCCTCAGCTTCCGCTGCGCGCCCGAGATCGTTCAGGGTGAGTACGAGACTTCGCTGCGAGGGACGATGATCGGGCGCGAGCTCGAGCGCGCGCCTATAGACCCGCTCAGCTTGGCCATACTTCTTCCGGCGTCGCAGCAAATTGCCGAGGTTCGCATGGAACTCGGCGCGTTCCGGCGCGAGCTGTACGCTCAAGCGCAGCCATTCCTCGCCCTGTTGCCAGTCTCCCGTCTCCTTGATGGCGAGACCGAGCAAGTGGGTAGCGAGGGCATTCGCCCTGTCGCGGGCCACGACCGCGGCGCAGATCGCGGCACAATCGGCAAACTTCCCCTGGTTGAGCGCCAGCGTGGCGCGCTCCAGCTCCGGTTGGCTGTTCATGGCCTCATTATCGCGCGTGGCCGAGCCTCGAAGCAGCTGTAGCAGTTCTACAACAAGGGGTTTGATGCCACAGCGGATGTGGGCAGACCGCTTCTGGTAGCCGGTCTAGCCGCAGCCCGCTCATCACACATCTTGCGGTCCACTCCCTGTGAAAAGTCGTTTCGTACCTGCAAGCGCGCCTCGAATCTTGCTACTCCGTGGCGGTTGTTGTGCACAATCACTTGTGTCCTTTTTGCCAATGAAGCTTTTCTTGCAGAAATACACTGTGTATCCTTGCCCCCTATCTGTGGAGCCGCTGCGACCCTGTGCGTGGCAGTTTTGCAACCCAATAACTTTCGGGGAGTACCTTAATGGCTAATCAGGACGTTTTGCGTCGAGCCGTGCGCTATGCGCTCTTGGCCAACGCGACGGCGGCCGCCGCTATTCCAGCCGCGTTCGCGGCAGATGCTGATCAGGCAGCTCCGGCTCCGGCCGCGCCGGCGGCCGCGGCAGCACCGGAGGCGGTCTCTGAAGTGGTCGTGACCGGATCGCGTATCTCGGAACCGGGACTGACCTCAGTAAGTCCGGTGACCACGGTCTCGGCAGCTGAGATCAAGTCGCAGGGCGTGACGAGAATCGAAGACTTGTTGAATACGCTGCCCCAGGTCATGTCCGATCAGGGCTCGGGCGTGTCAAACGGCGCCACCGGTGAGGCCACGGTGAATCTTCGCGGCCTCGGCGTGCAGCGCACGCTCGTTCTCATCAACGGTCGTCGCCTGATGCCCGGTGACCCCGCACCGCCACAGCTCAACGGCGTTTCGGCGCCCGACCTCAACAACATTCCCGCCGCGCTCGTCGAGCGCGTGGATGTGTTGACCGGCGGCGCGTCATCCGTTTACGGCGCGGATGCCGTCGCCGGCGTCGTGAACTTCGTGATGAATGATCACTTCGAAGGCGTGAAGCTCGACATCAACGCCTCGGCATACCAGCATGACCAACATTCGTGGGTGGCCGAAACCGTAGCCGCCGCCCCTTATCCGTTGCCCGCATCGAGCGTCTTCGACGGCGCGGCCAAGGATATGACCATAATTTTCGGCAAGAACCTGGCCGACAATGCGGGCAACTTCACCGCCTATGTGGGCTATCGCAAGATCAACGCCCTGCTGGAATCGGCTCGCGATTTCAGCTCGTGCCAGGTTGCACAAAGCTCCAGCAGCCCCACGGGGTGGGCTTGCGGAGGCTCGAGCACCTCGGCCACGGGCCGCTTCATTCCTCTAAACGGCAATGGCGATTTCACGGTCGGGCCTGGCGGCGCCTTCATTCCTTGGAGTGGCGCGTACGCGTACAACTATGCGCCGGCCAACTACTTCCAGCGGCCGGACGAGCGCTGGACCGCCGGTAACTTCATGCACATGGACATCACGGACAAGGTGCGGGTGTACGAGGAGTTCATGTATATGCATGACGCCTCGATCGCGCAGATTGCCCCCGGCGGCGCCTTCATCGGGCAAGGGACCGCGATCGACCCGAACACCGGCATAGGAAACGGTGCCAGCCAGGTCAATTGCAACAACCCGTTCCTGAGTCCCACCGAGCTGGCTGCGCTTTGCAACGGATCGACGGCCGGGGTTTCGCAGTTCCTCTTCGGTCGCCGCAACGTAGAAGGGGGTGACCGCACTAACGATCTCGAGCACACCGCATTCCGCGCCGTCATAGGCGTCAAGGGAGAGTTCAGCGAGGCATGGACGTATGACACCTACTTCCAGGAAGGTCGGACCGACTACCAGAATATCGGCGGGGGCAACTTCTCCAAGACCAACTTCAACAATGCGTTGAATGTGGTGATCGGTCCCTCCGGTACGCCAGTGTGCGAAAGCGGCGCCATCGGGTGCGTTCCGTACGACCCCTGGAAACCGGGCGGCGTCACACAGGCGGCGCTCGCCTATGTGCAAATTCCAACGATCCTGACCGGCAACACCGAGGAGCGGATCTGGGATGGCAACATCACCGGTGACCTCGGCAAGTACGGGCTGAAATTCCCCAGCGCCGACACGGGACTGCTGGTGAACCTCGGTGCCCAGTGGCGATCCGAGCATGCGACATTGTACTCCGACGCGCCCGATATCAATTTCGATGTGTCGGGCAACGGAAGTCCCGTCCTGCCCTTGGATGCAGGCTTCACCGTCTGGGAGGGGTACCTGGAAGCAGGTATGCCGATCCTAACCGACAAGCCGTTCGCCAAGGAGCTGTCATTCGAGGCCGGATATCGTTATTCGTCCTATAACATCGGATTCGATACCAACACCTACAAGTTCGGTCTCACCTGGGCACCGAGCTCCGACATCCGCATCCGCGCGAGCTACAACCGCGCGGTGCGCGCGCCGAACCTGCAGGAGCTGTTCACGCAGAAGTTGATCGCTCTCGAGGGCTCGTATGACCCGTGTACGGGATCGACCACGGGGTTCCCGACTGCCTCTCTGGCGCAGTGCATGCTCACGGGCGTCACGGCTGCGCAGTACGGCACGCTCATCCCGAACACCGCAGGGCAGTACCAGGGATTGATCGGCGGCAACCCGCATTTGCAGCCGGAGCAGTCTGACACCGAGACCTTCGGCTTCGTCATCACGCCGAGTTTCGCTCCGAATCTGTCCCTCGAGCTCGACTACTTCAACATCAGGATCAAGAACGTCATCAGCTCGTTCGGCTTCGAGCTGCAGTTGAATCAGTGTTTGGCGACCGGCGATCCGTACTTCTGCGGCAACGTGCACCGAGATTCCGTTGGCACCCTGTGGGTCTCTCCGGCGGGATATGTCAACGATCCGACGCTGAATCTCGGCGCTTTGCAGAGCCGCGGCGTCGATGTGACGGCGAACTACAGGCTCGATATGAATAACCTCGGAAGACTGAGCTTCCGCCTGTACGGCACGTACACGGCGCAGTTCATCACCGAGCCGGGCGGTCCGCTCGGGGAGGCCTCCTACGATTGCGCAGGATATTTCGGCAACACCTGCGCAAATGCCCAGCCGAAATGGAAGCACAAGTTCCTGATTACCTACGATACACCGTTCACCGGACTGCAGTTCGGCGTGCAGTGGCGGTACTTGAGCGGGGTCACCCAGGATTACCATAGCCCCAATGTGCTATTGGAGACCGGCGGTGGGCCGCCCGATCAGATCGGGAGCTATTCGTACATCGACTTGAACGCCGCGTACGTTATCAACAAGAACGTCAGCTTCCGGGTGGGTTGCAACAACGTTGCTGACAAGGACCCGCCCATCACGTCCACGGCCTACTTTGGTTCGGCTTTCGTGAACGGCAACACCTACCCCGGAGTGTATGACGCGCTCGGGCGGTACCTGTTCGCGAACCTGACCGTGCAATTCTGATCCGGCTCATCTAGGCAGAAATCAAGCGGGCCCTCGCGGGCCCGCTTTTTTTTGCAGCGTATACTTTTGCGGGTGGACGTTCTTCTTTCGCCTGACTACGCGCAGCTCGAGGCGGAGGTGCGCGCGGCGGACGCGCTGCCCACCCCTGATCGGCTCGCAGCGCTGCAGCGTCTCGAGCCACGCTACGCGCGATCCGGACTGCTGCAGCAGTCACTCGCGCAAGCCTACCTGGCTCTGGGAAATGAGCCACAGGCCCTAAGCGCCTACCAAGCTGCCGTGCAGCGTAACGACGCACTGGTAGAAAGCTGGACAGCGCTCGCCAAGCTGCGCCGGGGCCGCGGCGAGGGTTCCCAGGCAGAGGAAGCGGCGCGCTGTGCTCTGCGCCTGGCGCAGCTGCCTGCGCAGGTAGTGACCGCTTCATCGCTGCTCAACGAAGGCGAGCTCGCAGCTGCGGAGCGCGTCGCGCGTCAGTATCTACAACGCCACGGCGCGCACGTGGAGGCGATGCGCATCCTTGCGCAGATCAGCATCCAGCTAAACGTGCTGGATGATGCCGAGATCCTGCTGGAGAACAGCGTATCGATGCGGCCGGAGGATGCCGCTGCGCGCTTCGAGTATGCGTACGTCCTCACCCAACGCCGTCGTTACACGCTCGCCCTGCCGCAGATCCTGCAGTTGCTGCGCGAGGATTCACGCAATCCCCTGTATCGCAAGCTGCATGCGCTCATCTGCGATGGACTGGGCCGCACGGATGAGGCCTTGCAGATCTACGCGGGTCTGCTGCAGGAGCGGCCGCAGGATACCGAGCTCTCCGTCTCGATGGCGCAGATTCTGCGGACGCGAGGCGCGAGTGACGCGGCCGTGCGGCTGCTCAAGCCCGCGCTTCACGCTCCCGCATCCCTGGGAATAGCCGCCCTCGCGCTCTCCAACATCCGCGGTTACCGCTTCGATGATCAGGAGATCGGCTACCTGCGGCGCGCCGAGGCGGCGCCCGCGACGCGCCTCGCCGACCGCTATCAACTGTGCTTCGCGCTGGGCAAGGTGCTTGAGGAGCGAGCTCAGTACGAGGAATCGTTCGCTTACTACTCACGCGGCAACGCCCTGAAACGATCCGAGATCAAGGTCAATCCGGAAACCCTCATTCAGACCATGCGCCGGCAGCCGCTCGTCTGTACGCGCGAGTTCTTCGCCGCGCGCCGTGGACTTGGATGCCGGCGTCCAGATCCCATCTTCATCGTGGGCATGCCGCGCGCGGGCTCGACGTTGCTCGAGCAGATCCTGGCCTCGCATTCACAGATCGACGGCACCCTGGAGCTGCCCGACATCCCGAGGCTCGTGCATCAGTTTCGGGATCGCGACCCGGACGCCCCACATCGTTACCCGGCCGTGCTCGCGGAGCTCAGCCCCGATCAACTGCGTCGCCTCGGTGAGGAGTACCTCGAGGAGACCCGGATACACCGCAAGGGCGCGCCGTTCTTCATCGACAAGCTGCCGAACAACTTCCGTGACATCGGCTTTATTCACCTGATCCTGCCGAACGCGCACATCATCGATGCACGCCGCGAGGCGATGGCCTGCTGTTTCGGAAACTTCAAGCAACTCTTTCCCTACGGCATGGAGTTCAAGTACAGCTTTCAGGAGCTCGCGCGCTACTACTGCCACTACGTGGCACTGATGGAGCATTGGGATGCGGTGCTGCCGGGCAAGATCCTGCGCGTGCACTACGAGGATGTGGTTGGCGACCTCGAAGCAAGCGTGCGCCGCATGCTCGAGTTCCTGGGTCTGTCGTTCGAGCCCGCCTGTCTCAAGTTCTACGAAACGGTGCGCACGGTGCGCACCGTGAGCTCGGATCAGGTTCGTCGGCCCATCAGCCGCGAAGGGCTTAGCCAGTGGCGGCACTTCGAGCCATGGCTCGGGCCGCTGAAAGAGGCGTTGCGGCGCGAAGCAGGCGCGCTTGGGCTAATGGGTGCGCGACACGCGGGTGCTCATATGAGCATTGACTGACATGAAGTACGAGCCCAGGGCTCCCTTGGTGATGTGGACAGTATCACCGGGTTTGACACGGAAGTTGGCATCCGGCTCGACCTGCCGCCACATCTGTCCGTTTTCCAGCGTGAACAATTCACGGCCCGTGGAATTGGCCCATACCTCCTGAATCTTCGCCCTCAGCTCTTTGAGATCCGGAGCGCTCGGCGGGCTCTGCCGCTGCAAGATTTGTCCTGAGGTGAGCCCCATCCTCTGTTCAGGCGTCAATTGCGTTGCCGCAGCTGTGGGCGCTGCCAGAGTTGCTGCCGCCGGCCCCGCGGCTGTCGTCTGCTGCTTCTGCAGGGCGAACTCACGATCGAAACACGCGAGGCGTTGTTTGTCGTCGGCGATCTTCGGACACGATTCAATACCAGGGGCAGCAGGCGCCGCCGCCCACGCGTTTGCGAGGACGACTGCTCCACATAGCAGTCTGGCTCTGTAAATCGGCGGCACTGCGCAGATCCTCGTCGTTCGCAGGGTGGTTCCGCTTCGGGCTGTACGCTCGGTGGCGCTGAGCGCAGCGCGCGCATACTCTAGCGTCAATGAGCAACGGGAACCAGATATTGATCCAGGCGCGCGCTCTCGAGCAGCAGGGGCGGCTTGCGGAGGCGATCGAAGGCTATCGTCAATTCCTCGCCGTCGAGCCGCGCAACAGCGATGTGCTGCATCTGCTGGGCATCGCGCTCGGACGAGTGGACCGTAGAGCCGAGGCGCTGCAGGCGCTCGCGGACGCGGCGAGCCTGCAGCCAGAAAATCCATTCTTGCAGGCAAACCTGGGCAACGCGCTCAATGCCGCCGGCCGTCATTCCGAGGCGCTGGCGCGTTTTGGCCGAGCCGTCGCGTTGCGACCCGAATTTGCAGCTGCGCACCACGGCCGTGGCATGACCCTGTTGCGCCTGGGTCAGACGGCGGAGTCGGTTCAGGCGCTGAAGAATGCGGTGCGGCTGCAAGCCGATAGCGCCGACTTCAACAACGATCTCGGCATCGCGCTCGAGCGCTTGGATCGCAAAGAAGAGGCGCTGTCGCACATCGAGCGCGCGACGCAGCTGAACCCCAAGCATGTGCAGGCTCAACACAATCGCGGACTGCTGGAGGCCGCTCTCGGACGGCATGCACAAGCCCTGGAGAGTCTCGACCGCGCGCTTGCTTTGCAACCGCAGTCCGCTGCCATCCATGCCAATCGGGCGAGCGTGCTTGCTGATCTTGGAAGAAATGAAGAGGCGCTTGCGGGTTATGACCGCGCCATCGCCCTGCAGCCCCGTGATCCCATGGCGCTTTGCAAGCGCGGACGCGTGCTGATGAGACTGCAACGCCCAGCGGAGGCGCTCGCCGATTTCGTCGCGGCGCTTGCGCTTGCGCCGAACAATCCCGAACCGCCCTTCCTGCAGGGCACGGCGCTCGCCGTCATGGAACGACACCAGGAAGCGTTGCAGAGCTTCAACCGGGTGCTCGAGTTGAGCCCCCGCTCCCCCGAGGCGCTCAACAATCGAGGTGTGACATTGTTTCAGCTCGGCCGCCCGGAGGAGGCACACACGAGCTTCGCGAGCGCAATCGCGCTCGCTCCGGCGCACATGGAAGCGTACACCAACGCCGCCAACACACTGGCCACGCTGCAACGTCACGAGGAGGCGCGGCGCTATTTCGATCGCGCGCTGGCGATCAAGCCTCAGGATGCGCAGCTGCTCTGGGGCAAGGCGCGTGCGCTCTTGAGCACGGGAGATTTCCGGGAGGCGTGGCCCTTGCACGAGTCGCGCTTGCAGCTCGAGCACCTGCGTCCACTTCAGCGCCACACCGATCTCCCGCGCTGGCTGCGCGGGCAATCGGTGGCGGGGAGGACCTTGCTCGTGCATGCCGAGCAAGGTCTGGGTGATACGGTGCAGTTCTGCCGGTATCTGCCCCTGCTGGAAGCACGCGGAACGACGGTTATCTTCGAGGTGCAACCGGCGCTGCAGCAGCTGCTGCGATCGTTGCCCGTGCAGGCGCAAATCTTGCCCTTCGATGCGCCTTTGCCGCCTTTTGATCTGTGCACGCCGCTCTTGAGCTTACCGTGGCTCATGGATACGGAGCTGGACAGCATCCCGGGCGGCGTACCGTATTTGAGCGCGGAGGCTGCTGCGGTGACGGCGTGGAAGGCGCGTCTCGCTGCGCTTCCGGGATTCAAGGTGGGGATCGCCTGGCAGGGAAACATTGCAACGGAGAAGCAGGGCGGCTTCATCGGACGCTCTTTTGGCCTCGCTGCCGCCGCGCCCCTCGCCGCGCTGCCGGGAATCACGCTGGTATCTCTGCAAAAGGGCGCAGGATCCGAGCAGCGCGCTCAGGTGGCCTTCGGCTCGAAGGTGCACGAGCTGACGGATCCCCAGGAGATGGGCGCAAGCGAGCTCGCAGACACGGCGGCCCTCATGAGCGCGCTCGATCTGATCATCACCTCGGACACGCTCACGGCGCATCTCGCCGGAGCGCTCGGAATTCCGGTGTGGGTGGTATTGAGCACCTTTCCCGACTGGCGCTGGCTCACGGAGCGCGAGGATAGCCCCTGGTACCCGAGCATGCGGCTGTTTCGCCGGCGTGCCGGAGCAGGCTGGTCGGAGGTATTCGAGCGGGTCGCCCGCGAACTCAGTGCCTTGAGCGCAGCGCGCGCGTCCTCATCTTGACCACATGCGCTGCAGGTTGGCGATCACGTATTCGAGCTGGATCTGGTTGTGCCAGTCCATCTTCAGTCCCTCGAGCGCGCGCACTTCTCTCAGTGTGTAAAGCAGGTCGCGCTGCATCTGATCCGGAATCTGGCTCTCGATGAAAGTGATGATCACGAGCCGCTCGCCGGAGGTGACGGGTGTCACCTCGTGCACGGTCGTCGACGGATAGAACACGGCCGATCCCGGTTTGCCCGCTACGCGTAGCGTCTCGGAGCCGAGGTGGATCAGCAGCTCGCCTCCCACGTACTCGTCCGGTCCCGAGATAAATATCGTGCACGACACATCCGAACGCAGCGGCTGCGCTCCGATCGGCAAGAAGGCCGCATCCGTGTGCGCACCGTACTTCATTCCGACGCGGTAGCTGCATAGGGAGGGCATGGCCATCCGCTGCGGAAAGACGAAATTCTTGGCGGGCTCGCAGCGCTGCAGGGCGCTCATGGCGAGCTGCGCCGCCTTCTGCGCCGCCGGGTCACCCGCCTCTGCGATCAGATTGACCTTCGTCGTGTTGTGCGGATTCGAGCGCCTGCCATCGACGAAACGTGCTTGCCGCGCAAGGTTCGTGATCGATTGCACTTCCTCCGCGGAGAGCAAATCCTCTATTTGAATGAACATGCTTGAGACTCAGCCGGCCGCGGCCGCCTTTCCCGTGGATGGCTCCCACTGAACGTGATCGCCGACCTTCAGCTTCAGCTCTCCCGCTGCACCGCCTCTGAGCTCGACGACCGCCTCGGCGACGCCCGGCGCACCGATCGTCGTCTCATCGAAGGGTCGGGCGCGCTCGGCAATCTTCGTGATGCGCCCGTCCGGGCCGATGAACAGGATGTCGAGCTCGATGTAGGTGTTCTTCATCCAGATGCCCGTGCAGCAGTGCGTGAACAGCATGCCCTCGTTCGCGGGCAGGTCGCGCACGAACATCAAGCCCTGCTCCTGGCGCGGGGGCGTATCAGCGACCCACACCGTGAAGGTGTGGACCGCGGATCCGCTCTTGATAGTGAGCAGCGTGCGGGGAAAAGTCGCGAGGTCCTGCGGTGCAAGCTGCTGCGGCGGCTGCTCCTGTGCACGGACGACGCTCGCGTGGAGGGCACAAACTCCGCTCAGCATGAGCACCAGAAACGGCAGGGCAAAGACTCGACGGCTACGCATAGCCAAACCCGTACAGTTCACAGTTGCGCTCGGTGCGGCGGCTCGGACGCATCCTGTGGTGTAAAGAGAATCCGGCCGGCAAAATCGAAGCGGCTCACGACGATGCGCTCACTCCCGGTGAGTGCGCTTGCGGGCTCCGTGCAGAATCCGCGCGCGACCACACGATAGCTGCGATTGGCGCCTCCCAGCTCGCCGAAGCGCTCCTGGCTCAGCTCATCGATGGTGCACTTGTCATCGCCGCGCGTGGAGAAGAGCCGCTGCTCACCCTCGAGGATCAGCGTGATGTTCGTCGGTAGTGCCCGCCCGCCGCGGCCCTCGCCGGAACCGGCAACGCCGAATACCAAACGCAGGCGGCGCCCGTCCTTACGTAGCGGCCCCGCGAAGCTCAGGCGGATGCCATTGCCGCCGGGGCGCGCACCGCCTTCGCACTCGAGGTCGGCGTTGTGCCAGTCGATATCGATATCCAGGGCACCGCGAATCCGCGCCCGCAGATAGCCGTTGCCACCCGGCAGACAGCCTCGGGCGGGCGTCGAGCTCGTCGATAGGGTGTGCGCGGGCTCCGCCGCTCGCGGCGCGTCGCCGAGACCAAAAATACCAAGAAGGACGGCTGGAAGCCCGGGCGCGAGAGCGGCCGCCTGTCGGCTAACAGACTTCGCGGGGCCACTCGTCTTACTGCGTGGCGTTGGGGCGATCATGGGGCGAGTCTACCTTGGCGCCGCATGACGGCGCGGCACGGCACATCACAGCGTGCCTGACGCACTGCACAATCGCAACGGTGATGCTAGACTGCCGCGCCACTCGAACTCACTCAAAAAAGGCGATGCGAAACGCGTTGTTGGAAGTAACGCCGGCCATCCCGGCATCGCTTGCGCGCTTGCCCGAGCTGGCTTCGAACCTGTTCTTCAGCTGGCATCGCCCCATCCGAGCTCTGTTTGAGGACCTCGATGTGCCTCTGTGGGAGCAGTCGCGCGGCAACCCACGCTTGATGCTGCGCTGTATCGCACAGGAGCGCCTGGAGCGCGCCGCCGCCGATCCCCTTTACCTCGCGCGCTATGCCGAGGCGCTGCGCACCTTCGATGCCTATGTGGGCGCTGCACCGCCCGATCCGGGCGCCCCGCTCATCGCCTACTTCTGCGCCGAGTATGGCTTTCACGAGAGCTTTCCCATCTATTCGGGCGGCCTCGGTGTGCTCGCGGGCGATTACTGCAAGGCGAACAGCGATGACGCGATGAATTTCGTCGCCGTGGGCCTGCTGTATGGACAGGGCTACTTCACACAGACCGTCGACAGTGATGGCGTGCAGCATGCGGAGTATGTCGAGCACGATCCCAGCGAGCTGCCCGTCGATCCGGTGCGCACGCACTCGGGCGACCCATTGCTGGTCGGCGTGCGCATTGCGGGGCGTGAAGTCGTCGCCCGGCTGTGGCGTGCCCAGGCGGGCCGTGTGGCCGTGTATCTCCTCGACAGCAATTGTCCGGAGAACGCGCCCTCCGACCGTGACATCACGCATCGGCTGTACGGCGGCGATGAGTCGACGCGTATCCGACAGGAGATGATTCTAGGGATCGGCGGACGCCGCGCACTGCGCGCGCTCGGTCTGCAGCCTGCGGTTTGCCACCTCAACGAGGGTCATGCGGCATTCCTCATTCTGGAGCTGCTGCGCGAGCACATTGCCCTCGGTCTCCCGCTGCCGGCCGCGCAGGAGGCCGTGGCCGCACAGTGCGTCTTCACCACGCATACTCCGGTCGCAGCCGGGCATGACGCCTTCAGCCACGATCTGGTCACCGCGCATTTCGGTGACTTCGCCCGCGAGATGGGACTGCCCATCGAGCGGCTGCTCGAGCTCGGGCGATCGCCCAACGCCCCCGGGCTCTTCAATATGACGCGTCTTGCGTTGAACGGTGCGCGCCGCGTGAACGGCGTCAGCCGCGTGCACGGCATGGTGTCGGCGCGCCTGTGCGCCGATCAGTGGCCCGAGATTCGACCCGAGGAGAATCCGGTCGGCTATGTCACGAACGGCGTGCATGTGCCTACCTTCCTGCATCAGAGTTGGGCGGCGCTGTTCGATGAGCGCCTGGCACGTGACTGGCGCGAGCATCTCGATCAGCCCGATTTCTGGCTACGCCTGCAGCAGGTGCCCGACGATGTCTACTGGAGTACCGCTCAGGAAGTGAAGTCGCGGATGCTGGCGGGCGTGCGCGAGCGGCTGCGTCATCATTACGCGCGCAAGGCGTTAAGTCCCGCGCAGTGGCGGCACGTGACGCGCTTCCTCGACCCCGCGGAGCCGAATATCCTCACCATCGGCTTCGCGCGCCGCTTCGCCACCTACAAGCGCGCCGCGCTGCTGCTGCGCGATCGTCAGCGTCTGGCGCGCCTGGTGAATCGCTCCGAGCGGCCGGTGGTCTTCGTGTTTGCCGGCAAGGCGCATCCGGCCGACGAGCCGGGTAAGCAGGTGTTGCAGGATATCCATCAGCTCATGCTGCTGCCGGAGTTCACAGGTCGCGTCATCTTCCTCGAGGACTACGACATTCAGCTGGCACGCTGGCTGGTGAGCGGTGTCGACGTGTGGCTGAACCATCCGGTCGCTCCGCTCGAAGCGAGCGGTACCTCGGGCATGAAGGCCGCCATCAACGGCCGCCTCAACGTGAGTGTGCTCGATGGCTGGTGGGCTGAGGGCTGGGCCGAGGACAATGGCTGGGGTATACCGCCGGCGGTCGTGCACGATCCGGAGCGGCGCGATCTGCTCGAGGCCGCGTTACTGTTCGATGCGCTCGAGGACGAGGTGGTGCCGCTTTACTATGCGCGCAGCGATGCCGGCTTCTCGCCCGAGTGGGTGAGGCGCAGCAAACGCGCCATGGAGACGGTCATCCCGCAGTTCAGCACGCGCCGCATGCTGCAGGACTACGCTGCGGGCCTCTATTACCCCGCTGCCCATCAATACCGTGCGCTCGCCGAGCGGGAGTTCGCCGCTACCCGCGTGCTTGCCGACTGGAAACAGCGCGTGCGGCTTGCGTGGAGCAAGGTCGACTTGCGACTCGTCACCGACATGCCCGGCGAGTTGCCGCGCGGTGGGCGGCTCGTGATGAAAGTCGCCGCCGCTCTCGCAGGGCTGTCACCTTCCGATGTGCGCGTCGAGTTCCTCGCGCGCCGCCGCTTGCCGATGACGAGCTTCGAGCCACCGCCGCTCTCCTCGTATCGTGGGACGACGTACGAGGGTCTGTGGACTCAGGCCCTGGTACCCACCGGGGAGCCTGCGCCCGACGGTGCCGCCATCTTCGCGCTCGATGCCCTGCCGCCGATTTGCGGTCAATTTGCGACCGAGGTGCGCATCTATCCCTGCCACGAGCTGCTCGCGCACCCTTACGAGCTGGGGCTCATGAAATGGCTCTAGCGAACACTCAGCCGTTCGCGCACGCCGGGTGAGCGGGCGCACCGTTTTGGGTATCGTAGTCACCGCATGCCCCGACTTCCCGCGCGCGCTTCCTCCGGACGATACGTCAGCCGCCTGACGAGCGGCACTCTGGCCGTGGTGATGGCCGGTGGCCGCGGCGAGCGCCTCAAGGATCTGACGGAGCACCGCTGCAAGCCTGCGACGCCGTTCGGGGGCAAGTTCCGCATCATCGACTTCGTGCTCTCAAACTGCGTCAACTCCGGTATTCGTCAGATCTCGATCCTGACGCAATACAAGGCGCAGTCGCTGATCCAGCACGTGCATCAGGGCTGGAGCTATCTGCGCGGTGAGTTCGGCGAGTTCGTCGAAGTGGTGCCGGCGCAGCAGCAGACGGGCGAGCACTGGTATCGCGGCACCGCCGATGCGCTCTATCAGAATCTCGATCTCATCCTCTCGCACCGACCCAAGCACGTCCTCGTGCTCGCGGGCGATCACATCTACAAGATGGACTACGGTCCCATGATCGCCTATCACGTCGAGAAGGGCGCCGACATCACCGTCGGCGTCGTCGTGCTGCCGGCGCGGGAATCGCGCAGCTTCGGCGTGCTGACCGCGACCGAGTGGAATCGTGTGACCAAGTTCTCCGAGAAGCCCGCGGCACCGGACACGCTGCCGAATCGGCCGGATGCGATACTCGCCTCGATGGGGATCTACGTCTTCAACACGCGGCTGCTGGAGAAGCTGCTGGGTGAGGACGCCGCCGATGCGAGCTCGGCGCACGACTTCGGCAAGAACGTGATTCCCCAGGCAATCGGCACGCGTCAGGTGTTCGCCTATCCGTTCCAGGACGTGAAGACCCGCGCGCAGAGCTACTGGCGCGACGTGGGAACGATCGACGCTTACTACGACGCGAACGTCGAGCTGGTGCACGTCGATCCCGAGCTCAACATATACGATCGGGAATGGCCGATCTGGACCTACCAGGTGCACTCGCCGCCGGCCAAGTTCGTGCTCGACGAAGAGGGCCGGCGTGGCATGGCCCTCAACTCGATGGTTTCCGGTGGGTGCATCATCTCGGGTGCCGTGGTGCGCGGCTCGCTGCTGTTCTCAGACGTGCGCGTGGATGAGCGCTCGCGAGTCGAGGACGCGGTGATTCTCCCGCACGCGGAGATCGGCAAGGACTGTCACGTGGTCCGCGCCATTATCGACGAGGGCTGCCAGATTCCCGATGGCACGCGCATCGGCGTCGATCGCGAAGCAGATGCACGGCGCTTTCTCGTCACCGACCATGGAGTCGTGCTGGTCACCGCGGACATGCTGCGGCGACCCGTTCCCGAGTGATGTCTTCATGAGTCTGGCTGCGCGGCTTCCCGTGGTGCTGCTGTGGCATATGCACCAGCCGCAGTATCGAGATGCCTTGAGCGGGGAGTACGTGCTGCCGTGGACGTACTTGCACGCGATCAAGGACTACACGGACATGGCCGCGCACCTCGAAGCGAATCCGCGCGCTCGTGCCGTGGTCAATTTCACGCCGATTCTGCTCGAGCAGCTGGATGAGCTTGCCGAGCGCGTGGGGCGGCATCTCACAGAGGGCACCGCGCTGCCGGATGCGACGCTTGCACTACTGGGGCCGGCCCCGTTGCCGCAAAGCGGACCCGAGCGCCTGCTGCTGCTCAAGGCGTGCCTGCGCGCGCAGCGCAAGCAGATGATCGAGCGCTTCGCACCCTACCTCGAGCTTGCGAACATTGCCGAAACGCTCGCCACTGCCGAGCGGGCGGTGTACGCAGCCGACCAGCTGATCTACGACCTGGCCGTTTGGTACCACATCGCCTGGATGGGCGAGACAGTGCGCCGCTCGGACGCGCTCGTGGCCGCGCTCACCGAGCAGGGCCGCGACTTCCGCCCCGAGCAGCGCCGGCAGCTGCTGGTATTGATCGGCGAGCTGCTGCACGGAGTCATTCCCCGTTTTCAGCGCCTCGCCTTCGAAGGGCGTTGCGAGCTGTCCGTCTCCCCGTACAGCCATCCGATCCTGCCTTTGCTGCTCGACTTTCAGGCGGCGCGCGCAGCCACACCCGCGGCGCCTCTGCCGCAGCATGTGGGCTATGCGGGCGGTGCGGAGCGCGCCTCCTGGCAGGTGGCAGAGTCCATCAGGGTGTTCACACGCCACTTCGGCATGCGCCCCCAGGGCTGCTGGCCTTCCGAGGGCGCGATCAACGATACGACTCTCGAGCTTCTCGATCGGCATGGATTCCGCTGGGCGGCTTCGAGCGGCAGCGTCTTGCGCACCAGCCTGCGTGCGGCGCAAGCAGATCCTGACGATGCGCGCAGCTACGATCGCGCCTACTCGCAGCCGGACCGCACGCTGCGCTGCTGCTTCCGCGACGATCGTCTGTCGGATCTCATCGGCTTCACCTATGCCACTTGGCGCGGCGACGATGCGGCGCACAATCTCGTGAACGAGCTCGCCGAGCGGGCGCGCGCTTACGCGGATGACCCCGGACACGTCGTCCTGATCGCGTTGGACGGCGAGAACGCCTGGGAGCACTATCCGTTCAACGGGTACTATTTTCTGAGCACCCTTTACAGCGCGCTTGCCGAGCATCCCCTGCTCGAGCTCACGACGCTCTCGGACTGCCTGGCACCGCAAACGCCGACCCGTCCTCTGCGGCACGTGGTCGCCGGCAGTTGGGTGCATGGAACGCTCGCCACTTGGATGGGCGATCCGGCCAAGAATGCCGCATGGGATCTGCTCTGCGATGGCAAGCTTGCCTTGGATGAGGAGCTTGCGCGCGGTGCCCTGCAGGCGCAGAGGCGTGCAGCGGCCGAGCATCAGCTCGCGCTGTGCGAGAGCTCGGACTGGTTCTGGTGGTTTGGGGATTACAATCCGGCCGAGGCCGTGAGCCAGTTCGACCAGCTCTATCGACGCCAGCTGACGAGTCTGTATCGGTTGCTCGGCCGCGCCGCGCCGCAGGCGCTCTCAGATCCGATCTCGAGCGGCGGCGGTGACATGGAGCACGGCGGTGTCATGCGGCGGGCGGTCGCGACATGAGAGCCGCAGCGTCGCGAAGCCCGGCGAGTGGTGCGCGCAGGCGCGCGCGGCATCTCTACTTTCGGGCGCGGCTCAACCGCCTGCTGGGGCGGACCGAGCACGCGGCGCAGCTGTGCCAACGTGCGCTCGCGTGCTGCGATTACGGGCGGGCATACAGCCTGCTGGCACAACTCGAGCTCCCCGGAGCGGACTATCTGCGTCTTCTGGCACGGGTGCACAAGCACGTGCGGCCCGCAACTTACGTGGAGATCGGCGTTGCGAAGGGGAATTCGTTGCGACTCCTGCACAAGGACACGGCGGCGATCGGAATCGATCCGCAGCCGCGCCTGGCGCGTGCGCCCGGCCCGCGCCAGCGGGTGCTTGCGGAGACGAGCGACGAGTTCTTCGCCCAGCACGACGTGATCGCCGAGCTCGGAGGACAGCGCGTGCGCATGGCCTTCATCGACGGTATGCATCATTTCGACTTCGCACTGCGCGACTTCGTCAATCTCGAGCCGTTGTGCGCCCCGAACTCCCTCATCTTCGTGCACGACTGCTACCCGCTCGATGAGCGCAGCGCGACGCGCGAGCAGCACACGGCTTTCTGGAGCGGGGACGTGTGGCGCTTAATCGTGCTTCTGAAGAAGCACCGGCCCGATCTCGCCATTCATACGATCGCGACCGCGCCCACGGGCCTCGGCCTGATCACACGGCTCGACCCAAGCTCGCGCACGCTGCGCGCGAACCTGCCCGCGCTCATCGCGGAAGGGCTGTCGATCGGCTTCGACAGCATTGCCGCTCACAAGGCCGAGGCGCTCAATCTGTTCCCCAACGAATGGGGCCGATTGCGCGAACTGCTGCAATGAGCGTGGACCTGCGTCGCGAGCAGCTGCCGGAGAGCCCGCAGCGTTCGGCGCGTGCGGCCCCGGTCAGCGCGCCGCTGCGACCGTATCTGTTGTTCGTGCGGGCGGGCACGGACTCGCTCCATCCTCGACTGATCGTCGAGGACCCCGATCGCAACTGGGACTGCTGTGTGAGCTGGTACGTGCCGCCCGTCCCCGAGCGCATCGCCGAGTACTACAGCCAGGGCGGCTTCAACAAGCTCGAAGGCTTTCTCGAGTTCTGGAAGGAGCGTCCGCTGCCGTGGAGCTACCGCTACATCTGGATCATCGACGACGATGTGTATCTGCGTCCGGGGGAGATCTCGCGCTTCTTCGAGCTGTGCGAGCGCTATGGGACCTATCTCGCACAGCCCGCGCTGCGTTGGCTCACGCACACGACGCTCAATGTGCTGGTGCGCAATCCAGCCTGCCTGCTGCGCCGTGTGAGCTTCGTGGAGGTCATGGCGCCCTGCTTCTCGCGTGCGGCGCTTGAAGAGCTGATCCACACTTTCGGCATGACCAAGAGCACCTGGGGCACTGATTGGGCGTGGGCGTGTTTGTCGCAGGGCAAGCATCCGCTGCACGTGGTGGATGCGATCGCGATGGAGCACACGCGCACAGGCGATGGGCGCCCGGGTGCGTTCTATCGCAAGCTGCACGAATCGGGGATCGATCCGGGCGAGGAGTTGCGCGAGGTGCGTGAGATGTTTCCCGACTTCATCGGCCCGAGGACCCTTGCCGAGGGACACATCTTCAGGCCGGATATCCCGCCGCGCCTTGGCCCCTGGCTGCTGCGCGCCTGTGAGCGCTCGAAGTGGATTGTGCGACTGCGCAAGCAGGCACTGCGGCAGTGGCGGCTGGCGCGCGCGCGGCTCGAGGATCGGGTGCACGGCGCGCCATAGTGATCGAAGCGCTCTCCCCCGTGCTTGATCGGCGGCGCGCCGGCGCGCTGCTGCACCTGACGAGCTTGCCTGCCGCGCTCGGCGCGGGCGGGCGGAGCTTCGTCGATTGGTTGGCCGAGGCGGGCTTCTCCGTGTGGCAGTTTCTGCCGTTGGGCCCCACCGGAGCGAGCGGCTCGCCTTACTGGGTGCGGTCGGACGCGGCCGGCAACGCCTCGCTCATCGACCCGCACGAGCAGCCACCGCCCGGCACGGCGGAGTATCAGTCTTTCGTGGCGGGGTCGCGGGAGTGGCTCGAGGACTACGCCTGCTTCGAGGTGCTCTCCAGGCTGCATGCCGGCTCACCATGGTGGAGCTGGGCCGAGGCATATCGCGACCGGCAACCCGCGGCGCTCGCGCAGCTGCGCCGCGAGCATGCCGCCGCCCTCGAGGAGGTGAGACGCCAGCAGTTTGCATTCGACTGGCAATGGAATCGTCTGCGCAGCCACGCGCGTGCGCGCGGTGTGTTGCTGTTCGGAGACCTGCCTTTCTACGTGGCACCCGACTCGGTGGAGACCTGGGCGCACCGAGAGCAGTTTCAGCTGGATTCCTCGGGCCGCGCGCTCGCCGTGGGCGGAGTGCCGCCCGACTATTTCTCCAGTCTCGGGCAGCTCTGGGGCAATCCTCTCTACGATTGGAACGTGATGCTCGAGGATCGCTTCACATTCTGGCGCGCGCGCATCAAACGGCAGCTCGCGCGCGTGGATCTGCTGCGGCTCGATCATTTTCGCGCCCTCGCCGCACACTGGGCGGTGCCGGCGGGCGCGCCCGACGCACGCAGTGGCGCTTGGCGCCGCACTCCGGGCCGAGCCTTGCTGAGCGTCCTGCGCGCGGAGCTCCCCACCTTGCCGCTCGTGGCCGAGGACCTCGGCATCATCACACCCGATGTCATCGATCTGCGGCGCAGCTTTGCGCTACCGGGCATGCGCGTGCTGCAGTTCGCCTTCGATGGGGACGGGCGCAATCAGCATTTGCCGCACATGCACGAGCGAGACTGCGTCGTCTACACCGGCACTCATGACAACGACACCACGCTCGGCTGGTACACGAGCCTCGACGCCGAGAGCGCACGACGCGTGGACTTCATGCTGCAGCTGACCCCGGGGGCAATGCCCGAGGCCCTCATCCGTGCGACGCTCGGCTCCGTCGGAGCACTCGCGGTGCTCCCGCTGCAGGACGTGCTGGGACTCGGCTCCCAGGCGCGCCTCAACACACCGGCGACCACTCAGGGCAACTGGGAATGGAGGCTGCCGGCTCGTGCACTCACGGCCGAGCTCGCGGCGCACTACCAGCGCATCAACCGCGCGTACGGCCGTTGCCCGTGAGCTGCCTGCCGCAACTTCGAGGCCGCTTCCGCCTCAGAGGGGCGCGCCGGTCCGCAGCAGGCGCTCGTACAAGCGCTCGTACTCCGCTCCCTGGTGTTGCCAGGAGAAGTCCTGCGCCATTCCGTTGCGCATCATGCGCAGCCAATGCGCGCGAAACCCGTACAGGTCGAGCGCGGTCTGCAGCGCTTGCGTCAGCGCCTCGGCGCTGAACTCCTCGAACAGAATGCCCGTGCCGCTGCCGCTCGCCGGATCGTAGCGCACGACCGAATCGGCAAGTCCCCCCGTGCGGCGCACGACCGGTACGGTTCCGTAGCGCAGGCTGTACATCTGGTTGAGGCCGCACGGCTCGTACTGCGAGGGCATCACGAACAGATCGCTCGCCGCCTCGATCCAGTGCGCGAGCTCCTCGTGGTAGCCGCGATGAAAGGCTAGCCGGCGCGGAAAGCGCTGCATGAGCCCCTGCAGTGCCCGCTCGTACGGCTCATCTCCGTTGCCGAGAACGGCACAGACCAGAGTGCCCGTCGCCAGCAACGGCGGCAGGGACTCGAGCAGCAGCTCGATGCCCTTTTGCGCCGCGAGGCGGCTCACCACGCCGGCGAGCGCCACTCGTGCTCCTCCGTCGAGTCCGAAACGCTGCAGGAAATCGACCTTGAGCTCGCTCTTTCCGGCGAGCTTGCGCGCGTCGTAGTGCTTGGGCAGGTACGGGTCGTGGCGCGGATCCCATTCCTCGTAGTTGACGCCGTTCAGGATGCCGAGCACCGCATCCCCGCGCGCGCGCAGTACGTGCTCGAGCCCCATCCCATACTCGGGCGTACGAATCTCTCGGGCGTACGTCGGACTTACCGTCGTGACCGCATCCGCGTACATCACGCCGTGCTTGAGCGAGTTGATGACGCCGCTGCGCAGGTCATCCTGGTGCAGCAGGTGACTCGACCAGCCGAGCGCCAGGTCGGCAGCCGCGGCACTGCTGAAGACTCCCTGGTAGCCGATGTTGTGGATCGTGAGCACGGAGCGGGTCGCCTGGAACAGGCGGTCCCAGCTGTAGAGGGTCTTCAGGAAGAGGGGTGCGAAAGCGGCATGCCAGTCGTGGCAATGCACGATCGCGGGACTCCACCCGAGGTGCTGACAGCACTCGAGCGCAGCGCGCGTGAGCGCGAGAAAGCGCAGATGCTCGTCCGGATCGAAGGTGTAGAGCCGCGGGCGAGCATAGAGCACCGGACAATCGATGAGATAGACGGTCGCTTGCGTTCCTGGCAGCTGTGCGCTCACCACCGAGTAGCGGTAGCTGTGCGGCCCGAGGGTCAGCGGCAGATTGCGCAGCGAATCGACCGGCGTGGCGTTGCAACGCTTGAGATCGATGCTCGAATACAGCGGCATGAACAGCCGCACGTCGTTGCCGGCGCCGTGCAGGTAACTCGACAGCGCGGCGGCTACATCCGCGAGCCCTCCGGTCTTGGCAAGCGGAGCGGCCTCCGAGGCGATGAAGCAGATTCGTATCGGCATGCGATTGTTGTTGGTGTCGGAGGGCACACCCTACGCCGAGGGAGCCTTATGGTCAGCGCTCGCCCGAGGCACGCTAGACTGCACCTCGGGGGCCGAAGCTACCGTGATGCGCCGCATACTCATAGCGCTGACAATTTTGGCGCTGATTGCCGTCTCGGCCGGCATCGGTGTCTTCGTGGCGAGTTGCCCGCCATGCACGCGAATCCTGCTCCGTCATCAGCCCAGATCTGCTGCAGCGCCGCAAAGTTCCCTCTCGAGCGCCACCTTGTCAACGCCGGGCTTCTCGATTAACTAATTGATTTAAAAGTAATTATTTCCTGCACGACCGGCTTCGAGGCAGGTCGCTGGTAAACTAGCTCCGTTCTCCTCGTTACCCCGGCCCCCGCCGCTGGCAAGGTCCCGCAGGCGCTCGCCGTCGCCCTTTGAGAGTTTGTGTTGGCGAGGATGACCAGGTCGGTAGTTTAAAAATCATGTCAGCCTCTCCTTATAAACAGCTCGAGCAAGAGTTCCGGCGGCTGCACGCCTTTCGCGGGGCACTGTCCCTGTTGCGTTGGGACGCCGCCGTGATGATGCCGCGCGGCAGTGCCGACGTGCGCGGCGAGCAGCTCGCGGCGCTCGAGACCGAGTATCACGCCCACCTGACCTCGCCGCGCATCACGCGACTGCTCGATCGCGCGCAGGCCAATACGCTCGGACTCGCCGATTGGCAGGTGGCGAATCTGCGGGAGATGCGCCGGCAACGCGATCACGCGATCGCAACACCGGTGACACTCATCTCACGCCTGGCGCGCGCCACCTCGCGCGCCGAGGTGCAGTGGCTCGAGGCGCGCCAAGAGGGTCGCTTCGAGCTCTTCGCGCCTCACCTGGAGGAGGTCGTCAATCTGGTGCGAGACAAGGCATCGCTCCTGGGCCAGGCCTTGAACCTCGCACCCTACGATGCGCTCGTCGACGAGTTCAGCCCTGGGATTACCACGCTCGATATCGAGGCGGTTTTCAAGGCGCTCTCGCGCCGGCTGCCCTCGCTCATCCGGGAAGTCATTGCGCTGCAGGACTCTCGGCCGATCAAGCCGCTCACGGGAAAGTTTCCCCCGAACGAGCAGCGCGCGCTCGCCGTGGAGATCATGAAGGCGGTCGGCTTTCCGTTCGATCGCGGCCGCCTGGATGAGAGTGAGCATCCGTTCACCGAAGGCGTTCCCGGTGACATCCGTATTACGACGCGCTTCGACAGCGCGGATCTGTTCTCCGGACTACTCGGGGCCCTGCACGAGACGGGGCACGCCATGTACGACCTCGGCTTGCCGCAGGAGTGGCGCGATCAGCCGGTGGGACGTGATCGCGGTATGGCTCTAGAGGAGAGCCAATCGCTGCTGCTCGAGATGCTCGTGTGTCGCAGCCGAGCTTTCGTACGCTATGTCACCCCGTTGATCGAGAGGCACTTCGGCGTTGCAGGTCCCGAGTGGGACGTCGAGAACGTTTACGCCCACCTCACGCGTGTGCGTCGCGGGCTCATCCGGGTCGATGCCGACGAGCTCACGTATCCGCTGCACGTGATGCTGCGCTACGAGCTCGAGAAGAAGCTCCTGAGCGGCGAGCTCTCCGTGCGCGACCTGCCGGGCGCCTGGAACGCCGGCATGGAGCAGCGCCTCGGCATTCGGCCGGCCAACGATGCCGACGGCTGCCTGCAGGACATTCACTGGGCGGTGGGATCATTCGGTTACTTTCCCTCGTATGCGCTCGGTGCGGTCATGGCCGTGCAACTCTTTGAGAGCCTGCGCAACGAGGTCAGTGATCTCGATGGGCAGATCGCCTACGGCGAGTTCGACGGCTTGTTCGCCTGGCTGCGAGAGCATGTGCATTCGGTCGGGGCTCGGGTCTCCGTCCACGAGCTGTTGAAGGATGCGACGGGCAAGACGCTGTCTGCGGTTCCTTTCGTGCGTTACCTGGAGAACAAGTATCTCGAGGGGGCCGCGACCACCGCGGCCGCCTGAAGGCGCGGCGCCGCGCCGGGCAATGACCGCAGCCGTACCGCCGCTCGCGCTCTCGCGCACCGCCAAGCGCCTGCAGGCGCACCTGCGCGGCCTGGTCGGCAAGGCGATCGAGGACTATCGCATGATCAGCGCGGGCGATCGCGTGATGGTCTGCCTGTCCGGCGGCAAGGACTCCTACACGCTCCTCGACATCCTGCTCTCGCTGCAGCGGAGCGCGCCGGTCGACTTCAGCGTGATGGCCGTGAACCTGGACCAGAAGCAGCCCGAGTTCCCGGCGCACGTCCTGCCTGAGTATCTGAGCGCGCTCGGTGTGCCCTACCGCATCATCGAGCAGGACACCTACCGTGTCGTCAAGCGCGTCATACCCGAGGGCAAGACCATGTGTGGCCTGTGCTCGCGGCTGCGGCGTGGTGCGCTCTACCGCTTCGCGGCGGAGCATGGCATCACCAAGATCGCGCTCGGCCATCATCGCGACGACATCGTCGAGACCTTTTTCCTCAACCTGTTCTTCGGCGGACGGTTGAAGGCCATGGCGCCGAAGCTGCTGTCGGATGATCGCCGCCACATCGTCATCCGACCGCTCGCTTACGTAGCGGAGCGGGATATTGCCCGCTACGCGCGCAGTCGCGCGTTTCCGATCATTCCGTGCCGGTTGTGCGGCTCACAGGAGAACATGCAGCGCACGGCAGTGAAGCGGCTGTTGGCGGAGTGGAGCCGGCAGTATCCGGGCCGCACGGAGACGATCTTCGCAGCGCTGCGCAACGTCGAGCCCGAGCACCTCGCGGATGTGGAGCTGCAGGACTTTGCCGCCCTTGACCGCCATCGCGAGGCGGAGTTGCCAGCGAAGCGTCGCGAGGTCGCGGAAATCGAACCGCTCGGATGAGTCCCGCGCGTCGATCGAAGGGGCGCGCGGCTCCCAAGACAACCGGCTCGGACAAGAAGGTTAACGGGCCGCCGCTGCCGAACAGCTACTGGGTGCTGCCCGGCCAGCTGCTCGCCGGCGAGTATCCCGCAGCGGTCGATCTGGCGGCGGCGCGGAAGCGCATCGGCTGCCTGCTGCGCGCCGGCATCGACTGCTTCATCAATCTGACGATGCCCGATGAGGTGGCTCCCTATGCGGAGCTGCTGCCCGCCGGCGTGCGCTATCACGAGCATCCCATTCAGGATCACGGACTGCCCGAGCAGCCCGAGCAGATGCAGGAGGTGCTCGGCGTCATCGACGACGCCCTGCGCGCCGGCCGTCGCGTGTACGTGCACTGCCGCGCGGGCATCGGACGAACCGGCACCGTGATCGGTTGCTTGCTCGTCGAGCGGGGTCGCAGCGGTGATGCGGCGCTCGAGGAGCTCAACCGAGTGTGGAAGCAGTGCGCTCGCGCAGAGACCTGGCAGCGGGTCCCCGAGACCGAGAACCAGGTCGGGTACGTGCGCGAGTGGGTCCGCGCATCAGCCGCGGAGGCGGTCCCGGCTGTTGAGGCTGCAAGTGCCTCCCAGGCCGTTAACGTCCCCGATGCTGGCGAGGTTGCGGAGGCTCAGGAAGCCTCCGCCGAGACGCTCACTACGGTTACGGTAATTGCGGAGCCGCCGGAAGGCACCGCGGCCGAGGCCCGCGCTCCAGGTACCCCTGCCGCTGAGGACCTGCTGCTCGATGGCGCCGCACTCGGGGCTGTCGGCGTGCTGCGTCAGAGATTTCTGGGTGCGCTCGTGGGTCTTGCGACGGGCGATGCGCTGGCGGCCGCCACCCAGCACCGGCGCCCGGGAACCTTCAAGCCGGTTGCGGACCTGCTCGGTGGCGGGGCGTACGCTTTGCCGCGCGGTGCATGGACCGACGATACCGCCATGGCCCTGTGCCTCGCCGAGAGCCTCACCGCGTGCAAGGGATTCGATGCCCGGGACCAGGTTGCGCGCTATACGAGCTGGCAACAGCACGGTCATCTCTCGGCGACGGGGCAGTGCGTCGGCATCACCGCGAGCACGGCGCGCGCTCTGGCTGCGGGGAACTGGCGCCGGCAGGCCTTTCCCGGTTCTCACGATCCCAAGCAACGCGACCCCGAACCGCTCGCAAGGCTCGCGCCCGCCGTCATGATCAGCATTGCCTCGGTCGAGCAGGCCGTGCGGTTCGCCGGCGACGCCGCACGCATCACCTGCCAGTCCCCCCTGGTCGTGGAGGCATGCCGGGTGTTCGCTGCAATGCTGCATGCCGCGCTCACCGGGCTGGCCAAAGAGCAGGTGCTCTCGCCCCCGCGAGGACTCACCGAGCTGCGCGGTATCGGGCTGCGCCCGCGAATTCGCTCGCTGCTGCGCGGCCGCTACCGCGGCAAAAAGCCGGAGCAGATGCGCGCGCAGGGCGGGATCCTCGAGATCCTCGAGGCGGTGCTCTGGGCCTTCGAGCGCAGCGGTAACTTTCGGGATGGCGCGCTGCTCGCGGTGAACCTGGGGGAGGACTCTGATGTGGTCGGCGCCGCGTACGGAGAGCTCGCCGGAGCCTATTATGGTATCGAGGCGATCCCACCGAACTGGCGCAACAGCCTGATGCGCCTGGACGTGATCGAGTCGTTCGCAGACGAGCTGCTGACGCAGGCCCTCGTCGGCATGAGCGAGGTGCCCGCCTGAGTCGCGGAGCAGGCTCGGACAGCCGACCCTGCGGTGCCCTGCTGTAGTAAGCTTCGGTCCGAGCAGCGTCGCGCACGCGCCGCGAGCTCGGCTCCCTTAGGGTTGGCTTCTGACGCATGTCTTCGCTTCGCCTGACAGCGCCTCGAGGATCGATGCCCGGCATTGCACCTCGGGCCCGGCAGACTCGCGCCGCTGCGCCGCGCGTGCAGCGGCCCGCCTGGGCGCGGCTCTCGGATGAGAAGTTGCTCGCCATGCGCCTGTGCGATCTCGGACTCACGATCGAGAGCTCGTGCCTGGCGCGCTACGTCGACACACTTTATGCGGAGCTCGGCCGCAGGGGAATTCGCTTCAAGCCGCACGCGTGGCTCGCCGAGGAGTGGTTCTCACCCGATGGGGTGCCGGGAATCGCCGTCCCCTTCTATCTTGCCCACCCGCGTCTTGAGCGCCTGGAACGGCGGATCATGCGCGAGGTCGAGGGCGGCAATGCGCGCTGGTTGATGCGCATCTTGCGCCACGAGGCCGGGCACGCACTCGACAACGCCTACCGGCTGCGGCGCCGGCGCCGCTGGCGCGAGGTTTTCGGTCCCGCCTCGCTACCCTATCCGCATCGGTACCGTGCGCGTCCGGGCAGCCGCCGCTACGTGCACCACCTGGGCGAATGGTACGCGCAGGCCCACCCGACCGAGGACTTCGCGGAAACCTTCGCCGTGTGGCTCAAGCCGCGCTCGGACTGGCGGCGCGCCTACGCGGCTTGGCCCGCGCTTCATAAGCTCAGTCTGGTCGATGAGTTGATGGCGAGCGTGCGGGGGAGGCGTGCGCCGGTGCGCAATCGCCGCCGCGTGGATCCCATAGACCAGGACACGCGCACCCTTGCGGATTACTACCGGCGCAAGCTGGCGCGCGATCGTCGTTACCGGCGCGGGCTCGGCGAGGAGCTGCTGCAGCGGGTGTTCAGTGCGCAGCCGTCACGCCCCGGCGCGCCACGCGCTGCCGCGCTGTTGCGCGCGCAAAAGTCGCAGCTCGTGGCCACGGTCGCGCGTGCGCTCGGCATCGAGCGCTACAGTGTGCACCAGATTCTGCGCATGCTCATCGAGCGCTGCGACGCTTTGAAGCTGTATGTGCGCGGTGACCGGCGCACCGCGCGGCGCCACGCGCGCTGGATGCTCGCACGGCTCGCACGGCTCTACGAGCAGGGTGAGACACCGCACTTGGCTTTATGAAGAAACAGCGTGCGCTGGTCGTCGTGCACGCGAGCCTCGTGCCGCCGGACAGCCTGGAGGGCCACGACGCTAAGGAAATCGACGAGTGGCGCACCGAATATGATGTGATCTCCACGCTCAGGGGCAGCGGACATGACGTGCGCTGCATCGGCGTGCTGGACAGTCTCACGGAGCTGCGCACCGCGATCGCCGATTGGCATCCGGACGTGGTCTTCAACCTGTTGGAGGAATTCGACGGCATCGTCACCTACGATCAGCACGTCGTGGCGTTTCTCGAGTTGCTGCGCCAGCCCTACACCGGCTGCAATCCGCGCGGGCTGCTGTTGTCGCGCGACAAGTCCCTCTGCAAGCAACTGCTCACGTTTCACCGCATTCCGACGCCGCAGTTCACCGTGTTCAGGCGCGGCACGCGCTTTCGTGTTCCGCGGCGGATCAAGTTTCCGCTGTTCGTCAAGTCCACGGTCGAGGACGCATCCCTCGGCATTGCACAGGCATCGGTCGTCGAGGATGCCGCGCGGCTCAAGGAGCGCGTCGAGTTCGTGCACGAGCAGGTGAAGTCGGACGCGCTCGTGGAGGAGTACATCGAGGGGCGCGAGCTGTACGTGGGAGTACTCGGCAACGAGCGCCTGACAAGGCTGCCCGTCTGGGAGATGGTGTTCGGCTCCATGCCGGAAACGCTTGCGGCGATCGCAACCCGCAAGGTGAAGTGGGACAAGCGCTATCAGCAGCGCTACGGGATCACGACGCGCGCTGCGGAGGATCTGCCGCCGCCGGCGCTCGCCCAGCTCGATCGGCTGTCGCGCCGCATCTATCGCGCCTTGGGGCTCTCCGGCTATGCACGCATGGATTTCCGCTGCACGCCGGAAGGCAATCTCTACGTACTGGAGGCGAATGCAAATCCCAATCTCGAGGCAGCGGAGGACTTCGCCGAGTCGGCTCGAGCCGCAGGCGTCGAGTACGCCGAGCTGCTGGAGCGGCTCATCACGCTCGGGCTCTCCTATCGGGCGGAATGGCGCTCCACCTACGGCTGAGAGGGGGCATAGTGATTGCAACGAACGACCTACGGCATCGCAGTGATCGGGGGGTGCGCGAGCGGGGCCTGAGAGCGTGCCCCGCAAGAGGCCGCGTACTCGCCGCGGTACTCGGGGTGGCGACCGCCGTCCTCAGCGCCTGCACGAGTGAACAGACGCGCAAGGAAGCCGAGCTCGCGCAGATCGAGCAGTGGCTGCCCGGGCGCTACGACAATCACGCTCAGCTCGAGGAGGCCCGCGCGGCCGGACACACGGCTCCCGCATCGTTCACGCTCACCGTGGAGCCTTCGGATGCGCTGCTACTCGGCCGGCATGTGTTCTTTGTGGAAGAGGCCAGCGACGATGGCGGGCACCACATCATCGGACAGCGGCTGATCTCCTTCGAGCTCATCCAGGGACAGATCATCGCCACGGTCTGGGTGCTGACCGATCCGCGGCGCTGGCGCGAGGCCGCCCAGGATCCGGAGCTGTTCACCTCGCTCCAGCCTCCCGATGTCCATCAGGTGCGCGGCTGCAATCTCACCTGGAAGAAGGAAGCAGAGAAGTTCACGGGCGCGACGGATCGGCTCAAATGCCGCACTCCCTCGTTCGGGCCGGCCAGTGCGAGCTTCGTGGAATCACGCCTTGAGCTCACCTCGGATGAGCTCTCGATCGATGATCTCCACTTCGATGGTCATGGCAAGCCGCTCGATGCGAGCGGCGCCCCGACCCTCATCCAGTTCCGCCACACGGGCGGTTGAGCGCGAACTGTGAGATGCCTCACATTTTGCCCCTCGGAGCATGGGGTGAGTGGCCTCCCTCGGGTAGACCGCGCGATTAATATGGTATCTATGAAGCGTCCAACGGATTCTCCCGGTAGCGCGAGTGCTGCGGGCGAGCAGCCGCAGGCCACCCCGACGCCGGTGAGCAAGCAACAGGGTGTTGCATCTCCTTCGTCCAACCCACCGCGGGCACCCGGGCCAGTGCCGCAGGACCGCGCCCGCGAGCGGGCTGCGCGCGAGCCAACCTCCACCGCGTCGCCGAAGGATTCCGCGGGGAGCGTCACCCACGATGCGCGTGGCAATGCGGTTTGGAAGTGGGCGGTCGCCGTGGGCACGCAGGCGCTCGAGAGCACCTCGCGCCTGTTGAAGCGTCTCGAGGTTCCCGAGCTCTCGGTTGAGGACAAGCCCAAAGGCCTGGAGCTCGAGGACACCGAACGGGGCGGGGGCTACGACCCCTACAACCAGCGCAAGAACACGCGTTCGCGCTAGGCGGCGAGTCGCCGCGCTGCTGATCGCTATTTGAGATGGCGATCGAGCCAGGCGAGCACCGTGTCATACCACTCGATCGAGTTTGCCGGCTTGAGCACCCAGTGGTTCTCGTCGGGGAAGTAGAGCAGGCGGCTTTCGATGCCCCTGCGCTGCAGGGCCGTGAACGCGCCGAGTCCCTGGGCCAGCGGCACGCGGAAGTCCAGAGCTCCGTGGATGACCAGCATCGGCGTACGCCACGCAGTCACGTAGTCCGCGGGGTTGAACGCTTCGTAGCTCTGCGGTTTCTGGAAGTAGGGTCCGCCGTTCTCCCACTCCGGGAACCATAGCTCATCGGTCGAGTAGTACATGCTGCGCTGATCGAATACCCCATCGTGGTCGACCAGGCAGCGGAACCGATCCGGCCAGCGTCCGGCGATCCAGTTGATCATGTAGCCGCCATAGGAGGCGCCGAGCGCGCACACGCGTTGCCCGTCGAGCCAGGCATAGCGTGTCAGCGCCGCGGCTAGGCCCTTCTGCAGATCCACGAGCGGCTTGCCGCCCCAGTCTCCGGTGATCGAGTCCGTGAAAGCCTGGCCGTAACCGCGCGAGCCGTGGAAGTCGATCATGATGACCGCATAGCCGGCTCCGGCGAACACCTGCGGATTCCAACGGTAGCTCCACTCATTGGACATGCTCGACTCGGGTCCGCCATGAATGACCAAGGCGAGCGGATAGTGCCGGCCGTCCACGTAAGCGACGGGCTTGACGAGGTAGGCGTGAACCGTCTCGTCGTGCCAGCCCGCGAAGGTGAGTTGCTCGAAGTCGCCGAACGTGCGCTCGGCGAGCAGCGTGGCGTTCACGGCGGTGAGTCGGCGTGCGCTGCCGCCGCGCAGCGCCACGGAATAAAGATCCGCTGGTGCCGCGAGTGATGCGTGCGCGAACACCACGAGAGCGCTGCTCGCTGCGAACTCGGTGACCTGTCCTTGCCCGATGAGCTGCCGTCGCGCCCCGCTCGTCGGATCCACGGTGTACAGAGACTGTTGACCCACGTCATCGACGCGTGCGAGCAGCAAGCGGCCGTCGGCAGTCGCGCCGAGCTTCGCGACCGAGCGGTCCCAGTCCCTGGTGAGCTGACGCAGGGCGCCGCTGCGTCCATCGCGAATGACGATGTGGAAGCGGTCGGACTCGAACCCGGGTCGCTCCTGGGCGAGGTAGGCCAGATCGCCGTTCGCGAGAAACTTGGGACTGGTGTCGGCGGCGGGATTGCCGGCAGTGATGTCGTGCGGCGCGCCCGATCCGTCCGCTGGCGTCTCAAACAGATCGAAGTTCGTCGACCAGGCTGCGCAAGCGCCGGCAAGCCGGGCGCTGAAAACCAGCGTGCGCCCGTCGGGGCTGAAGTCGAAATCGGCGGCATCGCCGAAGGGCTTCGCGGGTATGTCGGCATCGAGCCGCGCGGAGACATCCACCGGCGCCTCGGCAGTGCCGTCGGCGCGGATATGCGCCGTGAAGAGATGCGAGCGGGTGCCGTTGCTCCAGGTGTCCCAGTGCCGCACGAACAGCCGCTCATAGAGCCGCCCCGAGGGCTTGCCGGTGGCGCGAGCCGCAAGCCTCTCGTGCGTGCACGTGAGGTCCGCGCACTCGGGAAATACTTCCATGGTGAGGGCGATGCGATCGCCGCGCGGTGACAGCGCCAGCGTTCCGACATCGAGCGGATAGCTCGTGACCTGCTGTGCCTCGCCTCCGTTCAGCGACAGGCGCCACACCTGCGGGGAGCCCGAGCGCGCCGATAGAAAGTAGAGCGTGTGACTGTCGGGCGCCCAGCGTGGACTTGAATCGTTGGCGGGATTGTCGGTGAGGCGGCGCGGCTCCGCTCCCGGTGCCGTGAGATCGATCATCCACAGATCCGTCTGGCCGCGATTTGCCTCCATGTCCGTCTCGCGTACCGTATAGACGACGTAGCGACCGTCCGGCGAGACGACGGGATCGCTCAGGCGCTTGATGCGCACCAGATCCTGCACCGTGAAGGGTCCGGCCGCGGCGAGGGCGCGCTCGGCCGCCAGAAGAAGGAACGTGAGCCACGCAAGCCGCGCCGCGTGATGCGTTTCAATCATGGAAGGTCCTCACGGCTTTTTCAGCAGTATAGCCGGGCGGCCCGCGCTGCCAGGGGCCTCTGTTAGCACTGTATGGGTGAGGCTGCTAAGCGGGGCGTTACCCGGGTGTTACCTGGATCACGGAAGATTGAGCTTCACAGTAGTGAACTTTGGCTGCTGGGGGCCGTTGTATTAGCAGGGGGTAGCTCTTACCGGATTGGTGCGGATATGTGGGACAGTGACTCAAAACACGTCGTGGCGGTGCCCAACTTGCAGGAGTACTTCCGCGACAATCTCCATAGTGCGCTCGAGCGCCAGCATCTCGATGTGGAGGACCACACCGAGCACTATGTCGTCAATCTGCTGACGCTGTTTGCACGCGCGGACGCGCTCTATGAGCACACTCCGGAGGGCCCGCGGCTGCAACCTCTCGTCGTCATGATGACGCGCGCGCTCGAGGCGCCCTCGGCCGGCGATCGCAATCGCGGGCTGCAGCGGCTCGGCGATGTATCGCTCTTCATCGCTGGCTTTTTTGCACGCAGCTTTGCGCGCAAGTTGATCGATGTCGACTATCACATCGCCATGGGCGGCCACGCCTATCGCGCGCTCGCCGACGGGCTCGGTCGCGGGCGCGGGCGCGCGCTTGCCCAGGTCTTCGCCGAGCTCGCCGCGAAGTTCCAGCCGCTCGTGGATGCACTCAACGAGGTGAGCGAAACCTCCTACCGCCACACGGACCAGGACATCCTGCGCCTGTACGAGATCTGGCTGAAGACGGGCAGTCAGCGTTCGTACGAGATCCTGCGCCGCCTGGGAGTCGATCCGACCCCTGCGGCACGCACCGCGCAATAGGCGGACGCTGCGTGGTACTGCGGCAGATTCAGGAGCTGATCGGCGGTATCTACGACGTGAGCATCGCTCACGACGTGTACGACTTCCTGGTGACGGATCGGCAGCGCTTGCCCTGTGCGGCGCGCGCCGCTGCGAGTGATGAGCAGTTGATCGTCGCGACCGGAGCGCACGACAGCGTCGGCGTGTCGCTGTACCTGGATCCGGCAGTGCTCGAGCGCTTGCGCCGCACCGATCCGATCCGCGCGCTGCACGCGGGCAACGTCGCCGATTACTGGACGGCGCTCGAAGGCGTGAGCCACTTCGTCTACTTCGCTTGGAACACCGCCCACGACAAGTCGGTGTCGTTGCTCGAGCTCGAGCTGCAGGCGGAGATCGACAAATACATCGCGAGCTACTGGTTGCTCAGGCAGCAGTTTCCGGAGCGCTTTCCGGCCGAGCTGTTAAGGCTGCTGTTCGAGCGCACGCGCATTGACCCGACGCTCGCCGCGGGGCGCGAGGAGATCTATCGCTGCGCCAGCCTCTATGGGCAGAAATTCTGCCGGCGCATCGAGCGAGCGTTGCGCACGCGACGCGTGGATGCCGAGCAGCAAATGATGGCGGAGCTGCGGCGCTTCTATCGTCTGAGCGATGCGCGCAAGCGAGCTCACATCGAGAGCAACGACTGACGCGGACCGCTTCAATCCTCGTCGCTGCGGCGCTTGCGCTGCTCCAGATCGCGCATCTGCTTGATCCATTCCGATAGCCGGCGCAGATCACGTCTGCCGCTGCGCTGCTCGGGTTTGCCGTGGTAGAGCGGATCACGCGGCACCTTGGGTATACGCTCGTAGGGGTTGTAGCCCCCTTCGGGCTTTTTGGCGGGATCGCTTTCCTCGACGCTCAGCGTTGGACGCTCGTGATCGTCGGGCGCACGCACCCACTCGACGGAGGCGTTGCCACGATCATCGCGCACGACTTTGGCGATGCGGCGACGCTCCGCTGTCGCAGCTGATTCGTGCGGGTCAGCCCTGTCGGTGGGCTTTCCTTTACGGTCCTGCATTGGAATAAGTCGTATCCGCACCGGCCCCATCCGGCATGTTGAAGGTACCGGCAGCGCACCGAAGTGGCTGCGCGCCGCGTCACGGTTCGCTTCCGCGACACGGTTCACAGACTCGGCCCTTGCCGAGCAGGTGCGCCGCGCGCAGCAGTCCGATGGCGGTCTTGGCGTCGCGGATGTCGCCATCCAGCGCGCGCTCGCACGCCTCACCGAGACCTACCCAGTGTACCGCAAATACTTCGCTTGTCTCGGGCCGCGCGTGTGCCGGGATTAAGTCGCGCGCGAGAAACAAATGCAGCACCTCGGTGAAGACGCCGGGTGAGCTGAGGCAGGTGCCGAGACTCGACCAGTTGCCTGCCTCGATCCCCGCTTCCTCCGCGAGCTCGCGCTGCGCGGTCGCAAGCGGCGGCTCATGCGGCTCGAGCTTGCCGGCCGGCAGCTCCCACAACCAGCCATCCGCGACGTAGCGGTATTGATGCAGCAAGCACACACGCTCCTCAGCGTCGAGCGCCACCACGGCCGCACCGCCCGGGTGGTGAACGACCTCGAGCTCGATGTGCGCACCGTTCGGCAGTTGCACGTCATCCACGGTCACGTGAATCACGCGGCCCTCAAACGCGCGTCTGCTGTTTGCATTCATGCCTGACAGCGTAAATGGCCGGCAGCGCTTTGCCCAGCAATCGGCCTAAACTTCCTGCATGCTCGTACGCCTGCTGCTCGTCACCGGACTGCCAGCCACCGGCAAGACCACGCTCGCCCGCTTGCTCGCGCAGCGTTTCGCCGTGGTGCTCCTCGCCAAGGACACCGTGAAGGAGCCGCTCCTCGAAGTGCTCGGCGCCCGCGACGCGGCGGCTTCCCGCCGCCTGAGCGATGCGAGCTTCGCCGTCTTGTTCGCGCTCGCGCGCGAGCAGCTGCGCATGGGCTCGAGCGTGCTGCTCGAAGGTAACTTCCGTCCGGTGCAGCATGCACCCGCCCTGAACGCCCTGCCGGCGTCGGTGCCGCCGGGAGCGGCCGCTTGCTGCGCGCAGGTGCTGTGCACGCTTGCCGAGCCGCTGCGTCGCGTGCGCCTCGCGCTTCGCGCCCATGACGGGACTCGCCATCGAGGCCATCGGGATACCGACGGGCTCGGCGTCGCGGCCCCGCAGTCAGGATTCTTCGAGCTGCCCGGGGTGCGTTTCCTCCACGACGGCGGCGCGCCGCAGGCAACGCAGCGCCTGGTCGATGCGCTCGAGCGCTGGTGGGCGCAGGGCTGAGCGCGCCGAGGCGGCCACCGTGCGGCCGGTAGCCGGTCGAGCCGAGCAAGTGTGCTCCCGTCGATACTGCAGCCGCCGCCGTGTAGACAGAATCGATAGCCGCCGCTTGCGCCCAGCTCGTATAGTTCGTGCGCATGTCGACTGCGTCACATCTCGAGAGGCTCAATCCCGCGCAGCGCAAGGCCGTCACCTACGGGGAGGCCATGGGCGCGAAGGGCTGGGCGTCCGGCCCATTGCTGATCATTGCCGGTGCGGGAACCGGCAAGACGGATACGCTCGCCCATCGTGTCGCGCATCTCGCTCTGCACGGCGTTGATCCCGGGCGCATTCTGCTCCTGACCTTTACCCGCCGGGCCGCGATGGAGATGCGGCGCCGCGCGCGCGAGATCGTGAAGACGGCGCTCAACGAGACGCTCGGCGGAATGAGCCAATCGCTCTCGCAGCGGCTCTCGTGGGCCGGAACTTTTCACTCGATTGCCAACCGGCTGCTGCGCCACTACGCGCGCCACCTGCGCCTCGATCCGCAGTTCAGTGTCATGGATCGCAGCGACTCGGCCGATCTCATGGATACCGTGCGGCAGGAGCTCGGACTTGCGTCCAAGGAGACGCGCTTTCCGCGCAAGGATACCTGCCTCGCGATCTACTCCTATCGCGTCAATACTCAAAGTCCGCTCAAGGAGACGCTGGAGCGGCAGTATCCGTGGTGTGCGCAGTGGGAGGCCGATCTCACGCGGCTCTACCGCGCCTACGTCGAGCGCAAGCAGAACTGCAGCATTCTTGACTATGACGATCTGCTGCTCTACTGGCATGCGATGATGAACGAACCGAAGCTCGCACAGCACGTAGGCGAGCACTTCGATCACGTGCTCGTCGACGAGTACCAGGACACCAACCGCCTGCAGGCGGAGATCCTGCACGCGCTCAAGCCCGACGGCTCCGGTCTCACGGTGGTTGGCGATGATGCGCAGGCCATCTACTCCTTTCGGGCAGCGGCCGTCGAGAACATCCTCGGATTTCCCGACCGCTTCAAGCCGCGCGCCGAGATCGTGGCGCTCGCACAGAACTATCGCTCGACGCAGCCGGTGCTCGACTCGGCGAACGCGCTCATGGCCGACGCGCCGAAGACGCACCGCAAGCACCTACTCTCCGCGCGCGGCGCCGGCCCACGCCCGCGACTCGTCACGGTCGATGACCTGCAGGCGCAGGCCGAGCTCATCTGCTCCGAGACGCTCAAGCGGCGCGAGGCGAACGTGCAGCTCAAGCGCCAAGCGGTGCTCTTTCGCACCAGCAGCCACAGCGACGTGCTCGAGGTGGAGCTCGCGCGCCACAAGATTCCGTTCGTGAAATACGGCGGTCTGAAGTTCCTGGAGGCCTCGCATGTGAAGGACATGCTCGGCGTGCTGCGCTGGGCCGACAATCCGCGCAACACGCTGGCAGCGTTTCGTACCTTGCAGCTGCTCCCCGGCATGGGTCCGGTCAACGCACGCAAGGCGATCGAGCACCTGATCGCTCAGCAGCACTCCTTCGAGGCGCTGAAGAGCCACACGCCGCCGCAGGCGAGCGCCGTCGACTGGCGCAAGCTCACAGAGCTCATGCTCGCGTTGACCGAGCGCGAGCGCCAATGGCCCGGACAGGTGCATATGGTGCGTGAGTGGTATCGGCCGCATCTGGAGCGCATCTACGAGCACTTCCACACGCGCGTCGGTGATCTCGATCAACTCGACGTGCTCTCCGGGCAGTACGCCTCGCGTGAGCGCTTCCTGACCGAGCTCACCCTCGATCCACCGGAGGCGACCGGGGACCTGGCGGGCCGACCGGTACTCGATGAGGATTACCTCGTGCTCTCGACGATCCACTCGGCCAAGGGAATGGAGTGGGACACGGTCTACCTTCTCAATGTCGTCGACGGCAGCTTTCCCTCGGAGTTCGCAACCGGCAAGCCCGAGCTCATCGAGGAGGAGCGGCGCTTGCTCTACGTGGCGATGACACGCGCGCAGAACGATCTGCTGTTGATCGCGCCGTTGAAGTTCCATCTGACGAGCCAGTCGCGCCAGTCAGATGCGCACGTGTACGGTGGCCGCAGCCGCTTCTTCACCGAGAAAATGCTCAAGACCTTCGATGAATCGCGGCTGCGCGGCGCGCACCTCGGGGAGGCCTCATTGCAGGATGCAGCTGAATCGAGCGTCGACGTCGGCGCCCGACTCAAGGAGATGTGGTGAGCGGTGCCGGCGGGTCAGCTCGCGGGTTTGACGAATTTCAGAGTGAAGCGGTCGCTCTCGCCGATCGCGGCGTACTTGTCGCGATCCTTGGCGCCTAGCCTGTAGGTCGGCGGCAGCGTCCATACACCCTGCTCGTAGTCCTTGGTGTCCTTCGGGTTCGCATTGATCTCGGATTTCGCCCCGAGCCTGAAACCCGCCGCCTCGATCATGCTGATCGCATAGTCCTCGTTGACATAGCCGCTCCTTGCGCGCGGGTCCTGCGGCACGCTCGGGTTGCCGCGATGCTCGACGATGCCCAGCACGCCGCCGGGGCGCAGCGCCGTATAAAACGCGGTCAGAGCCTGCGGTGCCCAGTCACCGGCCATCCAGTTATGCAGGTTGCGAAATGTGAGCACCATGTCGAGGGTACCGGCGGGGGCAATCGCCCCTGCATCCTTGCCGAGCGCGGTGATCTCCGTGCCGCTGTAGAGATCGGGCCGCGCGGCGAGCTTGTCCCGAAACTCCTGGAGCTGCTTGGTGAGGAACGTGCTGCGCGGATCCGGGGGAATCATCACGGCGTAGTACTTGCCATGCGCGTTCACGAGGGGGGCGATGACCTCCGTGTACCAGCCTCCCTCGGGCCAGATCTCTGCGACCCGCATCTGCGGTCGGATACCGAAGAAGAGCAGGGTCTGTTCCGGATGACGGTACGCATCGCGCGCGCGATTCGCGTCCGAGCGGTGTGCGTCGGCCAGAATCCGCTCGAGCTCGGCTCTCGTCGCCTGCTCGGCCGGATCAACGCGCGGTGCCACCGCCTGCTGAGCGTGGGAGGCCGGCTGCGCGGCCTGACGGGTGCTGGCGCCGGGTGCGCAGCCCCCGACCAACACCAGCATCGCGCTGCACAATGCCGCCGGCAGCCGCGAGCCTGCCGACACGCACCTGCCACAGAGCGCGGCGATCCGCCGCGGATGCCCTGTGGAGCGCGGCCGCGGCAACCCGTCCGCCGGCCTGAGATTCGAGCGACGAGCCTTCAGCGGCGGTACGGCCCACTCCCCTGACGCGGGCGCTGTGGGCGCTCCTGCGCTTCGTTGACGCGCAGTGGGCGGCCGTTCATTTGATGGCCATTCAAGGCCTGAATTGCGCTTTGCGCTTCATTTTGTGACATGTCGACGAAACCGAAGCCGCGCGGCTTGCCGGTCTCTCTGTCATTGATCAATTTGACCGACTCCACCTTGCCGTGACGCTCGAAAAGGGCGCGAACGTCCTGCTCGGTGGCATTGAAGGGCAGATTGCCCACGTAGATCGTCGTCATCCAATCATCTCACTAAAAATGCGGACAGCGGCGAGCCGCACGAGTCGGTCGCATGAACCGCGTGAACGAGGCTTAGACAGGTCAGGGCTTCAAGGCACACGATCGGCAGTTTTTCAGTCAATGCGCAGTGCTTGGGGCCGGCGGCCTGCACCCGCGTCCGTGCACCGACGAATGGCTTCGTGAACCCCGGGGAAAAGGGGCGCGACAGGAAGGCTGAGACCTAGAAACACTCACAAAGCCCATTGGACGGCGCAGCGACAGACGCCGCTGGGATGCTACTCCCGGCCTCCGAGGGAAGCAAACAGGCACCGCCTGGCACCACGATTGCATTGGCTCGCTGCCCTGAACGCGCTGGGTCCCCGCCGCGACGCCGCCGCAACCCGCTCAGCGCTCTCTTGCGAAGGCGCGGCAATTCTGTTTGGAATAAGTTTAATGGAAGCCTTTTGGATCTCGGCTGCCGTCGTCGCGCTCGCAGAGTTCGGCGACAAGACGCAATTCCTGGCGCTCGCGCTGGCCGCGCGCTTCCGCAAGCCCCTGCCGATCCTGCTCGGCATCGCCGTCGCGACGCTCGCCAACCATACGCTGGCCGCCGGGCTCGGCGCCTGGATCGCCACCGCCCTCGGAGCTCACCGCCTGCGATTGATTCTGGGGCTCGCCTTCGTCGCGATGGCGCTCTGGACCCTCTTCCCGGACAAGCCGCTCGAGCAGCGCGCCGCTCATCGCGGCTGGGGTGTGTTTGGGTCGACGCTCATCGCCTTCTTCCTCGTGGAGATGGGCGACAAGACCCAGATCGCTACGGTCGCGCTGGCCGCGAAATTTGGCGCGTTGTGGACGGTCGTCGCCGGCACGACCATCGGCTTGCTCGCCGCCGACGCGCCGGCGGTACTGCTCGGCGAAGTGGCTGCGCGGAGGCTGCCGCTGCACCTGCTGCGCGTGGCTGCGGCGGCGATCTTCCTCATCCTCGGGACGCTACTGTTGGTCGGCGTGAGCTATGCGCCCGGCGGCTCGAGATAGGCATAGCCGTTGAGCTCGCCTTCGTAGAAGCGTTTGAGAGCCTGGCTTTCCGCGACGGTCATGCGGCCATCGCGGATCGCGCGCTCGCAGTCGCGCGCGAGCGCCGGGTAGAGCTCGGCGACGTCGTACTCCATGTACTCGAGCACGCGGTTGGCGGTGTCGCCCTTCACGATCTCCTCGATCCACCAGCCGCCTTCCTCGAGCAGACGGATGTGCACGACATGCGTGTCGCCGAAGAGGTTGTGCAGGTCGCCGAGCGTTTCTTGATAGGCACCGACCAGAAACGCTGCGAGGTAGTACTCCTCGCCGGCCTTGAGCTCGTGCAGCTCGAGCGTGCGCTTAACGTCGCGCTGACTGACGAAGCGGTCGATGCGGCCATCGGAGTCGCAGGTAATGTCGGCGAGCACGCCCGTGCGCGTGGGACGCTCCTGCAGGCGGTGGATCGGCATGATCGGGAAGAGCTGCTCGATGGCCCAGCTGTCCGGCAGGGATTGAAACACGGAGAAATTGCAGAAATAGGTGTCGGACAGTATCGCCTCGAGGTCCTCCAGCTCCTCCGGCACGCGCGGCAGCCTGCGGCAGGCGTCGCGGATCTTGGCGCACGTCGCCCAGTAGAGCCGCTCGGCGAGGCCGCGAAACTCCAGCGACAGCAGCCCGAGATTGAACATCTGCAGTGCCTGCTCGCGCGCCGTGAGCGCATCGTGATAGCACTCCACCAGGCGTCGCTCGCTGACCGAGCGGTACGCCTCGGACAGATCCTCGACGGGCTGCGGCAACTCGTCGGCGCCGGCGTAATCTTCGGCCGCGCGACCGGTCACGCGGAACTTATCGAGCGCCGATGAGCCCAGGGCATTGAAGATGAGCACGCTGTGGTACGCCGCGATGGCGCGCCCGGACTCACTCACGATCATCGGGTGCGGAATGTCGCGCGCGTTGCAGACGCTCGCGACCCGATACACGACATCGCTTGCGTACTCGTTGAGCGTGTAGTTCATCGAGGAGGAAAAGTTGGTGCCGCTGCCGTCGTAGTCCACCCCGAGGCCGCCGCCCACATCGATGTACTGCAGCCCCGCGCCCATCAGCTTCAGCTCCGCGTACACGTGCGCGAGCTCGTTGATGGCGTCCTTCACACGGCGGATGTCCTGCAGCTGGCTGCCCGGATGGCAGTGCACGAGCTGCAGACAGTCGAGCATGTCGCGTGCCTTGAGCACGCTCAGAAGCTCGAGGATCTCAGTGATGAACAACCCGAATTTCGATTTCTCGCCGGCCGACTCGCGCCAGCGTCCCGAACCCTCGCTCGAGAGCTTGACCCGCACGCCGATGCGGGGCCGCACCTGGTAGGTCGCCGCGTGTTTGAGGATGAGGTCGAGCTCCTCGTAGTTCTCGACGACGGGAATGATCGTGCGCCCGAGCTTGGTCGCAAGCGTTACCGCCTCGATGTAGCTGTCGTCTTTGAAGCCGTTGCACACGATGAGCCGCTCGGGGGCGTTCTCGGTCATCGCCATGACCGCGAGCAGCTCCGGCTTGGAGCCCACTTCGAGGCCAAAGCCGAACTCCTTGCCGTAGCGGTACACCTCCTCGACCACGAGACGCTGCTGGTTGACCTTGATCGGGAATACCGCGGCGTAGCGATTGTGGTAGTCGTTCTCCGCGATCGCCTGAGCGAATGCGGCGTGCAGATGGCCGAGCCGGTGGGCAAGGATGTCCGAGAAACGCACCACCACGGGCGTCGTCAGGTCGCGCGCCTTCAAACCCTCGACCACCTCGAAGAGATCGATCTCCTTGCCCGGCTGAGTGTCCGGACGCACGACCACGTGACCGGCCGCGTTGATGGAGAAATAGCCCTTGCCCCAGGCGTTGACTTGATAGAGCTCGCTCGAGTCCTCGATGCCCCACGGCTGCGCGGGATTGAGCTTGCGATTGGCGCCGTTTACTGCGCTCTTTGGATCTGCGGCCACGGCTCGCTCGGCTCCACTTTGGGCATCGCGCGGAAGATAGCAAAAAAAGAACGCGGCGGTGTGAGCGCGCGGTCACGCTCGCTGCGCACGGGGATGCGGCGGCTGCTGCGTGGCGCGCAGCGGTGCGCGCTGGCATGTCACGCTCGCGCTACGGGGCGCGAGGGATCGCGTATCCATTCGCTCCAGGAGCCCGCGTACAGTCTGCCGCCCGGCAAGCCGGCGAGCTCCAGGGCGAGCAGGTTGTGGCACGCCGTGACGCCCGAGCCGCACATCGACACGAGCGACGTCGCGGGCGCGTCCGCGAGCGTGACGCGCCAGCGCCTTTGGAGTTCCGCGGCGCTGAGGAAGCGCCCCTCTGTATCCAGGTTGAGGCTGAAGGGGTGATTGCGGGCGCCGGGTACGTGACCCGCGACCGGATCGAGCGTCTCGTTGCGGCCAGCGAAGCGATCGGCCGCGCGCGCATCCACGAGCACGACGCTCGCCTCGGCGAGTGCCCGTTGCAGCTCGTCGGTGGCCATCGGAGCAACCGTGCGGCTCGGGCGCGTGCTGAATTGACGGGGCTGCCGCTCCGACCGCGCTGCCGAAACTGGCAGACCGGCCGCCTGCCAGGCCGCAAACCCGCCGTTCAGCACCGCGACTTCCGGGTGCCCCATCCAGCGCAGCATCCACCACAGCCGCGATGCAACAGCCGCATTGCCCTGGTCGTAAGCGATGACCTGGACACCGCGGTTCACGCCCCAGCGACTCAGAGTCTTTGCGAATTGCTCCGGATCGGGCAGTGGATGGCGGCCGCTGGCAGCCGTCACCGCACCCGACAGCTGACGGTCGAGGTGCGCAAACAGCGCCCCCGGTATGTGGCTCTCGGCGTACCACTGTGCGCCCTGCTCGGGCCGCGCAAGCTCGTGGCGACAATCGATGACGGCCGTATCGGCAGCACCGATGAGCCGCGCGAGCGCCGCGGGCTCGATGAGCGTGGTGTACGGAGCAGTAGTCATGGGGCGAGCGGCCAGCAGCGAGGTCCTCTTCGTGAGGCGATACCGCTACAATCGAGCGAGCGGCAGCTAGTGACAAAGTATATGGCGATCGACCTCTACTGGGGCAGTGGCAGTCCCTACTCCTGGCGCGTGCTCCTCGCGCTGGAGTACAAGCGGCTGGCCTATACGGGCCATCTGCTGCAGTTCTCCAAGCAGGAGCACAAGTCGCCGCAGATCCTCGCGCTCAACTTCCGTGGCCGCGTGCCGATCCTCAAGGACGGCTCGTACGTCGTGTTCGAATCGCTCGCGGTGCTGTACTACCTCGATCTCAAGTACCCGCAACCGCCGATCTTCGGCCGCACGCCGGAGGAGGCGGGCGTGATCATGAGGGTCATCTGCGAGTATCAGTCATACGCGGAAGAGCATCTCATGAAGCTCGTGCGCGCGTTCTTCATGCCGCAGCCGCAGGCGCAGTACCGCGCCGACGAGCTCGCCAGCGCCATGCACGTCGTCGCGAGCGAAGCGCGCTCGATCGAGGCGCGACTGGCCAAGTCGGAGTGGGTGGTCGGAGAGAGCTTCTCGGCAGCGGACATCGTGATCTTTCCCGGTTTGCAGGTGCTGCTGCGCGCGCTCGGCAAGCCTCAGGCACGGGAGCTTTCGACGCGCTTCCTGCCCCTGGCAGTGAACTATCCGGCGCTCGAGCGCTGGATCGCGCGGGTGGAGGCACTGCCGGGATACGATCGCACTTATCCTCCACACTGGCGCTGACATCCGCATCATGGCAAACGACAAGGTCTACATCGACTTTCCTGGCCGCATGCTGCTCATCGGCTGCGGCAGCATCGGGCAGGGAGTCCTGCCACTGATCCTGCGCCACATCGGCATCACACCGGACCGCATCACGATCGTGACGGCCGACGATGCCGGACGCGCGGAGGCGGACAGGTACGGTATCAAGTTCATCAAGGAGCCGCTCACGCGCGAGAACTACCGCCGTGTGCTCACACCCCTCCTCGGTCGCGGCGACTTCGTGCTCAACGTGTCGGTGGAAGTTTCCAGTATCGCGCTCATCAAGTTCTGTTGGGAGAAGGGCGCGATGTACCTGGATACCTGCATCGAGCCCTGGCCGGGCGGCTACACCGATCCGACCGTGCCGGCGGGGCGGCGCACCAACTACGCACTGCGGGAGGAGGCGCTTGCGCTGCGCCCAGGCAATGCCCGCGCGCCCACGGCCGTGATGACGCACGGGGCGAACCCGGGACTGGTCTCCCACTTCGTCAAGCAGGCGCTGCTCAACATCGCCGCGGACACGGGCATTGAGGCAGGCACTGCGGCCTCGCGCGCCGACTGGGGCAAGCTCGCGCATCGGCTCGGCGTGAAGACCATCCACATCGCCGAGCGGGACACTCAGGTGTCGGAGATTCCCAAGGAGCGTGACGAGTTCGTCAACACCTGGTCGGTGGATGGCTTTGTGAGCGAGGGCTCGCAGCCCTGCGAGCTCGGCTGGGGTAGCCACGAGCGCAACTTTCCGCGCGATGGCAAACGGCACGATTTCGGCTGCCTGTGTGCCATCTATCTCACGCAACCGGGAGCAGCGACGCGCGTGCGCACCTGGACACCCCTCGCGGGCAACTTCCACGGCTTCTGCATCACCCACGGGGAGTCGATTTCGATCGCCGACTATCTCACCGTGCGGGACGGTGCCCAGGTGGTCTATCGGCCCACGGTGCACTACGCCTACCACCCCTGTGATGCCGCGGTGCTGTCCGTCCACGAGCTCGCCGGACGTAATTTCGTCCTCCAGGACGAAAAGCGAATCATCATGGACGACATCGTCAAGGGGGTCGACGAGCTCGGCGTGCTGCTGGCCGGCCACAAGCGCAATGCGTACTGGTATGGCTCACAGCTCTCGATCGAGCAGGCACGCGCGCTGGTGCCCTTCAACAACGCGACCAGTCTGCAGGTCACGGCGGCATGTCTCGCGGGGATGGTTTGGGCCATGGAGAACCCGAACTGCGGCATCGTCGAGCCGGATGAGATGGACTTCCGTCGTTGCCTCGAGATCTGCATGCCCTATCTCGGCCCGGTCGTAGGGCAGTACACCGACTGGACGCCGCTGCACGAGCGCGAGCGTCTGTTCACCGAGGACATCGACAAGAGCGATCCCTGGCAGTTCAAGAACGTGCGCGTGATCTGGTAGCAGCGTACGCGCCGGCTCTGTACCGCTAGCTCTGCGGTGCCTCGTAACTGATCTCGATAATCGTGTAGATGCGTGTCCCCCCGGGCAGCTCGATGGTCACCTCATCATCGAGTGCGCGGCGCAGCAGCGCACGTCCGACCGGTGAGTCCATGCTGATATAGCCGCGCGTCGCGTCGCTCTCGTCGGGCCCGACGATTCGATAGCGCGTCGTGACGCCGTCATCGCGCTCGAGCGCAACCCAGGCACCGAAGTAGATGCGTCTCGCATCGCGCGGCGCTTGCTCGACGATCACCATGCCCTCGAGCCGCTTGCGCAGGAAGCGCACGCGGCGGTCGATCTCGCGCAGCCGGCGCTTGCCGTAGGTGTACTCCGCGTTCTCCGAGCGATCGCCCTGCGCAGCGGCCGCGGCCACCGCGCTCGTCACCTGTGGGCGCTCGATGCGCCAGAGCTGGTCGAGCTCGGCGCGCAGGCGGCGTGCCCCCTCGGGTGTGATGTATTTGGAGCCGGGCTGCGCCGGGTGCCGAAAGCGTCCCATACCGATACGACGTTATGTCGAAGGCGCGTTAACAAAAGCAGGATGATCTGTGGAGCGTTTCACGGCCAGCACGATCCGAGCCAACTACCCTTTGGATCATGGCCGCCAAGTACTACACGCACTTCGTCACTGCAAGTGTACCGACGCAGCGGGCGCTCGGTGGCGACAGCGAGTGGAGCGGCGTCGTGGAGCTGCGCCGGCCGCTCGAGCAGAGCGGTGGCGCGCGCGAGCTGCGCTCCCTGCTCGCGCAGAGCTTCGACATCGCGAGCGAGGACATTCGCATTCTGCACTGGGCACGACTGCACTGAGCGGCGCAAGACTCGCAAACCGCATCCCCTAGCGGACTTCCTTCCCTTCATCGAAAGTCCGCATTCTTGCCCCAGGCCAATCCGCCTGGGGTTTTTTTTTGCCCATGCGCTTGAACTCACGTGAGCGGAGCCGCTATAAACGTATGCCCAACCGGAGAACATCCAATGCATACGAGGGCATTTCCCCTGGCGGTGGCCGCGGTTCTTGCGCTCACCGGTTGCGGCTATAACCGGCTCAATCAGCAGGACGAGCAGGTCAAGGCCGCCTGGTCCGAGGTCGTGAACCAGTATCAGCGCCGCGCCGACCTGGTGCCGAATCTGGTCAACACGGTGAAGGGGTACGCGGCACAGGAGCAGAAGGTGTTGATCGGCGTGACCGAGGCCCGCGCCAAGGTGGGCTCGATTCAGGTCACGCCGCAGCTCATCAACGACCCCCAGGCCTTTGCGAAGTACCAGGCAGCCCAGGGTGAGCTCAGCCAGGCACTGAAGAGCCTGCTCGTGGTGTCGGAGCGCTATCCGGATCTGAAGTCCGACCAGAACTTCCGGGATCTGCAGGCGCAGCTCGAGGGGACGGAGAATCGCATTGCGGTCGCCCGCAACCGCTACATCGATGCGGTGCGCGAGTACAACGTGACCGTGCGCTCGTTCCCCACGAATCTCACGGCGAAGTGGTTCGATTTCGCGCCCAAGCCGAATTTCACCGTAGCCAACGAGGCGCAGATCTCCACCGCCCCGACCGTCGATTTCAGCAAGTGAGCTGAACGCTGCGGTGCGGCTGCACTCCCACGCGTGGCTCGCTGCGGCGCTGCTCCTCGGCGCCGTCGGCAGCGCGTCGGCCCAGGCTCTGCAGGCCATTCCGCCGCTCACCGCCCGCGTCACCGATCTCACCGGCACGCTGAGCGCGGCGCAGCAGCAGAGCCTCGAGACCAAGCTCGCCGCTTTCGAGGCGCACAAGGGCGCGCAGCTTGCCGTGCTGATCGTCCCCACCACGCAACCTGAGGCAATCGAGCAATATTCCATCCGCGTGGTCGAGCGCTGGAAGCTCGGCCGGCGCAAGGTGGATGACGGCGCGCTGCTCATCATCGCCAAGAACGACCGGCAACTGCGCATCGAGGTGGGTTACGGCCTGGAGGGGGTCCTCACGGACGCTACCTCGAACCGCATCATTGACGAGATCATCCTGCCGCGCTTTCGCGCGGGGGATTTCTACGGCGGGATCGACGCCGGACTCGAGCGGATGATGGCGGTGATCGAGGGGGAACCGCTCCCGCCGCCTGCGCAGAGCGGCGCTCGCGATGCGGGTCGCGTCATGCCCTCGTTGCCGCTGCTCTTCGGAGCTGCGGTCATCGGCTCGATCGTGCTCTGCGGACTCTTCGGCCGGGCGGTGGGCTCGGTGCTGACCGGGGGCGGCGTCGGGCTGCTCGTCTGGCTCCTAAGCGGATTGGTCGCCAGCGCCGTGCTTGCGGGCGGTCTGGCGTTCCTGTTCGCGCTGTTCAGTCGTCTCCCAGGGGGCTCACGCTGGTCGAATGGCCCGCGCTCCGGCATGGGAGGGTGGGGTGGCTTCGGCGGCCTGGGGGGCGGCGGCTTTGGTGGCGGCTTCGGCGGCGGTGGGTTCGGCGGAGGGGGGTTCAGTGGCGGTGGCGGCGGTTTCGGCGGCGGTGGGGCCTCGGGGCGCTGGTGACTCGCCGTGAAGCTGCAGCGCCTGCTCCGGCATCTATTCGCGACGCGTTTCGCTGCGCGGCGGCGCTTCCCGCCGCCGCTGCTCAACCAGATCGAAGGCGCGACGCGCGAGGCCGAGGCGCAGCATGCGGGTGAGATTCGCTTTGCGGTCGAGTCGGCACTCGATCTGCCCCATCTCTGGCACGGCGTCACGCCACGCGAGCGCGCCCTGCAGGTTTTTGCGCAGCTTGGCGTGTGGGACACCGCTGCCAACAACGGGGTGCTCGTGTACGTGCTGCTCGCGGACAAGGTCGTCGAGATCGTCGCCGACCGCGGCATTGCCGCGCGCGTAGCGCAGAGCGAATGGGACCAAGTCTGCCGGGAAATGGAGCGACATTATTCCGCCGCACGTTTCGGGGAAGGCTCGCTGGCCGGAATCCGCCGCATCGGCGAGCTGCTCGCGCGACACTTTCCTGGCGCGGCGCGCGGGCCGGACGCACTCCCGGACCGGCCCGTCCTGCTGTAGTCGGGCCGCGACGGTAACACTTTGATAATGCGCGATGTCATAATTGCGCCGATGAGGTTTTGTTCATTTGCACGTGCCGCGCTTGCGGCATCGGTCGCCGCCGCGCTCGCGGCATGCTCGCTGCTCGGCCCGGGTTGGTCGTCGCACACCAAGACTTCCGCGCCGGCCCCCACCGCCCCGCCCGCTCCGACGCTCGCAGCCCCCGTCGCCACGTACAAGTTCGAGATCGAACAGGATCACGACGATGTCGTGGGTGTCGTGCAAGTCACCACGGCGACCAAAGACGACACGCTGACGGATATCGCCCGGCGCTTCAACGTCGGCTACGAGGAGATCGTGCGTGCCAATCCCGGCATCGATGTGTGGCTACCCGGTGCCGGTCGGCAGATCATCGTGCCCACCCAGTTCGTGCTGCCGGACGCTCCTCACGAGGGCGTCGTCATCAATATCGCCGCGATGCGGCTCTACTACTTTCCACCGCGCGAGCGCGGCGAAAAGCAGATCGTCTACACCTTCCCGATCGGCATCGGCAAGGTGGGCTGGAAGACTCCCGAGGGCGTGACCAAGATCGTGCGCCGTCAGAAGGACCCGACGTGGCGACCGCCGGTTTCCGTGATCAAGGAACACCATGAGAACGGGGACGAGCTCGCCACGCTCATCGGTCCGGGACCGGACAATCCTTTGGGCAGGCACGCATTCTACCTGGCCTGGCCGGGCTACCTCATTCATGGCACCAACAAGCCGGCGGGCGTCGGGCTGCGCTCGAGTCATGGCTGTATTCGGTTGTACCCTGAGGACATCGCACTCCTCTTTGACACGATTCCGCTCGGTACCTCCGTGCGGGTGGTCAATCAGCCCTTCGTGTTCGGCTGGCATGAGGGCGAGCTCTACATGCAGGCCTTCGGCTCGCTCGAGGATGACCGTCGCGACTGGGACAACGCGCGTCAGAAGCTGCTTTCGAAGTCGCTGAGCCCACACGACCGCAAGGAGCTCCAGCGCCTCGACGAGGAGGTGGACTGGGATCTCGCGCTGGCCCTCGCGCACGATCCACGCGGCATTCCAGTCTCCGTGACGGCGCGGGACGCGAGCGTCGAGCAGGTACTTGCGAGCGCCTTGAAGGTCGAGAATCGGGTGCCGGATGGGGCCACCTGGGACGGCAAGACCGATCTACCCATGGACGACAAGACCTTCCAGCAGATGATCTCGGAGAGCGAGCCCTCCTCGCACGAAGCGACGAGCACCCGCAAGTCGGGTACGTGACGCAGGCTGCGCAGCTCTCCGAATGGCTCGAGCTCATGCTCGCCGAAGTGGCTCGCAAGCGTGAGGAGCTGGAGCGTGCGCGCACCGAGCAGCAGACGCGCGAGCACGAGGCGGGCGCGGCCCGAACCGTGACGGCCGCCCGCACCGAGTTGACGTGATCGAAGGGGACGCGTTCGTCGTCTCACCCGCGCGCGAGCAGAGCGCACCACAAGCGATCACGCGCTGTCCCACGGGCGTCACGGCATTCGTGGGGCGCACGCTCAAGGGCCCCATCAACACCCCGGTACCCATCGCCACGTTCGCGGAGTTCCAGCAGTGCTTCGGCGGGCTCTGGCAGCCGTCCACGCTCTCCTATGCCCTCGAGCAGTACTTCGAGAACGGCGGCCGTCGCGCGCTCGTCGTGCGCGTCGCCAACGGAGCTCGGCCGCCCACTTTGGCGCTGCCGGCCGGAGCCGATGCGCTGCTCCTTAGTGGCGTGAACCCCGGCTCGCGGGAATATCTGCGCGCTTCGGTCGACTACGACGGGCTCGAGGATGACGAGACCGATCGTTTCAACCTGGTCGTGCAGCGGGTGCGCATGCCCGGGTCGGAGCTCATCGAGGACCAGGAGATCTTTCGCCGCGTCTGCATAGAGGAGGGCTCGGCGCGCTGTGTCGCGGAGGTGCTGCTGCACTCGCGCCTGGTACGCGCGCTCGGTTCGCTGCCTGTTACCCGCCCGGAGCGCACGGCGAGCGGCCCCGGCGGCGCGGCGATCGGCTATGTGAGCTCCAACCACGACGGCGATGATGGCGCACCCTTGAGCGACTACGACGTCATCGGCTCCGTAAACGAGGGCACCGGGCTCAACGCGCTCAGATCCGCGGCCGCTTTCGATCTGCTGTGCATTCCGCCCCTGAGCCGCGAGAGCGATCTGGGATTGAGTACGCTGCTCGTGGCAGCGCGCCTCTGTCGCGAGCGTCTGGCGATGCTCATCGTCGATCCGCCCGCCGACTGGAGCTCGCCGGAGTCGGCCCTCGCAGGCCTGCGCAGTTGGCCGTTCCGCAGTGAGAATGCCGCGATGTTCTTCCCACGAGTCATCGGCTTCGACCGGCTGCGCAGCCGGCCCGAGAGCTTCGGCTCCAGTGCGGCGGCGGCAGGCATGCTCGCTCGCGGCGATGCGACCTCCCCGGTATGGGCGCCGGCCGAAGCGGAGGAGACGATACTGCGGCCCGGTCTGCGGCCGGCCGTCCCGGTGTCCGAAGCCGAGCGCAGCCGGCTCGCGCACGCGGGAATCAACACGCTGCAGGCGGTGCGCTCGAGCAGCCGCTTGCGTCCGCCGGCATGCACACTCGCTGGCGGTGCCGCCGGCTCGCCGGACTGGAAGTACCTCGCGGCGCGGCGCTTCGCCCTGTTCGTGCTCGCGAGCATCGAGCGCGGCACGCGCTGGCTCGAAAGCGCCGCCAATATCCCCGCAACGTGGGCACAGGCGCAGAGCCAGGTCGAGCGCTTTCTCGATGAGCTCGACCGCGAAGGGGCCTTCGCCGGCGGTCGCCCACAGGACAGTTACTTCGTCATCTGCGACGAGCGCGTGAATCGTCGCGAGAGCATCGCCGAGGGCAAGTTCAATCTGCTATTTGGCTTCGCGCTGACGCGCGCCGCCGACTTTCACGCGTGGCTCATCACCCGTCAGCAGGGCCGTACCGGCATCCGCAGCATCGCCGTGAACCGCCTGGCCACGTCGCAGCAACTGGTCGAGGGCGAGATCGAGGCATCCATCGCGCGCGGCTTCGATGCGGCTGCGATTCACGCGCCGCGCGCGCCGTAGCCACCCCCGCCGGGAGTCAGGATCTCGAGCTCGTCGCCCGGCCCGAGCACGAATCGGGCGGTGGCTGCGAGCTCTTCCACGGCCCCGGAACGGCGTAGCACCCGCGCGGCACCGGCGAGCGCGCACGAGCCGCCCGCAAGTCCGAATGGCGCCACACGATGCCGGTTGCCCAGCAGCGCGCCCGACAGCGCTGCACGAAACTGCAAGCGTCGGACGCTGCCGTCGCCGCCACGGTGCAGGCCGCTGCCGCCGGAGCCGCGCCGGATACGAAACTCCCTCACGATGACAGGAAACCTCGCCTCCAGGATCTCCGGATCGGTGAGTCGCGAGTTGGTCATGTGGGTTTGTATTGCATCGCAGCCATCGAAATTCGGGCCCGCACCCGAGCCGCCGGCAATCGTTTCGTAGTACTGCAGCTGCGCATCGCCGAAAGTCAGGTTGTTCATCGTGCCGCACGCGGCCGCCAGCACTCCGAGCGCGCCATAGAGCGCATCCACGATGCATTGTGAGGTCTCGACATTGCCGGCTGCGACGGCAGCGGGCGCGCTCGGATCGAGCATCGAGCCGGCGGGGATGATGATGTCGAGGGGCTCGAGGCAACCCTGATTGAGGGGTATCGAGCGCTCGACCAGGGTGCGAAAGACATACAGCACCGCTGCGATGCACACCGCGCGCGGCGCATTGAAATTGTGCGGGCCCATGCGCGAGGTGCCGGTGAAATCGATGCGAGCGCGGCGCGCGGCGTGGTCGATGTCGATGCGCACGGCGACGACCTGACCGCCGTCCATCTCGTAGCGGAAGGTACCGGCATGCAAATGCTCGATCGCGTTGCGTACGCAGCTGGCCGCGTTCGCCTGCACCTCGCTCATGCCGGCACGCACCTCCTTCAGGCCATGCACTTGCACGGCACGCGCAAGCTCGCTGCCGCCGCGTGCATTCGCCGCGAGCTGTGCCCGGAGGTCCGCCACGTTCTGATTCGGGTTGCGCGCCGGGTAGGGGCCCGCCGCGAGCAACGCGCGCAACTCGAGCTCGCGGAGTCTGCCGCGCTCGACCAAGCGGAAATCCTCGAACAGAGCGCCTTCCTGCTCGATGTGCGCGCTCGCCGATGGCATGGAGCCCGGCGTGATGCCCCCAATATCGGCATGATGGCCGCGGGAGGCGACGAAGAAGTCCGGAGTGTGCGGATCCGTGCCCAGAAAGATGGGCGAGACGACCGTCATGTCGGGCAGATGAGTACCCCCGTGGTAGGGGCTGTTGAGCAGCCACGCATCGCCGGCGCGCATCTCGCCAAGGTTCGCATCGATGACGGCACGCACGCTCGCGCCCATCGAGCCCAGGTGCACGGGCATGTGCGGCGCGTTGGCGACCAGGCCGCCGGCTGCGTCGAAGAGCGCGCAGGAGTAATCCAGGCGCTCCTTGATATTCACCGACTGGGCGGTCTGGCGCAGCACCTCGCCCATCTGCTCGGCGATGTGCATGAATAGATTGTTGAATATCTCCAGGCGCGCGGGACTGACCCCTGCTGCATCGCCCGCCGCCGCGCCGCCGGCCGCGGGGCGGTCCTCGGTAGCGTCCTCGGCGAGGATCTCACCCCCCGGCAGGCGCCGCGCACTCCAACCCGGCTCGAGCACCAGAGTCGAGTGCGGCTCGATGATCAGGGCCGGCCCGGTGATCTCGCCCACGAGCTCATGGCTCGCGATGAGGGGTACTTCGGTCCAGCCTCCGAACCAGACGGCGGCGGTGCGTGGCAGGGCGGCGAGGGTCGTCTCGGGCACGCGCAGTCTCTCCACGTCGATCGAAGAGCAACGCGCCTCGACCGAGAGGCTCTCGATGATCACCTCGATCCCGGAGGGAGCAAAGCCGAAGCGCTGGAGGTGAGCCGCCGCGAATGCCCTGGCCACGGCGCTCAACGGGCCTTCGGGCACGCTGAGCGTCGTTTCGCTGTCACCCGCGCGCAGCTCGAGCAAGCGCGTAAGCGTCGCCTGGGTCGTGGGCTCCGCGCCGGCGGCGAGCGCCGCGCGGGCGCGCTCGCCGAGCGCATCGAGCTTTGCGCGCGCGCTGGCAAGTCCGGCGGCATCGAGCGGCATTCGCAGGCTCGTTCGCAGCAAGGTCGAGCGGTCGGCGACGCCGATCCCATAGGCGGAGAGCACGCTCGCGAGTGGGTGCACGAGAATGCGCCGCATGCCCGAAGCGCGCGCGACGCGGCAGGCGTGCTGTCCTGCCGCTCCCCCGAAGCACATGAGCGTGAATTCGGCAGGCTCGAGCCCACGGTGCACCGAGACGCGGCGGATCGCATTGGCCATCGAGGCGACCGCCACTTCGAGGTAGGACTCGGCGAGCAGCTCGCTCGGGGGCGGACTCGCTGCGCACACTTCACTCGCTAGCGCCGCAAACTGACGCGCGACGAGTTCCCGCTCGATGGGCCTGTCGCCGCCTGCGCCGAAGCAATGCGGCAGGGCATCCGGACGCAATCTGCCGAGCAACACCTGCACGTCGGTGAGTGTCAAAGGTCCGCCGCGCCCGTAGCATGCGGGCCCGGGGTCGGCGCCGGCCGAATCGGGGCCCACGCTCGCGCGCTCATCTTTGAAACGCAGGATCGAGCCGCCGCCCGCAGCGATCGTGTGCACGTCGAGCATCGAGGTCTGCACGCGCACGCCGGCGACCTCATGCTCGAAGCGGCGCGGCAAAGTGCCGTCGAGCAGCGACACGTCGGTCGAGGTGCCTCCCATGTCGAAGCTGATCAAGCGCGTGATGCCCACGCGACCCGCCGCGTGGGCCGCGCCGATCAGTCCTCCTGCAGGCCCGGATAGCAGGCTCGAGGCCGCATGAAAGCTCGCCGGTCCGGTAAGGCCGCCATGACTCTGCATGAGCTCGAGGCGCGCCTCCGGGTCGAGCGCCGCGAGCTCGCGCGCCAGGCGAGCCACGTACTGGCCGAGTGGTGGCGCGAGGTAGGCATCGAGGACCGTCGTTTCGCAGCGTGGCACGTAGCGCACGAGCGGCGAGACCTCATGCGACACCGACACCTGCTCGAAGCCCACGGCACGCGCGAGCTCGGCCGCTGCGCGCTCGTGCTGCGGGTGACACCAGCCATGGACAAAGACGACGGCCACGGCGCGCAAGCCGCGCGCGTGCGCGCGCTCGAGCTCGTCACGCAGCGCTTCGCGCGCGAGCGGCATGAGCACCGCACCGCTGGCATCGATGCGCTCGGACGCCTCGATCACGTCCGCGTACAGATGCTGCGGACGTACGATGTGCCGCGCGAAGATGTCCGGGCGGCTCTGATCCCCGATGGCGATGCCATCGGCGAATCCCGCCGAGGTGACCAGCAGCACCGGCGCGCCCGTGCGCTCCAGCAGTGCGTTCGTCGCGATAGTCGTGCCGACCTTCAGCGCGATGATGCGCTCCGCAGCGGCAGCACGCGCGCTCCCCCGCTCGCTGTCCGCCGCTGCGGCCAGCACCGAGTGAATGGCGGCAAGACCGGGGTCGCGCGCCGTCCGGCTCGCCGAGAGCACCTTGCGCACGTGCAAGGTGCAGTCGGGAGCGATGCCGATCACGTCGGTGAACGTACCGCCGCGATCAATCCAGAATTCCCAGCCGCGCCGCATTCCGTGCATGATGCGTCAGCACCGCGCGACCGGGAAGCACGCCGTATCGCCTGCGCCCCGTGCGCCCCGGTAAGATACGCACAGGCCCGGGCATCCGGACAACCGCGCAGCGAGCGAGAACATCGTGCCCACCCGCTACGTCGTTTTCTCCCACGGCCAGGAAGGCGGTCCCTGGGGCCGCAAGATCACGGCGCTCGCGGACACGGCGCGCAGCGAGGGCTATCAACCCGAATCGGTGGACTACCGCGGCATCGACTCCGCGCGCGAGCGCATCGCACGGCTCATGGAGTTCTGCCAGGATTTGCAGGGCGATCTGGTTCTGGTGGGCTCGAGCCTCGGGGGCTACGTGTCTGTAGCGGCAGCCTCCCTGCTGCACGCGCGCGGTGTGTTCCTGCTCGCCCCGGCGATCTTCGCCGCGGGCCTGCCGGAATTGCGCAAGGGTCAGCTGGACTGCCCGACCATGGTCGTGCACGGCTGGCGCGACGAAGTCGTCCCGTTCGAGCACAGCGTGCGTTTCGCCCAGCTCTACGGTGCCTCCCTGCATCTGCTCGACGGCGATCACCGCCTGCACAGCGAGCTGCGCCTGATCCGTTATCTGTTCGAATACTTCCTGATCTCGCTCGATCTGCCCGCCTCCGCATAGCGCACCATGGCTTGGTTGCTGCGACGAATCTTGGCCCTGTGGGTGCGCTTCACCGTGCTGCCCGAGGATGCCGCGGCGCGCTTGCAGAACACTACGCACCCGGTCTGCTACGTGCTCGAGCATCGCAGCGTCACGGACCTCGCGGTGCTGCAGAACGCATGCGTGCAGCTGAAGCTGCCGCGACCGCGCAAGAAGCTGTTGGCCGCGACCAAGGAGCTGCGGGCGGCCGCGAAGGATCTGCGCTCCTGCTTCTATCTCAGCCGCCCGCTCGGCTTCTGGGATGAGCGGCTCGATCGCCGCCCGCCGCCGGCGCTGACGCAGATCGTTGAGCTGCTGCGCGCTCACCCGGAGCTCGACTTTGATCTGGTGCCGGTCGCGGTCTACTGGGGCCGGGCGCCCCAGCGCGAGGCCTCCTGGTTCCGTTTGCTACTGGTCGAGGATTGGGCGCTCACGAGTCGGCTGCGCAAGTTCTTTCAGGTTCTCTTCAATGGCCGTAACACCCTTCTGGAGTTCGATGATGCGATCTCTGTGCGTAATCTGCTCGGGGAGGGCACGGCCAACGCACGCCGGGTGAGGCGAGCGCTGCGTCTGCGCTATCGCGCGCTGCGCGCCGCGCGCATCGGGCCGGACCTGTCGCACCGGCGCACGATCGTGGCCGAGATTCTCGGCACGCAGGCGGTACGTGCAGCAATCGCGCAGGAGGCGCGCGAGAAGAAGCTCACGCGTCACGCGGCGCTCCTCGAGGCTCAGCGGCTGGCGGAGGAGATCGCCGCCAACTACTCGCACGCCTTCGTGCGCTTCATGGAGCACCTGCTCACCTGGCTGTGGAACCGGCTCTACAGCGGGGTCGTGTTCGAGCACGGCGCAACGCTCGACGAGGTGGCCGAGGGACACGAGATCATCTACGTCCCCTGCCACAGGAGTCATATGGACTACCTGCTCCTGTCGTACGTCATCTACCGTCACGGGCACGCGATTCCGCACATCGCCGCCGGCATCAATCTCAACCTGCCGATCGTGGGGCGCCTGCTGCGCAAGGGCGGTGCGTTCTTCATTCGCAGGAGCCTGCGCAGCTCCCTGTACGCCGTCGTGTTCATGAACTACCTGGCCGCGATCATGGCGCGCGGTCATTCGATCGAGTACTTCATCGAAGGCGGACGCAGCCGCACCGGGCGGCTGCTGCAGCCGAAGACGGGCATGCTGTCGATGACCGTACGCTCCTTCCTGCGTGCGCCCGCACGCCCGGTGGCGTTCGTGCCCGTGTACTTCGGCTACGAGCACATCGTCGAGGGGCCGACGTACATCGGAGAGCTCTCCGGAAAGCCCAAGCAAAAGGAAAGCGTCTTCGGTCTGTTGCGCACGCTGCCGCGTCTCTTGAAGCGTTTCGGCAAGGTGCATGTGAACGTCGGCGAGCCCATATTGCTGGCCGGGCTGCTCGATGCCTACGACGCCGAGTGGCGTGCCCGCGTGGCGGAGGACGAAGGCAAGCTAGCGTGGATCAATACCGCCATCGATGAGCTGGCGGCGACCATCATGCGCAACATCAACGCCGCCGCCGCCGTGACACCGATCAACCTGCTCGCAGTGGCCCTGCTCGCCTCGCCGCGCCATATGCTCGTCGAGGCCGATCTGCTGCGCCAGCTGCAGCTCTATCTGGCACTGCTCGCCGATCGTCCCTATGGAGCGCGCGTGACGGTCACGAAGCTTACGAGCGAGGCCATCATCGCCCATGGCGAGTCGGTGCAGCTGGTGAGCCGTCGCAAGCATCCGCTCGGCGATCTGGTGCAGATGAGCGAGGAAGCGGCGGCACTTGCCACCTACTACCGCAACAACGTGCTGCACCTCTTTGCCGTGCCCTCGCTCGTCGCCTGCGCCTTTCTGGCCAACTCGGTGCTGCATCGCGAGGACATTGAGCGGCTCGCCGCGCGCATCTACCCGTACATCGCCGCGGAGCTGTTCCTGCGCTGGCGCGAGGATGAGATCGCCCTCGTCGTGGATGGGGTGCTCAGCTCGTTTGAACGCCACGGCCTCCTCGAGAGCGCGGCCGGCGGCAGCGAGTGGCGCCGTCCAGCTCCCACCTCCGCCGAGGCAATGCAACTGTCCCTGCTCGCCCAGGCGACTCTGCAGACTATCGAGCGCTACTATCTGACGATCTCTCTGCTGCTTCAGGCGGGCAGCGGCGAGATCACGCAAGCGACTCTCGAGAAGCGCTGTCAGTTGATGGCGGAGCGCATGAGTCTCGTGTACGGATTCAACTCACCCGAATTCTTCGACCGCGCCCTGTTCGAGAACTTCATCGACCTGTTGCGCAAGCGTGGAGTGGTGCGCGCAGGCGCGGCGGGCACGCTCGAATTCAACGACGTGTTGATGCGGGTCGCCGCCGATGCGCAGCTCGTGCTCAACGAGGAGATCCGCCATAGCATTCTGCAGGTCACGCACGCATAGCGGCAGGCTGACCGCGCCGCCGGCGGCGCCGCTTCGCCAGGCGTGAGCCCTATTGTTCTTGCGGGGCTGCGCGGTGCATCCTTAGACGATTCGCGACAGTACAGGGGATATGCCATGTTGGAGCTCTACCACGCCGAGCCGGCGGCCAATTCACTCAAATCGCTCATCGCCCTCAAGGAGAAGGGCGTGCCGTTCACGAGCCACTACATGAATCTGCACGAATTCGAGCAGCACGAGCCCTGGTTCGTGAAGATCAATCCCAACGGTCAGGTGCCGGCGCTGGTGCACGACGGTAAGGTGATCACCGAGTCGACCGTCATCAACGAGTACGTCGATGAGACCTGCGAGGGGCCGGCGCTACGGCCGAGCGATGCGTACTGGCGGGCGCGAATGCGCATCTGGACCAAGTTCGTGGACGAGTACTTCTGTCCGGCCCTGAGCTTCATCGCCTGGCATCACATGATCCGCAACATCACCGACAAGCTCACGCCCGAGGAGTTCGAGGCGAAGCTCGCGCGCATTCCACTCAAGGAGCAGCAGGACAAGTGGCGCACGTCGGCGCGCCAGGGATACACCGCGGAGCAGCTCGATACCTGGCGCCGCCAGGTGCGCGCGTCCATCGAGCGCATGGAGCAGCAGCTCGGGGAGACGCAGTGGCTCGCCGGCGCGCAGTTCTCGCTTGCGGACGTGAGCTGCTTTGCCATGGCGGCAGGCATGCCGCAGATGTCTCCCAAGCTGGTCAACGACCAAGACACGCCGCGCTTCATGGCCTGGCACGCGCGCATGTCGGCGCGTCCCGGGGTGCAGGCGGCCCTCGCCATGCCGAACCGCGTGCGCGCCACGATGGAGGCAGGACGCAGCGGCATGGCGTCGATGCTCTCCTAGAGCTTCAATTCTCGAGCGGAGATCGGCAGCAATGCGCGATGTGCAGGGCAAGGTCGCTTTCATCACCGGCGGCGCGAGTGGGATTGGTCTCGGGATGGCGAAGGTCTTTGTCCAATCCGGCATGAAGGTGATCATTGCCGACATCCGCGCCGATCACATCGAGTCGGCACTCGGCTACTTCGCGGCGCGGGATCAAAGCAAGAGCGTGCACGCGCTGCGGCTCGATGTGACCGACCGCGCCGCCTATGCGCGCGCAGCCGATGAATCCGAGCGCGTCTTCGGCAAGGTCCACGTGCTTTGCAATAACGCGGGCTTGGGCATCACGGGACCTATCAAGAACGCGACATACGACGACTGGGACTGGCTCACCGGCGTGATGCTCGGTGGCGTGATCAATGGAGTGCAGAGCTTTCTGCCGCGCATCCGTGCGCACGGCGAGGGTGGGCACATCGTCAACACCGCGTCCATGTCCGGTGTGTTCGCGAGCGGCGACGCCGGCATCTACATCACCTTGAAGTTTGCCGTCGTCGGCATGGCCGAGGCGCTGCGCTGGGAGCTGATGAGCGAGAACATCGGCGTGTCCGCGTTCCTGCCGGGTGGCGTGCGCACCAATATATTCTGGAGCCATCAGCTGCGCCCGCCGCGGTACACGACCGGCTACGCGGAGCAGGACAAGCGTCGCGAGGAGTTCGGCGAGCGGCTGCGGCAAGGGCCGCCTGCGGGCGGCGGCATCACCATGGAACCGGTCGAGGTCGGCGAGCGCGTCCTGCGGGGCATCCTGCGCAACGATCTGTACATCATCACGCATCCGGAATTTCGCGAAGGCATCCAGGCGCGCAACGACGCGCTGCTGCGGGCGATCCCCGCTGAGCCGCTCAACGAGGAGCGGCTCAAGCTGCTGCGCACTTGGGGGACATTGCTGCACAACCCCATCTACGCGGAGCAGACCACGCCCAAGGGCCCTCCTCCCCGCAGCGGCGCCGGCTAAGCTCGCGCGCGCCGGGTACCGGTTCGCTCAATCAACGCACCATTTGTGGGCGTGCGCGCCTGCAGATTTTGCGGCCCGTTGCGCCACCCGTTGACTGGTCAACTCCGGGATTCGGATCGCTGTTGCAGCCGCGCGAGCTTCGGCTCTAATATCGCGGCAAACGTTACCAATCGCATCGCGTCCAGATCCAAGGGGAGGGGTCATGGTCGTTCAGTGCATCGGTGGTCGTTTTCGCGGCGTTCTCATCCGTACCGTGGTGCGAGCGGCGTGGGTGGCTCTCGCGTTCGCTCTGCTGGCCGCGAGGCCCGTGCCGCTCGTCGCGCAAGAGGCCAACCCACCCGCGGCAGCCACGCAGAACACGGCGGCGCCGGCTGCGACCCAAACCGTCAAGAATCCGCAGGAGCTGCAGGAAGTGGTCGTGACGGCGCAGTTCAAGAAGGAGTCGGTGCAGACGACGCCGATCTCGATCACGGTGATCAACGCCGAGCAGCTCGCGCAGCAAGGCGCGCAGAACATCATGGATATCGCGCAGCAGACGCCGAATGTCACCATGCGCCAGGCCTCGACGGGTGAAGGCCGATCCAATCAGGCCTTCATTCGCGGCATCGGACAGGGGGACTTTCTCTTCACTTACTCACCGCGCATCGCCTTCTACGTCGACGATGTCTACTTCTCGACCGTCATGGGCTCGATCTTCGATCTCATGGACGTGAGCAACGTGCAGGTGCTGCGAGGGCCGCAGGGCACGCTCTTCGGGCGCAATGCCGCGGGTGGTGCGATTCTGCTGAACTCGCAGGATCCGAAGGGCGATGACAGCGGCTACATCTCCATGTCCGGAGGCAGCGATCGCTACTACGCGGTGCGCGGAGCGCTCGATGAGTCGCTGGTGCCCGATCGGCTCATGATTCGGGTGTCCGCGGGCTGGCACGAGCAGGACGGCTGGGTGCGGCTGGTCAACTTCAAATGCGCAAACCCCAGCGTCGCCGGGTTGCTTCCCGGAATCACCGGCGAGAACGATGTCTCGAACACCTCGGGATCATGCGACGTCGGCACGCTCGGTGGCACCAACGTGTTCAGCGGTCGCATCAAGCTGCGCTGGATCATCACCGAGAAGTTCGAGAACATGGTGAATCTCGACTACACGGACGACAAGTCGCAGACCTCGGCCGATTCCCTGACTGCCCCGCCGTGGTACACGAGCGTGAATCCTTCCACCGGCGCCAACAGCAACGTTCCTGCTTCGTTCGTCACGGGCAACGGCTTTGCGAACTGGTTCAACTCGGTCGGCGGTCCGGCTTACCTGATGCCGCTCGGCGGTGGCACCGTGCCGTGCTTCAAGGCGGCGCCCGGTCCACCCGGGACACCACCCATAGCGAGCCCGTGCTCCCTGCCGAGCCAGGCGCTGCAGAGTGCCCTGTATCCGAACAACCCATACGTGAGCTATGCCGACATGGGTAATCCCGGCCTGGGCCGACCGCCCAACCCCGCCACCGGCGATCCGGGCGCGCAGCTCTACGACCCTCCGATCAGCACCCTGCGCCAGTGGGGGGCGTCGGACGTCTTGCAGGGCAATGTATGGGACGGCATCAACCTCAAGCTGATCACGGCTTATCGCGAGTACCAGGGCCAGTTCGGCGCGAGCCAGGCCTCGATGCCGGTTCCGGTCCAGGAAGCCTTTCAAGGCGTGACGCACCACCAGTTCAGCGCGGAGCTGCACCTCACGGGCAGCGCTTTCAACAATCTGCTCGACTGGGCAATCGGCGGTTTCTACCTGGATACCCACGAGCGCAATTACGGACGCGTGCAGTTCGAGGGTTTCGCCGTCGCGGGCATGCCGTTCGTGCAGGATTTCCAGATCAATGACCCCGCCGGTGTGGAGAACACCTCGGAGTTCCTGCACACCATCTGGCATCTGACGGACAAGCTCGATCTGGAGGCTGGAATCCGCCACAGCCACGAGATTCTCGACTATGGCTTCTATCGCAACTACTACTACTTTTTCGGGATCCCGACCTCTTTCGCGGACTTCCAGCAAGCCACCTCGGTGGATACCAACCGCAACAATCCGCGCGTCTCGATCAACTACAAGCTCACGCCCGATCTGAGCCTCTATGCCGCGTACGCCACCGGCTTCACGGCGGGCGCAATCAACGGGCGGCCGTTCGTCAAAAGCGACGTGTTCGGCTTTGGTCCCGAGGACATCAAGTCCTTCGAGGTGGGTGCCAAGACCGAGTGGATGGATCACCGTCTGCGCGTCAACGGCGACGTGTTCTACATGGAGTACAACAACATTCAGACCACGCTGTTCGGCTGCCCCACCTGCCGCAGCACCTCGCCGTTCTACGTGGACAACGGCGGCGATGCGCGCATCAAGGGCGCCGAGCTGGAAGTGCAGGCCCGGCCGCTCGATGGCCTGTTGCTGACCGCGGCCTTTGGCTACGCGGATTTCTACTACGTCACCATCAACCCGCAGGCCAACCCGAGCAACGATCCGCTCGGCTTGACGCTCAACAGCCCGAATTTCGGCGTGCCTACCGAGGAGATCAGCGGCAGCGCCCAGTACAGCATCCAGCTCGGCGATGCCGGGACGCTCACGCCGCATCTGGACTTTCACTACCAGTCGGCGAGCTATTTCGACACCGCTCGGCTCAATCCCTATACCCAGCAGGACGCGTACGCGATCTTCAACGCAGCGCTCACCTGGATGCCGCCGTCGGCGAAGTGGCGGGTGATGCTCAATGTCACCAACCTCACCAACAAGCTCTACTACTATTCGAAGATCGACACGCGCAACTCGTTCGGCTATGCGAGCGGTGCTGTGGGACAACCGCTCGAGTGGTACGCGACGTTTCAGAAGAACTTCTGAACGTGCGCGGCGGCGCCGTGGCGTGAACCATGCGCAACGTGGCAGGAAAAGTCGCCTTCATCACGGGTGGTGCCAGCGGCATCGGCCTGGGAATGGCGCGCGTCTTCGTGCGTAACGGCATGCGGGTGGTGATCGCCGATCTCCTGGCCAAGCACCTCGAGGAGGCGGCGGCCGAGCTCGGCGCGGATGGCTCCGTGCACCTGATCCAGCTCAATGTCGCGGATCGGACCGCCATGTCACGCGCCGCCGAGGAGACGCTGCGCGTGTTCGGCAAGGTCCATATCCTGTGCAACAACGTCGGCGTCAGCCAGCGCAACCCGATCGATGAAGCCTCGTACGAGGATTGGGATTACGTCGTAGGGGTCAACCTGGGCGGCACCATCAATGGCCTCGTCACGTTCTTGCCGCGGATCAAGGCGCACGGCGAGGGCGGCCATGTAGTCAACACCTCCTCGATGGCGGGCATGATTCCGGTGCCTGCTTTTGCCGGCATCTACGCCGCTACCAAGTTCGCGATCCGCGGGCTCACGGATTCACTGCGTCTGGCGCTCGGCCCGCACCGCATCGGCGCTTCGGTCCTCTGCCCAGGTCTCACGCGCACGCGCGCCATCACCGCCGGTGACGTATATCGCAACGCGCACACTTCGCACGCGCAGCCGGGCGAGTCCCGGGATCCGATCGCTCACGGTATGGACCCGACCGAAGTCGGCGAGCGCGTGCTGCGCGCGATCGTGCACAACGAGCCGTACATCTTTCCGCACGGCGAATTCACGCAGGAAGTGCGCCAGCACTTCGAGGAGATGCTGGCCGCGTTTCCGCGCGATCAACAGGCCGATCCGGGGCGTCTGGAAACCGAGCGACGCCGCGCGGCGCTAACTGCGCAGGCCAAGGCCGCCGCCGCGGCGCTCGATGACTGACACGCGCGAGATTCTTCAGCGTCGCAAACTCGGCGGTAGGCGTGGGCCGATTTGCTGCTGCCCAAACCGGGTGGGATCATGCACAGCGGCACTGCACTCCACCGCCGCAGGCCCCGCTCGCTCGCCGTGCGATATGTACCGGTCACTGGTTACCTCGATCGCCCTGTCTCTGCTCGCATGCCTCTCAGTGGACATACGGGCGGCACCGGCTGAAGCAGAGCCGAAAGCGCTTTCGACGACCGCCGCCGCCAACCCCGGCAGTTTGAACACGGATCGATTGCCGGAGGTTTCCATCGAGGCGCGTAGAGAGATTCTCGAGAACGAAGCGCGCTCATTCGTTCGCACGCTCACCCACAGTAGTCGCTTCTCCGCAGAATCGGTGCCACGGTGGTCGTCGCAGCCGCTGTGTTTCCTGGTGGCCGGACTGCCGAGGAAGCGCGCTGAGTTTGTCACCGCGCGGCTAGCGCAGCTCGCGGCTTCTGTCGGCGCTCCATTGCGCAAGGCCGGGTGCTCGCGCGACGCCGCGAACTTCTATGTCGTGTTCACTGCCAATCCCGATCTGACGCTGAAATACTTGCACCACCATCCGACACTGCTGTTTCACAGTGACGCGAATCCGACACAAATCGAGCAATTCTTGAGTCCTGCGAAATCTCAGGTGGTACGCGTCTGGCACAACGCCGACCTCGTGGGACGCGACGGTGTACCCCTGGCGCGAGGGGGCTCTCCTGCTTGCGCCTCCTTGCCTGGAGCATGGGTCAATTGCGACCCCGGAGCATCGCGCGTCATCTTGGCCGCCGTGCCGGCTTTCACGCAGAGCGTGATCGTCATCGACTCCAGGCGAGTTCAGAGCATCCCACTCGCACAGATCACCGATTACCTCGCCATGGCGGGACTGGTCGAGGTGGATCTCGATACGAACTTTGGCGATGCGCCGTCGATCCTGCGTCTGTTCAGCGTTCCGCCGAACGAGCGGCCGGCGGGGCTCACCGCGTGGGATCGAGCCTTCCTGGGTGCCCTCTACCACACCGACCAGCGCAGTCCGGTGCAGCGCGGGCAAATGGTGACCAAGATGGCCGACGAAATCGCACGCTGAACGCCGCGACGACGACGCACCTCGCGCTGGGCGCTCGCCGCAGCGCGTTCAAGCCTCGAGTGTCTTGAGCCGTGCCACCTCACGTCCGTAGGGCCGCATGCCGAGCCAGGCGATGAAGAGCGACAGCGGATTGAAGATGACGGTCGGCCAGAAGATGCTCCAGCGGATCTGCGCCTCATCGTGCAGCACGAAATCGGTGATGAGGCCGGTGACGATGGGAGCGAGCGCCACGCCGACGACGCTGTAGAGGAAAATATAGAGCGCCGTGACTTTGCCGCGCAGCTCCGCGGGCGTCACGATCTGCAGTGCTGCGTTCTGCGACGGCGCGCCCAGGCCGATGCCGAGGTACGAGAGCGCCTGCAGCCCGTAGGCGAGCCAGGGCGTGGGCATCAGCACATAGAACAGCCCAGGCAGCGCGATCAACCGGGCGATCACCAGCACGCGCACGGCGGCATCGTCCCGGCGCTTGCGCATGAGCCGCTCGGCGAGCATCACCCCCGCCACCAGGCCGAGCGGCATCACCACCAGCTGCTGCAGACTCTGCAACAAGGCGAGCTTGGCCGGAGGCCAGCCGAACGTGCGCTGGTAGAAGATCGGAACCCACTGCAAGGCGCCGATCTGGAAGGCACCGGCGGCCAGACACCCGAACATCGGGGCGAAGACGCTCCAGTGCAGCGACATGTAGCGGAACGCATCGCCGAAGTCCCTGATCCACGCGAGTGGGCCGAAGCGTGCACCGGGTGACTGCCGCAGCAGCGTCGGCTGGGTGATCTGATGGGGAATCGTGTGGCGCGCAGGCTCCGGGACGGTCGTCAGGATCAGCACCGCGATCAAAGTGCTCGGCAGGCCGATGAGCAGGAAGATCAGCTGCCAGCCGTGAATGACCCCGAAGAAAACCGGAATGGGCCTCATGGCGAGGAACAGGTACAGGAGCCAGGCCCCGATCGCCGTCGCCAGCGCAGGTCCAAGTACCGATCCCAGCTGCAGGAACGCGATGGCGCGCGGCATGCGCTCGCGCGGGAACAGATCGCCGACGATCGAATAGGAGGTCGGCCCGTTCACACCTTCGCCCGCACCGACGAGAAAGCGCGCCGTGAACAGCTGCAGGAAATTCTGCGCGACCCCGCACAACGCGGTGCCGATATTCCAGGTCGCGATGCCGAGCGCCAGGATCCAGCGGCGGCTGTGCCGATCAATGAACCAGGCGATCGGCAACCCGACGAGCGTATAGAAGAAGCCGAAGGAGGCGCCGAACAGCAGTCCCAGGTTGGTGTCCGAGAGGTGCAGATCTGCTTTGATGCGTGCCGCCAGGTAGGGAACGATGCCGACATCGAGCTGGTTCGAGGTGAGGCACAGGATCAGAACGAACAGCGTGTAATAGGCGCTGCGCGTGCTCGGCCAGGGTGTCGCGGCCGCCTCCGGCGCCCCGCTTTGAGCGGCACCCGCCACCTTCCGGTGCGATTCCATCACCCTGCGCCCACGGGGCGAGCTAGCCGAAGTATCCGAAGCCGCGCGCCATGAGCGCGGCCGCCAGCAAGATGACGATGATGCCCGCGAGCTCGGCCATGAGGCATATCCGCACCGAAAGCGCCTGCCGGGGCGGGATCTGTGGAGGCACGCCGCTCGCGAGCAGCTTCCGCCACGACAGAAACACCACGGTCGGATAGATGGAGATCAGGCCGACGATCACAAACGTGGAGAGCTTCGTGATGAACCAGGCATCGGCGAAGTAGTAGGAGGCTCCTTTCTCGAAAGAGAACACCCGTAGCAGGCCCACCACCACCAGCACCGCGGCGGAGATGCCGTAATACAGATCGATACGCCGCAGCTTGCGCGCCAGCGCAAGCGGCAGGACGGGAGCGAACAGAGCGTGCTCGGTCACCAAAGTGGCGACGACCGTGAACGCCGCCAGGTGATGCAGGAACGCGAAAATCGCGGCCCAGATCCGCATCGCGACTACTCCTCCCAGTGCACACGTCCGCGTAGCTGTCTGCGGCGCGCAGCGCGCGCCTTGCGCGCAAGGCGCTGCTCCTGCGAGGCCCGTGTCGGGCGGGTGGCCCGCCGCGGCTTGGGAGCGATCAGCGCGCCCTCGATGAGCCGGCGCAGCCGTTCGAGCGCCTCGCTGCGATTGCGCTCCTGGGTGCGGTGAGTGCGCGCGATGATGAGGATGGCGCCGTCCTCGGTGACACGTCGGCCGGCGAGGGCGCGCAGGCGCTCCTTCACAGCGGGGTCGAGCGCACCGGTGCCCGCCAGGTCGAAGCGCAGCTGCACGGCGCTCGCCACCTTGTTCACGTTCTGTCCCCCCGGTCCCGAGGCGCGCACGAACGTGACCGACAGGTCACGATCGGGAATGACGAGCTCATCTGATATCGCCAGGGGCATCGGTGCAGTGGCGGTCCCAGCCGGGGCGGCAGCTCACTCGGACTCGTCGCGCTCCGCCAGCATGGCGCGCATGCGGCGCGGCACGCGGGGATCGAGCATGCGGATCTCACGTTGTGCCACGGCCATGGTGATGCCGTGCTCGCGGAACAGCTTCCAGATCGCGCGATTCACGTCCGAGCGCACGTTGTTCACACCGTTCATGGGGTCGGCGATCCAGAAGCGCACCTCGACCCGCACGCCGTAATCCTCGAACGCCATCAGCCGGCTGACGGGGTGCGGCTCGCGCAGGATGCGCGGGTGGTCGCGCGCCGCCTCCAGCAGCACCCGCAATGCGAGCTCGGGATCGTCGTCGTAGCTGACGACGACGGGCAGGCGGATGCGTACGCGCTGGTCGGAATAGCTCCAGTTGATGACGGAGTTGGTGATGAGGTTCTGATTCGGCACCAGCGTCTCGACTCCGTCGCGGTCCCGGACGACCACGTAGCGTCCACGCAGCTCCTGCACCCAGCCGAAGTTCTCGGTGCTCGTCCCCGTGTGTCCGGTGAAGCTGATGACATCGCCCGGCTTGATCGACTTGTCCATCAGCAGCACGAAGCCGCTCACGAAGTTGCCCGCGATGGTCTGCAGGCCGAAGCCCAGACCGAGACCGATCGCACCGGTCAGCACGTTGAGCGTCGTCACGTCCACGCCGGCGGCGTTGATACCGAGCAGCACGCCGATGCCGACCAGCAGGAAGTAGCTGAACTTGGAGATGCCGATGCGCGTGGAGAGCGCAATGGCGTCGAGCCGCATGAGACGCCGCTCGAAGGTGCGCGCGATGAGAGTCGTGACCACCACGAACACGGTCACGACCACGATGCCCTTCAGCAGCTCCCAGAGCGTGAAAACGTTCCGGCCTGGAATGAGATTGATCTTCTCGAGGGTGTTCTGGACCTTGTCGAACCAGCCCAGGAGCTCGAAGCCGATCATCACCCAGACGATGAAGGCGATGCGGTTCTCCCACGCATCGAACCAGGTCTCGCGCCCGAGCAGCAGGCGCAATCCATACGCGCCCATGCGCACCAGCAGCAGGGCTGCCGTGAGCTGCAGGGCGGTATCGATGATCGCGGTGCGTCCGATGAGGCTGCCGAGCAGGGCCCGGATCGTGAGCAGCAGGATGAGCGCGAAGAAGATGGGCGCAACGATGACGGTGCCCTCGAGCACCTGCCTTTGCCAGGCGCCGTGCTCGCCCGGTTCGTGGCGCCGCCACCAGCTTCGGACGCGCTGCCCGGCGGCAAGCGCCAGCAGCACGGCCATCACGAGTGCGATGACCTGCGTCAAAACCTCCGCCGAGGTGAGCTGGACGAAGAAGCTCTTGAAGGCGCTATCGCTGGTCATGGCTAGAGGTAGATCCGGCCGGGCATCACCGGCGAGTGCGCTGCGCGCCGCTGATCGTTGATCGGGCGGACTTCCTCACGCGTTGAGGTCGGGGATGAGCTGACTCTCCATCCGCGTGATCTGATCCTTGAGCATCAGCTTGCGCTTCTTGAGGCGTTTGAGTTGCAGCTCGTCCACGTGGATGTCCAGCGACAGCCGCGCGATCACCTCGTCGAGATCGCGGTGCTCGATGCGCAGCTGCCGCAATTTCTCCAGATTGCGAAACAGCTCGCGATCGACGTTGTCTTCGATCTCCGCCATGGCTGGGAGGGTGGACTCACCCGCGCGGATCGGCAATCCTGCGCGTAGCTTAGCGGAGCGGCGAGAGGGACGCCACGGCAGCCACGAGCTCGGGGCAGCCGCACGCCCTCGGGCGTAGCTCAGCCCCCGGCGTGACCGCCGCTGTGGCTGGCGCGGCGCGCGCCGCGTCCGCCGCGCCCGCGCCCCTTGACGCGTGCTCTGCGCGGCCCGGGCCGCCGACCGGGGCCGCCCGGCTCGCGCGGGTGGCTGGGAGCGCCGGCTTCCACAGGGGTGCTGAGCAGCTCGGGTGCAATGGGTGCGGAAGGGATCTTGTGTCCCAGATACTGCTCGATCTCCGGCAGCGAGAGCGCGGATTCCTCGCAGGCAAAGCTGATCGCATCGCCCTCGGCCCCCGCGCGGGCCGTGCGGCCGATGCGGTGCACGTAGTCCGCCGGATCCTGCGGCAGATCGAAGTTGAACACGTGGCTCACGTCGGGGATATGCAGACCTCGCGAGGCCACGTCCGTGGCGATCAGCACGGCAAGATCCCCGTTGTGAAAGGCGCGCATGATCTGCAGACGCTTGCGTTGCGGCACATCGCCGGAGATCGCCTGCGCGTGCACGCCGTTGGCGAGCAGCGTGCCCTCGAGCCGCTCCGCGGTGCGCTTGGTGTTGACGAAGACCATCGTGCGACGCGCTTCATTCCGGCGCAGCAGCCCGACGAGCAGCGGCAGCTTCTCCTCGGTCGCAGGGTAGTAGATGAGCTGGCGCACCTCATCCACGGTACGTTTGTCGGGCTCGATGCGCACCAGCTCCGGGTTGTTCATGTGCTCGTAGGCCAGCTCGAGCACTCGATAGGAAAGTGTGGCGGAGAAGAGCATCGAGAGCCTGCGCTCGGGCGGGGGCAGGCGGCGCATGATGTAGCGCACATCGGCGATGAAACCGAGGTCGAACATACGATCGGCCTCGTCGAGCACCATCACCTGGGCGTGCCGCATGTCGAAGACGCGCTGTTTGAAGTAGTCGATCACCCGTCCGGGCGTGCCGATCAGCACGTCCGTGCCTTGGGCTATCTGGCGGCGCTGCTTGTCGTAGTCGGTGCCGCCGTAGACGACCGTATGGACGAGCCCGGTGTAGCGTCCGAGGAGCTCTGCGTCCCGATGGATCTGCACGGCGAGCTCACGGGTCGGGGCGATCACCAGCGCGCGTATCGAGGTGGCCGAGCGGTGGGTCGATGCGGGCCGCGTGAGCAGCGCTTGATAGAGCGCGATGAGGTACGCGGCGGTCTTGCCCGTGCCGGTCTGCGCCTGCCCCGCCACGTCCCGCCCGGCGAGGGCGATGGGCAAGGTTTGCGCCTGAATCGGCGTGCATTGGGTGAAGCCGGCTGCCTGAATGCCTTGCATGAGCCCAGGCTCGAGCCTCAGCGAGTCGAAGCTCACGGAACTGGGATGCTCGTCACTCATCGAGGGGTGATTCTGGTCGCATGTGTCGTACGGGGCCCTTGAAAACCGTGCCAAGAAGCGCTACAAAGGGACTAAGACAGCGGGCCCTATGCACAACGTGCGCAGGGAACGCACCTGCCAATCAAGACTTCCTATAGGCTTTAATCGGTACTCACCTAAGACGTAGTGTAACCGTTTGACGGGTGTTTCTGGCACGGCTTTCGCCGCTCCGCCCGCTTTCCAAGGCTCAGCGCCTTCAATTCCTTACTCAACAACCTGCTGTTTCTCCCTACTGGAGGTTCGACCGCGTGAGCAGTCCGCACATCGTGCATACCACCGATGCCACCTTTAATCAGGACGTTCTCAAGTCCGACAAGCCCGTACTCCTCGACTTCTGGGCCGAGTGGTGTGGCCCCTGCAAGATGATCGCCCCGATCCTCGATGAGCTCGCCAGCGAGTATCACGAGCGGGTGAAGATCGCCAAGCTCAACATCGACGAGAATCCGCAGACGCCGCCGAAGTTCGGCATTCGCGGCATTCCCACTCTGATCCTGTTCAAGAATGGCGCGGTGGAAGCTCAGAAAGTCGGTGCGCTGTCCAAATCGCAGCTCTCTGCATTCCTGGAGAGCAATCTGGATCCCGTCGCCCCGTCCGCCAGCCGGGGGACAGCGCGGTGAGAGGCTACCTCGGTAATCAGGGCCGCAATCGGCCCAAGGGTCCGCGGCACGGCAACCGTGATGGCAACCGCGGTAACGGTCGTCCAGCCGACGAGATGATGAATGACATCGACGTCTTCGACGGCGGAGACGATGCGGAGGTCATTAGCCCGGCGGAGCTGACGCAGTCGCGCAGCTCCATGAATCTCACCGAGCTCAAGCAGAAGCCGATCAACGAGCTGGTGAAGCTGGCCGAGTCGATGGGCCTGGAGAACATGGCCCGCTCGCGCAAGCAGGACATCATCTTCTCCATTCTCAAGGCGCACGCGCGCAACGGCGAGAACATCTACGGTGACGGCGTGCTGGAGATCCTGCAGGACGGCTTCGGCTTCCTGCGCTCCGCCGACAGCTCCTACCTGGCCGGGCCGGACGACATCTACGTGAGCCCGAGCCAGATCCGGCGCTTCAATCTGCGCACGGGCGACACGATCTCCGGCCTCATCCGCCCGCCGAAGGACGGCGAGCGCTACTTCGCGCTGCTGAAGGTGGGCGAGATCAATTTCGACTCGCCCGACAGCTCGCGCAACAAAGTTCTGTTCGAGAACCTGACGCCGCTGCATCCGACCAAGCGTCTCAAGCTCGAGCGCGGCAACGGCTCCACGGAAGATCTCACCGCACGTACCATCGACCTGGTCGCGCCTATCGGCAAAGGCCAGCGCGGTCTGATCGTCTCACCGCCGAAGGCCGGCAAGACGATGCTGTTGCAGAACATCGCCACCTCGATCACCGCGAATCATCCCGAGGTGTATCTCATCGTGCTGCTCATCGACGAGCGGCCGGAGGAGGTCACCGAGATGCAGCGCACGGTGAAGGGCGAGGTGGTATCGAGCACCTTCGACGAGCCCGCCGCGCGTCACGTGCAGGTCGCCGAGATGGTGATCGAGAAGGCGAAGCGCCTGGTCGAGCACAAGAAGGACGTGGTGATCCTGCTCGACTCGATCACACGTCTGGCGCGCGCCTACAACACCGTCGTGCCCTCCTCGGGCAAGGTGTTGACCGGCGGTGTGGATGCCAACGCGCTGCAGAGGCCGAAGCGCTTCTTCGGCGCGGCGCGCAATATCGAGGAAGGCGGCAGCCTCACGATCCTCGCCACGGCGCTTATCGATACCGGCTCGAAGATGGACGATGTCATCTACGAGGAGTTCAAGGGTACCGGTAACAGCGAGATTCACCTCGACCGGCGCATCTCCGAGAAGCGGGTATTTCCGGCCGTGAACATCAACCGCTCCGGCACGCGCAAGGAAGAGCTCATCACCGATCAGGGCGAGCTCGCCAAGATGTGGATCCTGCGCAAGCTGCTGCACCCGATGGATGAGCTCGCTGCCATCGAGTTCCTGCTCGACAAGATGAAGGACACCAAGTCGAACTCGGAATTCTTCGAAGCGATGAAGCGTTAGCTCAAGGAGCGGACGAAGCTTGCGCGCCCTGCGCGCAACCTTCATTCGCTGGACTGTGACCTGTCTCTCTCGCGCTGCATCCTGCCGTATAAGAAGATGCCTGGCGCCAGCCGGCGTCCTCGAGGGAGATTGGATCGCACAATGCAGCAAATCCGGATGCTGCCTCCGTGGCGCGCAAGCCTCGCGGTGGGCGTGCTGCTCGTCCCCTCGTTGCTCGGCGCGCCGCTCGCTGCGGCCGCGGACGGGTACGTGCCTCAGGAGGGCGAGGGTACCAACCCGATCACCGATCGCTTCTATCTGCGCGTAACTTTCTGGCGCGCCTCGGTCCGCACCCAGCTGCGCATCGATCCCGCGGGCAATCCCTACGGCGGTACCCCACTTTCCGGCGAGAGCGACCTCGGCTTGCCGGAACGGGACAATCAGGGACGCGTCGAGCTCATGTTCCGCCTGCGCGAGCGCAACCGCTTTCGCGTGGACTACCTGCTCGAGGACCGCTCGGGCCAGGTGACGCTGCCGAAGAGCGTCATCTTCGGCGATCAGACCTTCGCACCGGGCACGACCGTGCAGAGCACGCTCAACTGGCGGATGATGGGCTTCACCTACACTCACGCGTTCGTGCAGACGGAGCACTTCGAGTTCGGTGCCGGTCTGGGCGTGCACCTGATCGATGCGATCGCGACCGCTCAGACGCCCGATCTTCTGCAAAAACACGAGACTTCCGTCGCCGGCGCCTGGCCCACGCTCGCCGTGGACGGCATCTGGAACATCTCTCACCGTTTTGCGCTCACCGCGCGCGCTCAGTACTTGGGCAAGAACGTCAACACTTTCGCGGGCTCGCTCGCCGACTATCACGGGGACGTGCAGTACCGCTGGGAGAGGAACTTCGCCGTCGGGCTCGGCTATTCCTACATCCGCGCGAGCTACGAGTCGGACTCGAGCGGCACGCCGGGCCGGCTCGTGCTTGCCATGAGCGGGCCCGAGATGTTCGTGCGCGTCAGCTTCTGATCAGGCGAGGCCGCGCTCGCGCGCGACCGCCCGGTAACCGATGTCGCGCCGGTAGTGCATTCCCTGCCAGTGGATCGCGTCCACGAGCGCATAGGCTTCGCGCTGCGCATCCGCGACGCTCGTACCGAGTCCGACGGCGCACAGCACGCGCCCGCCGTTCGTGCATACCGCGCCTTGCTTCAGCACCGTCGCCGAGTGGAACACCTTGCCCGGCAGCCGTGCGGCACGCTCGAGACCTGTGATGCGATCGCCGCGCCGTGCGCTCTCCGGATAGCCCTCCGCGGCCAGCACCACCCCGAGAGCGGCACGCGTGTCCCACCGTGCTGCCACCTCGGTAACCTTGCCGGCGAGCGCCGCATCGCACAGCACGGTGAGATCCGAGCTCAGCCGCGCGAGCAGCGGCTGCGCCTCGGGGTCGCCCAGCCGGCAGTTGAACTCCACGACATTGGGAGTTCCATCCGGGGCGATCATGAGGCCGGCGTACAGAAAGCCGATGAACGGTGAGCCCTCGGCGGCGAGACCCTCCAAGGTCGGCGCGATCACCTCGCGCAGGATGCGCGCGTGTACTTCGGGCGTGACCACGGGGGCCGGCGAATAAGCGCCCATGCCGCCCGTGTTCGGACCGCGGTCGCCGTCGTCGCGCCGCTTGTGGTCCTGCGAGGTCGCAAGCGGCAGCGCATCGCGTCCGTCGGCGAGCACGATGAAGCTCGCTTCCTCGCCTGGAAGGAACTCCTCGACGACCACCTGCGCTCCGGCCGCGCCGAACTGTCCGGCGAACATCGCCTCGACGGCGGCGATTGCCTCCTCATGTGAGTCGAGGATCACGACTCCCTTGCCGGCGGCAAGACCACTCGCCTTGACGACGATGGGCAGCCGCTGTGCGCGCACGTACTGCGCATCGAAATCGGCCCGCGTGAAAGTGGCAAAGCCCGCCGTCGGAATCGCGTGCCGCTGCAGGAATTGCTTGGTGAACGCCTTGGAGCCCTCGAGCCGCGCGGCCGCGCGGCTCGGCCCGAGGCAGCGCAGACCGCGCGCTTGAAACTCATCGACGATCCCGGCCACAAGTGGTGCCTCCGGCCCCACGATCGTGAGCGCGACGCCCTCAGCCGCGGCGCGCGCAGCGAGGCCGGCGAGATCATCGATGCTCCAGTCGACGTTGCGCACGCGCGCCTCCTGCGCGGTGCCGGCGTTGCCGGGTGCGACCAGAACCTCGGTGACGCGTGGCGAGGCGGCACATTTCCAGGCGAGCGCATGCTCGCGGCCGCCGGAGCCCACGATCAGAATCTTCACGGCGCCACGCTAGTGACGAAAATGCCGCATGCCGGTGAACACCATCGCCATCGCGTGCTCGTTCGCGGCAGCGATGACCTCTGCATCGCGCTGGGATCCGCCGGGCTGGATGACGGCGCGGATGCCGTACTCCGCAGCCACATCGATGCCGTCGCGGAAGGGAAAGAAGGCATCCGAGGCCATGACGGCCCCCGCGGTCGCAAGCTTTTCCGCTGCCGCCTTCATCGCAGCGATCCGGCACGAGTACACACGGCTCATCTGGCCTGCACCGACCCCGACGGTCGCCTGACGACGCGCGTAGACGATGGCATTGGATTTCACGAACTTGCACACGCGCCAGGCGAACATCAGATCGATGAGCTCCTCGGGGGAGGGGGCGCGTTGCGTGACGAGCTTGAGATCGCCACTCGCGAGGCTGCCCGTGTCCCGCGTTTGCGCGAGCAGCCCGCCCGTCACGCTGCGAAATTCGAGCTCCGTCGTCGGCGCGTTGCGCAAGTCGCCGAGTTGCATGACACGGATGTTCGGCCGGGCCGCGAGCACCGCAGTGGCCTCGGACGCGATGCTCGGCGCTGCGATCACTTCGGCGAACTGCCGCTCGATCACCGCTGCCGCGGTGTGGGCATCGAGCTCGCGATTGAAGGCGATGATGCCGCCGAATGCGGACGTGGGATCGGTGCGATAGGCGGCATCGTAGGCTGGCAGGGCAGCCTCCGCGAGCGCCACGCCGCAGGGATTGGCGTGCTTGACGATCGCACAGGCCGGCTCGTCGAACTGCCGCACGCACTCGATCGCCGTGTCCGCGTCGGCGATGTTGTTGAAGGAGAGCTCTCGGCCCTGCAGGAGCCGCGCAGTGGAGATGCTCACGCCGCGCAGCGTTGGATCGCGATAGAACGCCGCCTGTTGGTGCGGATTCTCCCCGTAGCGCAACGGCTGAACTCTCTCAAACACGAGCGGCAGGGTAGCTGGAAAGCGCTCCGCGGAGGTGTGATGGCGCGCGGCGAGAAAGCTCGCGACCATGGCATCGTAGCGCGCGGTGTGCGCAAAGGCCTTCGCGGCGAACCGCGCGCGCGTCTCGAGAGTCGTGGCGCCAGAGCGCGCGCGCAGCTCCTCGAGCAGCACCGAATAATCCTGAGGGTCGACGACCACGGCGACGAACTCGTGATTCTTGGCCGCCGCGCGCAGCATCGCCGGGCCGCCGATGTCGATGTGCTCGACGGCTTCGGCATAGCGGCAGTCGGGTCGCGCTACCGTTTCTGCGAACGGATAGAGGTTCACCACCAGCAGATCGATGGGCTCGATCCCGTGCAGCGCCATGGCGGCATCGTCCGTGCCGCGCCGGCCGAGAAGACCGCCATGGATGCGCGGATGCAGCGTCTTGACGCGTCCCTGCATGATCTCCGGGAAGCCCGTGTAGGCCGACACTTCGCGGACCGCAAGTCCCTGCTCCCGCAGCAGGCGCGCGGTGCCACCCGTCGAGAGCATCTCGATGTTGCGTCGCGCCAGCTCGCTCGCGAGCTCGATGAGGCCACTCTTGTCCGAGACGGACAGGAGCGCACGTCGTACGGGAGTCAACATGGGGGCGAGGGCCCGCCTTTCGAGCCTCTCAGCTCGAGAGCCCCAGCAGGCGCAGCTTCTTGCGCAGCGTACCTCGATTGATGCCGAGGATGCCCGCGGCGCGCACCTGATTGCCCTCGGTGTAATCGAGCACGGCCTTGAAGAGCGGCTCTTCGACCTCGCGCAGCACGAGATCGTAGAGATGTGCGGGACGATGACCGTTGAGGCTCGTGAAGTAATCGTGCAGAGCGCGCTCGGTATGTGTACGCAACGGCAGCTCCTTGCCGTTGGATCTCGCCACGAGATCTCTGCGAGCTCGTGGACTTCTTTTTGCAATCATGTGAGGCTCCCCGGGCACGTCACCGCCCCGTCGACCCACTCGCCAGTGAATGCTGCGTCAACGCAAGTGCGCGACTGTGGCCCTCGCCATGGAGACTGGGCGAGTGCGAGACGGCCGAGCCTCTCGCGGCTTCGATCGAAATGCTCGCGTGCGACGCCACGAGCCCCGATTCCCCCCACGCATTGCGAATCTGGTTATCAGGTGCGGCGGGATAATAGCACGCACTCGCCGCGGCGCGAGCGCTGTGAATTTCTCCAGCGCGCTAAGCCCAGCAGTTGACAAGAAAAAAAATTCGGCGTGCTACTTGGCGAAGCTCGCATCGTTTGCGCAGGACACCCGACCCGCAGCATCCGCGAGACACGCATCGATCTCAAAGCCGACGACGGAGGGTCCGGGATCGACGAAGGCAATCTCCGCGTCGACGCGCTGGCCGGGCCCGAGATACGGATGCAATGCGAGCGGCTTCGATGCGTACGCGGCCGGTGGCACGTCGCGCGCCGCGACACGATTACCGAAACGATCCTGCACGGTGACGCGCAGCAGTGGCAGCGGCTGCACTCGTGGTGCGGTGTTCTTGATGCTCGCGCGCACCGTCAACGCGCCGGAGATCGCCGGGCCCGCGACAGCACCCAGCTGATGCACTTCATAGGCGGAGATATCCCAGTGTGGAACCAGCGGCATGCCGAATGCGCCGTACACGGCGCTGAGCGGTGCGCGCAACCAGTCGCTCTCTGCGAGCTCGCTGCGGTAGTGATGTACGACTTGCACAACGAGCAGCAACGCGAGCGCGATGCTGCCCACCTGCAACAGTCGTTTGACGTGCGCAGCCATGGGTGCGCCGGTGAGAATCGCTGCGGCGGTCGCCGCGTTTCGCGACGACACCGCTGCGTTCGCCGCGAGTACCGCCTCGATCAGATCGGCATCGGTGCGCCGTGCGCGCGCACGAGCTCTGTCGGAGGGCGGCTGCACGCGACTTGCCTCCGAAGCCACCTCCTCCGCACGGGGATTCTGCGCGCTCGGCGTATCCCCGGCACGGTTCGCGGGACTCGTATCCGCGTGACGCAAGGAAGCAGTGCTCGCGCTCGGCGCCTGTGCAGCCGATGCATTCGCCTGGGGCGTGCGCTGGACTCCGCGTGCGAGATTCGCGGCGCCTTGCGCCACAGTCGAGGCGGCGGGCTGGGGAGTCGGCCCCGCGGGAAACGGACGAGGCGCTGCGGACCCCGGAGGTGACCCCACGGCAACCGGTTGTGCGCGCGGACCTGCGGTTGCGCCCGAGGCAACGTTTGCAGCCGGCGCATTTGAGCTGCGCGCCGGCGCCCGCGCGGGCGCCGCGGGTGGTGCTTGTGTCGCTGGTCCCGAGGTTGCGCTGGGACCCGTCGATCGGACGGAGGTGCGCGCCGGCCCGCTCGGTGCCGCAGCGGGAGCCGCCCGCAAAGCGCCTCCCTTCGTGGTCGCACTCGCGGGTGCGCCCGAGGCACGCGTCGGGAGGGCGGCTGCACTCGCGCCCGCACTCGGCGCGCGCGGTACCGGAGCGGGTTGCGGCGCAACGGCCCGCACGCCCGGCGCACCTCTTGCACTTGCCGCGGGCGAAGACTCCCGCGTGGGTGCAACGATCGGCCTGGCGGGAGCTGCGCCCGCGCGCGCCGCGGCCGCAACCGGCGCGGCCGTCACACTCGCAGCTGCGGCGGCGACGCGCTTCGGTTCATCGGGCGCGGGCAGCTCGAATTCGATGGGACTCGAGACCGCCTCGGGCTCAGCGGGCTCATCGGGCTCATCGGACTCCTCCTGCTCATCGGACTCATCGGGCTCTTCATCCGGCGCGGTCTCTGCTTCTTGCGCTTCTGCCGCGGGCTCGTCCTCGCTGCGCAGGATGATCGATTCGACCGTGCCGCTCGGACTGTCATCG
>Ga0335085_10000289_pt1 | contig 152220 bp, 111 predicted proteins | sample Lox_Sample_45_FD_206712 | JGI IMG/M metagenome (GOLD analysis project Ga0335085, IMG submission 206712) | Soil microbial communities from Loxahatchee National Wildlife Refuge, Florida, United States - Lox_Sample_4.5 | ecosystem: Environmental > Terrestrial > Soil > Wetlands | place: USA... | reverse complement strand
TTACCCGTTGCGCCGCACCGCAATCAACTGTTCGCGATGTTCCGGGCTCAGCCGCTCGCTCGCTTCCGGCAAGACTTCCTCAAGCGGCCCGAGCATCAGTGTCAGCGGCGTTCGGAACTCGTGGCTGATGTTGCTGAAAAACGTGGTCTTGGCGCGATCGATCTCGGCCAGAGCCTCTGCCCGCTGGCGTTCCTGCTCGTAGGCGCGGGCGCTGGCCAGCCCGATGGTGATCTGTTCGGTAATCCGATAGACGAACTGTCGGTACGCATCGTCAAAGGCCCGGCCGGGATGGATTCCCGCGACGAGGAATCCCAACGCGTCGCCGTATTCTCCCAGCCGGATCGGCACCACGCTCGCCTCTTTGGGAGGGAATGCCCAATTGGGCACCGACACACCCGAAGCGCGGTTCCCGAGTTCGACGACAACCCCATCCCTCGTCAGGGCGGGGTCGAGTCGCCAAAGGTTCTCGCGGCGGCAGTCGATGACCGGCGGACGCAGCGCCTCATCGGTTTCCACGCTGACGCCTGTCAGGTACGCTTGCTGTTCGGAAGGCCGATATTCATAGAGAAACGCGAAGGGAAGGCTCAGGCGGTTTTCGCCGAGGGTCTCCGCGCTAACCCGCCAAACTTCTTCTTCGGTTCGCGCTCCCGCCGTTCGCGACGCCAAGTCGCGTAGCAAATGCCGGCGTCGATCTTCGAGCACCCGCTCCGTCGTCTCGAGAAGTATGGCCAGCACCCCGCCCACATTGCCGTTGTCATCCGGAAGCGGGCTAACCGAAAGTGCGCAGTAGACCTCCTCGAGGTAATTCTTGCGGTTGATAGGGTACAGTTGGTCGGCCAGGCCACTGAATGACTGACCCTGCGTCACGGCCCTGTCGAACCACTGCTTGACGAATTCCCATATCTCAGGGACTACATCGCGTGCCTTTTGGCCGAGCGCCCAGGGGTGCTTTGCCCCCATCGACAGCACATAGGCATCGTTGTACAAATTGACGTAGTCTGGCCCCCAACAGATGTTCATCGGATAGGCAGAGTCCAGCACAATGCGCACGCAGGTTCGCAGGGCTCGCGGCCATTGTTCGACCGGACCCAGTACCGTCGTCGACCAATCGAGCGCGCGCATACGCGTGGCCATCTCGCCACTTCCTGCGAACACTGACTCGATCAACTCCGTTTTGCTGAGGTCCATGCCTGAGATTCCGCGACAACCCGCCACTCGTTCAGAACGTAAACCGGCCCACCAGTTGAATCTCCCGCGCGGCGCCCGCAGTGGTCAGGATTTGGCCGGCGTTAGCGGCGAAATTACCGGCCGCATCCTTGAAGATGGCGTCCCCGGCCCCTCCCAGGAGAAACGCACTCTGGGTGTTACTCGGAACGCCAAAATTGGGATGGTTGAAAAGGTTATAAGCTTCCGCCCCAACCGTGATCTTCCAGCGTTCCGCGATCGCAAACTCTTTGTGAACCGCGGGGTCAAATTGTGCGAACCCAGGCCCCCGCAGGATGTTTCGTCCGGCATCGCCAAACTCACCGGCCGGCGGAACCGCAAAAGCGCCGGGATTAAACCAGCACGATGGCGTGCCCACTCTGGCTCCATTCGGACAGCTTCCCGCGTACGGGTTGCCGGCGAGGTTCGGGCGCTCTGGAATAATCAGCGATTGGATGTCGGCATTGTCGAAGTCGAGCACTGGGGTAAACGGGACGCCACTATGAACACTGGCAACCGCCGAGACTTGCCAGCCACCGAGGAGACGTCCGCGTCCCGGCAGATCGTATTCGGCATTGGCCACGAAATTATGCCGAATATCAAAATCTGACGGGCCCCGGCTTCCTTTGCGATCAAAAATGTTCTGGGACGCGGGAGGATCGTTCACAGATTCCACGGCGTAATCCACCGAAGCATCATCCACGGAATGGGCCCATGTATACGACGCCTGCCAGGAAAAGTTACGTGCATAGCGCTTCGAAACCGATGCCTGAAAGGAATTATAAAAAGATTGCGCGTCCGTCAATATCGTTTGCAGAGGTGATGACAAGTTCGGATTGTAGCGATGGCCTAACGCTGGCTCAAAGGGGTTCTCCTCGGCTTCGCGGGTGAGGTGATTGCCACGCGTGCCGAAGTATCCTGCGCTGAAGATCATGTCCCCCGCGAGTTCCCGTTCCACGTTGAGGTTATATTGCAGCGCGTATGGGAACTTCGGGTAGTAGGTTGGCGCGAAAGCGTCGAGCAGTTGGGTTTCCACGGCATTCTGTGGGTTTAGAAACTGCGGGAAAACGAATTCCTCCAGACCGAAGAAAGGCGGTAGAAACCGTTCGAAACCGAAGACGAGTGCCGGGAGCTGGTCGCGATAGATGCCGAATCCGCTGCGCACCACAGTTTTGCCGTCGCCGAAGACATTCCAGGCTAAGCCTGCCTGGGGTGAAAATAAATCCAGCGGTGTCGAGGCAAATAGCCTGCCGACGGTGGGCGCGGAATCCGTTGCCGGGTTCGGAAAAGCTGATTCGCGGCCGAATGCCTCGGTCGGATTCGAGTAGAAATCGTAGCGCAATCCTAGGTTTACCGTTAAGCGGCTGTTCACGCGAACGAAGTCCTGCACAAAGCCTGAAGCAAAACTCTCACGGTATCCACGATCGGAATTGGCGTTAGAGGGGTTGACCCCGACGTAAGACAGGGGTAGGCCCTCGAGAAAGAATTCGAGCCCAGGATTGTTGCTGGACGCCGGCAACCCGAAGGGAGTCACGTCCTCAAAGCTATACAATCCGTTGGAACCGAAATTCAGCGTTCCATTAAGTTGGAGCCTTCGGAATTCGACACCGAATTTCAAGGTGTGACGGCCAATGGTGCGCGACAGTTGGTCCTGAGCCTGGTAAACGGTCGAAAAATCGCCCAAAGGGAGTGCCAGGTAGTTGCCGATCAGGCTCAAACCCGTGACATCGATCGTTCCAAACGGCTGACCTGGAAGCAAAGAAATAGACAGACCGGGGTGCGTATTATCGATCGAAGAAGATGCAGTCGTCCGGTTGATGCCGACGCGCAACTCATTGGTCCATTCAGGCCCGAATGTCATGCGGTCCTGAACGGTTCCATACTGATTGCGCGCCAGATGAAAAGCCGGAAACCCCGGCGCGTACGTTCCTGGCGGCGTTCCGACGTATGGAACCAGAGAAGAACTGTCATCTATGGTGTAGCGCGCGAAGAACGAATGGGTGTTGGAAAAGTTGTGATCGATGCGAACCATGCCGTGGTCCTCACGGGTGTTGCCTTTGTTCGCGGTAATCAGTTCGCCGCTTCCATCCCCATTGTCCGGTCCGTTCGCGACAGGCAGCAGACTGAGAAACGGCTGTATCAGAGGATTCATCGGAATGGCGACGCAGCCACTCGGGTTGGTGTTGCTGCAAGCGGACGGATTGACAGCGGATGGTAGCAGACCTTGATGCGCGAGGGCATCGGGTACCGTGGCAATTGCCGTGGAGGCCTGTACCTCGCGAAATCCTTCATAATTGACAAAGAAGAATGTGCGGTCGCGTTTGAGAGGTCCTCCGATTCCAGCGCCGAACTGATTGCGAACGAAAGGCGGAATCGGGTTGGCGGCCAAATCGAAGTAGTTCTTGGCATCGAGCGACGCATCCCGATGCAATTCCCACAAAGATCCGTGAAATTGGTTACTGCCCGACTTGGTTGTCATGTCGATGACAGCGCCGCCATGCCCGCCGTACTCCGCATTAAAAGTTTGGGTCAAAACCTGGACCTCCTCCAACTCATTCAGGCCCAGGAAAAAACCCGAAGCGCCCGTAGGCGAATAGCCGAAGACCGGATCCGTCGCATCCATGCCATCGATCAGAACGTTCGTCATACTCGGACGTATCCCATTGATTGCCACTTGCCCAGCCTTACCGTTGGAAAGCAATGAAGGAGCACTGCTGGGGTTTGGAGCGACTCCGGGCTCGAGCGTAACCGCGCTAAACAGATCGCGGTTGTCGAGGGGCAGTTCCGCCATGCTCTGCTCTGGAACGAGTCCCTCGACAGCCGACGTCGTGTTGTCAATGGCGGCGGCGCTCGCGTTGACCGTGGTTTCCTGCGAAAGGTCGCCGATTGCGAGTTGTGCGTTTACGGTCACATCGGCCGCCGAGGTGAGTTCTACCCCTGCGCGAATCTGCGATTGGAATTCGGGCTTCGATATGCGGAGAGAATACGTTCCGGTTGGCAACCCAGCGAAACGGTACTCGCCGGCCGTGTCAGTGAGAACGCTCCGTTTTAATCCAGTGCCCTGGTTGACAACCGTAACGCTAGCGCCGGGTACAACGGCGCCGCTTGGGTCGGTGATGGCGCCGGAAACAGTGGCAAGCTGGGTTTGCGCCCATGCAGCTATTGAAAAGAGCACCGCCAATACTACTGCCAGTCGGTACGGCCGGCACGCCTCAGGTTTCGCGCCTAGGGTCAGGTCAGGCGCAATTCTGGCTGAGGCCAACGTTGGAGATATTGAGGAAATGCCATGTCTCTTCCGACGCGCGGTTTCAACGCCGGAGCGCATGCAACACGTTGGAGACGAATTTTGAGAGGTGCGAGGCGACACCTTCGTCAAACTCCTTCAGCCAAATCAGCACAAAATCCCCCTGTAGAACTATTCTACACCGCGGAATTCGCAAGTTCACCCTCCGCTTGTCCCGTTTATGCCAATCGGACGCGCGAGTTCCATAGCAGGCACGTCGTGATCGCATTCTCGTAATTGCTACGCCGAGTCGATCGAATCCAAGGCCGCGGGCACTTCGCGTGCTTGGCCGGGAACTGTTATACCTGTCGGTCCGCCGAGTCCGTTGGCCCTTATGGCGCGTGACCAGCCCGACTTGGTTGCACAATCACCCTGAACGTCAACTCAACAGCCTGCCGACATCGCCATTTCGACACTACCCTTCGCCACGCGAGAACATCGTGGTGGGTCAGTATTTTGGCGATGGTCCCTAATCTGCTGTTCTTGGGCCGAAGCAGGAAGCCTCACTCATCGCGAAAGGAAAGAAAATGTCAGTTTCGATCGAAGCCCGCAACCAGGGAGCCACGGGTCAGAAGCATCAAACCTTTGGCGACGCTCCGTATAAGGCGTGGCTCGCTAAGGCGCCGAAACAACCTATGGTCCTCGATACCATCGATCTCGGGCCGCTCGGCCCCGAGGAGGTCGAAGTCGCGGTCGAGAGTTGCGGTGTTTGTCACTCCGATGTCTCCGTGTTTAATAACGATTGGGGCATTTCACAGTTCCCGGCAGTTCTTGGACATGAGGTAATCGGCCGCGTGACGGAGGTCGGCCCCAATACCAAACGAATCCAGGTGGGCCAGCGTGTTGGTGTCGGCTGGAATTCCGGTAGCTGTATGCACTGCCGCCAGTGCATGTCGGGGAACCATAACCTTTGCTCACAGGTGGAGATGACTATCGTTGGCCATCGCGGCGGCTTCGCCAGTCACGTCCGCTCGCATTGGGCGTGGGCGTTCCCCCTGCCGGAAACCCTCAACTTCGCCGAGGCAGGACCTCTTCTTTGTGGGGGTGTCACAGTTTTTGCGCCGCTCGCGATGTACGCCAAGCCGACTCAGCGTGTCGGAATCATCGGCATCGGCGGGCTCGGGCACATGGCCGTGAAATTCGCGGCCGCGTACGGCTGCCACGTCTCGGCCTTCACGTCGACCGAGAACAAGTTCGATGAGGCAAAAGGGCTCGGTGCACACGACGCTTTCTCGACCGCCGATCTGGCGACGCTCAAGAAGCTCGCGGGCAGCTTCGACCTGCTGATCAGTACGGTTAACGTGAAGCTCGATTGGGACACGATCATCGGCACGCTGGCGCCGAACGGCCGCCTACATATCCTCGGCGCCGTGCTGGAACCGATTCCCGTCTCTGTGTTCTCACTCATGATGCAGCAGCGTAGCGTATCGAGTTCGCCGGCCGGCTCGCCCGTGACCATCGAGACCATGCTCGACTTTGCTGCGCGGCACCAGATCGCGCCCGTAACCGAGCATTTCCCCATGAGCAAGATCAACGATGCCTTCGCACGTCTGGAAGCGGGCGAGGCGCATTACCGGATCGTTCTGGACGCGGACTTCCGGGAATAGAAGTCCCGAAGGAATGGGCAGCACGCAGCGCGGGGCGAAAATCGCGATTATGTTCTCTGTGGCAATCGTCCGATAGGCGTTACTGCGCACCGCCCTGGCCGGAAAAGGGCGTATGTGAAGCGTGTGACCGAAAAGCTGAAGCTTAGCACCTGGCGGCGGAGCGCTCGCAAAGCCGAGCTCTTCAGGGGAAGAGTGCCCGTGAGGGCGCTACTCAGGACGGCGGCGAACTGGGGGCGGGCTCGAAGGATCCGGGCTCTGGCCGAACCAGCATCTGAAGCAGCCCAACACGAAGCCGGGTCCAAGCCCGATAACGCTACTAACGCATTTGGAACCATTGGCGTAGGCTTCTGCGTATGAGCACGGTGAGCTCTGACCGTATTGTTCATGGCCGACTGCCAACTGGTGGTCAGCTGGTAAATCTGCATTCCCGCCCGGGGACCGCATTTTCGCAACAAATCGATGTGTGCTGACATTGTGCCGGTCAGCGCTGAGGCAAACAGGCTTTCCGGCAGCGACGTTGAAGGCTGCGGTTGAGCGAACGCTACTATGGCTAAAAGGTCAGGTATTTGGAGTTTTCGGGATCGACAACGATCATCGGGCTTTGCAGCGATTTCGGGTTCTCTGGATCACCGTCGCTTCACGTATTACCCGGGGGGCTCAGCGGGCTCGAAGGTTCGATTTTGGAAAGTTTGGTCGAAGGCGATTATCTCGCAGCATCAAGACCTTGAAAGTGGAGGTAAACCGAAGCTCTGGAGACCGCCATGCGGCCAAGACGGTGCCGCAGCCTCCGTTGAATTTCAGATCCCCGCCATGCGCGAAGGGCTCGAACGGCCGCGCGTCAGTTCTCGAAACCCCGTTCGTTTTTCGACCAACCTGGAAAACTCCGAGAAGGTTTGCCCCTCCGGACATCGGCGCAAAGGGCTGGTTGAGACTTGAGCGGAATGCAAGCGTGACCGTTGGAGGCAATCTGACAGGATATGAACCCCCGGGACAACCCCCTGCTTTTCTACTGCGCCAAAACTGTGTCCGGAGGTCATCTATTCGAACCAAGGAGTTTGCTTATTGAGCGAAAGCAGATTCCCCAGGTTGTTGTGACTAAAAGGAGTTCGCGAAAGCCAATAGCGCCGTTGGAAACCATTCATCTCCCTTGGGCGCAGGGGGTCGGGCGTTCAAATCGCCCCGACCCGACCAAACCTCCTGCTGATTCCAAAGCTTTGCGCTGCATCGGTCGGCCCGCGCTCCACCGCTCGCACCGTTTCTTTGCCTCCACTCAGCCGAAACCGTGCCAACGCCCTGTCCATCCCGGCCCGCAAGCAACCGGGTTTATGATGGGAGGCGGCGTTTTTATGGAAACCAGTGACCGAGCATTCGACTCGCCCCTGCCCCGCCCGGCATTCGAAAAATTGCTGCGCTGTTTCCATTCCGACCGCGCCGAGGCCGACAAAGCCTACCTGCGGCTCCGCGACAAACTGGTCAGCTATTTCGAGTTTTCCCGTTGCCGGCCCGCTGAAGATCTGGCCGACGAAGTCCTGACTCGCGTCGCCCGCCGCCTGGACGAAGGCGAATCCATCCAGCGAATCGGCGCCTATTCTCTGGGTGTGGCGCGGCTCGTGGCCGCCGAAACGCGCCAGAAACAGATCCGCCAGGAACACAAGCTGCGGGAATTCTTCCGCGTCTCCCATGGCACGCCGGGCAGCGAAAAAGAGCCTGTGCTCCGCTGCCTCGATGGTTGCCTGGCCAAGCTTCCGCCGGAAACCAGCGCGCTGCTGCTCGCTTATTACTCCGGCGATCGCCGCGCTCGCATCGATCAGCGCAAGCAACTTGCCTGCGACCTCGGCACTCAGCCCGCGGCGCTTCGCAATCGCCTGCTGCGTCTGCGCGCCGGTCTGGAAACCTGCCTGCGCCGCTGTCTTCACAACTCTCCCTTTGACGGCAGGAGTCCACTGTGACCCAGGAACAGATGCGATCCTTCCTGCTGGGAACCATGCCCGAGCCGGCGCGCCTCGAAATCGAAGAAGCATTCTTCGAAAACGACGAAACCTACGATCAGTTGCAGGAATCGCTCAACGATCTTCTGGATGATTACGCCCGCGGCGATCTCCCCGAAGAGGAACGCCAGCGCGTCGAAGAGCGCCTGCTCGATTTGCCGGGCAATCGCGTCAAGCTGAAACTGGCCCAGGCCTTTGCGCAGCGCGCGAGGATTCCTTCGGAGAAACCGCGCCATGTGATCCCCCTCTGGGTCCGCGCCCTGGCGAGCACCGCAGCCATCGCCGCCATCGCCTGGCTCGGTTTCGACGACTTTCAAATTCGCCGCGCCCTTCACACGCGCCAGCCGCTCGAGACCCCGCTCGGTGCGCCGCAGTTTGCAACCATACGCTTATCGCAACGTCTCGTGCGCGGCCCGGCCGCCGTGCCGCAAATCACGCTGCCCGCGGGAAGGAATTTCGTGCGCATCGAACTGTCGACCGAAGAAACCTATCCCGGCTACGCGGTCGAAATCGACGCCGCGGATCGCGGCCGCATCTGGATGCAAACGGCGCTTTCGCGAGCCGGCGGAATGGTCGGGCTTTGGCTCCCGGCGAGCTTAATCGCACCCGGAAATTACGAATTCCTGCTCTACGGCACCGGCGCGGGCACCGGCGGCGCCGGGCGCGAGTTGCTCGGCTCCTACCCGTGCCGCGTGCTCGCCGAATCGCCGATGAACACGAAGCCCGCCCAATAATATGGATGCCGCCACGCTGCGCTGGTACGCATGGCGTCCCGTGCATATTGGAGCGCCGCGTCCGCCGGCAGCTTCCGGCGAAACAGGCCTTCATAAAAGTGCGTCATGAAAACCTCCGTGGCGCGGTCATCCACATCCCACAGGCTCGCCACCACCCCCGACGCTCCCGCGTACAGAAACGCCCGCGCCAGGCTGATGGGGCCTTCGCCTCCCTCGGCTTTTCCCAGTGCGGTGCGGCACGCGCTCAGCACCACCAGCCGCGCGTTCAGCGACAAATGATAAATGTCGTTCAGGCGAACAATCCCGTCCGTGAGCGCGATTCCCGAAAGCTCGGGACGGTCTTCGTCGATCCAGGCGTGCGCGGCGAAATGCAGAATCGCATATTGAGCCAGCGACGGATTCTCCACGCGGGCGCGCGTCGCCTCGGCGCCGAGCACCACTTCCTTTTTCCCCGGCGCCAGACCGGCAATGCGCAGTCCCTCCTCCCGCGACAGGCGCAGGCGCGGAAATTCCGTGCTGCCGGCCGGATATGCGGGGTCGGCGAACACCGCGATGGAATCCGGCGCGGATGTCCGGTTCTCGCGATTGCGCAGTAAGAAAGCCAGGGAAGACGCCGAAGGAATCTCCACCGTTTCCATCCCGGGCGGGACCAGCGCCGCGAACGGCACGCCATTCAAAGGGCCGTCGGGCGCGATCAGAATGCGCTTCGCGGGCAGCTCCGCCGCGGGCGCGAGAACCGCGCGCTTCAGCTCCGCCGCCACCCGTTCGAATTCGGCGTCAGATCGCCCGCAGCGCAGTTCTCTCTCCTGCTCGGTTTCGTTTTCGATCACCCGTGCCGGCTCGGCCAGCTCCGCCCGCATTCCCCGCACCAGCTTTTCGATCTCCCCGCGCGCCGGAAGCTCGTAAACCTGCAGCGACGTCTTCGTAACTACCCAAAGGTACCCGCGCGCCGTGCCCAGCGAATATTCGAACAGTGCGCTGTTGGCGTCCAGAACCTGGCGCTGGATTTCCACGAGCGAAAGCGGACGCGGATCGGCCAGCGCATCGCATTGCGGGCACCGGCTGCGGATTTGCGCGCGCGTCTCGTCGTAGCGCGCTTCCAGTTGGTCCACCTCGCGGCGTGCGCCCTCCGCCTGCTGCGGCGTGTGCCGTCCGCTGAGCACCGCCGTCAGCCGCGCCGCCTTGGCGTCGAGCAGTTCCAGCGTCCGCGCCGCTTCCTGCGCCAGCGCCGGGTCGATTTTCAAATTCAGGGAAATCTTGCTTTGCGCCAGTTGGTCCAGCAGCGCCCGCGCGCGGGCGCGCTCGCTCACCTGGAGAGCTTCGGCATCGTAGCCGCGCCTCGAATCCTGGCGATGCATCGCCATCAGAATGTCGATCGCCTGCTGATAAAAAGGCTGCTGCGACGCCTGAAACGAAACCCGCGGCCCGGCCGGAGGAGCGTTGCGGCGCACCGATTCGATCAAATCCAGCGCGGCCAGCGCCTGCTCGCGCGCGCCGGCCAAATCGCCGCCCTCTTCCGCCGCGCGCGCGAGCCGGCTGCGCGTCGCCGCTTCCGGCTCCGGATCGACGATCTCCTGCTGAATCTCCAGCGCCTGGTGCAGCATCGCGAGCGCCTGTGCGCGGTCCGAATCCAGCAGCGCGGCGCCTAAGAACGAAAGCGCACGCGCTTCCTCGCGCCGGTCGTCGAGGGCGCCAATCGCTTCCAGCGCCTCCCGTCCCACGCTGGACGCCACGCCCGCATCGCCGCGCGACATATCGGTTTCCGCCAGCGCCATCAGCGCGCGCGCCTCCTCCCTCTTGTCTCCGCCGGTCCTGCTGATGCGCAGCGCTTCGGAATACGTTTCCCACGCCGTATCGAATTCTCGCCGCGAGTCGTAAATGGCGCCCGTGCTCAAGAGCACTATCGCTTCGGCGCGGTGATCGCCTACGGCTTTGGCCAGGTTTCGCGCGCGCACGTAGTAGTCCAGCGCCTTATCCGCGTCGCCCAGGCGAGCGTAGACGTCTCCCAGGTTGATGAGCGCGAACGTCTCGCCGCGCCGCCCCTGGCTGGAATGAAACAGATCGGCGGCTTCGCGCGAAAGCGCCAGAGACTCCTCGAGATTACCCAGGTCCGCTTGCGCCACCGCCAGGTTCTCGAGCGTCGTCGCGGTGCCCTGCGCATTGTTGAACTTCCGGCGCAGCGCCAGCGCTTCTGCGAAATCCGCCACCGCCGCGCGCGCCTCACCCAGGTTGCGATGAAACACCCCCAGGTTCGTAGTGCTCTGCGCCACGCCGGCGCTATCGGAAATGGCTCTGCGAATCGCCAGCGCCGCCTGGTAATTCTCGAGCGCGTCGGCATCTTTTCCAGTGTTCTGATCCAGCACTCCCAGCATGTTCAAGAGGTCCGCTTCGGTGCGCCGGTCCGAAGCCTGCCGCGCCAGCGCCAGCCCCCGGCGAAACAGATCCTCCGCCTTGACATATTCGCTGTGCGCGCCCGCCACCGAGCCGAGTTCGCGCAGCGCTTCCGCCTGACCCGCCGCATCTCCGCGATTTTCCGAAATCCCCAGCGCCTGGTCGAGGGTGGCCACCGCCTTGGCCGCCTGCTGTGTGTCGCCATACAGCTTCCCCAGCCCGCGCAGCGCGCGCGCTTCATCTTCCTCATCGCTTGCGCCGCGCCACGTTTCGATCGCGCTCTCGAAGGCGGACTCGGATGGCGCGGTTCGCCCCGCCGTGAACCGGGCCTCCGCCAGGTGCAGCCATGCCTCCCCTTCGAGTGAAGTGTCCGCGGCCTGCGCCGCAAGCTGCGCGGCCAGCTCGAACTCCGCAATCGCGTCCTTCGCTTGCCCTGCATCCTGCAATTTCTCGCCGCGATTGAGCGCGCCTTGCGCGGACACCAGCATCCGGTCGCGCTCGCCGGCCGGCCGCCGCTGAACCGCCATGCGGTAATGCAACAACCGCCCCGCGCCCTCTCCGGAGGTGACCTGCAATTGATAACGCCCCGGCTGTTCGAGAACCGCCGCCCAGGAAATCGGGTCGCGGATTCCTCCCGTGCGCGACTCTGTCGCAAGAGTCTTGCCTTGCGCATCGAGGATTTCCAGGTTCAACAGACCGCCGTAACCGTTGAGAATGACGCGGACGAATTCGCTGCCCGGAACGTCAATCGAAAACCGGTCGGCATTCCCGGCCGCGAGATCGCCTTCCGCCGCTCCATCCGGAGGAAGGGTCTTCGGTTGGGACCAGACCGAAATCGCAGCAGCCAGCAATACCAGCCCGATATTGCGGGCCCTGAGCATTTTCACATTGTACCGGGTCTCTTCGGCCGGCCGTTTCCCGGCAGCCTCATCTTTCTCCGTTACAGATTCCGACTTTCCGACACCCGGTATAGAGGAGAAATCCGGCGGCGGACCTCATCCCACGCCGGTCTAGCTAGGAGGAGAATGTGCAAAAAACAGCATTGTTATTAGGATTGACACTGGCGCTGGGCGCCCCGAACGGATGGGCCAGCACGGCGTATCCATTGGTTACAGCAATCGCGAACTTAACCGGGGAAGTTGGAGGCGGCGACATACTGGTTGCCGAGACTGACCTCAACGTGAACGACGGCAATCCCAATGCCGTCCACATTTCGGCCCTGCCGCTGTTGCTCACGGTCGGAGGGCTGGGAATGGACGAATGTACGGGATCGTCCGTCTCCGCAGCCGCCTCCGCCGCCAATGTGACCGAGCCGGCGGTCCTCATCTCGGCTTCGGTGGCCGGTACAGTCTGCGCAAACGGTCAGGGTGTCTCGTCCATCTTTGAAGGCGGAGTTTCCATGACCTATCCCTTTCAGGTGGTCGGACCGGACGCGTCTAGCGTTCCGGTGGTGTTTCAGGGAAGCAACTCCACGGCGCTGTCCATCATGACCGGCAGCACAACCGCGTCGGGATCCGCCAGCGCCGAGATTTTGGATGCCTCGAAGAATACCGTGCTGACGGAGCTCGGCGGCGCCTATGATGCTTCGCTTTCGCTCACGCCAAACGTCTTTTACTATGTTTCGCTCGGAGCCGGACTGGATATCGACACACTGAGCACGGTGCTGACATCGGCCTACGCCGATCCGAGCCTGACGATCGACCCGTCCTATTCGAATGCCGACGAGTATTCCATAGTCTACGGTCCCGATCTGACGCAGAGCGGCGTCCCGGAGCCCGGCGCAATCTTGTTGATGGGGTCCGGCCTGCTGCTTCTCTGTCTCGCCAGGGGAATCTCAAGCCGCATCAAAGACCCCTCGAAAGCTTTGTGAATATTCGGTTACAAACGCTTCCCGGCTCCCGGGCCAAACTGCTTTCTCCAGCCCTGCGGCGCAAAGACGGCGATATGATGGTGTATCGGTTCGCGGCACTTCCGCCACGGAAGCACTCACAGCACGGTTCGTCATGCAGGGCCCATCACCATTGCGGGAGCTCCCGGTGTTGCAGCGCTACGGCCTCGCGGTCCTTTCGGTTGGCCTGGCCCTGAGCGCGGCCCTGTTCCTCGAAAGTTACCATTTCCGCAATGTAGAGGTCCCGCTTCTTCTGTTCGCCGTCGCCGTGTCCGCCTGGTATGGAGGACGCGGCGCCGCCGCGCTCGCGCTTGCACTCTCGTTCCTGAGCTTCGACTTTTTCTTCACCGAACCGCTGCACACGCTCTATATCACGGCGGCCGATATCCCCTACTTCATTGCTTTCGCGTCGTTCGCCTCCCTCATCACGTGGTTCAGCACCGTGCGCCGGCGCGTGGAACTCGACCTCCGCCAGGCCCGCGAACGGCTGGAGCGCGAAGTGGCGGAGCGGACCCAGCAGGCCAGTCTCCTCAATCTCACGCACGACACCATTTTTGTCCGCGACATGAACGACGTCATCACCTACTGGAATCGCGGCGCCCAGGAGCTGTACGGCTGGCCCGCGGAAGAGGCTGTCGGCAAGCGCGCCGCCGAGCTTCTGCACACGGAGTTTCCCTCGCCGGTGGAAGACATCCGCGCGGAGCTGCTGCGGTCGGGCCGCTGGGATGGCGAACTCGAGAAAACCAGGGCCGATGGAACCCGCATCACCGTGTCCAGCCGCTGGTCGCTGCGCCGCGATGAGCGGCGGCAGCCCGCCGCCATCCTGGAAACGAATAACGATATCACCGAGCGCAAGCGGCGTGAACGCGAAATCGGCGCCCTCAACGAAGAGCTGGCAAAGCGCACCGCCGATCTCGAAGCCATCAACAAGGAACTGGAGGCATTCGCCTATTCCATATCGCATGACCTCCGCGCGCCCCTCCGCCACATGGCGGGATTCACCGAACTGCTGCAGAAAAACATCGGACCGCTGAGCGAAAAAAGCCAGCGCTACATCGGAATCATCATGGAGTCCGCCAAACGGATGGGCGAGCTGATCGATGACCTGCTCTCGTTTTCGCGAATCGGCCGCGCCGAGACCCACAAGACCGTCGTCAGCCTGGAAGAGATCGTTCAGGAGGCCCTGAGTGAAGCCCGGCCGGACGCCGGCGCACGCAATATCGTCTGGAAAGTAGGAGATCTGCCCGCATCCTATGGCGACCCCTCCATGCTTCGCCTCGTCTTTGTGAATCTCATCTCCAACGCCATCAAGTTCACGCGCACCCGCCCGGAGGCGCACATTGAAATCGGTTCCGCGGCGGAAAAGCCCGGCCAGGTCGTCATCTTCGTGCGCGATAACGGCGTCGGCTTCGATATGAAGTACGCCAACAAGCTGTTCGGCGTCTTCCAGCGGCTTCACTCCACAGACGCCTTCGAAGGCACCGGCATCGGCCTCGCTACCGTGCAGCGGATCGTCCACCGCCACGGCGGCAGCGTCTGGGCCGAGGGCCTCGTGAACCAGGGCGCCACCTTTTTCTTTTCGCTTGCCAAATCACAAGGAGCGTGACCCATGAGCCCTCTTGGCCGAATCCTGCTGGTGGAAGACGATCCCAAAGACGTGGAGCTGACCCTCACGGCGCTCGAAGAGTACAATCTTGCCAACGAAGTGGTGGTGGCGCGGGATGGCGCCGAGGCCCTCGATTATCTCTATCATCGCGGGAACTTCATGCGGCGCTCCGGCGAGAACCCCGCCGTCCTGCTGCTCGATCTGAAATTGCCGAAGGTCGACGGGCTCGAAGTGCTGCAGCAGGTCAAGTCCGATGACAACCTCAAAATGATTCCCGTGGTCGTGCTCACCTCTTCCCGCGAAGAGAAAGATATGGTGGCAAGCTATAAGCTGGGCGTAAACGGATACGTGGTGAAGCCCGTGGATTTCCACGAATTCGTCAACGCCATCAAGGAGCTGGGCGTGTTTTGGGCGGTGATCAACGAACCCCCTCCGGGCAGTATGAAAAAGCGTTAGTCCCCATGCCCTTACAAATCCTGCATCTCGAAGACAGCCTCACCGACGCACAACTCGTTCACGCGACACTCGAAAACGAAGGCATTTCCTGCAGCGTCACGCGCGTCGAAACAGAAGCTGAGTTCCTCGCCGCGCTGGCGCACGGCGGTTTCGACCTGATTCTCGCCGACTACACCCTCCCCGCTTTCGACGGATTGTCGGCGCTGAAGATCGCCCGCGAAGCGCCGCCCTATGTGCCGTTCATTTTCGTTTCCGGAACACTGGACGAAGAGGTAGCCATCGAAGCGCTCAAAATCGGGGCCACCGATTACGTCTTCAAGACGCGGCTGGCGCGCATTGCTCCCTCCGTGCAGCGCGCGCTGCGCGAGTCCGCCGAAAGAAACGACCGCCACCGCGCCGAAGATGCGCTACGCCGCAGTGAGGCCTACCTGGCTGCGGCTCAGCAATTGAGCCACACCGGCAGCTTCGGCTGGGATCTTTCGAGCGGCGAGATCTACTGGTCGCGCGAGACCTTCCGCATCTTCGAATATCCGCTGGAGCAGAAAATCACCATCGAGCAGGTGGTGAACCGGACGCATCCGGACGATTTGCCCGCCGTCCGCGAATTCGTCGACCGCGTCATCCGTGACCGGGAAGAGTTCCACTTCGAACATCGCCTTCTGACGCCCCTGGGCGCCGTCAAGTACGTCCAGGTGGTCGGCCGGCCCGCGCGCAACGAATCGGGCGGCTTCGAATTCGTCGGCGCCGTGACCGACATCACCGAGCGCAAGCGCGCCGAAAACGATCTCCGCAACGCTCTCGACGAGATTCGCAAACTGCGCGACCACCTCTACCGCGAAAACATCGCGCTGCGCGAGGAAGTCGACAAGACCTCCATGTTCGAGGAGATCGTCGGCGAATCCGCGGCTTTACGGGCTGTCCTCGCCCGCGTCGCCAAGGTCGCGCCCACCGATTCCACCGTCCTGATCACCGGCGAAACCGGTACCGGGAAGGAACTGGTCGCGCGCGCCATCCACAAACGTTCGGAGCGCGCCTCGCGGGCTTTTGTGAGCGTGAACTGCGCGGCTGTGCCCACCACCTTGATTGCGTCCGAGCTGTTCGGTCACGAGCGCGGCGCCTTCACCGGGGCGCTGCAGCGCCGCCTGGGCCGCTTCGAACTCGCCGAAGGCGGCACCATCTTCCTCGATGAAATCGGCGAACTGCCCGCCGAAACCCAAATCGCCCTCCTGCGCGTCCTGCAGGAGCGGGAATTCGAACGCGTCGGCGGAAGCCATCCCATCCGCGCCGATGTCCGCGTGATTGCCGCCACCAACCGCGACCTCGAACAGGCCATCGCCTCCAGCAGCTTTCGCCGCGATCTCTTCTACCGCCTGAACGTAGTCCCCATCGAAATACCGCCCCTGCGCGAACGCATGGAAGACATCCCCCTGCTCGTCGAGTACTTCATCCAGCGCTACTCCCGAAAGGCCGGCAAGAGGCCGCTCGCGATCGACGGCGAAGCCCTCGAACTTCTCGAGTCCTATTCCTGGCCGGGAAATATCCGGGAGCTGCAAAACGTGATCGAACGCTCGCTGATCGTTTGTGAGAGCGACCCGTTCTCCGTCGACCCGAGCTGGCTTTCGCTCGAACCTTCCACCGGACTCAAATTCACCCCTTCGGTGGCACGCAGGTCCGTCCGGCAGGAAAAGGAGGAGATTGAGGAAGCGCTCGCGGCAACCGAAGGCCGTGTCTCGGGACCCTTCGGAGCCGCAACCCGCCTCGGGATGCCGGCCTCTACCCTCGAATCCAAAATCCGCTCGCTCAAAATCAACAAGTACCGTTTCAAGAACGGGTGAGCCGGCCGCACGCGCCCGCCATCAGACGCGACGAGTTCGCGAAAACTTCGCGAATTCGCGAAACCAACGCCTTACCCGCATAGCAAGCGCCGTATTATCAGTCTCTTCCGTGTGGTTCCAGGATTGCACATGCATTCTGCATTGGGAATGGCGTTCGACGCGATGGGTGGTGGGGCGGTCGACCGCCATGCTGTGCTGTTTCTGAGATACGAACGCTGAACCGGTTTTCGAGGGGGGGATCAGATGGAATTCGAAGGTCGTGTAGCTTCCGATTCCAGCCGAAGCGCAAGTTCCGTGCTCGGCACAGTGGAGTTTGACGACGCACGCACGCGTTTCGAAAGGCGCATTCGTGCCGAAGCGCAGGAAACGGAACGAGTGCGCATCGCGCAGGAGCTGCACGATACCCTGCTGCAGGGCTTCTTCGCCGTCTCCATGCAGTTACAGACGGCCGTCGGCCACCTCCCCGCAAACTGCGCGTCGAAGTCGCGCCTCACGACCCTCGTTCAGGCGATGGGCCGCGTCATCGAGCAGGGGCGGCTTGCCGTGCAGGGACTGCGCGAGTATCGCGAGCCCCTGCTGCCGCTCAGCCAGGCGCTCGCCGCCGTGCCCGGCGATCTGGACCTCGACGGCGGCGTCCAGTTTCGCGTCATCCTCATCGGCCGCGAAAGAGAACTGCGCCCCGCCGTGCGCGAGGACGTCTACCGCATCGGCCGCGAAGCCATCGTCAATGCCTACCGCCATTCCGGCGGCCGGCGCATCGAGGTCGAGGTCGAATACCGCGCCGGTTCGCTCCGCATTGCCGTGCGCGACGACGGCTGCGGCATCGACCCCCAGGTGCTCCTCCGCGAAGGCGGCGGCCACTGGGGTCTGCTCGGAATGCGGGAACGCGCCGAGCGGTCCGGCGGCAGGCTGCACATACGGACCCGCAATGCCCTCGGCACCGAGGTGGAACTGTGCGTGGAGGGAAGCGGCGTTTTCGCGCACGGCGATACCGGCCACGATTCCCTGCCCGGCCGCGGCCTGTTTTGCGCCTGAGGCCTCGGTGAACAGCCAGTGTCTCTATTCGTACAGCACGCGCGCCGGCAGCCGTGCGGCAGGTTCTTCGCATTCGAACGCGAAACCGATGCGACACCAGCCGCCTCTCCGGCATCCAATACGTAACCGCGGTACCGGCTGCCGGCCGCGAATCGTTGCTGCGCTATGATCTCTCCAGTCTCCAATGAAAGCGGTGCGCCGGTCCTCAACCGGCTCTATCAGCAGCTTCTGAGCCGCGGCGTACAGTATTTCCTGCCCTCCAGCCGCCTGGAAATCGTCGGCCAGGCTCCACAATCGGCTCCGCAGATGGTGTTTCATCCCGAACCTCACACTGGCCTGAGCTTCGACTGGATGGGCGACCGCTACGCCCTCACCAACCATCGCGCCTTCAGCGATCACGAACAGCGCATGGTGCGCAGCATCGGCCGCTTTCTTTCCACGCGCTACGAGCTGTTGTTCGACAGCGAAACCGCCGCGCGCAGTATGCCGATTTTCAGCGGCCTCACCGAGGACCGCTACGTCTCCGCATTCCTCGAAGGACGCGTCTTCGGCGACGCGCAAAGCGCCGTCACGCTTCCCGATCGCGTTTCCGAGGCCATCGAGGTTCTGCGCATCAGCGCGCTCAGCTCCTATGAGGATAAGCGCATCTCCACCGGCGCCCTGCTCTTCGGATCTCTTCCCGATACCTGCCATTCCCTGCCGCCGCGCCCCGCCGACGCGCTCCCCTATTCCAGCGATCTGACCTCCATCCGCAGCTTCCACCGCATCTGCGATGGCTTGCGCACCATCGCCCTCGTAGACTCCCGGGGCTACATGGTCGAACTCGTCGATGTGCAGGAATGGGCGCAGCCCTACACCGGGTTGGAACTGCCGGTTCCCACTCCGCGCCGCTATCGCACCCACAGTCAGGCCACCCTCTGCGGCGGCCACATCTGCCTGGTCCTCACCCCGAACGGCGAGATCAAGATTTTCGGCGAGGGCGTCCAGTTGTTCAGCTTCTTCGACGGCCGCTGGCATCTGACCGATGCCGTCGCCAAGTATCGCGCCTGGGAAGACGCCATTGGCCGCGGCAGCCTCGCCGCGCGGCTCTTCTCTGCCGGTCTCAATCTTGCCGAACACCGCCGCGGAGGCATGTTCGTCGTGCTCGAAGACTCCCGGCAAGTCCGCCAGCTCGTCAGCGGCGCCGACCTGCTCGAAACCGACCGCCAGGAGCGCACCGGCGCCAAGAACCAGCTCCATTATCTGCTCCGCCGCACCCGCGCCACCGAACTTTCCACCGCCGTATTGGAAAGCATCGCGCAGATCGATGGCAGCGTCGTGCTCGACCGCGATTCCAACCTGCTCGCCTTCGGCGCCATCCTCCGCCACCGCCCGCCGGCCGATGATGACGAGGAGATCGGCGAAGGCGGACGCACCGCGGCGGCCATCGGCGCCTCCCAATATGGCGATGTGTTGATGGTCAGCGAAGGCGGCCAGCTCTCCTTCTACCGCAAGGGCCACAGCGTCTGGACACTGTGAGTCGGGGAAATCCCCGCCTCAGTCTTTCCCTACCCACACCCGCAATTGAGCCAAAATACCCAACCACAGCTCCGCGCCGCCGCGCATTGACCTGCGGCCAGGCTCCCACCCCATCCCCCTGACGGCGCTTTCCTCCACGCTTGTCTAGGGATTCCGCACCCGTATTCATTTTTCTTCGGGATTCTCCGCAAGCCCGTTCGATGTGGACGGTAACCTGCTGCGAGTTTGCAGATATTCGGATCGTTTTATCGATAAGGGGTGTTTCATGACGAAGTACTTAGCTAGTGCTGTGCTTGCTCTAGCTTCTGTAGCATTTATCAACACTGCATCCGCCGACGATCACCGAGCCAAGCCGGCTGTGGACTCTAGCCTCACTGGCAAGCTCAATGGCCCTACCACCTCCCTCGGAAAGACCGGAGTGGGCGTAAAGATCCAAAGTGCCGCCATTGCTAAAGACGGCACCATCACCGTCCGGGCCACGATCGTGGATTCCGACGGAATTGCTCTCGATCGGTTGGGAGTCGCCACCCCCGGTCCGGTGTCGATGAGCTTCATCGCCGCCTACATACCGGCCGGTCAGACCCAATATGTGTCCTACACAACGACGGTCGCCAAGCCCACGCTCAACAATAACCCGTCCCAGACCCAGGCTGCCAACGATTCCGGCGGCACCTTCACCACCAACGCGATGGGTGACTACACCTACACGTTCAAGACGAAAGCGCCCACTACCTTCGATGCCACCGCAACCCACGCGATCGGCGTCTCGGCGCAGCGCAATCTCGCCGAGTTTGGAACCTTCGACGAGTGGAGCGAAACTTCCAACGATGTCTTCACGTTCGTTCCCAACGGCTCGGCCGTCAAGGTGACCCGCTCGGTCGTAACCACGGCCGCCTGCAATCAGTGCCATGATCCTCTGTACGGTCACGGCGGATCGCGTCTGACGGTCGAATTGTGCATCATGTGCCATACGCCGCAAACCATCAACCCGGATACCCAGCTCACGCAGGATATGAAGGTCCTGATCCACAAAATCCATATGGGATCGAGCCTTCCCAGCGTCAAAGCCGGCACCCCCTACCGCATCTGGCATCGCGGCGCGTGGAGCGATTTCTCGACCGTCGTGTTCCCGCAGGATGTTCGCAACTGCACCACCTGCCACGATTCCGGCGCCACCCAGGCCGACAACTGGAAAACCAACCCCAGCGCGGCGGCTTGCGGCTCCTGCCATGACGACGTCAACTTCGCCACCGGGCAAAATCACCTCAACCTGCCGCAGGCGGATGACAACCAGTGCAAGAACTGCCACACCCCGAACCGCGTCACCGATTTCGACGCCTCCGTTCCGGGCGCACACCTCATCCCCGCGCATTCCCCGTCCGTTCCGGGCCTGGTCACCAAGATCGTCAGCGTCACCGGAACCACCCCCGGCACTGCCCCCACGGTCACGTTCAGCGTCACCGATGGCTCCGGCAAGCCCGTGGATATCAGCACCCTGACCAATATCCGGGTCGTCCTCGGCGGACCCAATGTGGACTACAACACGGGCGCCGGCGCCATCCGCGTTTCGGAAAATCCCAACGCCACCAAGGGCACCAACGGCGTGTACGTCTACACCATGACGAACAAGATCCCGACCGCGGCAGCCGGCTCTTACACCATCTCCATCGAAGCCAGCAACACCATGACGCTGCTTCCGGGAACCGTGATCGCCACCCCCGCCGTCTACACCGCTGTGCCGGTGGAGTATTACTTCTCGGTCGATAAGAGCGCCGTGGCGCCGCGTCGCCAGGTGGTCGCGACCGCCAAGTGCTCCGCCTGCCACTCGGACCTGACCTTCGTTCATGGCGGCACGCGGAACAACACGCAGGAATGCGTGATCTGTCACAACCCCGCCCTCAGCGACGGCACCTCAGGACAGAGCGTAGACCTGTCGGTGCAGATCCACAGCATCCACCGCGGCCTGGATCTCACCAATCCCTACACTCTGGGCACCACCAACTACCAGAGCGTCCGCTTCCCCGGCGACCTGCGCAACTGCACCGAATGCCACCTCTCCGGCACCTACCTGGTGGAGAACGTCGGCGCCAAGGCTCAGGTAGCCAGCCCCGGCGGCTTCACCAAGACCACCGGACCGATCGCCGCCGCGTGCCAGGGCTGCCACGACGATATCGCCACCGCTTCCCATGCGCTGGCCAATACCACCGTGCTCGGAGAAAGCTGCGCCGCATGCCATAGCGCGGGCGAAGAATTCTCCGTCGATCGCGTGCACCAGCGGATCTTCTGAGGAAGGCCTGAAAATGGCGAGGGCCGCACCACTCTTTCCCGGTGCGGCCCGCTTGTTCCTGCAACTGACATGGCGCCTCTCCCCTGCGGCCGCCTTTCACCGGGCGTCCGCGGGGGCACGGTGCCTTTTTTCTTTACGCCGAAATCCGCATGCGCGCTTCGGCGTCCCGCTCCCGCCGCACCCGCCGCACCCGCACCGCTTCGGCGCGCCGCTCTACTTCGCGGGTGAGAAGTTGAATCCAGCGATCCAGATTCTGCCGCCTCATCTTCATATTCAGCAGGAACAGCTCATCCAGGTCCGCCATCTGGGAACGCGCCTCTTTGGTGTCTTCCGCCAGGAACGGACTCTGTGCAGTCTCCTGCAATAGGGCCAGTGCCTCCCTCAAGGCATCATCCGAACTCGCCTTCATATCGACTGCTCCTCCAGGATTACGCAACCGCGCCCTCACGCGCGGAATAAACAGCTCCACTCCGGGTACACTTCCAACGTATATTCGGACTGGCCGGGCAGCCAGGATACCGCCAGCGTATGGCCGCCCTGCAGGTGCACCCCCAACGGTTGAATCACTTCGGCTTCACTCCCAAAGTTGGTATACAGCGCGCGCTCGGACACCCGAACCCAGCTCACTGCATGCCCCGCCCCACTGGCGCTGGCGCGGCAGTCGCTTGCCATCAAGGCGGCGAACCAGATGGGCGCCGTCTCAGACCGGCTCCCGTCGAGATCGCGCCCCGACCGCCTGCATGGCAACGCGTCGCGATGCCGCGCCAGAGGAGCGCCAGAGGCTTCCGATTGCGGTGACGGCACCTCCGTCCCCGCAACGGAACAATCGCCCGCCACAGACTCCGCATCCAGTCCCCGGTCCTCCAGAACCCGGCGGCCGGCGCCGTTCGCCTGTGTCATCCTCCGTGAGCGATTGAGTGAAACACTCATATTCCCTCCCCGATTCCCAGGACTGTCCCTTTCAATGCGAGGCTCCATAACTGCATGCGCGGAAGAGATCCAGCACTCCAGCACCCAACTGCTGGCCCACCGGGGTGGCCTGTTGTAGCGCGCGTACGGCGTTGTCTTCGTTCCAGGACGGCCGCAACTGCACCAGCAGCGCCGCTCCGCCGGCCACCAGCGGAGCGCTGAAAGACGTCCCCCACCCCGCCGCATACCGGTTCTGCGGATACGTGGTGATTACGCCTTCTCCCGGCGCCGCCAGCGTCACCACCGCGCCGTAATTGGAAAATGTGCTGCGCAGGTCCAGGTCGCTGGTCGAACCCACCCCGATCACGTTCGGGTACGATGCCGGGTATACCGCCATGTTCTTCCCCTCGTTGCCCGCGCTGGCCACCAGAATGATGCCTTGTGCATAGGCCGCATCCACCGCCGTCTTCAATTCTTGCGACCCGCTCGGCATGCTGAAACTCATGTTGATCACCTTGGCGCCGTGATCGATCGCGTAATAGATTCCCGCCACGATCGCCGAAAGACTGCCGCAGCCGTCGTTGGTGAAGGTCCGGACCGGCATCAGTTTCGCGCCCGGCGCGACCAGGTGTATGATCCCCGCCACCATGGTCCCGTGGCCATAATCGTCCACCGGCTGGCTGTCCAGAATCGAGGTCGTCGACTGGTCCAGGATCGAGGTCGTCGATTGATCCAGGATCGAGGTCGTCGACTGATTCAGAGTCGCCGTCGTCGATTGATCCAGCACGATCACCGAATTCGTATCCAGAATCGATGTGGTCGACTGGTCCAGAATCGAAGTCGTCGATTGATCCAGGATCGAGGTCGTCGACTGCGCCAGGCTCGGCACCGCATAACCGCCCGAAGTGTTATTCGTGAAATCCCAGCCCGGAACCAGCGATCCGGCCAGCGCCGGATGCGTGAAATCCGCCCCCGTATCCAGGATCGCCACCGTGCCGCTGCCCGTCGCCAGCTTCTGCGCCTGGCCGAGATTCACCAGGATGCCCGCGATCTGGGTCGTGTAGCCGCTCCACGGCGTCACCTGCAGCGGGCTGGCGCGGCTCACCCACAAGTTCCAGAGAATCTGCTGCAGCAGACTGAACACACTCGTCTGGCTGAACTGCGTCTGGCGCAGTTGCGACGCCAAAGACGCCTCGGGAATCGTCACGTGCGCATCTACTTCCGCGTTGATCACTCCGGGGTCCGAATTCAGCCATTGCAATACCTGGGCTTCGGTTGCCTGCCCGGGGTTCTGCACCACCGACAACCCGCTGGCCGAACCTGTAAACACGCTCGCTACGGTAAGCCCGTAACGGCTGGCAATCGTATTGATCGAACTTCCCTGGGTCCGCACCAGATACTGGTTGCCGGCGAACGCCGGCAGCAGTCCGAGCACCAGAAGGATGCCGGTTCGCACGACTTTTGGCCAGTTCATCAGCATGAGAGCACCTTATGGACCTAATTTCGTTCTGACCCGGACTTCTTTCTGCGGCTGGCTAGCTTTAACCGATTCCCTCCGACCGGATTGTCCGTTGTCAGCTTCTTCAATGGCACCTGAATGCGCCTGGCGCCCCCCTCCAGGAACACACAAAGCTGCAACCGGGCCTGTTGTTCGTATTCGATCTGGAATTCTCCGAACCGATTGCTGACGGTCGAGGCGACCACTTCCTTCCCCGCCTTCAGACAGACCGCAATGTTGTTCATTTCCGATTCCGGCCGCTCCGCATTCGTGATCTGCCCGATCACCGACGCCCGCGACGATTTCAGCTCCGGCTCGATTCGCAGATCCAGAGAGCAATCGCCTGCGCGGTACAGCCCCTGCCATCCCACCTGCCAACTGGCGCGCAGCCCCGAAGGGGATGGCGCAACAAAACTGTCGAAAACCAGCTCGCAAGGGACCAGAAACGGCCGCCTCGCCGTCTTTCGAGGCACCGGAAAAATGGCCTTGGCCAGCCGCACTGCCGACTCGGGAACTGCCACGCTCGTCATCGCCGCTCCCGCTTCGGAGATTTTCCTGCAGAAATCTGCCATTTCCCCGCAGTCGTGGCAGCCCTGCGCGAGGTGCGCCTCCATGCGCTCCCTTTCGCCTTCGGGAATGAGTCCTCTGGCGAAATCTACCCACTGCATAATCCCGTAATCCTTCATATGCTTACACCAACGTTCTTTCGCTTTTGGCCGACCGGGAGCCAGGGTTCATCTGTTCGGAGGGGTGAGCCTGGGGCTGTTTTGATATATCTGCCCTTCGATTTTTTTTGCCCCGCCGTCCTACAGGGAGTACCGGTACCCGGAACGCCGGCGTCCTGACGCCGGTGTTTTTCCTCCCCCAGCTAAAAGTACTTCCCCAGCAGCACGAACGGCGCCCAATAAAAAGGATGCGCATACTCCCGCCGGACGGCCGCCATGGCGCTCTGCACCGCCGCGGCTTTGTTCCCGTAATCCTTCAGGTGCTGGTAAAACACCTTCATGAAATCGGCCGTGCTCTGGTCGTTCACGTCCCACAGCGTCACCAGAATGCTCTGCGCCCCGGCATACAGCAGCCCGCGCTTGAGCCCCAGCAGTTCGTCGCCGCCCACCACCACGTTCAGCCCTGTGCCGCAGCCGCTCAGCGTCACCAGCTCCGCCGGCAGGCTCACCTGGTAGAGATCAAACAGGCTCAGATGCGTATTCCCCAGCCCGATGGAAGAAAACATCGGGTTGTCGCGCCGGAACCAGCCGTGCGTCGCGATGTGGATGTACCGGCTGTGCGCGCCGCGCTCCCGCAGCACCCGGTCGGTCGCCTCCGCGCCCACGTAGACTTCGGCATCCGTCAGCACCGAACTGACCGCCCGCGTTTCCTCCAGAATCTGCGGCGCCGAAGGGTCCGGCACCCCCAGAATCAGCGCCCCTTCCGACGCCGTGACGTTCTTCGCGCAGCACAGGTAATGCACGCTGGCGCTGGGCGTGTAGGAGATCGAATAGCGGTCGCCCAGATAGCCGTCATCGTCCAGCAGCGCATGAAAAGGCAGGTAGTGCAGAAACTCGTGCGGCGCCACAATCAGGTGCCCGGCGCGCAGGTCCGCCGCGATGGGAGCGATCAGGTAGTCGTACAGACTGCGCAGGTGAGCCGTCGCCGCCTCGAACAGCAGGCTCTGAAACGTGTGCACATACTCCGCGCCCAGACGGAACTTGGAAAGCTGGAAGCGCAGCAGTTGCAGCACGCGCCGCACCTCCGATGCCGGCCCCACCGGGACGATCTTCAGACTGCCGCGCGAAAGCAGGCAGGCGTAGAACACATCCTTCACCCGGTAGTACTGCACCAGCATGGAATCGTCGCGCAGCACCCCGCGGATCGAATCCAGGTCGATGGCGCGCGCATCCTCCAGGTTGGCCAGTTCCGGATCCTCCGCCCGCAAGTTGGTCATGGTGGCCACCAGTTGCTGCTCGCACTCCCGCGCCGCCCGCCGCAGCCTCTCGGTGTGCGGCGCGCGCAAGGTCGCGGTCCCGCTGTCCAGCGATTGCAGCGCGCGGGTGTACCACGTCAGTTCCTCGCGCAGCGAGCCCGCCTGCTCGATGAGCGCGCGGTGCGTCTCCCGCGGATTGGGCGGGCGGTTGCCGCGCGATGCGATCAGGTCCGCCAGGCTGCGCGATTTCGCCTGCTCGATATACACGAAGGCGCGCTCCTGCTCCGCCGGCGTGCTCCCGTCGCTGAGGCACATGCGCACCAGCGACTCGTACACCGCCAGCTTGTCCTTCAGGAAGGCGATCTTCATCTCCTCCGTCTTCAGGTGGCTGCGCAGGTTCTCCAGCCCGTGGTGCGCCGTGCGGTAGGCGGCGGCCGCGGCCGCGGGATTGCCCAGCGCCTCTTCGATCGTCCCCATCACGAACCAGGCCTGGTAGCTCAATGCCGGCGTCTCCGCCTGCTCCAGCCGGCCGAGCGCGCTCTCGCACACCTGCTTGGCCTGCGCCGCCCGCCCTTCGCCCAGATGAATCCTCGCCAGCAGCAGTTCGCACAACGCCGCTTTGGCGGTCAACGGAGATCCGGCGAAGAACTTCAGCGCCCGTTCGCACAGCGTCCGCGATTCCTCCAGCCGGCCCTCCTGGCACTCCACCAGCGCCTGGTAGAGATCCGTCATGGCCGTCCACACGGAATTCCCCTCGCGGACGAAAATCGAACGCGCGCTGCGGAACAGCTCGATCGCCTTGCCCGCATCCCCGTGATGGCTCGACGCAATCGCCAGGTTCGTAAGCGCCTTGGCCATCTCGTATCCCATGCCCAGCTGCTGGAAAGTCTCGAGCGCGCGCTCCGCCAGGTGCGCCCCCTCTTCGCTCAGGTTCAGCTCGAGGTACATCTCCGATTGATCCAGGTCGCACAGCCCCTGGTGATACAAATCGCCCAGTTCCACGCAGTGCTCGCGCGTCAGCCGGTACAGTTCGATGGCCCGCGTGTATTCGCCGCGCAGGTAATACAGGTAGGCGATGTTGTAATCGGCTTCGGCCACCAGCACCGGCATTTCGTGCAGCAGGCAGAACTCGCGCGCCGCGTGGTACGTCTCCAGCGCCTGCCGGAAATCGTTCAGGCTGATCTGGCAGGTGGCCATATTCTTGAGTGCGATGGCCACGTCCTGCGGATTGCCGATTTCCGCGAATTCGTTATACGACCGGCGATATAGCTCCAGCGCCTCCTCGAACCGGTCCAGCCGGTAGAGGATGTTGCCCATGTTGAGATCCAGCCGCGCCAGGTGCAGCCGTTCGCCGTGCCGCTCAAAAATGCGCCGCGCCCGGTCCGCCCAGGCAAAAGCCTCCTCGTAGCGCCCCAGATAAATCAGCGCCTGCATGCCGCCGTTCATGGTGCGCCCGGCGGGCACTTCCATTCCCAGCCGCTCGTAGATCGCCAGCGCCTCCTGGTAGCGCTCCAGCGCCAGTTCGTAATTGCCCTTGAGGTAGCGGATGTGCCCCACCGCCCGCAGGCCGGTGGCGCGCGATGCGTCGTCCCCCATGCGCGTCGAAATCCAGTAGGCGGCGTCCGCCACGCGGTCCGCCTGCTCCATATCCACCCGCGTCAGCCGCACCGTCTCGTCATACAGCGCGCGAACCGTCTCCGCCGTCCACAATTCGCGTGCATCTCCCAGCCGGCCGCGCCGCTTCCCTCTGTTGGGCTCCGCGGCTAGCTCCCCGATCAGCGATTGGAGCGCCGCGTCCATCAGAAGCCTTTCTTCTCCTGAACGCTCTTCAACCGCTTCAGGCACCGCCCGCGAATGAACCCGATGGAGCCGATCGCCAGGTTCAACCGCGCCGCCACTTCTTTATATGGCAGCGGCGGCTGGTGGAAAAACAGGAGCTCGATCATCTCCCGGCAGCGCGGCGGCAGACCCTGAATGCTTTCGCGAATCATCTGCTCACGCTCGACGCCTGCCAGCACATCCGACGCCATCTGGCCGTTGGAAGCCTGCTTCTCTTCGTCCAGACCCTCCACCGGGTCCGCTCCGCGCTTCCAGTGGTAGCATTTGTGCGCCGTCACGCGAATCAGCCAGCCGCGCAAGGCATCGGCATCGCGCAGCCGCGGCAGTTCGTTGAACAGGTCCAGGCAGACCGCCTGAAAGATGTCCGCGGCGTCCTGCGGCGGCGTGCCGTAACGGATGGGGATGGAGTAAATCAGCCCCTTGTAGCGGTCCACCAGCAGGTGCCATGCCTGCTCGTTGCCGTTGAGACACTCCTCCACCAGGCGCGCGTTGGAGCAATCGGAGGCCAGCGCGCGGCTCATTTCCCGATACCGCCGCTGTTGCCGCGCCAGTACAGCTCATCGGCATTCCAGAGCGTGTAATGATCCAGCAGGGCGGGGCGGAAATTGCCCAGGTTCTTCTTCGCGCCCACCAGGATGTCCGGAGCCACCAGCGGAATCAGCGGCAGATTTTCCGACAGCAGTTCCTGCACGCGGTCGTACAACTGCTTGCGGTCCGCATAGCGCGGCGTGAACATCTGCCGGTTCATCAGCCGGTCGATCTCCGCCTCCCACGGCGTCGCGGGCGTCTTCTCCGCCGGATGCCACAGGTGGTTGGCGCTGCTCGAAAGCCACACGCCCATATCGGGCGTGGGGTCGGCATCCCCGCTGGCCAGCGAAAGCAGGCAGGCCTCGTAATCGTGGGTGCGCATCACGCGGTCCAGCAGGCTGCGGAATTCCAGGGGCGCCACATGCACGTTCATGCCGAGCGGTTTCAGGTCATTCTGAATCAGCGTGGCCATCTCAACACGATCGTTGTTGCCGCTGGTGGTGACAATCGTGAACTCCACGCGCTTGCCGCCGGGCTCCAGCAGGCCTCCGTCGCCCGCCCACGAAAAACCCTGGCTCTTGAGTAGCTCCCTGGCCTTTTCCACCGAATGCGCCGGCGGAGGAATGTCGTGGTCCACCCAAGCTTTGCTTCCCGGCGGCACGGGCGTGGCCAATGGGGTGGCGTGCCCAAGGTACACCAGCCGCACGATCGCCGCGCGATCGATCGCCATCGAAACCGCGCGCCGGAACGCCGCCCGCTGAAAAATCGGCTCCGCCGCATCGTCGAGATTGAAAAACAGGAAACTGTATTCGAGACCCGGACCTTCGTCATTCAGCACGTTGCCGCGCCGGTCCGCGTCCTTTTCCAGCGCCGCGAAATTCTTCGCCCCCACACGGTTCAAAATGTCCGAATCCCCCGACTCAAAACGCATCGCCTGCATGTCTTCGCTGCCCGCGAAATCCACCTCCATGCGGTCGAGATACGGCAGCCTGTGGCCCGCTGTGTCCCTCTTCCAGTAATACGGATTGCGCTCCAAAACGATTCGCTGTCCGGGCACATATTGCGCGAAGCGGAACGGCCCCAGCCCCGCGATCTCGGCCGGCGGCGTGCGCAGCGTCCAGCTCTCCGCCAGTTTCCCCGCGCGATACGGCCCCTCGAGCAGATGGCGCGGCAGAATCACGAAACCGTCGAACAGCCGCTCCGCCGCCGCGTACGGCCGCGGCAGATCGAAGCGCACGCGGTACGCATCCAGCTTCACCACGCCGATCGGCTTGCCGTCCACAATCAACAGGTCGCGCGCAGGCGCGTCCAGTTTCGCGTCCAGGTAGAGCTGAAACGAGAACACCACATCGTCGGCATCGAAGGGCTTGCCGTCGGAAAACTGCAAGCCGCGCCGCAACTCGAGCGTGTAATGCAGCCCGTCCGGCGTCACCGCCCACGATTTCGCCAGCGCCGGCTCGGTCTTCTGCGTCCCGCGGTTGATGTGGATCAGGTCCGCGTTCATGCGCTTCCACACCTCCCGCGAAGCGCTGTCCGCGGCCATCACCGGGTTCAAACTCTTCAGTTCGGTGCGCGAGGCATAGACCAGGGTCCCTCCCGGGCGGCCTGGAATCCCCGAGACCGTCAGCAGATCCTGGGCCCGAACCGGGAGGCAACACAACAACAGGGTGATTCCCGCGGCAATTTGAGAACCGTAACGCTGCAAGGAGTGGCTGCCTCCACGGTAGTTTAACTCACACTGGCAACTTGGGATATGCTTCGCGATGCTACCTTTCGCTAACCCGGTACCAGGAACACCCTGAGACAGTGGGCAACGTTATCTTCTCACTGCCGTTCGAGAAGCCCGTCGGCCACCCGCAAATACCCCAAAAGGAACGGGATCACCGCCAGCCCCGGAGCCAGCAGCCAGGGATGTTGGACGACCACGTAGTACTGGCGCGCCTCCGTCAGCATGTTGCCCCAGCTCGGCACCGGCTCGCCGATTCCCAGCCCCAAGAACGACAGCGCCACCTCCGCCAGCACGTACTGCGGAATCAGCACCGTCGCCTGCGTCAACAGCACCCCCCACGCCTGCGGCGCCACGTGGCGGCGGAGCAGATAGAAATTCGACGCTCCGAATCCGCGCGCCGCCAGCACGAACGGCTGCTCGCGCCCGCTCAGCGCCACTCCGCGCACCAGCCGCGCCGGCCGCACCCAGCCGATGCCGCCGATGATCGCGATCAGCAGCAGGAACGCCTCCCCCGTGCCGATGTGCAGCGGCAGGAACGCCCGCACCGCCAGCAGCAGATACAGCCACGGCACCGCCATCGTCAGTTCGCCCGAGCGCATCAGAACGCGGTCCGTCCATCCGCCGAAGAAGCCCGCGCTCGCGCCCAGAACCAGCCCCGCCAGCAGCGAAACGGCCGTCGCCAGCAGGCCGGTCAGAAGCGATACCTGTCCTCCGTAGAGCAGGCGCGAAAAAATGTCGCGTCCCAGCCCGTCCGTCCCGCACAGAAACAGCACGCCCGGAGAATCGACGCCCAACAGCCGGCCGTGCACGAAAAAGCGCACCGCATCCCGCCGGCCCGTCGCCGCATCCTCGACATACGGCCGCAGCCCCGCAAAATGAATGTGCGACGGCGGCGCGTAGGGATAATCGCGATGCTGCTCATCGTACGGATATGGCGCCAGCACGCCCGCCAGCAGGATAGCCGCGTGCAGCGCCACCAGCAAAACCACCGCCGCCTTCATGACCGCACCCGGATGCGCGGATCGGCGCGGTACAGCAACAGGTCCGCCGCCAGGTTCCCCGCAATCAGAAACAACGTCGAAAGCATCACCACCGCCAGCACGATGGTGAAATCGCGCGCCATGATGGCGTCCAGAAACAGCGGCCCCAGCCCCGGCCAGCCCATCACGACTTCCACCAGCAGCGACGCGCTCAGCAGCGTTCCCAGCGAAAGTCCGAACAGCGAAATCAGCGGATTCAACGCCGCCGGCAGCACGTGGCGGAACAGCAGCCGGCGATGCGGAATGCCGTTGGCGCGCGCGCTCGCAGCGAACTCCGAATCGAGCGCCTCGCCCACACTGGCCCGCACGTGCCGCGCCAGCACCGGAAGCATGCCCAGCACCAGCACGCCCGCCGGAAGCGCCAGGTGCCGCGCCACGTCCAGCAGCTTTCCCGCGGTGCCCGTGGCTGCGAAATCGCGCGAGACCATCCCTCCCGCCGGAAGCGCGCCGCTTTCCACCGCCCACACCAGCAGCACGATCGCCAGCAGCAGGTCCGGAATCGCCAGCAGCAGCGCCAGAATGGCGCGCGATGCCGCATCGCCCCACGTGCCGCGGCGGTCCGCGCTCCACACGCCCCACGGCACCGCCAGCAGCCAGGCCACGAGCGTCGCCGTCCCGGTGAGCAGTAGCGTGGCGCGGATGCGCTCCCGCACGATCGGCCCCGCCGGCGCGCCGTACGCCAGCGAATAGCCGAAATCGCCGCGCAGCGCCGCCGCCGCCCACGCGCCGTAGCGCACCACAAACGGCCGGTTCAACCCGGCGCGCGCCCGCATCGCAGCTACAGCATCGGCGGAAATCGTGGGGTCCAGCCGCAGTTCCGAATAGTAATCTCCCGGCGCCAGGTCGGCGAGCAGAAAACACAAGAGCGAGACTCCGAAAAGCAGAAACAGGCTGTGCAGAATGCGCCCGCCGATATATTTCATAACGGCAGCGCGAGCGCCGCGCTCGCCTCCCACAGTTGCCGCGTGCGCTCGTGCCGCGGCTCCGCCGCCACGCGCGCCACCGGTCCCTGCTCGACGATGGCGCCGTCATCCATCACCGCGATCTCCTCCACCCACTGCGCCACCATCGCTACATCGTGCGAGACGACGATACAGGCCAGCCCGCGCCTCCGCGCGTCGTCGATCAACCCGATCACCGTCGCCCCCACCCCGGCATCCAGCCCGGAGAACGATTCGTCCAGGATCAGCACCTTCGGCTCGATCGCCAGGGCCCGCGCAATCGCCAGCCGCTGCCGCTCGCCGCCGCTGAATTCCAGCGCCCGCCTGCCCGCCGCCGCGCGCTCCAGCCCCACCATCGCCATCATTTCCCGCGCGCGCTCCCGCCGCTGCGCCCTCGTTCCGATGCCCTGGATCTCGAGCGGCTCCGAGACAATCTCCTCCGCCGTGAACCGCGGGTTCAGCGCCGCCGCCGGCTGCTGCAAAATGAGCTGGATGGCCGGCCGCGCGCGCGCCACCAGCGGCCGCCCTTCGAAGAGGATCTCGCCCGCATCCGGGCTCTCGAACAGCGCCAGGCAGCGCGCCAGCGTCGATTTGCCCGAGCCCGAAGCGCCCACCAGCCCCAGCACCGCGCCGCTTGCCACTTCCAGCGAAACATCGCGCAGCACCGCGCGCCCGCCGTAGCTCTTGCTCACCCCGCGCGCCGCCAGCAACGCCTCACGCCCCATGGTTCCGCCCGGCCGCCGCGGGAATGGATTTGCGAAATACCTCGCTTGGTGTGCCCCGGTCGACGATCCGCCCGCCGCGCATCGCCAGCACGAAATCGGCAATCCTCGCCAGCACGCCCGCGCTGTGGCTGATGACCAGAAACGAGATTCCGCGCCGCTCCTTCAAATCCGCAAACAGCGACGCCAGTTCGACCACGCGGATCACGTCCAGCGCCGTGAACGGCTCATCGGCGATCACCAGCGCCGGCCGCGCCGCCAGCGCCTGCGCCAGCAGCACGCGCTGCCGCTCCCCGCCGCTCAACTGGTGCGGATAGGCATCCAGCAGCCGCCGCGAAACCGGCAGCCGCACCAGTTCCAGCAGCTCTTCGACGCGCTCCCCGCTCGCATGCGCGCGAATCACCTCGGAAACCTGCTCGCGCACCCTGAGCACCGGGTTCAATGCCAGCAGTGGATCCTGAAAGACGAAGGAGAGGCGCCGTCCGCTTTCCGCCCCGTGCCAGCGCACTGACCCGGAGACGCGATACCGTCCGCGCGGCAGCAGTCCCGCAATCGCCAGCGCCAGCGTGGTCTTCCCGCAGCCGGAATCGCCGAACAGGCCCGCGATTTCTCCGCTCGCGATGGCAAAAGAAATATCGCCCAGCACCCGCCGCGGCCCGCCGCGCCCGGCAAAATCCACTACCAGACCTTCCACCTCGAGCAAAGGGGTCCCCGCGGGCATCTCTCCATTGTGCCTCGTCGGAGGAATCTGTGGGTCACCCATATCCAACCGGCTTCCGCCCCGTTCGTCGGGAGCTTCCTCTCTGGAATTTAATGAAGAGACCCGGTGTAACTTTCGCTCGCTTCAGCAGTATCAATGCTGAGCGGTATTCCCCGCCGGAGACTCGCCTTCCCGGCGTGCGGCGCGGTTCGACCGGATGAATGCCGTCGGAGGAAGAATACGTGTTTCACGACGTGCTTCAGGATGTCCGCTACGCGCTCCGTGCCTTGCGCTCCAGTCCCGGGCTTTCCGCAGTCGCGATTCTGTCGCTGGCTCTCGGCATTGGCGCCAATACGGCCATCTTCAGTCTGATCGATGCCGTCATTCTAAAGACACTGCCGGTAAGCCATCCCGAGGAACTCGTCGAACTCCGCATGAAAACCCAAGACGGCCTCTCGTTTACGAATCCGGTTTGGGAGCGGATCCGCGACCGCCAGGATGTCTTCTCGGGCGCTTTCGCCAACAGCCCCGGCCGCCTCAATCTGGCGGTGGGCGGCGAAGTTCGCAACGCAAACACCAGTTGGGTCAGCGGAGACTTTTTCCGCGCGCTCGGAGTGAACCCGCTTCTCGGGCGAACCATCGCCAAAGCCGACGACAAGCGCGGCTGCCCGGTGATCGGCGTTCTCAGCTACGACTTTTGGCAGCGGGAATACGGGGGCGCGGCCGACGTGTTCGAGCGGCGGTTGACACTGAACAGCCATCCCGTTCGGATCGTCGGTGTCGCTCCGCCGGGATTCACCGGCGTCCAGGTTGGCGAAGCCGTTCAGATCTACCTGCCTCTTTGCGCGGAAGGGACTGTCATTAGTGAGAACTCGGCGCTCGATAAGCGGGCGAACACGTGGCTCTGGATTTTTGCGCGGCTCAAGCCCGGTATCGGCGAGCAACTGGCTCTGGCGCGTATGAACACACTTGCCCCGCAGATCTTCGCCGACACGCTCCCCCCCAATTTCCCGCCCGACGCACAGAAAGACTACCTGAACCAGAGGTTTGACCTTCTCCCCGGCGCCCATGGATATTCAAACGTTCGCCGCGACTACAAAGCCGCCCTGTACACATTGATGGCCGCCGTCGGCATGGTGCTGCTGATCGCCTGCGCCAATGTAGCCAATCTCCTCATCTCCCGTGCCGCTGTCCGCCGCAGGGAAATTGCCATCCGGATGGCGATCGGCGCGAGTCGCGCCCGGCTGATTCGGCAGTTGCTCACCGAAAGCCTGCTTCTTTCCTCGATGGGCGCTGTTCTGGGTGTCCTATTCGCGCACTGGGCGAGCCGGATGCTGGTGCACTTCCTCTCCACCAGCAATTTTGCCGTCGTCCTCGACCTTTCGATCGACATCCGCGTCCTCGCCTTCACTACCGCGGTCGCCATCGCCACCGGAATTCTGTTCGGACTCGCGCCGGCCTGGCAGGGCACGCGCGTCGACCCGCACGCTGCCATGAAGGCCCATGCGCGCGGCGTGGTGGAATCGCAGGCCGGATTCAGCCTGGGAAAGGTTCTCGTCGCCGGGCAGGTGGCGCTCTCACTCGTCCTGCTGATCGGAGCCGGGCTGATGCTCAAAACATTCGCGAAGCTCGCCACAGTCGATACCGGTTTCGACAAGAACCGGGTCCTGCTCATCCGAGTCGACCCTCGTTACGCGAGTGTGCCGCTCGACCGCCGGCTGCTGCTGTATCAGGAATTGCAGCAGCGTCTCGCCGCTGTTCCCGGAGTCCGGTCCGCGAGCTTCGCCGATATCACTCCGGTCAGCGGAAGCTTCTCGAGCCAGGTCGTCCACGTCGACGGGTATATCGCGAAATCGCGGGGCGATTCGGTCGTCTGGATCAATTCGATCAGCCCCGGATTCTTCGCCACCATGGAAACGCCTTTCCTTGCCGGACGCGATTTCGATGCGCACGACACGCTGCAGGCGCCGCCGGTAGCGGTGGTCAATGAATCGATGGCCAGGAAGTTCTTCGGTAGCCCGCGGGAAGCCCTGGGCAAGACGTATCGGCAGGGATGGAACCAGGTGAGCAGTCCCATCCGGATCGTCGGCGTCGTTAAGGACGCGAAATACCGGAGCTTGCGGGCGGACGCAGAAGCAATTGCCTACTACCCGATGTCGCAGCTGCCTCCGATGCGCTGGGCTAACTTCCTGCTTCGCGCCGGCGGGCCCGCCGCTTCCCTCATGCCAGGCGTCAAAGCGGCCGTCGACGAAGTCAATCACGATATCACCCTGCAATTCCGGACCCTTTCTGATCAGCTCGATGAGTCGCTGGGCCGCGAGCGCCTTCTCGCAATGCTCTCCGGATTCTTCGGCGCCCTTGCGTTGGCTTTGGCCGTCATCGGGCTCTACGGCGTCATGTCGTACAACGTCGCCCGGCGCCGCAATGAAATCGGCATCCGCATGGCGCTTGGCGCGGAGCAGGCTCGCGTGCTCCGCATGGTTCTGAGCGAAGTCGCGCTTCTCATTGTGGCCGGCCTGGGGCTTGGATTGGCGGTCGCGGTCTCCTTCACCCGCCTGCTTGCCGGTTTCCTTTACCGCCTCGAACCCAACGATCCCACAACGCTGGTCGCGGCCTGCGTGGTTCTCGCCGTTTCGGCTGTCGTCGCCGGTCTTCTGCCGGCCCGGCGCGCGGCGAATCTGGATCCAATGACGGCGCTCCGCGAAGAATAAGCCGTTCCTTCAGCGCGCGAATGCGGCAGAAGGACAACCCTGCCGCCCTCCGAAGCCTTGGGCCAGTGGACGTCTTCCGTCATCAGGGCTAACGCAGCGGCGATGTCCCGCCTGTTGAATGCGGAGTACGCCTGCTCAATAATCGTCCTGGTGTCTGCCATTCATCTCCCTGAAATTATCTGGAAGCCGTGCCGCCATCCACCGGCAGGTCGATTCCAGTGATGAAGCTGCTCTCGTCGGAAGCCAGGAACACAGCCGCCGATGCAAGCTCATCCGCGGTTCCAAGTCGTCCCATTGGAATCATCTTCTTGAAATAGTCGGGTGTACCCTCCGGAGATCCTTTCGAGCCGACATGGACCATGGGTGTCTCCGTCGGTCCAGGGCTGATCACGTTCGCCCGGATACCGCGGCTCGCCAACTCGGCAGTCCAGGTCCGGACGAAGGAGACCAGTGCGGCTTTCGTTGCCGAATACGGGCCGTAGCCCGGAATGCCCATCTGCCATGCCGCCGATCCGGAGAGGATGATCGATGCTTTGTCGGCGAGCAGCGGGAGTGCCTTCTGCACGGTAAAGTACAGCCCCCGTGCGTTCAGGTTGAAGTGCTCATCATACGTCTCCGGGGTCGATTCCGTGAGTGAAACAGGATCGACCACGCCGGCGTTTGCGAACACGATATCAACGTGTCCCTTCACCTTTCGCACCGTCTCGTACAGGTGATCGAGGTCTTCGAGCTTCGAGACATCTCCCTGAACGGCCGTAACGTTCTTCCCGATCAGCGATACCGCCTGGTCCAACTCCGCTTGACGACGCCCGGTAATAAAAACATACGCGCCTTCCTTCACGAACCGCTTCGCCGTAGCCAGGCCGATCCCGCTGCTGCCTCCCGTGATTACCGCTATCTTGCCTTCCAGTGCGCCCATCTCTTCTCCTTTGACTAATCTGTTGTTCCCCAAGATTCGGGAACCGGGACCAGCCGCTCCCCAGGCAGTGCTGGAACCGCCCGGAGCAAGGCAAGGTCGACGGCAACCGCAGAGCGGAGTGCCAACATTGAATTGAGATGATCCATGTCGATTGTCCCCGCTTCATTTGAGGCATGCCGACGACAATCTGTCGCACCCGATCTGAGCGCAGTTGTGACTTCCAGGACTTCTCTCCACCCGGGCCGAATTGCGGTTTCAGGGCCGCCCCGTCTTTACAGAGACTGCCGGCCCCGGTCCTGGCGCTGCAGGTTTATCCGCGCGGCCGGTGACACGGTTTTTTCGAAAATCTTCCGCGCCGTTTCAATCGCTTGCCGGGATTCGCGCGCGCGGCGCGCCGGCAGCGCTGTTAGTCTGGAAATTGCAAAGGCGCTGCTCGCTCGCCAAGATGCAGCCCGTTTCGGAGCCACGTGCCGGCGCCCACAACCTCGAGGGGGCACAAAGTTCGGGTTCACGCGTGGTGCAACGTTCGCATAGGCGGCCATAGCGGCTTATTCTCCTCTTCGCGAGGAGGAAGGAACCGGTTCCAACGGCCCCGGCGTTTCGCGCAACGCCAAATTACAGGATCGAGTGAGAAGTTGAGAACACTCCGGGACATTTTATTGAGCTGTTTTTTCCAAATTTTACGCATTACTAGGTAAGGGGCCTCATAGGCTCTTTCATGGGTCCGCGACGGGAACGGCTGACGGGGACGTTCCGCTCGTGGTCCCTCCGGCGGAGCGAGTCTGACCGGGACCGCTCTCGCCGGAGCCCATAAGCCCTGAAAACAAAAAGCACCGCCCGGCCTTGTGGCGCCGGGCGGTGCTTTTTCTGTTTCTGCGGTTTTTCGCTAGAAGTGCACGCGCACTCCGAACTCGACGTTCCGCGGTCCGTTCGACTGCCCGCCGTTGGGGTTCGAAGTCCCCAGCACGCCGAAATCGCCCGGGTCGCTGATGTCCAGGTACGGATTGCTGAGCTGCACGTGGTTGAACACGTTCTGGAACTGGAAGATCAGCGTGGCGCCCACGCGTCCTTCCTTCCAGATGCCGATGTCCTTGGAAATGGTCGCATCCATGTTCCAGTAGGACAGTCCGCGGAGGTTGCCGTTGGAACCGCAACTGGTATCGAAGCCCAGCACGCAGTTGCGGAAGTTGTTATAGGCGGAGATGGGGTTCGTGAACATGTTCATGTTCTGGCCGCCGTTGTCGGCGTTCATGTTCACCGCCACGCCGTTGGGATTCGACGACGCGCTTTCGCTGACGGTCTGGTTATAGTGCGCGCTGCTGCCGCCGTTGAACGGCCCGTTGAGAACCGCGCCTTCCAGCGTGCTGCCCGTCGAGCAGTTCCCTTCTCCGAACGATTCGCAATTGCCGTTGTCGTTGTTCACGCCCATCGGTCCGCCGCTGTGCGCGTAGAACAGCGGTGCGATGGTCCATCCGCCGAGCAGGTGGCCCACCACGCCCTTCTGCGTGCGGTAGAAGGGCGGCTGGTACACCATCGTCAGGCTGTAGATGAACTTGTAATCGAAGAACTGGGGACCGTACATCGAGTGCAGGTTCCAGGGATCCAGCACAGTGTATTCGCTGCTCGCCTGTACCTGGTTGCCGGTGCCCAGAGCGCGGCCCCACGTGAAGTTGGAGCGGGCCGTGACGCCGTGCCAGTCGTGCGTGGTCAGCGAAATGTACCCGGCGTTGTAGTTGCCCCAGCCCACGCTGTCGTTGGCGTAAACCGCCGAAACCTGCGCCGCGCCGCCGTTCAGCGGCGAACTGGGCATCGTGCGGCCCAGCGTCCAGGAGGAAGTGCTGTTGAGCGCCGCCCAGAAATCATAAACCTGGGTGTTGGCGATCATGCCGTTCATCGACCCGTTCTTGGCAATCGCCGCCGTGCAGCTTCCGAAGCCCTTGCAGAATGCGGAATTGGCGCCGCCCAGCGCGGCTTCGAAGAACGGCTGCGCCGCCGGCACTCCGCCCGCCTGCACCGCCCAGTACGTGTTGGCATAGGCTTGCGCGAAGCTCTGTCCGCTCAGCGTAGTCATATACGGAACGGCATCGATATTCTCTTCCTGCCACTCATTGCGGATCAGCCGCCCGATGTAACCCACCTCCAGGATCGCCTTCTGGTTGAACAGATCGCGCTGGATGCTGAGTGTGAAATTGTCGGTGCGGCTGGGCCGGAAGTTCGGGTCGAGAACGGAGCCCGAACCGGCCGATGCATTGGCGCCTCCGGGAATGAAGGGCTCGCTCAACGTCTGCGTCACCGCCGGCAGAGGCGCTTTCAGGCCGTCGGTACCGATGCGGAATGCGGTTGCCGGAGTGACCCCGGCGTTCCCCAGGCACTGGCCGTTGCTGCTGGCGCCGATGCAGGAGATCGGCTGGCCGAGGCCAGTTCCCAACAGCGGAATCAGCACCAGGTCGACGCCGTTCAGCCGGCCGTAAATCCGCCCGTAACCTCCGCGGACCACGGTCTTGCCGTCGCCGAAGATCTTGCCCAGAATGCCGCTTCCGAAATGCGGATTCCAGGCAGCCGAAACGCGGGGGCCCAATCCGCCATAGAACGGATTGTACGGGTATTTCTTGCTCGCCCCGGTCACGTTTCCGATGTTCGTATAAGCAATCGTAGGATTGTAGACTTGCCCTTGCAGGGCTGCCGACTGGCGCTGCGAATAGTAATTCGAGAACGAAATCGGGTGCCCGCTCGTGTCTGTCAGTTCGATCTGCTTGCCGTTGAGTTCGTAAGGCGGCATTTCCAGGTCATAACCCAACCCGTAAGTCAGGGTGAAGGTCGGTTTCATGCGCCAGGTATCCGTGAAGTAGACGTTATACGACGGGATGACACTCTGGTCGAACATCGGGGTTCCCGGCGGGTTCAACGTGAGCTGCGATCCGCTGCGCGTATACAGCGTCTGCGGCTGCGTCACGATTCCCAGAACCTCTTCATAATACTTTTCGTAAGTCGAATACTGGCTGCTCGGCACGCCGGCGGGAATGTAATTGGTGGAGAACGAGAGCCCCGGTGCGAAGCCGGAACTCGGCCCGATCTGGTCCACCGGCTGGTTCATGATGCCGCCGCCGTTGTCCGTGCGCTGGTGATAGTCGAAATTGCGCTGGTATTGGCCGCCAAACGTGATCAGGTGGTTGCCCTTGATCGTCGTGACGTCGTCGCGAATGGCTTTGTCCTGGCCGTCCCAGAAGCGCTGCCGCACCTGCTGCGTATTGACGTTGTAAGGAATCAGCGCCTGTGTGGTTTCACCGCCGACTTCCAGCGCCGCTGTCAGTCCGGGAAGCTGCGGAATCGCTCCCGCCGTGCCCCACGACCAATAGTTGCGCAGGTAACTGAAGCGGAAATCGTTGGTAGTTGTGGCGTTGATGTTCGTCGTAAGACCGGCCACCCAGTAACTCGGGATCAGCGGCCGCGGCGCCTGCGCCGCGATCGTGCCCAGCGTGTCGCCCGGAATTCCGCCGCCGATATCCACCTGGTTGGTGGTGAGCGATACGTAGCGGTAGTCGCGATAACTGGTCATGAAGCGCCACTTATCGTTGAAATCGTGGTCGATGCGGCCTACATAGCTGTTGCTGGTCGTAGGTGTGGAGACCGCCCCCTGGTAGCCCTGGGTATTGTAGTGGTCGCCGCCGGAAACCACGTTGGGCGCGGGTTCGAATTTGTTCCAAAGCTGCGAAACCACCGAATTTAAACCGAGTCCGCGCGGGTCGCAGGTGCCCGCCGGGCAGGTCGCCGCCGGATACGTGACTCCGCCAACGGTCACCGGAGAGGGGTTCAGGTTGTAAGGTACGTAGGTGCCGCCTTCGTTAATCTGCACGACTCCGGCCTTCAACAGAGGCGTGGGCACGGTCCTCTGGAAAATCGAAGAGTTCGGGAAACGGAAGCCTTCATAGTTGAAGAACCCATACCATTTGCCGCCGAGTAAGTTCTTCGGAACGATCGGGCCGCCCAGCGATGCGCCAAAACGGTTGTTGTGCGTGATGGGCAGCGGCGTGTAACCGAAATTGCCGAACGGCGTATGGTTGGCATCCCAGTTATTGGCCGCGCCCACGTCGGTGGCATAGTAATACTCGTAAGCCGAACCGTGGATGGCGTTCTGGCCGCGCTTCGTGGCCATCTGGATCTGGCTGCCCGAGGAGCCGTTGAAGTCGGCCGTCTGGCCGCTGGTGTTGATCTTGAATTCTTCGACGCTCTCAATCGGGGTGGGCACGGCGCCTGTCGGGGCATTGCCCGCGGCGTTTCGCGGATTATAGACGTTCGCACTGCCGTCCATATCGTCGGAGTTATTGGCGCCATCGAGCTGGAAGGTGTTCTGGTCGTACATGGCTCCGGCAACCGAACCTTCCGGCGAGACGCCCGGCTGGAAGATCGCGAGCGTCGTGGCCTCGCGACCGAAATTGGGCAGGAATAGCATCGAGCTGTTGTTAATCGTGGTCCCCACCGTGGAGTTGGTGGTCTGCAGTTCCGCGCCGGCCACCGAAGTGACTTCCACCGTGGTCGTCGTGGAACCGACCGCCAGTTGCGCATTGAGCGTCAGCACCTGGCCGACGACAACAGACTGCGTGTTGACCTGGTATACCTCAAAACCCTGTTTGTTGAACGTAACGTTGTAAGTGCCCGGCACAACGTTCAGGAATGTATAACGGCCGGCGTCATTGGTCACCGTGGACAACGCCTGCTTGGTGCCGGTGTCGATCAGTTTGACGCTGGTCCCGGCAATGGCCGCGCCCTGCGCGTCGATTACTTGGCCGGAAACAGTTCCAGTGGCAGTGGATTGTGACCAGGCAGGTGTGATGCCTAGACCCAGGAAGACGGCAAGGCATGCTACAACCGGCCCGAAGAAACGGCGAGACCCTCGGATACCGAGGTGAGGTGCAAACATGTATCCCCCTCCAGAAAAAAACACGAAGCGATGCTAACTCTCGTTACAAGGCGCTAACAATTGGGATCGATTCTAGGCGGGATAGATAAGAAAGTCAAGCCCTTTGTGGGCTACAGCATAGACCAACGCCACCCGAGGGGGGTGCCTTCCAGATTGCAGCGCAGGAAAACACCGGCCCCGTTCCGCGGACGGTCCTGATCGAAAGAACCGCCGGTCGCGCCGGCGGTCTTGCCGCGCCGCTAAAAGCTCATGCGCGCGCCCAGTTCCACACTCCGCGCCTGGTTCTGCTGCGACGCAGTTACTCGCCCGAACGTGGAATCGCTCGGATTGGTGTCCGGCGCGCCGAACCGCGGATGGTTGAAGGCGTTGAACACGTCGAAACGAAGCTGCACCCGGACGTGCTCGACAATCTGCACGTTCTTCCGCAGGCCGGCGTCCACGTCGTTGACCCGGCTCGCGCGCACGTCGTTCCATCGCGTGGGATAGGTCTGCACGTAGTTGGCAAAATCCTGGTAAACCCCGTTCTTGATCGTGTCGCCGGCCTGTGGCACGTAGTTGTAACCCGGCAGGCTCTGCACGCCGGTCCATGCCGGGTAACTGGCAAGCTGCGCGACCGTCGTGTTGGCGCTGGGGAACGGATAGAAGCAGGTGGTATCGAACCACTGGGTGAGCGACTGCTTGCCGCGCGGCAGCGAAAAATCCCGACCGCAGAAGAAGCCCGCCGTGGAGAAGACCACCGGCACGCCCGACTGGATGTTGTAAGTCCCCGAAAGCTCCCAACCGCCGATGATTGCGTCCGCCCACTTCGGCATCGCGGTTCCGTAGCGCTGCCTGCGCCCGACCGGGATGTCCCAGATGGGCGACACCGTCAGATGGAACGGCCGGTCTTCGCCGCCCAGTTTGTGTTCCACGTGATAGCCCGCGATCTGCGGCCCAAGGAACGACGTGTCTTCGAACAGCTTCGACCAGGTGAAGCTGGTCAGGATGCTGAAACCCTTGCTGAAGCGCCGCTCGATTTTGCCCAGACCGGCATCGAACTGATTCTTTCCGCTGGGGTTGCTCTCGGCGATTCCGCTCGAGCTGAACATCGGGTTGGGCGAAAGGAACTGGCTTAAATTGATGGTCGAGTTGCTTCCGAGCGACGTTCCCGCCAGCGCCGGAATGCCCTTGAACGGATTCGGCACCGGCTGATTCCACATCAGCGTGGCGACGGGCTTGCCGTTGGCATCGAAGGTCGGGGTCTGATACTGCTTCCACAGCGAGAACGGCTGCTCGTTCTCGTACCAGGTGCCGAAATTCCAGATGCCGTACGTCTTGTTGTGCGAGTAGCCGGCCTCGAAGAGCCAGCCTTTCCACTGATGTTGCAAGTGCAGGCTGTATTCCCACGAATACGGGCGGCCCAGGTTGGGATTGTACCAGGTGGGGGAAGCGGTGGGGTTGGAGAGCGCGCCCAGCGAGTTGCCCACGGGCTGCAGAATTCCGCTGTGGAATGGGTTGGCGAGCGTATCGTAAGGCGTGATGCCGTTGTCGTTGGATGCAATCAGCGACGTGGTCTTGCTGAATCCGCTCTGGCTGCCGGTGATGAAGTCCGCCTGTGTGAAGCGGCCGAAACCGCCGCGGACGACCGTGTTTTCGTTGATCTGGTAGGCGAAGCCCGCGCGCGGCTGCCACTCGTGATAGTCGTTGTTCACGGTGGTGCGCGGGGTGCCGTTCACGCCGGCATACTGCTGCGCGCCCAACACCTGGAACTGGCTGGCGGGCAGAAGCTGCGCCAATAACTGGACGGCCGCGTTACTGGAATTGGACGGGCTGGCCAGGATGGCCGCGTAATTGGCCTGCGCCTGCGCGCTGATGGGATTGACGGCCGTGGGATCCCACCGGTTGGCGGTGCGGTTAAAGCGCTCCACCGGTTCGTTCTCGAAATCCCAGCGCATCCCGAGATTGATGGTCAGCTTGCGGTTCACGCGCCAGTCGTCCTGAAAGAAACCGGCGGTGTAGTGCTGGCTCCAGAAGGCCTGCGCGTTGTTGTCCACCGCGCCTCCACTGGGCAGCCCCAGCAGGAAGGAAGCCAGCGTGGAACCGACGCCGGTGCCGCCGCTGTTGAGGTAATTCTGGCGCGTGTAATTGCCGTTGAAATCGAACTCCGGCTGGTGCCCGATGCTGTTGTTGGCCTGCTGCAGCACCCAGTATTCGGCGCCGTAACGGAGCGTGTGGTTGCCGTGAATCTGGGTGAACGTCGGCACCCAGGAGTAATACGTGGTGCCGGTGAAGCTGCCGCCGTTATTGGTGCCGAAGTTGCCCGCGATTCCGGTGATATAGGGGAACGCCGTGCGCGTCAGTTCGCTGGCGAAGCTCTGCGAGAAGCCCAGCTTGGTGATATCGAAGGCAGCGCCGGCATCGTAGCTTGGCTCTTCGTAACGGCTGACGTTGGCGTGGAGATCGAGCACCTTGGTGGGGCTGACGGTCCACACGTGATCGATGCCGAGATCGCGCGCGATGCGGACCAGGTAGTTACCGGAAGCGATGTCTCCGGCGCCGAAATCGTCGCCCGACATTTCCGTCAGGTGGTGCCAGCGAACCGTGACGAAGCTGCGCTGCGATTCGCTCCAGTTCTGGTCGCCGCGAATGGAAAGAGCCGGGAATTTGTCGCTGCGCACGGCCGGCGGAACGTAGTTGTTGGAATCGTTGCCGGTCGGGTCGGCTATGGTATTGGGTAGCGGGACGTATTTCAGGATGTTCAGCGCGATCGGGCTCAGCCGGTTTTGCGGAATCGTGTTATTGGGAAACGGCGTGCGGTTGCCGCTAGTGGCATCGGTCGAAAGCGGATCGTAGATCTGGATCGGGTACCGCTGCAGAACGCCGCCCAGAGTCTGGGTGGTGAAAGACTGGCTGAAATCGCCGGTGCGCTCCGCCGCGTTCGGCACCGAGCGCGTCCCGTCGCCCAGGAAATTGTTGTTGCGCGTGTCGTCGAAAGAGACGAAGAAGAACGTCTTGGCCGTACCCTTGTAGACCTTCGGAATCCACACCGGACCGCCGAACGTGCCGCCCCAGTTATTGAAGTGAACCGGCGCTACCGGCGCGCCGATAAGATTCGCCTGGAGCATGTTGGCGTTGAGGAACGCATTCTGGTTGAATTCATAGAGCGTGCCGTGATAGTTCTTGGTGCCGCTCTTGGTCTGCATGTTGATAGTGGAGCCGGCCTGCCGCCCGATGGAGGCATCGTAGGCGTTGGTCTGTACGCGGAACTCCTGCACCGAATCCATGGGCGGAATGAAGGCCACGTCGCCGCCGCTTTTCATGTCCTGCATGCCGTCGAGCTGAAAATTGTTCGAGTAGATGTTGTTGCGGCCGCCATCGGCGGTGAATTGCGAAGCCGCGTTGTAAGACCACAGGTGCGCGATGTTATTGTTCTGATCCTGCGCCAGCACGCCCGGCGAGAGCACCGCAAGCAGCGTCACCACGTGCGAAGACGAGGGCATCTCGTTGATCTCCTGCTGCGTGATGACGGTTCCGGACGTGGCCGAGGTCGTATCGATGAGCGGCGCTTCGGCGGTCACGTCCACCGTCTGGGATGCCGCGCCTACTTCGAGCTGCGTATCGAACTGCTTGTTGTCGGCCGCCTGCAGCGTGATGCCCTTGCGATCGACCGTCTTGAAGCCCGAAGCGGAAATGCTGAACTCGTACTGGCCGGGGTTCAGAAACTCGACGGCCCAGACCCCCTGCATATTAGTATGGGTTTCGCGTTTGACGTTGGTATCGTCGCTGATCACCGTGACGGTGGCGTCGGGCACCAGAGCGCCCTGGGCATCGGTCACCCGGCCGCCGATCGTGGCGCGGACCTCCTGTGCGTGCGCCAGGGTTCCACCAGCGACAACGGTCACGAGCAGCACAAATACAAGAGTGGTCAAATTCGTTTTGCGAGACATTAACACTACATATAACCCCCTTCACACCGTAATTCGCCTTAAATTTTCAGAAAATAAGATTAAAAAATATTGAATAATTGGAGCGGGCAGGCCGCCTTTGTATGATGAGAACGTGTCGCGGCGGGACAGAGCTCCGACTCAAAAACATAGGTCGCTGAAACAGGCGCGCCGGCCGGGCCTGGATTGGGCCATTCGTGCGGCTTTGCTGCTGCTCGTGATGGCGGTTTATGCGCAGACCACGCGCTTCGATTTCGTCAATTTTGACGACCCCGACTACGTCGCCGGCAACCCTCACGTGCGCGCCGGCTGGAGCGCCGAAGGCGTCCGGTGGGCCTTCACCAGCCGCGATGCGGCCAACTGGTTCCCGCTGACGCGGCTTTCCCACATGCTGGATGTCGAACTCTTCGGCCTGCATAGCGGCCCGCAGCACCTGGTAAACGCGGCGCTGCACGCGCTGGCCGCCATTCTGCTGTTCGCCTTTCTGAAACGCGCCACGGATGCGCGCTGGGCGGCCGCCTTCGCGGCGGCGGTGTTCGCGCTGCACCCCCTGCACGTGGAATCGGTCGCCTGGATCGCGGAACGAAAGGACGTGCTCGACGCGGTCTTCTGGTTTCTCTCGCTCTGGGCGTACGTACGCTGGGTGCGCGAAGGGGGGCAGCGATGGTACTGGCTGTCGCTGGCGGCATTCTGCTGCGGCTGGATGGCCAAGCCGATGATTGTAACGCTGCCGGCGGTCCTGCTGCTCCTGGATGTGTGGCCGCTGGGGCGCGCGCGGCCGTGGAGCACCCGCTTCCGGGAAAAGATCCCCTTCTTCGCGGTGGCGGCGGCGGGCGCGGGCATCACGGTCGCCGCGCAGCGAGGCAGCGGCGCGGTGCAATCGCTGGCGGCGTTTCCGCTCCCGCTGCGCGTCGCCAACGCGCTGGTTTCCTATTTCGTGTACCTCGGCAAAACCCTGTGGCCGGCGCGGCTGGCCGTGTTCTACCCATATCCGCATGCGGTGCCCGTTTGGGAAGCGGCCGCGGCGGCGGTCATCCTCGCCGCTATCAGCGCCTGGACTGCGCGGGAGTTCCGGAAGCGGCCCTATCTGCTCATCGGCTGGTGCTGGTTCGTGGTCACGCTGCTGCCTGTAATCGGCCTGGTGCAGGCGGGAGCGCAAGCCCGGGCGGACCGATACATGTATGAGCCGATGGTGGGTCTGTGCATCATGGCGGCGTGGGCTGCGCGCGATGTGCTGCGGGCAAAACCAGGCTGGCGGGTTCCAGCGGGAGTGCTGGCCGGCGCGGCACTGGCGGCTTTGGGCGCGGCAGCGTGGGCGCAGGCGGCATACTGGGAGAACAGCGGCACGTTGTTTCGCCACGCGCTGGCCGTGACGGATGGAAACTACCTCGCCGAACACAACCTGGGGGTCTATCTGCTTGAGCAACCCGACGGCCTGATGGGCGCTCTCGCCCACCTCGATCGCGCCGTAGCGCTGAATCCGCAGTCGACACGCGCACACAGCGATCTCGGCAACGCGCTGGCGCGCGTCCCGGGCCGCGAACGGGAGGCCATCGCCGAATATCGTGCCGCCATTCGGCTCGACCCCACGGCGGCGATTCCGCACAACAACCTGGCTAATACGCTGGCGCGTGCCGGGCAGGCGCCGGAAGCGGTCGCGGAATACCGGGAGGCCATCCGGCTCGATCCGCAGTACGCCGAGGCGCGCGCAAACCTCGCCTCGGTGGAAAGCAGCGCCGATTCGGCGGAGCAGCATTACAACCGGGGCGTGACGCTTGCCGGCGAGGGACGTCCCGCCGGCGCCGCGGCGGAATTCGAGGCCGCCCTGCGGCTCGACCCGAATTATGCCGACGCCGAGAATAACCTGGGCGTCGCGCTGACCCAGATCCCGGGACGGAGCTCCGAAGCGATCGCTCACTTCCGCGCCGCGATTCGCCTGCGTTCGGATTACGCGGACGCCCATTACAATCTCGGGATCGTGCTGGCCAACACGCCGGGAGAGATGCCGGCCGCGTTGGAGCAGTTCGAAATTGCGCTGAAACTGCGGCCGGACCCGCAGTTACGAGCCCTTGTGGACAAGCTGCATCGGGAAAAGTAAACGAGCAATTCAAAGTTTTGGAATTATCGGTTCCGAAACATCAGCTTGCAATTTGTTACGGCGGACTTATAATCGCTTACGTTAGCCTCAAGCACTCAGTTGGAGCTCGGAGAGAAACAGAGGTAGTGAACCATGCCACGTCTTCGCGTGCTTTGCATCCTTGTTGCAGCTGTAGCCTTGACCACCACCGTCTGTTGGTCTCAGGCTGTGAACGCCACGGTCCTGGGCACGGTTACCGACGCCTCGGGCGCGGTTGTTCCTAACGCCAAGGTCACCATTACAGAAACCCAAACCAGTGTCGCCCATACGCTGCAGACGAACGGCAGCGGAAACTACCTCCTGCCGGACGTGCCTCCCGGAGTCTATTCCGTGAGTGTGGAAGCCAGCGGCTTCAAGAAAGAGACGCGCCGGGATATCAATGTGCTCGTGGATACAAACACGCGCGTGGATGTGCAACTGCAGCCCGGCAATGTGACTGAGACGATTGAAGTGACCGGAGCGCCGGCTATACTCCAGACGGACAACGCTTCGACCACCGCGAAGATCGACACGACCACGCTGGAAGACGTTCCTCTGATCAGCTCCAACCGCAACTTTCAGTCGCTGTTGAACCTGGCGCCGGGGGTCGCTCCGGTGCAGGAACAGCACTCGCAGTTCTTCAATGCTTCGAGTTCGCTGCAGACCGAAGTCAACGGGCAGATGCGGCAGGGGAACAATTTCATGATCGAAGGCTCGGATGACAACGAGCGCACCGGACTTCTGCAGATTTACATTCCTCCCATCGAAGCCATTCAGACGGTGGACGTTTCACTGACCAATCACGACCCGGAGATGGGACGAGCTTCCGGAGCAGTGGTCAACGTGATTCTGAAATCGGGCACCAACGCTCTGCACGGAGGGGCTTACGAATTCCTGCAGAACAGCGATTTCAACGCGCGCTCGTTCTTCAATCCCTCGGTAGGGCACCTGGCGTACAACTACGTGGGCGGTAACCTCGGTGGACCCATCAAGAAGAACAAGATGTTCATCTTCGGAGACTACCTGCGGGTGATGGACCATGAAGCCAACACCAACCTGGTGACCATCCCGCCGAATTCGTGGCGGACCGGCGACCTGAGCGGTGCAGCAACGACGATTTACGATCCCGCAACCGGAAACCCGCTGGACGGCACCGGTCGCACGCCATTTCCCGGCAACATTATTCCCTCCAACCGTATCAACGCGATTTCAACCAAGATCCTGAACCTGCTGGCCCCGACCAACGAGGCCTATAACCTTGCGGCTCCCAGCAATAACTATTTCGCGCTGCTGCCTTACACCAAAACCACCGATTCGTTCGACGTCAAGCTCGACTACAACATTACCGACAAGGACCGGCTGACGGGGCGCTTCAGTTTTTCGCGCCCGGTGATTTTCCAGGCGCCCCTGTTCGGCATGGCGGGCGGCGACGGACCCGGCGGCGCCTTCATGGGAACCGGCTTCCAGAATACCTACGTGAGCGGCATCAACTACGACCGCATTGTTTCGCCGTCTTTGGTAGCGGAAGTCCGGCTGGCGGTATCGCACTATCACAACGAAGCGAACCCTTCTGATTACGGGTCCAACGACTCGACGAATCTGGGGATTCCCGGCGTGAATATCAGCCAGTTCACCAGCGGAATCGTGGGAATTCAAATCAACGACGGCTTTTCCAATCCGGTGGTCGGCTACTCCGCGAGCCTGCCATGGATCCGCGCCGAAGCCAACGTCGACTTAGTAAATACGTGGACCAAGACAAAAGGCAATCACACCTTCAAGTGGGGATTCGACCTGAAGCGGCTGCGCGACGACTTACTGCAGGACCAGACTTACAGCCCGCGCGGAATTTACTACTTCGGCAACGAACAGACCGCTCTGTGCACGCCGGTAAACGTCGGCAGCAACGGGCTGGCGACCAGTTGCAACTCATCGAAGCTGGGGATCGCCAACGATATGGCGAGCTTCCTGCTCGATGTGCCCTACCAGCTCGGACGCGATGTCAATACGTATTTCCCTGCCTACCGGCAGTGGGAGTTTTTCGGTTTCGGCGGCGATAAGTGGCAGGTAACTCCCAAGCTGACGGTGGACCTGGGAGTGCGCTGGGAATTCTATCCGCCCGCTACGCCCCAGTTCGCCGGCGGATTCTCCAACTACAACCCGGACAATAACACGCTGGTGATGGCGGGAATCGGCAACAATCCCTCGAACCTGGGGATGAAAACACATTACGGGGATTTCGCTCCGCGCATCGGCCTGGCTTACCGGTTGACGGAGAAGACCGTGATCCGCGCCGGCTTCGGCACCAGTTATACGCCGTTCCCGGATAACACCTACGCGTATAACTACCCCGTCCGCTCGAACAACTTCTACAGCAACGTAGGGGACGGATACGCCACAACGCTGTTGCCCGGCGGCCAGGCGGCAACTTTCCAGAACGGCTTCCCGCTTCCCGTTGCGGTGCCGATTCCCTCCAACGGAATCGTCCCGGCCTCCGGTTCGCTCCTCAGCCAGAGCTACGACGTGATCAACCTGAACTTCAAGAATCCCTACACCGAGACATGGAACCTGGCGATCGAGCGCTCTCTGCCGGGGAAATGGGTGCTGGATACGGCATACCTGGGCGTTCACGGCGTCGATACCGTGGCCAACATCAATCTCAACAACCCTTTCAGCGCCAGCCTGCTCGGTTTGGGGACGGCCAGCGAGCCTCTCAACATTCTGTACGGCAAGACGGCCAGCGCCACGCTGCGCTGGGCAGGATATTCGTCGAGTTATGAGGCCCTGCAGGTGAAACTCGACCGCCGTTTCGCCAATAACCTGACGGTGTCCACGGCATTCACCTGGGGCAAGGGAATGGGATACCAGACCGACGACGACGGCAACCTTCTGTGGCTGATCGATCAGCGCCGCAGCTACGCGCGCAACGATTTCGACCGCACCGTGGAGTTTGTGCAAAGCTACGTGTACCAGTTGCCGTGGGGCGTTGGACAGAAGTGGCTGAAGAGCGGGCCGGCGGCCTATATTCTGGGCAACTGGCAGCTGGGCGGCCTGTTGACCCTGATGACGGGCACTCCGTTCTACATCAGCGCCAGCGGCAGCAGCCTGAACACGCCCGGTGAGACGCAGACGGCCAACCAGGTGTCGGCGGTGCAGATTCTGCACGGCATCAACACCGGCAACCAGTGGTTCAGCACATCGAGTTTCACACAGCCGACGGGTGTGACGTTCGGCAGCACCGGCCGCAATATTCTGACCGGTCCGGGACTGTTCGCCCTGAATCTCTCGTTGTCCAAGACCTTCAAGATCCGCGAGAGGGTCAATGTAGAAGTCCGCGCCGAAACCTTCAACTTCACTAATACTCCACAGTTCAGCAACCCGCAGGGGTCGCTCACCAACTCGAACTTCGGGTACGTGACCGGCACACTGGGGAGCGGCACCGGCGTCAACGGCACCGGCGGCGGACGGGCGCTGCAGCTTGGCGCTAAAGTATCCTTTTAGGGGCAATGAGCCGGGCTGAACCTCCGGCGCTTTCCCCGGCGGACTCATGAAAATACGCTGCGGATGGCGCGCAACTGCGCTGGTATGCGCGGGAATGTGCGGCTGCCTGTTCCTGGCATCGCAACCGAAGTCTCTTTCTTCTTACGACTCCCAGGTGAGGCCGCTGGTGGCGCGCATGACGCTCGACGAGAAAATCGGGCAGATGACGCAGGCCGAGCAGAACGCGCTGAAGGACCCGGCGGATATTGAAAACTACTTCCTCGGCTCAGTGCTCAGCGGCGGCGATTCCGACCCCGCCGCCGGCAACAGCCTTCAGGCGTGGACCAATCTCTACGATCGCCTGCAGGCTCGCACGCAGAAGACGCGTCTGCACATTCCGCTGCTGTATGGGATCGATGCCGTGCACGGCCACAACAACGTGCTGGGAGCGGTGATCTTTCCACACGATATCGGGCTGGGCTGCACGCGCGACGCGGCGCTGGTGGAGAAAGTGGAGCGTGTGACGGCGGATGAGGTGCGGGCCACCGGAATCCAATGGGCATTCGCGCCCTGCGTGGCGGTTCCGCAGGACCAGCGGTGGGGCCGCACATACGAAGGCTTTTCCGAAGATCCGCAGGTGGTGCGCGAACTGGGCGCCGCGGCGGTGCGCGGCCTGCAGGGCGCCAGCCTGGCCGATCCGCTGGGTGTGCTGGCCTGCGCCAAACATTTCGTAGGCGATGGCGGCACGGCTTACGGCTCGGCTCGGAAGAGCCAGGGGCTGCTCGACCAGGGAGACACGCGCGTGAGCGAGGCCACCCTGCGCCGCATCCACCTGCAGGGCTACTACGGCGCGATCGCCGCGGGCGTGGGCAGCATCATGCCTTCCTACAGCAGTTGGAACGGGGTGAAGTGCTCGGCCAGCAAGTATCTGCTCACGGACCTGTTGAAGAAGCAGATGGGCTTTGAGGGCTTCGTGATTTCCGACTACAACGCGATCGACCAGCTGGCGCCGAATTTCAAGGACGCCGTGGCGATTACGATCAACGCCGGCATGGACATGGCGATGGTGCCGACGCGCTATCGCGAATACTTCGACGACCTGAAATCGCTGGTGGACGAAGGCAAAGTGCCGATGGCGCGCATCGACGATGCCGTGACGCGCATCCTGCGGGTGAAGGCCGCGATGGGCATGCTCGGCCCGCATCCCGCGCTGGAGGCCGATCGCAAACTGCAGAATAGCTTCGGCTCGCCGGAGCATCGCGCGGTGGCGCGGCAGGCGGTGCGCGAATCGCTCGTCCTCCTGAAGAATGAAGGCCATGTGCTGCCGCTGGCGAAGACCGCGGCGCGCATCCATGTCTCCGGCAAGAACGCGGACAATATCGGCAACCAGTGCGGCGGCTGGACGATCGACTGGCAGGGCCGCACGGGCAACGTCACCAGCGGCGGGACCACCATCCTGGCGGCGATCCGCGCGGCGGTTTCGCGGAAGACGCAGGTGACCTATTCGCTCGATGGCACAGGCGCGAAGGGAGCTACCGTGGGGATCGCGGTAATTGGAGAGACGCCGTATGCCGAAGGCCACGGCGACCGCGCGGATCTGGCGATTTCCGGGGAAGACGCCGCCACGGTGGCGAACCTGAAAGCCGCGGGAATCCCGGTGGTAGTGGTGCTGATTTCCGGGCGGCCGATGATTGTGGGAGAGATTCTGCCGAAGACGGATGCGCTGATTGCCGCGTGGCTTCCCGGCACCGAGGGAGAAGGCGTGGCAGACGTTCTTTTCGGCGACTACAAGCCCACGGGCAAGCTCTCGTTCACCTGGGCGAAATCGATGGATCAGTATCCGCTGAATGAGAATACGGTGGGACCGGGGAAGCAGCCGTTATTTCCGTTCGGATACGGGCTGAGCTACTAGGCGGGACGCTCGCCTTCGAGTTTCGTCACGCGGTCGGAGAGGGCCTCGACTTCCGCGTCCATAGCGCGGATGGCGGCCGCATGGGTGCGCTGCCGCATTTCGACCGGAGAGGCCCATTTGTGAAATTCGGTCAACAGGCGCGTCTCGACCTGCTCGATGCGTTCACTCAGGGCATCGATGCGGCCATTCTGGGTATCGATGCGGCCGTCGAAACCTTCACGCAAGGCATTGATGCGGCCCTCGATATACTTGCTCAGAGCATCGATGCGGCCATCGATGTACTTGCTCAGAGTATCGAGGTGGCCATCGATGTGTTTGCTCAGAGTATCGATGCGGCCATCGATGTGTTTGTTCAAACGCGATTCCATCGCGTCGAGGTAAGCTTTTAGCTCCTGATCCATCTGTTTTCATCCTACAGCGAAATGAGTGCCGGGTTCAGCCGAACAATCTCTTCAGAATTTCTGAACTCTCGGCTATAATTCTTCAAACGGGGGTAACTTGAATTGGAGCTGTCGCATTCGCGAGCGTTGATCGCGATCGGAGAACTCGGAAGTTTCAGCAAGGCGGCTGAGCGGCTTAACCTTTCGCCTCCGGCGGTTTTCGCACAGATCCATCAACTGGAAACAGAGTTGGGTGAGAAGGTCTACGAGCGCTCCGGACGAAAGCTGGTGCTGACTCCGGCGGGGCGGCTGATGATCGACTATTGCCGGCGGCTGTTGCGCGTGCACGATGAGGCCATGAATGCGGTGCGCGAACTGAGCGGCGTGCATCGCGGGTCGCTATACCTTGGCTGCGGGCCGCACATCAGCGTAGCGATTGTGCCGCATCTGCTGCGCGCGTATCTGTCGCGCTTTCCCAACGTCGAATTGCGGCTCATCACGGGCAACGACCACATGCTGTTCGAGGAACTGTCGGCGGGGCGGGTCGATCTGATCCTGATGAATCTTCCCGTTGAAGGCGAGGAACTGGCGCAGGAGCCGTTATGGCGCTACGAGATGGTGTTCGTTGTGCCGCCGGGAGATCCGTTGGGCGATTGCGAATCGGTGTCCGTAGCGGAGTTGCAGGACCGGCCGTTCATTCTGTACCAGCGCGCGGTGGTGATTGAAGCGGCCATCCGGCAGTTCTGCGTAGCGGCGGGGTTTGAGCCGAAAGTCGTCATGCAGAACGACCAGGCCGACTCCATCAAGGAACTGGTCAAACTGGGGCTGGGGATTTCGCTGCTGCCGATCTGGAGCGTCTCCGAAGACGTGCGGCGGGGCACGCTGAAACAGGTGCGGCTGCGCAATCGACAGTTATTCAGCGTGACGGGACTGATTTACCGCAAGACGCCGCATTTGCCGAAGGCGGTGCAATCGCTGCTGGAAGTGGCGCACGAGTGGAGATCGTGGGTGCCGCAGGCGGAGGATATGCTGGCGATCGAAGGGTGAGAAAGGGCCGGCCTTTGGGATTTCTCTGTGGCTCTGTGGCTCCGTGTTGCCGATTGAAGGGGGGAAAAGCTTTCACCGCAGAGTCGCAGAGTCGCGGAGAAAAGCACAAAAACGAAAAGTTAAAACCTGAGCGCACCGAGTCAGCGGAGACACAGGGCTGCGCCCGAGGGGAGCGGGGTTGTGGGGATGCGTGTTTGGGGTTTCTCTGCGGCTCCGCGACTCCGCGGTGGAATCTTCTATGCCTTCGCGCTTTTGGCGCGGACGCGGTTGCCCAGGGCGGCGAGGTCGGACATCATGGCGGCGCGGGCTTGCTGGAACGTTGTGGGTGCGACATCGCCGGTGAGATATTCGAGCAGACCGGCTTCGGCTTTGACGAACTCGGCGGCGGCATCGGCAATTTCGCCGGCGATTGCGAGCGGGATGGCGACTACTCCGTTGGTGTCGGCGTGGAGTAGATCGCCGGGGTGCACTTCGAGGCCGCCGACGCGCACGGGCGTGTGCAGGTCCACAATGTGGCTGTAGCCGTGCGAGCAGACGGCGCCGTTGCTGAAGGCGGGGAAGCCGAGGCGGCGAACCTGGTCGAGATCGCGCGCGGGGCCGCTGGTGATGAGGCCGGCGGCGCCGAAGGCTTTATAGGTGGTGCACATGAGTTCGCCGAAGGTCGCCGCCACGGCGGGCTCGTCCAGGTCCTGGAAGACCACAATCGGAGTGCCGGGCAGTTCGGCGAAGCGGCGCACCTGCTCATCGAGCGACGCGTAGACATCGCCGTCGCGCCGCGCGAAGGCGCAGCGCATGGTGGCTGTCGCGGCGTAGCCGGCGATGGGCGGCATCTCGGGAAAACAGGCGCGGATGCGCCCATCCATGTAGCCCTGGCTGCGCGGGCGAATCTCGAACAGCTCGATGGTGTTGGAAATGGTCGGGGTGTCAAACTTGGTGAGTTGCGCCAGATCGAGTGCCATGAAGTTCTATTCTATCCGCAGGCGCACGACCGACTCCAGGTGATACGTCTGCGGGAAGAGGTCGACCAGGGCAATGCGGTCGATGCGGTAACCGGAGGCGACGAGGCCGGCGAGGTCGCGCGCCAGCGTGGCGGGGTCGCAGGAGACGACCGCGAGGGTGCGCGGTTTGAGCTCGCAGAGGCGGCGGACGACAATCTTTCCGAGACCGGCGCGGGGGGGATCGAGCAGCACGCAATCGGGCGCGGTTTCGAGGCTTTCCAGGAAACGCTCGGCGGCCGAGGCGGCGGCCGTCACGTTGGAGAGACCGGCGCGCGCGGCGTTGAACTCGAGGTCGCGGACGGCAGCGGAGCCGGATTCCACGGCAGTGACTTTGGCAAAGCGCCGGGCCAGGGCGAGCGTGAACAGGCCGACGCCGGCGTATAGATCGAGGGCGGTTTCGCCGCCAGTCGCATCGAGCGCCGTCTCCACCAGCCGGTCGGGCAGAAAGCGGTTCACCTGGAAGAAAGAGTTGCGGCTCACGCGGAAACGCTGTTCGTAATCCAGCGCTCCCTCGACCATCCCGGGAATGGTTTCGCCGCACCATTCGAAGAAGCGGCGCGCCACGGGGCGCTCAGTCCCGGTGACGGTCAACTGCACCTGATGCTCGTCGGTGAAGATTTCGAGGCCGCGCACGAAACGCGGCCAGCGCGGGTCGCGCAGCATGGCGGCGAGCGCGGCGAGAACCTCATTCACTTTGGGCGAAGCGATGGGGCAGCGCTCGATGGCGCATAAACGGTGAGAGCGCGCTTCGCGATAGCCGATGCGGCCGTTTTCGATGTGCACCTGCGCGCGATTGCGATAGCCCCACGGCTCGCCGGAAACGACGGTGACGTCTTCGGGCGGCTCGATCTTTCCCAGCCTTCGCAGTTCTTCCACCAGGATCTGGCGCTTGGCGGTGAGCTGCAATTCATAGGCGGCATGCTGGTAATGGCAGCCGCCGCAGCGGCCGAAGTAGGGGCAGGGGGCGGGCACGCGTCCGGTGGAAGGATCGAGGACGGCTTCGGTCGAAGCCTTCACGAGCCCGGGCTTTTCCTGCTCCGCGCGGAGGCGCACGCGCTCGCCGGGCAGCACGAAGGGCGCAAGGACCACGCGGCCGTCGAGGCGTGCGAGGCCGTCGCCGCCATAGACGAGCTTTTCCACCGTCACTTCAAAATTGCTTACGATAGTTCTTTACCCGCTTTCCTCATACCATGAAAACACGAGTCTTTTCCGGGATGCAGCCGACCGGAAATCTTCACATCGGAAACTATCTCGGAGCGCTCAAGAACTGGGTGCGGATTCAACACGATTACGAATGCATTTTCTGCATCGTGGACATGCACGCCATTACGCTCTACCAGGATCCGGCGGAGCTGCGCGGCAAGATCGAGGAGATTGCGGCGCTGTACCTGGCGGCGGGAATCGATCCGACGGTCTGTTCGATCATGGTGCAATCGGCGGTGCCGGCGCACGCCGAGCTGGCGTGGATGCTGACGTGCGTGACACCTGTGGGCTGGCTGGAGCGCATGACGCAATACAAGGCGAAAGCCGCCAAGCAGGAATCGGTAGGCGACGGTCTGCTGCAGTACCCGGTGTTGATGGCGGCGGACATTCTGCTGTACCAGGCGGGAATCGTTCCCGTGGGTGAGGACCAGGCGCAGCATCTGGAGCTGACGCGCGACATCGCGCAGCGCTTCAATTCGCTCTACGGCGAGACGTTCGTGGTGCCCGGCACCAGCCTGCCGGCAGTGGGCGCGCGCATCATGGGACTGGACGACCCCACGCAGAAGATGAGTAAATCGGCCACCGGCCTCAATCACGCGGTGGCGCTGCTCGATCCGCCGGACAAGATCCGTAAGACCATCATGCGCGCCACCACGGATTCGAACCCGGCGGTGGACTTGGAGACAGCCGGCCCCGGGGTGCTCAACCTGCTCTCCATCTACCAGGCGTTTTCGGGCGATTCCGACGAAGGAATCCGGCAGCGCTTCACCGGCATGCGCTACGGGGATCTGAAAAGGCAGGTGGCTGAGATGGCGATCGAGCACCTGGAACCATTCCAGGAGCGCTACCACCGCATCATCTCCGAGCCGGGATACCTTTCGGGCGTGCTGCGGGACGGGGCGCAGCGCGTGGCGCCCATCGCCGGCGATACCGTACGCACAGTGAAGCAGCGTATGGGACTCTATACGGAGTGATCGCTTCGTACCTGAGGCTGCTTCGCGCCAACCGCAATTTCCGGCTGTTGTTTGCCGCACAGGTGATCAGCGAACTGGGCGACTGGTTTTACACGCTGGCGGTGTACAGCCTGCTGCTGGAGCTGACGCATGGCAAGGCGGAGTCGGTGGGGCTGGCGGCGGTGCTGCAGGTGCTGCCGGGAACGTTTCTTTCGCCTACGGCGGGGGTGCTGAACGACCGGCTCAGCCGCAAGGCCATCATGATCGGGGCCGACCTGGCGCGCTTCTTCATCGTGCTCGGAATGCTGTTCGTGCGCACGCCGGGAATGGTGTGGCTGGTGTATCCGCTGCTGCTGCTGGAGACGATCGCGGTGGCGTTTTTCGAGCCGGCGCACTCGGCGGTGATCCCGAATATGGTGGAGGCGCCCGACGTGCTGACGGCGAACGCGCTCTCGTCGATCGCGTGGTCGTTCTGCCTGGCGGCGGGGGCGTCGATCGGCGGCGCGGTGGCGGCATTGCTGGGGCGGGATACGGTGTTTGTGCTGAACGCATTTTCGTTTCTGGCGTCGGCATGGCTGATCCGGCGGCTGGCGTTTCACGAGCAGCATACGGCCGGGCACGGCCCGCTGCGCGCGGGGGATCTTTTCGATTTTCGACCGGTGCTGGAAGGCTTCCGTTACATCCGCGGGAACCCGACGCTGTTTGCCACGGTGTTCGTGAAGCTGGGCGGAGGGCTGCTGGGCGCCAACCTGGTACTACTTCCCATTCTGGGCGAGCGCGTTTTTCCCGTGCGAGCTGCGGGCATGGACGCCGCGAAGGGCGGGCTGCTGGGAATGAGCCTGCTGATGGGGGCGCGCGGGGTGGGCGCGCTGGTGGGCCCGGTGATCGCGGGACAGTGGGCGGGTGACCGGGAGGCGCGGCTGCGCCGGGGTATTCTGATGGGGTTTCTGCTGGCGTGCGGCGGCTATGTCTGGCTGGGAGCGGCCGGGGCGCTGGCGTTGGCGTGCCTGGCGATCGCACTGGCGCACAGCGGCGGGTCCACCAACTGGGTCTTTTCGACGACCCTGCTGCAGATGCACTCCGACGACCGGTTTCGGGGGCGCGTGTTCGCGGCCGATTTCGGCCTTTGCATGCTTGGAGTTTCGGCCAGCAGCTATTTCGCGGGGGTGGCGATCGACCTGGGGGTGAATCCGCGCAGCTTCGCCACGGGCCTGGGCCTGACAATGCTAGTACCAGCACTCGTTTGGGGGGCCACCGGCGGTGGTATCGTATTCACAAAGGAGGGCCGGTCCGTAACGGGCCGCCAAATGTGATGTTTCGCACCTCAGGTTATCTCGTTCCGTTCAGTTTGATCCTTGCGGCCGCTCCGTCGATGGCGCAGGAAGGGCCGCGATTCACCGCACGCGAACTGTTTTATGCCGCCGCGCATGAACCGGCCGCGGCCAAACCGGCGGCGGCTGCGCCGTCGAGAAAGCGGAGGTCCGCGCCGCCGGCGACGGTAGCGTCGACTCCCAAGCAGGCTGCGGCGCAGCAGACACAGCAGGCTGCGGTACAGCCGGCGGAACCGGCGGCGCCCGCGCAGTTGCCGGAGGGCGCCCACATCATCACGGCCGCGGCGAGGGTTCCCGCGCCGACGGAAGGGCCGGCGCTGGGCCTGCGCTACACGATTCTGAAGCTGGTGAACGGGCAGATGGTGGAGGTCGCTCCCAACACGGTGTTTCATGCGGGGGACCGCATCGAACTGGACATCCAGACCAACGGCCCGGGCTACCTCTATATTGTCAGCCAGGGGTCGAGCGGCACGTGGAAGCCGATGTTTCCGTCGATGGATTTCGCCGAAGGCAGCAATTACGTGCAGGGGTTCCGCGATTACACGATGCCGCCGCATTCGCGCTTCGTTTTCGACGAACAGACCGGGCAGGAACGGCTCTTCGTGGTGCTGTCGCGAAATCCGGAGCCCGATCTCGAAAACCTGATCTACTCGCTGCAATCGCCCAAGCCGAAACCGGTGGCTGCGCCGGCGGCGCCGAAGCCCGCGGAAGCGCCGAAGACATTGGTGGCGGATCTGCGGATCGACGACGCCACGGTGGGGATGCTGCGCTCGGCATACGCGCGCGACCTGATCATCGAAAAGGTGGATGAAAACAATCCCGCCGACACCTCGGGGGAACGGAAAGAGAAGGCGACTTACGTGGTGAATCCGACGGGCAGTACGGATTCGCGCGTGGTGGCCGATATTACTCTGGTGCACCAATGATGCGGAGATTGCTGCCGCTGCTCCTGTGCGCGCTGCCGGCGCTGGCGCAGTCGCACCGTATGGAAATCACGCTGGAACGGCTGGAGAGTTCCGGCTGGCACAACGTGGATCCGGCGCTGATTCTGGCGCAGGGCGACCGCATCCGTTTCCGCTTCCACACGAACTTCGACGGCTACCTGTACGTGATGAACCAGAGCACGTCGGGCAAGTTCGACCAGCTTTTTCCGCGGGAGGAGACGGGGGAGGACAACCACATCGTGGCCGGCAAGGATTACCAGGTGCCGGCCACTTCGACGGTGTTTCGGATTGCCGGGCCGCCGGGACACGAGATCGTCTACTGGCTGGTGAGCCCGGTTCCGCTGACCGGCACGCAGCGTCCGGGGCCGCCGCCGAACGCGCGGCCGGTGCAGTCGCCCAAGCTGATTCCGCGTTGTGACGATGCCGTGATGAAGGCGCGCGGCGACTGCGTGGATTCCACGGCGGGCCCGAAACTGATTCCGCGCGGCGACCTGGTGCCGCGCAACCTTTCCGGCGCCGCCGACCCGAGCGACCGCGACCTGGTGTTCATGCGCGAGCAGGACACGGCGGTGATTTCTTCGCCCGAGCCGTTGACCGGCCCGGTGGTTTACGAATTTCGAGTGGCGCACCGATGAAAAGCATGTTGTTTGTGAGAAACGGCCCTGCGAAAAGGCGCAGCGCGGCGGCGTGGAGTGTCTGCGCCACACTGTGCTTCGCCCTGGCGGGCGCCGCTCTGGAGGCGCAGCAGCCTCCGGCGCAGCAGCAACAGCCGCAGAAGCGGGATCTGAAGATCGAAAAGATCGAAGATGCCGGGACGCTGCCGCCCAAGACAGTCACGATTCCGCGCAGCTATGCGGTCGTCGTGGGGATTTCGCGCTACAAGAATCTGCCGGACAAGCTGCAGCTACAGTTTGCGGAGCGCGATGCGCAATCGATCTACACCATTCTGATCAGCCCCGAAGGCGGCAATTTCAAGGCGGAAAACGTTCACCTGCTGACCGGAGCGAAGGCTACGCTGGCGGCGGTGCGGCACGAAATCGACGACTGGCTGCCTTCGGTGGCGCAGAGTGACGATCGCGTCCTCATTTATTTCGCGGGCCACGGATTTATTTACCAGGGCCGCGCCTTCCTGGCGCCGTACGATATCGACCTGAACAAGATTGCGGCGACCGGGTTTCCGATGGACGAACTGGGCGACACGATCGGCGGCAAGATTCACGCCAAGAACAAGATTCTGCTCACCGACGCGTGCCATTCCGGGGCAATTACTCCCGAAGACACGGAGAACCTGAACCATACGCTGGGCGACTTACAGAAGTCTCTGTTTTCGCTGACGGCCAGCCGGGACCGCGAGAGCTCGTTTGAGAGTCCGGACCTGGAAGGCGGGCACGGCGTATTCACTTACTATGTGGTGCAGGGCCTGCAAGGGGCCGCGGATACGAACGGCGACGGGATTGTGACCGCGGACGAACTGGCGGAGTATGTGCACACGCAGGTGCGGCAGGCGACCCAGGGGCGGCAGAACCCGACCAGCGACCGCAGCACGTACGATCCGAACATGCTGCTGGCGTATGTTCCGGGCAACGCCAAGCCGGCCGCGCCGCCGGCGCCCAAGTACGGCACCCTGATTTTCGAAGCCAACATGGATGGCGTCGAGATCTTCGTGGACGGGAAATCGATCGGGGTGATCGAGCAGAACAAGCCCATCACGGTGCCGGGGCTGCCTCCGGGCGAACATACGGTCAAGGGCGTGAAGATGGGCTACGAACCGGACGGGCCGCGGCAGGAGATGGTGTATCCGGGGCAGGAATCGACTGTCAGCATCAAGATACTGATTGCGCGCCGGCATAACAAAGCCGCGATGGACTTACTCGACGACGGCATCAAGTATTACGAGAAAGGGTACGAGCAGAATTATCGCAAGGCCACCGAATACTTCGAGAAGGCGCTTGCGGCAGACCCCACTTACAGCCAGGCGGCATTCTACTTAGGGTTGACTTACAACGCCCTCTTCGACGAAGACAAAGCGGCGGAATATTATCAGAAGGCGATTCAGATCGACCCGGATTACCTGGAGGCGCACGCCAACTATGGCGGGATGCTGCTGGACACGGGCAATACGGATGAAGCGATCCGGCAGTTCAATATCGTGCTCACGCGGCAGCCGAATCATCCGGATGCCCTGACGATGCTGTCGCAGGCGTACCGTTTCAAGGCGCTGTACCCGCAGGCGATCGAGGCCGCGCGGAAGGCGATCGCGCTGGCGCCGAAAGACGCGGAGCCCCACCTGTGGCTGGCGGACAGCCTGCGGCTGGAAGGAAAGTTCGCGGACGCGCCTCCGGAATACGATGAGTATTTGAAGCTCAGCGATTTCGACAGCAAGCTGGCCGGGCAGTTGAATTACTACGTGATCGGCTCGCTGTTCGGACTGGGGCGCAAGAAGCGCGCGGGGACGACGGATATCTGGAAGGATCTGCGCAGCCTGGCGTGGTTCGGAATCTGCGACTGCGAGCGGAGGCTGAACCAGTTCGACTCGGCGATTGCCGGCTGCGAGAGGGCTCTGAGTTACGATGCTTCCGACCCCTATGCGCACTACGCGCTCGGCCTGGCGTTCATGACCAAGGCGCAGGCCACGGGAAGCATCGCGGAGCTGGACCCGGCACGCAGGCATTTTCAGAAAACCATCGATCTCAACCCCGACCTGGAAGAGTCGCGATACGCGAAGCAGAATATCGCCAACATCGATAAGTTCCTGCGATCGCAGTGATCCTGAAAATCGTACAACTCGGCACGCCCGTGCTGCGCGAGAAAGCGCGGCCGCTGAGCGTTGAGGAGATCCGCAGCCCGGGAGTGCAGCAGCTCATCGAGTGGATGCGGGAGACCATGCGCGACGCGCCCGGCGTGGGTCTGGCTGCTCCGCAGGTGGGGCTGCCGCTGCAACTGGCGGTGATCGAAGACCGCGCGGAACTGCTGGAGACCATTTCGCCGGCGCGGCTGGCGGAGCTCTCGCGCAAGCCGGCGCCGTTCCAGGTGCTGGTCAATCCGCGCATCGAACCGGCGGGCGAGCAGGTGGAATTCCACGAAGGGTGCCTGAGTTTTCCCGGCTACACGGCGCTCGTGCCGCGCGCATTCGCGGTGCGCGTGGAGTGCCTGAATCATCGCGGGGAACCGGTGACGTTTCGCGCCGAGGGGTGGCATGCGCGGATCGTGCAGCACGAGGTGGATCACCTGCTGGGCGCAATTTATATCGACCGGATGCGCGCGCGGACGTTGACGACGGTGGAGAATTGGAACCGGTACGGGAACGCGAGAGGCGCCGCTCCCTCCGGTCGCGGCTCGGAATAGGCGTTGGGAGCGCGGGCGCCGGGGAAAAAGCGCCGGCGGGCCCGAATCAACGGTTGAGGCGGCTTGCGACGGCGGCGGCGGCTTCGGCTACGGGGACATCCTGCGGCTGGCGGGTCTTGCGCTCCACCAGTTCCACCTTGCCGGAGGCCAGTTTCTTGCCGATGGTGATGCGGAATGGAACGCCGATCAAGTCGGCGTCTTTGAACTTGACGCCGGGGCGCTCGTCGCGGTCGTCGAGCAGGGTATCGAGTCCGGCGGCGCGGCAGGCATCGTAGACGGCGCGCGCAGCTTCGGACTGGGCCGCATCGTTCATGTTGGCGGGTGTGACCACGACCTCGAAGGGCGCGATGGATGGCGGCAGAATCATGCCGTCGGCATCATGGAAGAGCTCGATGGCGGCACAGAGAATGCGCTCGATGCCGATCCCGTAGGAGCCCATGATGGGAGCCACTTCTTTGCCTTCGGCATTGAGGACGCGCAGGCCCATGGACTCGGAGTACTTGTAGCCGAGCTTGAAAATGTGGCCGATTTCGACCGTTTTGCGGACGTCGAGCGGCTTGCCGCAAGCGGAGCAGGCATCGCCGGCAACGACCTGGCGCAGATCGCGCACTTCGGCCTGAAAATCTTCGCCGAGCGTGACATGGCGCAGGTGGAAATCGTTTTTATTGGCGCCGGCGATCATGTTGCGGCGTCCGACGAGCGCCTGGTCGGCATAGATGGGCATGTTGCGCACGCCTACGGGGCCGAGCGAACCGGCATCGGCGCCGAACCACTCGCGGATCTCTTCGGGATGGGCGGGGCGAAAATCGGGATCGCCGGAGATGGCGCCGAACTTGGCTTCGCTGAGCTGATGATCGCCGCGCAGCAGCACGAGCACGGGCTTGCCGGCGGCGACGAGCACGAGGCTCTTCATCTGCGAAGTCTCCGGCAGACCGGTGAAGCCGGCCACTTCGGCAATGGTCTTGCGGCCGGGCGTGGGAAATTCTTCCGGGGCGAAATCGCCGGCGGGGTCGGGCACACCGGGGGCCGCGGGCTGCGCGGCGGCCTTCTCGACATTGGCGGAATAGCCGCAGCCTTTGCAGATGGCGATCAGGTCTTCGCCGGCATCGCTCGCAACCATGAATTCGTGCGACTGGCTGCCGCCCATCGCGCCGGAGTGAGCCTCGACGACCGTGTATTCCAGGCCGCACCGATCGAAGATGCGGCAGTAGGCGTCGTAGTGCTTGTTATAAGCGACGTCGAGTCCGGCCTGGTCGATGTCGAAGGTGTACGAGTCCTTCATGGTGAACTGACGCACGCGGAGGAGGCCGCTCTTAGGACGCGGCTCATCGCGGAACTTGGTTTGAATCTGATACCAGATCTGCGGAAGCTGTTTATAGCTGCGCAGCTCGCCGCGCGCGATGGCGGTCATGTTTTCCTCGTGCGTCATGCCGAGGCAGAGGGGACGGCCGAAGCGATCCTTGAGGCGAAACATGTTGTCGCCCATCACCGTGTAGCGGCCGGACTCCTGCCAGAGTTCGGCCGGCTGCAGACCAGGCAGATAGAACTCCTGCGCGCCGATGGCGTTCATCTCTTCGCGCACGATCTGTTGAATCTTGAGAAGCGAGCGCTGCGCGAGAAAGAGATAGCTGTAAATTCCGGCGGAGAGCTGCCGAATATAGCCGGCGCGCAGCAGCAACTGATGGCTGGGGACCTCCGCTTCCGCGGGGTTTTCGCGTAGGGTGGGAACGAACAACTTACTCCAGAGCATAAGATTGTGACGGGAAGCCTTAATTCTAGCATGCTAAAATCGAGTTTCCCATCTATGAAGATCGCGATAGGCGCGGACCATGCCGGTTTTGCCCTGAAGGAGCAACTCCGGCAAGCGCTGGCCGAGGAAGGCCACGAGCTGATGGATTTCGGCACGGAGAGCGAGCAGTCGTGCGATTACCCGGATTTCGCGCTGCCGGTGGCGCGCGAGGTGGCACGGGGGCACAGCGATCGCGGCATTCTGGTGTGCTCGACGGGCATCGGGATGGCCATGGCGGCGAACAAAGTGGCGGGCGTGCGCGCGGCGCCGGCGCAAAGCGAAGACGAAGTGCGCCTGACCCGCGAGCACAACGACGCCAATGTGCTGACGCTGGGCGCGAAGTACCTGGACGAGGCGCACGCGATGGACCTGATTCACATTTTCCTGGGGACGGAGTTCACTGGCGGACGGCATGCGCGGCGCGTGGCGAAGATTGCGCAGATCGAGCAGCACTGAGCCGGAAAGAGACGGAGGGAACAGATGACGGCAGAAGAGAGAATGCGCCGGCCGCTTTCGGAAGTGGATCCGGAAGTACATGCGGCCATCGAGCACGAAACCGAGCGGCAGGACACACAGCTCGAGCTGATCGCCAGCGAGAATTTCACGAGCGAAGCGGTGCTGGAGGCCACGGGTTCGGTTTTCACCAACAAGTACGCGGAAGGGTATCCGGGCAAGCGGTATTACGGCGGATGTGAGTTCACGGACATTGTCGAGAGCCTGGCGCGCGAGCGGGCGAAGAAACTGTTCGGCGCGGAATACGCCAACGTGCAGCCGCATTCGGGATCGCAGGCCAACCAGGCGGCGTACGCCTCGGTGGTGTCGCCGGGCGATACCATCATGGGGCTGAACCTGGCGCACGGCGGCCACCTCACGCACGGGCATCAACTCAATTTCTCGGGCAAGACCTACCACGTGGTGCCGTACGGGGTCCGCAAAGATACCGAGCAGATCGACTATGAGGAAGTCGAGCGGCTGGCGCACGAGCACAAGCCGAAGATGATCATCACGGGCGCGAGCGCCTATCCGCGCATTCTGGATTTCGCGCGCTTCCGGCAGATTGCGGATGCAGTGGGCGCGGTGTTTCTGGTGGACATGGCGCACATATCGGGGCTGGTGGCGGCGGGGGTGCATCCCAACCCATGCCAGTATGCCGATATCGTGACTTCGACTACGCACAAGACGCTGCGCGGGCCGCGGGCGGGGCTGATTCTGGCGAAGGAGAAATTCGGACCGGCCATCGACAAGGTAGTGTTTCCGGGGATTCAGGGCGGTCCGCTGGTGCACGTGATCGCGGCCAAGGCGGTCTGTCTGCTGGAAGCGATGCAGCCGGAATTCGTGACGTATCAGAAGCAGGTGGTGGCGAACGCGCGGGCGCTGGCGGAGACGTTGATCGCGGCAGGCTTCCGCGTGGTATCCGGCGGCACGGACACACACCTGATGCTGGTGGACGTGTTTTCGAAAGGGCTGCGCGGCAAGGAGGCGGAAAAGGCGCTGGACCGCGCGCGCATCACGGTCAACAAGAACGCGATTCCGTTCGACCAGAACCCGCCGCTGAATCCGAGCGGCATCCGGCTGGGCTCGCCGGCGGTGACCACGCGCGGATTCGGAGAACCCGAGATGCGCGAAGTCGGCACCCTGATCGCCGAGGTGCTGCAGCACATCGACAGCGAAGAGACCATCGCGCGCGTACGGGAGAAAGTGGGCGCGCTGACGGCCCGTTTTCCGCTCTATCACTGGAAGATGGAGCCGGTGCGCGCATAGCCGGCCGCGCTTTCGGAAATGCCGCTGCACATTGTCATGGACGCCCGGCGCATCCGGGACTTCGGCATCGGCACTTACATCCGGAGCCTGGTTCACGCGCTGAGCAAGATCGACGCGACGAACCGCTACACGCTGGTGAGCGGTCCGAGTGAAGTGCGCACGCTTTCCGGGCTGCCAGAGAACTTTCACCAGTCGGTGTACGCGCGATCGGACAGCGATTTCAGCAACAACCTGTTGTTTCCGTTTTTTCTGCGCTCGCTTTCGCCGGACCTGGTGCACATTCCGTTGAACCGCGTGCCGCTGGCGATGCTGAACCCGTACATAGTGACGATCCACGACATGGCGAACCTGTTTTACGGCGAGGAGGAGGTTTCGAAACTCCGGATGCAGTTGCGGCAGTACCGGTTTCGCCGCGGCCTGGCGCGGGCGCGCCGCATCATTGCGGTCTCCGACGCCACGCGGCGCGACGTGGAGAATCGCATGGGAATTCCGCCCAGCCGCATCCGGCGCGTGTACAACGCACCCGACCCGGGCTTTTTGAGCGGCGCCCCGAGTGCGGAAGCGCGGCAGCGGATCGTGGAGCGGTATCAGATCAACTATCCGTTTCTTCTGTACGCGGGGAATATCCGGCGGCACAAAAATGTGCCGCGGCTGGTGGAGGCGTTCGCGGTGCTGCGGGAACAACTGGCGTCGCACGCGGTGTACCGGGAACTGCGGCTGTTGATCATCGGGGATACGATTTCGCAGTTTCCGGCGGTGCGGCAGGCGGTGATCAAGAGCAAGATGGAGCACGTGGTGCGGTTCCTGGGATTCGTTCCGTTCGACACGCTGCGCTGCTTCTACGAAATGGCGTTGGCATTCGTGTTCCCGTCGCGCTACGAAGGGTTCGGGCTGCCGCCGCTGGAGGCGATGGCGTGCGGGACGCCGGTGGTGACGTCGAACGTGAGTTCGCTGCCGGAGGTGGTGGGCGATGCGGCAGTGCTGGTGAACCCGGAAAACGTGTTCGATATCGCGCGCGGAATCCGCGATGTGCTGCTGGACGACCGTCTGCGGGAAGAACTGGTAAGGCGGGGGCGGCTGCAGGCGCAGCGGTTCAGCTGGGAAAGAACGGCGAGGGAGGTACTGGAAATTTATGTGGAGGCGGCGGGGAAGCGGTAAGGGAAACATGGCCACGAATGAACATGAATGAACACAGATAAAGAAGAGGTCTTATCTGCGTTCATCTACGGCCGAACTTACTTATTCATACGAAGTAATTCGCGGGGGGCGGAAATCGGGCTCGAGTAACAAGACGGTGCGGTCGGGGTATTCGGCGATTAACTTCTGGTTTTCTTCGGGGCCTAAGTCGCGGGCGTAGATGATGCGGGAGGAATTGATGTCGGCGCGGTTATAGACCCATTCGTCCTGGAAGACATGCTGAGGGTAGTAGCGGACGAAGATCAGGAGGTCGCCTTTGATGGCATCGAGCTGGTTGCGGACGTAGATGCGGCGCTCGGGGTTCCGGTAATTGAGATTGTCCCAGGTTTCGTAGGGCTCCATGGAGATCGCAAGGTTGGTGCCGTCGTAGAAATGGATGGTGTACCAGAACAGAAACTGCGCGGCGCAGAGAAAGAGGATCAGGCGCGCGGCGGCGGGGCTGAAGCGCTGGACCTGCTGCAGGCCGGCGACGCTGATGAGCACGAACAGGCAGGTGCAGGCGGCCACGTAGTGGAGCTGGAAGGCCGGGAAAAAGTTCGTACCGAGCGCGAACAGGAGACAAGTACCGGCAACCCACAAGTAGCGGTACTGGCGCAGGCAGCCGAGGAACGCGAACAGAGCGACATAGAGCGGAGCGAAATAGAAGAAGCGATAGTAGCGGACGCGATACTCGAGGCGCTCGAGATAGGTGATCAAAGTTTCGGGGTGGCTGCGAAAGCCCATCTGCATGCGGTAATCGAGCGCCTGTTGAGCGGTCAACTGGCGGTGCGGAACGGGGTCGGCCTGGAAGGTGAGGGATGCCGGAACGCCGTATTCGTACTGGCTGAGGGATTCCGGCATGGTGGTCCAACTGCCGGTCACGGCTTTGTTCTGGAACAGGGAGATGGCGAAGGCGGTGCCCAAAATCAGCGCGACTTCGGGCGCCACCTTGCCGAGTCTGCGCAACTGGTCCGGGATGCGCACGGCGGGAAGAAACCAGACAATCACGGCCAGAAACAGAAAGAGCGATTCATAGGGCCGGGTGAGCCAGTTGATGGCCAGGCCGAGAGCGAGCAGGACGGCGTCCCGCGTGCGCGGCGCGGAGCTAAGGCGCGGCAGCGCTCCGAAGACCAGGCAGCCGCCGAGAGCGATGAACGCCCCGCCCCAATAGGTGTTCATCCATTCGCAGAGCGGGCCGAATTCGGCTACGGCGAGCAGGCCGCCCACGAGCGCCCAACCGGCGGTGGTCCAGCCGCGCAGCATCCAGTAGCAGAGGGCGCAGAAGCCGGCGGTCGAGAGCACCACGCCGGCCCAGGGAGTTCCGAAGAGGGTCCAGCCGATGGCCAGCGCGAGTCCCTGCCCGATGGGATAAATCGCGCTGTAGGTGGGCTGCTGGAGAATGAAAAAAGTCTCGAAGAATTGCGGATAGCGCAGCGGCGGGTTGGCCAGGCGGAAGTGGCGGAGCGTATCGGCCACGAAGATGTGGCCGAACTCGTCGTAAATATCGGGCGTGGGCACCGGATGGCCGGCGAGCAGGGCGAGGCGCAGAACTACGGGCAGCGCGGCCAGCAACAGCATGCACCACGTGGTGCGTTCGGCGAAGATGGCGGCGTACTGGCCGGCGCGGCGCCATGCGATGGTAAAGAGACAGAGCAGCGCGGCGATCAGAAACAGCAGGAAATCGGCGGCTCCGAAGCCGATGGGGTTGTGCAGGGGCAGGAAGGAACGGAAGAAGTCGAAAAGAAACATCGAAAGAGTTATTGTCGCGCAGACAGGGACGCAAGATGGCGGATGCCGGATACACGGTGCGGGACCAGGAAAAAATGTCGCGGGCGAAGAATTATTTCGCCTGGCAGCGGCGGCTGGTGGAGCGCGGGCTGGGGAAACGGGTGGTGGAGATCGGCTGCGGGATCGGCAATTTCACAGGGCTGCTGCTGGACCGGGAACTGGTGGTCGCGGTGGAGTCGGAGCGCGCCTGCCTGAAGGTATTCGCGGAGCGCTACGGCGCGCAGGCGAACGTGCGGGCGGTGGAGTGCGATGCGGCATCGCCCGCGATGCGGGAACTGGCGCGGTTCCACCCGGATAGCTGCATCGCGCTGAACGTGCTGGAGCATATCGAAGACGATTGCGGCGCGCTGCGGCATTGGGCGGCGATTCTGCCGGAGCGCGGAAGCATCGTGCTGCTGGTGCCGGCGTTTCCGGCGCTTTTTGGCCCGATCGACCGCAATCTGGGGCATTACCGCCGCTACACGCGGCGCGGGCTGCGGGAATTGGGGGCGCGCGCGGGCCTGGCGGTGCGGGAACTGCGATACGTGAACGCGGCGGGGTTTGTGGGCTGGTGGATCAACGCGCGCATCCTGCGGCTGGAAGAACAGGCGGCAAAGCAGATCGAATTCTTCGACCGCTGGATGGCGCCGGTGGTGTCTCACATGGAATCGGCGGCGCCGCCGCCATTCGGTCAATCGCTGCTGGCGGTGCTGGAGGTCACTCGCGCGGCAGAGCCACAGTGATGTTGCGGTACTTCATGCCGCCGGTGTGATCGCCCTGCAGGTAGAAGGGGCCGGGCTCGGCTTCGTGGCTATCGAGCGCGCCGCCGGTGGGGCTGGGAATCTCCTGGTTATCGACGGTGAGGACGCCATCGCGCACGATGGTGACGCTGCGGCCCACCAGGGTGATATCGAAGCTTTCCCATTGGCCGGGCTTGCGCGGCAACTGCACCTTGGGAGCGATGAAGCTGTAGATGGAGCCCATGCCGTGAAAAGCGTCGTTGACATCCACCTTTTCATACTCCACCTGGACTTCGTAGCGGCCGCGCAGATAGATGCCGCTGTTGCCTTCCTCGGGGCAATTGAATTCGATGTGGAGTTTGAAATCCTGGAACGTGCGCGTGGATTTGAGATTCTGGCCGTGCGATTTGTTGAGCAGCACGCCGTCTTCCGCGACCCAGTTGTTGGCGCCGGGGCCGAAGCCTTCCCAGCCGGTGAGGTCTTTGCCGTTGAAGATGGGTTCGGGGGCGGTCCAGGCGGCCGGCTGGGGGCGATTCAGCGCGGGAGCGGGAACTCCGGCGATATGCGCCGTGACCTTGCCGTCGCGGGAGATGGTTCCTTCGAGGACACGGGCGTTCAGGGCGGTCAGGTCCCAGTTGACGCGGTCGAGCGTGAGGGTGAGTTTCTGGCCTTGGATTTTGACGTTGGTGGCCCATTGGGCTCCGCCGGCTCGCGGCTGGACGTGGGCTTTCCACGCGGCGCCGGACTCGGTGAGTTCGATCCAATCGGGATAAGAATCGCCGTTATTCTGGGTGACGGTGAGGTCCCAGCGGCCGAGGAGGAGACTCCGGCCGGGGCTTGGCTGCGAAAGGAGGGCGCCTGCAAGAACAACGGCGCCCCCGAGAACTGCCGCTAGAGCTTTCATAGTCAGGTCAGTTTGGTGGGGAGCATCTTCTCCCAGCCTTTGCGGATCACCGGCCGCAAATACTTGTTGGCCTCGTTGTTGTTGGTGAAGCGCATTTTGGAAGAGTCCCATTCGAGTTTGCCGGGGCAGCGCAGGGCGATGACGCCCAGCAGAATCCACTCGGTAAAGGGCGCGGCGATGTTGAAATTGGAACAGGCCGGATCGCCGCCCTTGGCCGCGCGGATCCAATCGTGGTAATGGCCGGGCGAGCGGGTGAGAACGGGCTGCGGGAACTCGTAGTCCTGCATTTTCTCGACGGGGATGAGGCGCGTGTCGTCGCCGTAGGTGCCGGTGGTCAGCATTCCCTTATCGCCGATGAAGAGGCTGCCATCGGGAACGGCGGGCTCTCTCGGCGGATATTGGCGGAGGGCTTCGATTTTCGACCAGCTAAACACCGGGCCGGTATTTTCGTTGCGCCGGCGGGGGGCGCTGGAGGCGGAACGGCGGCGGCCCTCACCTTCGCCGCGCGGGCGGCTGGGCGTGGGCAGGTCGCCGAGGTATTCGCCTTCGGGAACGCCGGGAAACTTGGGCGGCTCTTTGAGCCCATCGTGCCAGAAAATCTGCACGGGCGGCATGTCGCCGCGCGCCGGGAAATCGAAGCGAATGGTGCTGGCGACGGGGAACTGGATATCGCTGGTGCCTTCCTGGTGAACGCATTCGACGCTGACGGGCGCGGTAAGCTTCAGCGCCAGGTTCGGCGCGCCGAGAATGTGGCAGGCCATGTCGCCCAGGGCGCCGCAACCGAAATCGAAGAAGCCGCGCCAGTCGAAGGGTTGATAGAAATAGCCGTGATACTTGTTGGGATAGCCTTTGCCGCCGCTGGTCCAGGGGCGAGATTGGGCGATTCCCAGCCAGAGGTCCCAATCGAGCGTATCGGGAGCCGGTTCGGGAGGCGGAATCTGCGTCAGGCCCTGCGGCCAGAGCGGGCGGTCGGTCCAGGCATGCACTTCGGTGACGTTGCCGATCTCTCCCGACCAGACGATTTCCGCGGCCTGGCGGGTGCCTTCGTTCGAGTAGCCCTGGTTGCCCATCTGAGTGGCGACCTTGTAGCGGTTGGCGGCATCGCGGATCAGGCGGGCTTCGAAAACCGTGTGCGTGAGAGGCTTTTGCACGTAGACGTGTTTGCCGCGCTCCATGCAGGCGAGGGCGGCGGTGGTGTGCATGAAATCGGGAATGGTCACGATCACGGCATCGATGCCGGAGCCCTCCTTGTCCAACATCTTGCGAAAGTCTTTGTACTTGGGAGGCTTTTCGAACTCTTTGTAGATGTTGGCGGCCTGCCGGTCGTCGACGTCGCAGAGCGCGACGATGTTTTCCGTGGTCGCACAGCCGTGAATATCGCTGGCGGCCTTTCCTCCAGCGCCAATGGAAGCGATGTTCAGCTTTTCATTGGGCGATTTGTAGCCGAGCATTTTCAGAGACGCGGTGCTGCCGAAACCGCCTGCCGGAACAGCGCCGGCGAGCAGTGTTCCGTAAAAGAAATGTCTTCGGGTGAAGCCTTTGCGTGCCATTGATAGTCTCCGCGGGCGCGACATGGTCGCCCCCGGCTGGCGCTTAGTATATCAACAAAGCAGGCCCGATTTGTGGGCTTTGGCGAACGTCATAAATATCACCGCGGAGTCGCGGAGCCGCGGAGAAAGCCGGGGAGCGGCGCGTCCATCGACAGATCTGCCGCCTACTTAGTCGCCGTATTGCTTTTGGCCTGCACGTCTTTGAGAGTGGGCAGCTCCGAGGCGTCCCATCCGCCGCCGAGGGCCTGGACCAGGGCCACGCTGGCGACGAGACGGCGGGTGAGCAGGGTGACGGCATTGCGCTCGGCGTCCAGAGCCGAGGCCTGCGCGGTGATGACGGTGAGGTAGCTGGTGGTTCCGGCTTTGTATTGCGCGGTGGAGACAGTGAGAGCGCGTTCGCTCGAGTCCACATCTTTGGCGACGGTATCGGCTTCGCCGGCCAGGATGCGCAGCGCGGCCAGATTATCTTCCACCTGCTGGAAGGCGGTGAGCACGGTCTGGCGATAGGAGGCGATCGTGGCATCGAAGGCGGCGCTCGTTTCGGCGATCACGGCATGGCGGCGGCCGGCATCGAAGATGAGCTCGGAAACCGAGGGGCCCACCGAGAAGAAGCGGCTCGGCCAGGTAAACCATTTCGTGAAACTGGAATTTTCCAGGCCCGCGGTAGCGCTCAGAGTCAGGGTAGGATAGTACGCCGCGGTGGCGATTCCGATCTGTTCGTTGGCGGCGGCCATCTGGCGCTCGGAGCCGGCGATATCGGGGCGGCGTTCGAGCAGCGTCGAAGGCAGCGCGACAGGCACGGAAGGCGGCGGACTCTTGAGCACCAGCGCCGGAATGCTCAGCGCGGAGGGAGGCTTGCCGGTCAGCACGGCAATGGCGTGTTCGTACTCCGCGCGCAGCACTCCCAGATCCTGCAGGGAAGACTGCGTGCTGTAGAGCTGGGATTCGGCCTGCGCGACATCGAGATCGCTGGCGACGCCGCCCGCGAAACGGTTCCTGGTGAGGGTGAGATACTCCTGGTAGCTCTTGGCGGTGCGATCGAGCAATTCGTATTCGCTATCGAGGCCGTGGAGGTTGAAATAGTCCTCGGCCAGCTCGGCCTGGTAGAGCAGGCGGGCGTTTTCCAGGTCGGCAGAGGAGGCCTGGGCGAGTTCGGAATTCGCCCGCACGGTGCGGCGGATACTGCCCCACAGGTCAGGCGACCAGGTGGCGCTCAACGGAATGGTGTAGGCCGTGTGGAGCGAAGAAGCGGCCACGGCGCCGTTGGGCGTCAGGGTACCGCCGGTGCGCGATTCGGTAATGGACGAGCCGACGCTGACGGTGGGGAACAGGGCGGCACGGGCCACCCGCACGGCGGCTTCCGCTTCGCGGAAGTTGGCTTCCGCGACGAGCACATTCTGGTTGTTGATAGCGACCTGATCTTCGAGCGCATTAAGGGCGGGATCGCCATAGATCTCCCACCATTTGCCTTTGAGGAGGGCATCGCTGGGAGTGGCCTCTTTCCAGCCGTTTTGCGCGCCGGCGGGCGGCAATTCCTTGAACGCCGGCGACGCGGGCGCGGCCGGGCGCTTATAGTTCGGACCCACCATGCATCCGGTGGAAATGAGCAGCGCGGAGAACAGCGCGAGCAGCGCCGCGCGGGTACCGCCCGCGGCGCCGGTTTGACGGCGGATTGGCATCAGATTTCGGATGGTACGTGCTCCTGGGACCGGTGGCGGCGGCGAAAATTGCTCCACCAGTGCTGCAGCCGGTCGAAATAGAGATATACCACAGGTGTCGTGTAGAGCGTCAGCATCTGGCTGACGATGAGGCCGCCGATGATGGTGATCCCGAGCGGGCGGCGCAGCTCGCTGCCGGTTCCGCTGCCGAGGGCGAGCGGCACGGCGCCCAGCATGGCGGCCATGGTGGTCATCAGAATCGGACGGAAGCGGAGCAGGCAGGCTTCGAAGATGGAATCGCGTGAATTCTTGCCTTCCAGGCGCTCGGCGGCGAGCGCGAAATCGATCATCATGATGGCGTTCTTCTTCACCAGGCCGATCAGGAGAATGATGCCGATAATGGCGATGACGCTGAGATCCGTGTGGGTGAACATGAGAGCCAGCAGAGCGCCCACGCCGGCCGAAGGCAGGGTCGACAGAATCGTGATGGGGTGGACGTAGCTTTCGTAGAGGATGCCCAGCACGAGGTAGACGGTGATGAGCGCGAAGCCGATGAGCATGGGCTCGCTGCCGAGCGAATCCTGGTATGCCTGGGCGGTGCCGGCGAACATGGTCTGGATGGTGGGCGGCAGGCCGACTTTCTGCGCGGCCTGGAGAATGGCTGTGACGGCATCGCCAAGCGCCACGCCGGGCTGCAGATTGAACGAGATGGTGACGGAGGGGAACAGGCCCTGATGGTTGACGCTGAGCGGTGCGACGGTGGGCGCGAAGGTGGCGAAAGCGCTGAGCGGCACCTGCTTGGCGGAGGGCGTCGAGACATAGAGCTGGCTCAGGAATTGCGGGTCGTGCCAGAACTCGGGCTTCACCACCATCACCACGTGATACTGGTTCAGGGTTGAGTACATCACCGATACCTGGCGCTGGCCGAAGGCGTCGTAGAGCGTGTTGTCCACGAGTTGGGGCGAGATGCCGAAGCGGGCGGCGGTGGGCCGGTCGTAATTCACCTGCATCTGCAAGCCGCGGTTCTGCTGGTCGCTGTTCACGTCGGTGATGATCGGAATGGTGCGCAGTTCGTCGTACATGCGCGGGGCGTACTTGATCAGATCCTCGACGTTATCGCCGCGCATGTTGAACTGGTACTGCGCCGCGGTCATGTGGCCGCCCACGCGCACGTCCTGGGATGCCTGCAGGTACAGGGTGGCTCCTGGTATGCGCGCCAACTTCGGGCGCAAGCGCTGGATCACCTCGTCAACGTCGATTTTGCGCTCGTTCAGGGGCTTGAGCAGAACGAACATGCGGGCGTTATTGAGCGTGCCGCCGCCGGTGAAGCCCTGCACGGTTTCCACCGCGGGGTCGGCCGAGACAATCCGGATCATCTGGCGCAGCACGCGATCCATGGCCTGGAACGATGTATCCTGGTCGGCCAGGACGGAGCCCATCATGCGGCCGTTGTCCTGCTGCGGGAAAAAGCCCTTGGGGACCTTGATGAAGAGGTGGACGTTCAGGGCAATGGTCCCGATCAGCACCATCAGGGTGATGAAGGAATGCCGCAGGACCACGGAAAGAGTGCGGCCATACGCATTGACGATCCAGGTGAAGGCGCGCTCACTGGCGCGGTACAGCAGGCCATGAGATTCATGCTCCCGCAGCAGGTGCGCGCACATCATGGGAGTGGCGGTGAGCGACACCACCATGGAAACCGTGATGGCCACGGAGAGGGTGACCGCAAATTCGCGGAACAACCGCCCCACGATGCCGCCCATCATCAGGAGGGGAATGAAGACGGCAATCAGCGAGACGCTGATCGTGAAAACCGTGTAGCCGATTTCCGCGGCTCCCTTGAGCGCCGCATGGAAGGGATTCATTCCCTGTTCCAGGTAGCGGGAGACGTTTTCGATCACCACGATGGCGTCATCCACGACAAAGCCCGTGGAGATGGTGAGGGCCATGAGCGACAGGTTGTCGAGGCTGTAGTTCAGCAGATACATCACGCCGAACGTTCCGATGAGCGAAACGGGCACGGCAATACTGGGGATGAACGTGGAGCGCGGGTTGCGCAAAAAGACGAAGACCACCAGGATCACCAGCAGAACGGAGAGGAGCAGGGTGCGCTCCACATCGTGCACGCTGGCGCGAATCGTGACCGTCTGGTCCATGGCGATCTGCATGTTGATCGCGTGCGGCATGGCGGCCTTGAGCTGCGGGAGCATGGCGCGCAGGCGGTCCACGGTATCGATGATGTTGGCGCCGGGCTGGCGGAAGATGATGATCAGGACGGAAGGCTTGTTGTTGGCGTACCCCGCGTTCTCCACGTTTTCGACGGAGTCTTCCACGTCGGCCACATCGGACAGCCGGACGGCGGACCCGTTGTGATACGCCACCAGCAGGGGCCGGTAATCCACGGCGTGAAAGATCTGGTCGTTGGCGCTGACTTCCCACATGCGCCGGCCGTCGGAAAAGTTCCCCTTGGGGGTATTCGCATTGGCCTGCGAGAGAACCGTCCGCACCTGCTCGAGACTGATTCCGTATTTGTTCAACTGCAGGGGGTTGACTTCCACCCGCACGCTCGGCAGGGAGCTGCCTCCCACGGTGACCTGGCCCACGCCGGTAACCTGGGCCAGTTTCTGGGCGAGGATGGTGGAGGCCGCGTCGTACATGTGGGCCTTGTCGACGACATCGCTGGTGAGGGCCAGCATGAAAATGGGGGAATCGGCGGGGTTGACTTTCCGGTAGTTGGGATTACTGGGCAGGTTGGTGGGCAGATAGCCGCGGGCGGCATTGATGGCGGCCTGCACGTCGCGCGCGGCGGCATCGATGTTGCGATTGAGGTCGAACTGCAGGGTGATGCTGGTCGAGCCGAGCGAGCTCGAAGAGGTCATCTCGGTGACGGAAGCGATGCGGCCGAACTGCCGCTCCAGGGGAGTGGCCACCGACGAAGCCATCGTCTCGGGACTGGCGCCGGGCAGGTTGGCGTTGACGCTGATGGTGGGGAAATCGACCTGTGGAAGCGGCGATACGGGCAGCAGCCGGAAGGCAGTGGCGCCTGCGAGCGCGATAGCAATCAGCAGCAGCGTGGTGGCGACCGGTCTGCGGATGAAGGGCTCGCTGATACTCATGGCCTACTGCACCGGTTCGAGCTCAGCGCCGGGATCGAGCTCGGTTACATGTTTGCGCGAGAAGCGGCGCGCCAGACGTTCGAACCAGAGATATACCACGGGGGTGGTGTAGAGCGTCAGCAACTGGCTGAAGATCAAGCCGCCGATGATGGTGATGCCGAGCGGCTTGCGCAGCTCCGAACCGGTCCCGGTGCCGAATGCCAGCGGAACGCCGCCCAACAGCGCCGCCATGGTGGTCATCATGATGGGCCGGAAGCGCAGGAGGCAGGCGTTATAGATGGCATCCAGCGGGGTCATGCCCTCTTTGCGCTCGGCTTCGAGGGCGAAATCGATCATCATGATGGCATTTTTCTTGACGATGCCGATCAGGAGCACGATGCCTATGAGCGCGATGACGCTGAAATCCTGGCGGCAGATGTTGAGCGCGAGCAGCGCGCCCACTCCCGCCGAGGGCAGGGTGGAGAGAATCGTGACCGGATGAATATAGCTTTCATACAGCACGCCGAGCACGATATAGACGGTAATGAGGGCGGCGAGGATGAGGATCGGTTCGTTGGCGAGGGAGGCCTGGAAGGCCTGCGCAGTGCCCTGGAAAGAGCCGACGATGCTGGCCGGCATTCCGATTTCGTCCTTCACCCGGTTGACTGCATCCACGGCGTCGCCCAGCGACGCTCCGGGCGCCAGATTGAAAGACAGGGTAATGACGGGGAACTGGCCCTGGTGGTTCACGGTGATGGGCGCCGAGGTCAGCTCGACGTGGGCGAAGGCGCTGAGCGGTACCTGGCCGCCGTTCACATACACCGCGTTGGATTGCGGCGAGAGGCCGAAAACCGAACTGGCGGCGCTGTTGGTCGAATTGGAGGTGGTGCTGCTGTTGGTGCTGGCGGAAGCGGGGGTGGAACTGACCGGCCCGGTAGAGATCGAGGAACTCGAAGATCCGCCCGAAACCAGGCCGGAGGCGCCGGCCATGCCGGTACGAATGAAGAGATCGCGCAGGTCCAGGGGGTCTTGTCCGAATCGAGGCTTGACTTCCAGCACGACGTGGTACTGGTTCAACTGCGTGAACATGGTGGAGATTTCACGCTGTCCGTACGCGTCGTAGAGCGTCTGGTCGATGGTGGAGGCGGTGATGCCGAGGCGCGAGGCCGTGGCGCGGTCCACGATCAGCTTGGCGCGGAGGCCCTGCACCGCCTGATCGCTGGCTACATCCCGCAGTTCCGGCAAGGCGCGAAGTTTTTCCAGCATGCGGGGCGCGTAGGTGTTGAGCTCGTCGGAGTTGGGATCTTCCAGCGTGTACTGGAATTGCGTGCGGCTGACGCGGTCTTCGACCGTGAGATCCTGCACCGGCTGCATGAACAGCGTGATGCCGGGAATCTCCGAAAGGGGGCCTTGCAGGCGCCGGATGATATCGCTGGCGCTGACCTTGCGTTCCTCAACCGGTTTGAGGTTGATGAGGATGCGGCCGCTGTTGAGCGTGGTGTTGGTGCCGTCGATGCCGATGAAGGATTCCAGATTGGCCACCGCGGGATCTTTGAGAATCACGGCGGTGAGTTTCTGCTGCAGGCGGCTCATTTCATCGAAGGAAACGGTCTGGGCGGCTTCGGAGACGCCCTGGATGACGCCCGTGTCCTGAATCGGGAAGAAGCCTTTGGGAATCCAGATGAACTGCAGGATGGTCAACGCCAGCGTGCCGACAGCGACCAGCAGGGTGGCGGTCTGATACCGCAGAACGAAACGCAGCGTTTTGCCGTAGAACTCGATGATGGAATTGAACGCGTGTTCGGAGATGCGATAGAAGCGGCCCTGCTGGGACTCGGGGGTGTGGCGCAGGAGCTTCGAGGACATCATGGGGGTCAACGTAAGAGAGACCGCCGCCGAAACCAGAATCGTGACCGCCAGGGTCACGGCGAATTCCCGGAACAGGCGGCCCACGATATCGCCCATGAACAACAGCGGGATGAGTACGGCGATGAGCGAGATAGTCAGCGAAATGATGGTGAAGCCGATTTGCGCCGAGCCCTTCAATGCGGCCTGCAGGGGCGTCTGGCCTTCCTCGATATACCGCATGATGTTCTCGATCATCACGATGGCGTCGTCCACGACGAAGCCGGTAGAGATGGTGAGAGCCATCAGGGTCAGGTTATTGAGGCTGTAGCCGAGCAGGTACATCACCCCGAAGGTGCCTACGATGGAAAGCGGCACGGCCACGCTGGGAATGATGGTTGCGGAGAGATTCCGCAAAAACAGGAAGATCACCATCACGACGAGAGCGATGGTCAGCAGCAGTTCGAACTGAACGTCGGCGACCGAGGCGCGGATGGTGGTGGTGCGGTCCGTGAGGATTTCGACATCCACGCTGGTCGGCATGGTGGTAGTCAACTGCGGCAGCAGCGCCTTGATGCGGTCGACCACGGAGATGATGTTGGCGCCCGGCTGCCGCTGGATATTCATGATGACGGCCGGCGTGTCATTCATCCACGCCGCCTGGCGCACGTTTTCCGCTTCGTCTTTTACATCGGCGATGTCGCTCAGCTTGACGGGCGCGCCGTTGCGATAAGCGATTACGAGGGGCGCGTAATCGGAACTGGAGAGCAACTGATCGTTGGCGCCGATCTGGTATGCCTGGTGTGCGCCGTCGAAGTTCCCCTTGGCCTGGTTGACGTTGGCAGCGATGATCGCGGTGCGGATGTCTTCCAGGTTGAGTCCGTACGAAGCCAGTTGCGTGGGGTTTACCTGGATGTGCACAGCGGGCTTCTGGCCGCCGCTGATGGAAACCAGGCCCACGCCGGCCAACTGGGAGATTTTCGGCGCGAGGCGCGTATCGGCGAGGTCCTCGACCTTGGAAAGCGGCAGCGTCTTGGAGGTCAAAGACAGCGTCAGGACGGGGGTGTCGGCCGGGTTGGTCTTGCTATAGATCGGCGGGGTAGGCAGGTCAGCCGGCAGAAAGGTTCCGGAAGCGTTGATGGACTGCTGCACTTCCTGTTCGGCGACGTCGATATTCAGACTGAGATTGAACTGGAGCGTGATAATCGAACTGCCGTCGGAACTGGTCGAGGTCATCTGCTGCAGACCGGGAACCTGTCCGAACTGGCGTTCGAGGGGCGCGGTGACCGACGAAGCCATCACATCCGGGTTGGCTCCCGGATAGAACGTGGTAACGACGATGGTGGGGTAATCGACTTCGGGAAGCGCCGAAACCGGCAACTGCTTGTAGGCAACGCCGCCGGCGAGCAGAATCCCCACCATCAACAGCGACGTCGCAACCGGCCGGAGGATGAATGTCCGGGACGGACTCACTGCTTACTCTTGCCTCCGTGCGACTTCCCGGAGCCACGGCCGCCGGCCGGCTGCTTAGCGTTTCCGGCCGCTGCCGGCGGCGCCGTTTGATCTCCCGCCGCGTCGGCAATGGGCACATCGCCGATGTTCACGGGTGCGCCCGAGGCGGCTGCACCACGCCCGCCGGCCGACCCGGTCGGAGTCTCGATCTTCACCTTGGTGCCGTCGTTCAGCTTGTCGACACCGGTCATGACGACCACGTCGCCCGCCGCCAGACCGGAAGTGACTTCGGTTTCGTCCGCTTCGGTGGTGCCCACGGTAATCTGCTTTTCGGTGACGGTGTTGTCCGGGTTGACCAGCCACACATAAGGCGTGCTGGAGGTGCGTTGCACGGCCGCGGTGTTCAACAGAACCACGTTCCGCTTCTCTTCGACGAGCAGCCGCGCGTTGACGAGTTCGTTGGGGAACAGGACGTTGTCTTTGTTATCGAATATGGCGCGAAGGCGCAGGGTTCCGGTGGAATTGTCGATCTCGTTATCGATGGTCGAGAGGATGCCGGTAGCCAGTTTTTTGCTCTCGTCGGAGTTCCAGGCGTCCACGCGCAGAGATTCGTGCGCGCGCATCTTGTCCATCACGGCGGGCAACTTGTCTTCGGCGATGGTGAAGATCACGCTGATGGGCTGAATCTGCGTGATGACCAGAAGTCCCGTGGAATCCGTGGTGTGAACGATATTGCCGGGGTCGACGAGGCGGAGGCCGATGCGGCCGGTGATGGGGGCGGTGATATTGCAGTAGGTGAGATTGAGCTTGGCGCTGTCGATCACGCCCTGATCGGCCTTGACGGTGCCTTCATACTGCACAACCAGAGCTTTCTGGGTGGCAAGCTGCTGCTCCGGGATGGCGTTCTGGGCAAGCAGGGTTTCGTAGCGCTTTTCATCGACGCGGGCGTTATCGAGCAGGGCCTGATCGTGCGTTAACTGCCCCTGAGCCTCTTCCAGTTGCACCTGGAAGGGGCGGGGGTCGACCTGTGCCAGCGGCTGCCCCTGTTGAACGAGGTCGCCTTCCTTGAAATAGACATTCATCAACTGGCCGTTGACGAGAGTGCGCACCGTGACGGTATAAATGGGGGTGACGTTGCCCGGCCCAGTGTCATAGACTCCGATGTTGCCGCGGGTGGCCTTGATCACGACGACCGGAGGAACGCCGCCGCGCCCGCCTTTCCTACCGCCTCCGCCGGAATCGGTGGCCGTAGTTCCGGCCGACGAGCCGCTGCCTTTGGGCCAGTAGTAATACGCCGCAACCGCCGCGGCGGCCAACAGCACAAACCAGACCCATCCGCGCCCTTTTTTCCGCGGAGCGTTCGGCTGAGCCCCATGCGAAGGAGCCGTTTTCTGCGGAAGGGTGGGAGCACCTCGCTCCGGGGGCGCAGTAGGAACATTTTGATTCATGAGATTACCCGACTCCAGTGCAAAACTCCCTCAGTCGAAGAATGGAAGCATGAGTAATTCCCTATTCTATGCCGATCCACCAGACCATGTAGCGCGGCATGCCCGGTCCGTAGCCCGGCTCGCGGGTGCTGGAACGCCGCTTCCCCGGCCTGGAAGGAAGGCAATGACACGTGTTGCTGCTATAAGTTACGACGATATAAGGATATAGCGACGTTACCCCCTCCTCCGCACCATTCCGAGTCATTTCCTACCAGCCCTTTAGAGCTATTGGCCCGCGGCGTGCCACTATGACGGAAGCCGGCTCCCATGGGTACAGGATCTGACGGCATTTGCGGCAAACAGATGCGCCGCCCCTGGCTCGCCTGGGCGACACTGTGGCCTTTGGTATCCGCCGTCTCGGCCGCCACGCCGTGTACGGTCGATGGCATAGTTCGCAATTCGGTGACCGGACAGCCGGTTGCGCACGCCATCGTGCGGATGATTTCGACCGGTGGAGACCGGGTTGGCTACGTCGCGACCACTGTCGAGACCGGGGCCTATCACTTCGACCAGGTGGAACCAGGCGAATACCTGATGTCTGCGGAGCGCACGGGGTTCCGTTCGGCGGGATCGGCTGTGCGGCTGGTTGCCGGTCAAAAGGCGGAGGGAGAGGAATTGCGGGTGGCGCCGCTGGGTTCGATCACCGGCAGGGTATTGGATTCCGACGGCGAGCCGGTGCCGGAGGCGCGGATTGTGGCGATCCGCCCGACCTGGGTGCGGGGAGCCCGGCTGTATCGCGAAACGGACTCGGCGCAGGCCAACGATTCGGGCGAATTCCGGCTGGCGGATCTGGATCCGGGGCGGTATCGCCTGATCGCCAAGGCGCCCGACAGCAATCCGCTGCGCTTCAGCATCTCGGAGGGGCCGGGACAGCCGGAATACCATCTCGGTCCGGCCTACTATCCTTCCGGGCAGGATCTGGATGGCGCGGCTCCGGTGGATGTGGCGGCGGGGCAGGAACTGACGGGCATCGAATTCAAGCTGCCGATGCTGCCGGTATTTCATGTGCGCGGCCAGTCCGCAGCGCCTTCCGGCAACTGGAACGGACCGACTTTCGTCAGCGCCACCCGGGTGGATAACGGGCGGGCGGCGCCCTGGTTTGCGGATGGGGCCAGCCTGAAGAAGGGCGGCGGCTTCGATCTCGGTGCGCTTCCGGCGGGAGTCTACGTGGTGTCGGTGAACCGCATCGACCAGGCGGTCACGCAATCCGTCAGCGTCACCGTGAAATCGCGCGATGTCGATGGAATTGCGCTGGCGGAACTGCGGCCGGCTACCGTGCGGGTGCATTTCACCTACCGCGGCGATGCCGCCCAGAACCACAGCGAGCCCGGCCTGCTGCTGGAGCGGACCGAAGGGCCGGGGCACCTGGCAGTGGGCTTCGGGGAATTCGGCTTCTCGCACCGCGCCATGCACCAGTCCGATGGCAGCCTGCTGTTCGAAAACGTTTCCCCCGGGAAGTACCTGCCGGTGCTGGCGGCGAAGGACGACTGGTATGCGCAAAGCATGACGTTCAACGGCCAGGAGGCACGCGAAATCGAAGTGACGGACGGATCGATCGGCGAATTGGACGTAATCCTGGCGCCCGGAACAGCTTCGATCAGCGGCGTGCTGGTAAGCCCGGCGGAGGCGGAGGTGGTGGCGGTCGCCGAAGACGCCACAGCGGGGAACGCCGCGCTGCGCACAGCGGCGGTGGACCAGGACGGGCGATTTTCCGTTATGCGCCTGGTTCCGGGGCGGTACCTGGTGTTCGCCGTGCCGGCGGGCGGAGACTGGCCGTGGCTGAATGCGGAATTCCTCCGGTTGATGCGCGGGCAGGCGGCCGAGGTGGAGCTCGCGGAAAAGGGCAGCGCGCAGGTGCAGGTGACACTGTTGAGCGAAGAGGCGCTGCGCCGCGCCGAGGACCAGATTCCATGAAGCCCGCGCTGTGGCTCCTGCTGGCTGCGCGGCTGGCGGCGCAGCCGGCGTGTGCACTGCAAGGGACGGTCACCGACAGCGTCACCGGGCAGCCGCTCGCCGGGGTGAAGATCTTCGTACACACGACGGCGGAGGGCTCCGCGCCGGCTTATCTGCGGCGCAGCGACGCGCGCGGCCATTTCTGTTTCGAGCGGCTGGGGCAGGGATCGTACCACCTGATCGCGCAGCGAGCCGGGTACCTGGACCAGTTTTACGGCGCGAAGCCCGGAGCCGGCGACGGCATTGCGTTGACCGTGGGCACATCCTCGCTGCCGGAAACGAAGATCGAGATGATACCGCGGCCGATTCTATCCGGAACGGTGCTGCATGCCGATGGGCAGCCGGCGGCGCAGGCGGAAGTCATGGCGTGGCGCAAGGTGCGCACACGCGAGGGTTCGGACCAGGAAAGCGTCCAAAGCGCGGAGACCGACGACCGCGGCATCTTCCGCTTCGCCGACCTGCCGCCGGGCATCTACTATCTCAGTGCGCAGCCCGATGCGGACAACTCCGAGCGGGTGGCCATCGAGTTTCTGAACGACCAGGGCCAGCACCAGCACGAACAGGAGACGGCGACGTTTTATCCGGCTGCGGGGTCCGTCGCGGGCGCGCGGCCGGTCGTGTTGAGAGCGGGTCAGGAGACCGGAGGGCTGACGATCGCGCTGCGCAACACCGAACTGCGGCACGTCTCCGGGCGAGTGACGGGAGTGAGTTCCGGCTCCACGATCTACCTGGATCCGCAGAGTGAAGGCTTGCGCGGCGAGACCATTTCGATCGGCCCGGACGGTTCCTTCGAGCGATCCGATCTGCTTCCGGGAAAGTATCTGGTGCAGTTACGCGGCCAGGCCGGGGACCGGATGGCGGCGGAACAGGAGGTGGATCTCTCGAACGGGAATGTCGAGGGGCTCACGCTCGAAACGCAGGAGACATTCGCCGTACCGCTGGTCTTCAAGACCGAGCCCGGTGCAGTGCCGGTGCGGCCGGGGCAGTTCTGGACGATGCTAGCCTCCATTCCGCGAGGAAGCGCCAGGCTGGCGCAAACTGCCGCGGGCGGTGGAATGGAATTCACGAGGCTGCTGCCGGGAATTTATCGCCTGGATGTGGGGACGGGCGGCGAAGGCTATTACCTGAAGAGCGTGACGATGAATGGCGCCACGCAATCGCCCGACCGGCTGGACTTGCGGGCGCCTCCGAACGGGCCGCTGGAGCTGAATTTCAGCGCGCACGTAGCGCGGGTGGAAGGCAATGTGAGCGAAAAGCCGGCCGGCGCGGTGACGGTCCTGCTGGCGCGGCCCGACCCGGAGGAAGACGAAATCGGCTGGGAGCGGAAGGCGGCGACGGACCAGAACGGCGCATTTGCGCTCGACGGAATCAAGCCCGGCAAGTACCGGTTGTACGCCATCGAAGGTTTCGACGAAAGCGCCTGGGGAAGTCTGGAACTGGCCGCGGCGCTAAAGTCGGTCGAGGTGGAGTTGAAGGAGAGCGAGACGCGGCAGATCACGGTTCCGCTGGTGCGCGAGAAGGAATGGGACGCGGCTGTGGAAAGGGCCGGGCAGTAACGCGAGTTAAGCTACGGGAAGCTTATCCGCGAGATCCTCCATCCGCTGCGCACTGCGCCATAATGAAACTTGCCGGGCGATCCGGCATCGATTGGGGGGGACTGAATGGCCGACACCGGGCTCCAGGGACCGTTTCCACTGAAGGCAGAGAACATCGATAGCGAGATCACTCAGCAATCTCCAGGCGTTTACGCGCTGGATCGTTCGCATGAGGACGGTCCGTTCCACGTCAGCTATGTAGGCCGATCGGATACGGACCTGAAGGCGCGCTTGCACGAGCACGCCGGAAAATACAAGCGATTCAAGTACGTCCGGCACGACTCTCCCGAGGAAGCGTTCGCCAACGAGTGCCGGCTCTACCACGAATTCAATCCTCCCAGCACGATCGCCCATCCCCCTCGACCCATCGGCGCCAAGTGGAAGTGCGCCATCTGCAAAGTCTTCGGATAGACATCGCCCAAAGACTGCTTCTTTGTGCAGGCGGTTGAATTCACGTCTGCGAGGCAGGCAAAAACCAGGGCGGCGCCGGGGGTGTAAACCCTGCTACTCTCGTCGTGGGCGCTTCGAGTTCAGCTCACGGAGAATCACGGTGAACAAGCCATCTGCCAGTGCTCAGAGGCGGGGGTGCGACCCGCCGGCTGTAATCGCGAAGGAAGGTTGGAGGTTCCACCATATCGGAATCCCAACCAATGGGACGCGCACCGGCGAAATGCACTTGCCGTGGCTGAAAGTTCACGTCTCGGGATTTGAATCGAGTCCATATGGCGTCCAATGGATGCGCTTCGACGAAGATGCCCCTTACCCCGATGTAGTCAAATCCATACCTCATGTTGCTTTCGAAGTGGACGACCTTGCCAGGGCCCTCGAAGGTAAGGAAATCCTGGTTGCGCCGAACTGTCCCTCGCCGGGTGTGACAGTGGCGATGATCATTGACGACGGCGCGCCGATTGAGCTCCTGGAATTCCGATCTATCCCGGACCACCAGGAAACCTGAGAGACACGTCCAGCCTGCCGGCCGCGAGGATGACAATGATAATCCTGAGCCGGACGTCAGTCTTCCCGCATGGGGTACCCGGCCGTGGGCTGATGCCGGTACAACTCCTGTTCAGGTCCCTCGGCTGTCAGCGAGATCACGCATCGAATCCACGCAGCGCCAGGCTGACGGCGATATCGGCCGCCAGGCGCGCGTTCGATTTCACCAGCGCGATATTGGTGCGCAGGCTGCGTCCGCCGGTGAGTTCGACGACGCGGGCCAGAATGTACGGGGTGACGGCTTTGCCGGTGATGGCGCGGCCTTCGGCTTCGGATACGGCCTGACTGATATATGCGGCGATCTCCGCGGCGGGAATCTCATCCTGCTCCGCAACCGGGTTGCAGATGAGGGCGCCGGCGGGAAGGGCGAGGTTCCACTGCGCGAGCAGGAGGCGCGCGATTTCCGCAGGGGAATCGAGCCGCAGGGGCGCAGGCAGGCCGCTCGAGCGGCTCCAGAAGGCGGGGAACTCGTCGGTCCGGTAGCCGATCACAGGGACGCCGCGAGTCTCCAGAGCTTCCAGCGTTTTGGGAAGATCGAGCAGCGCCTTGGCGCCGGCGCAGACCACGGCCACGGGCGTTTGCGACAACTCTTCGAGATCGGCGGAGATATCGAACGTCTCGGCGGCGCCGCGGTGCACGCCGCCGATGCCGCCGGTGGCGAAGACGCGAATGCCGGCCAGGCGGGCGCAGATCATGGTGGCGGCAACCGTGGTGGCGCCGCTCTTGCGGCAGGCGACGGCGTAGGCCAGGTCGTTGCGGCTGAGCTTGAGCACGCCGCGCGCCGAAGCCAGCCATTCGAGCTGCGAGGCATCGAGTCCCACGTGGATGGCTCCTTCCAGCACCGCGATGGTGGCCGGAACGGCGCCGCCCGCGTGGACGATTTCTTCCAGCGCGCGGGCGGTGGCGAGATTCTCCGGGAACGGCATGCCATGGCTGACGATGGTGGTCTCGAGCGCAACCACGGGCCGGGCGGATGCCAGGGCATCGCGCACTTCGGGGGAGAGATGAATGCTATCGGGCATGGGCGTGTGCGGCGAGCCGCTGCGCGAGCAGCTCGGGAGTGAGTTCGGGCGCGGCGCTTTCGCGCGATTCCACGGTGATGGCGGCAGCGGCAAGGCCCAGGCGCGCGGCACTGGGAAGCGATTGTCCGCGCACGATTCCGAAGAGCGTGGCGGCAACCAGGGCATCGCCCGCGCCGGTGACATCGCGCGGCTCGGCCGGCAGCGCGGGCATGGACTCGATGGCTCCGGCGCTCCACGCGGCAATTCCCGTCGCACCGGCGGTCAGCACGCCCGCGCGCGCGCCAAGCGTGCGCAGAGCGGCGGCGGCTTCCGCGGCATCGGCAAACCGGGGCACTTGCGCGATGGATGCCGCCTGCGCGAGGTTCGCGAAGAGCAGGGGAATCCGCGGCAGGAGTTCGCCGAGCCCGCGCGCGAGTGCGACCGAGATGGCATCGACCGCCACCGGAATCCCGCCCGCCTGTTCGAGCAGCCACGAGATGGTCGGGGCGGGAACGTTGCTATCGATGAACCAATGCTGCTGCACGCGAAGCACGGGAAGCGCCGGGGAGAGCGCCGCCGGCTCCATTTCCAGATAGATATCGCGGTCGGCGAGCCCTAATACGAGCTCGCCCGTGGCTTCGACAATCGCGGTGTAGGATGCCGTGGGCCGCTCGGGCGAAATCGTGCAGAGATAGGTATCGATCCCCAGAGACGTGGAGTGGCGCAGCACATGGCGGCCGGCTTCGTCATCGCCGACGCGCGAGAGCAGAGTGGTTTTCAGGCCCAGCCGGGCCAGATTTTCGGCAACATTGCGGGCGACGCCGCCGAAGGCCGTGTGCACGCGCCCGGGATTCGAGGTCCCGAGAATGAGCGGCTCGCGCAAGACACCGTGACGGTCGAGGTGCGCGCCGCCGATACAGGCGATCATGGCATCATTGTTCCGGCTGATCGTAGCCTTTCAGGCGGCGGATCCAGATATTGCGATACCGCACGGGCCGGGACGAAGAGTGGTCCTGCAGGAGCAGGGGCATGTCGCCGTGCGGTTTGTAGGGGAGCGAGACCCGGTAATCGGTGGGGCCGTTGAGGGCGGTGTGGTCGTGGATCAGGACGCCGTTGAAGAACGCGGTTTCGTATGCCGGTTTCACGACCTTGTCGCCGTCGAACTGCGGCGCGTCGAAGACGATGTCATAGACGTTCCACTGGCCCGGCGGGTGCGCGGGGTTGACCAGCGGCGGCCACTGGCCGTAGATGGCTCCGGCCTGGCCATCGGCGTAGGTCGGGCTGTGGTAGGAGTCGAGCACCTGGGTTTCGTAGAGGCTCATGAGGTAGACGCCGCTGTTGCCGCGCTCCTGGCCGGCGCCTTGAATACCCTCGGGCTCCTGCCATTCGATATGGAGCTGGCAACTGCCGAACTTCTCGCGGGTGAACATGTCGCCGGTGCCGTGCACCACCTGGACGTAGCCGTCTTTCACCAGCCAGCGGGCATCGACGATTTTTCCGCGATCGGCGCCGCGGCCGCGCTGCGCCCACTGCGAGAGGTCTTTGCCGTCGAAGAGCACGATGGCGTCGGAGGGCGGCGCACCGGGTGCTGCGCCGGGGGTGATTTCGTGCGGATAGGGCCTGTCGGGATCATGGACATGCCATTTCAGGCCGGGAAGAATGGGGGTATCCTTGTAGCCCTCCCGTTTCTGCTGAGCGAAGATCAGCGCGGCGACGCAGCCGGCCATTGCGAGAGCCACCGAGAATCGTTGCATGACGAAACCAGGATACCGTGCGGCAGACGGGCGTGTCTGCCGCGGCGGTATGCCGGTGACGAGGAACGCTACTAGCGGTCGTGGCCGTGGTCGTCGTGGCCGTGGTCGTCGTGGCCGCGGCTGTCGTGGCCGTGCTCATCGCGGCCGCGCTCGTGTTCGTGAATGTCGTGGCGTTCGACGCGGTGGCCCGCGGGGTGGAACTGGTGCTCATAGGGATGCACATAGACGCGCCGGTTGGCCCACGTTCGTTCCCAGGGATGGCCTCCGATGACGATGGAGTGCTGCCGCCAGAGCAGCTGCGGTCCGGCCCAACCGAAGGGAGCGAACCCCGCAGCGATGCTGATACCGGGGCCGAAGTGGATCACTCCGCCGACGAAGCCGCGCGCCGGACGGCGGAATACCACGTACGGATCGTAGGTGGGCACGTAGATCAGGCCGGGGCTCACGGGCAGAATCTCGATGGCGCCGGGTTCGTTGATGACGCGGTAGTAGGCATTGTTTTGCAGGTAGCCGTAGCTCATGGCAAGCTGGCGCTCGCGCTGCACGGCATCCATGACCGCCGGGCGTTCGGAGAGCACGGCATTGCCTAACTGCTGGGTCCATGCCGGATCGCCGGCCATCATGTTCAGGACCGCGGGAAAGGGCAGCAGCGCCAGCACACTGGGATCCCAGGGCAACTGGTCTGCGGAGATCGCCTGAGCAAGCGCTGGACCTCTGAGGTAGCTATGCTCGTTGGCCCAGCCGGCGGCGTCGGGAATCTGGTCGTAGAATGTCGAAGCCGTCAGCACCTGGGCCAACAGAGGATCGGGATAGAGCGCGACGCGCTGCACCAGCGGATCCAGCTGCGCCGGAGGCATCGGCGGCGGCTCGGGCGGATATTGTGGCGGAGGGTACTGCGCCCAGGCCGCGGTCGCCACCAGGACCGCGCCGGTCAGGACCATGAATTTTTTGCACTGTCTCATACAATGGAACCCCTCGATTTCTGGCGCCACCCTATCTGTTGCACGCCGCTTTCCAGGGTTTTGGCGGGTTGGGTGAAAACTTGTAAATGCTTAGGAACAAAAGCAGTCCGCTCTGCGTCTTGGCATTCAGTGGCCCAATCGCTCAAGTTCCGCTGGCGCGCCTCCTTCTGGGAGGCGACCTGCATCGCAGTGGATTCCCTGCGCAAAAACAAACTTCGCACGTTTCTGACTCTTCTCGGCATCATTCTCGCCACCACCACGCTGATTGCGGTGACGGCGTTGATTCATGGAATGAATCTCTACATTGCCGACAAAGTGTCGAACATGGGTTCCGACGGTTTCCGCATCGTGCGGATGGCCTGGTTCGGTCCCTGGGATCCGAAGAAGTTTTTCGAAATGGACAAGCGCAATCCGCAGATTCGCCCCGACGAGTACGCGTTCCTCAACGATCACGCGCACCTGCTGGCGAACCTCGGAATGATGGTTTCGCGCACCGCGCGGGTGGGGTACAAAGGCCAGTCGCAGGAAAGCGTCAATATCCAGGGCATCACCGAAAACATTCCGGCCATCAATAACGTACAGGTGGATACCGGGCGCAGCGTTACATACGAAGAGGTGCGCCGCCACGCCGCGGTAGCTTTTATCGGCAGCGACATTCGCAACCGGTTTTTCCGCGGGGTGGACCCGGTGGGGAAAACCATCACTATTGAAGGGAATCCCTATCAGGTGGTCGGTGTGGCGAAGGAACTGGGCAGCGTTTTCGGCAACTCGCAGGACAATTTCGTGATGATTCCGATTGAGAGCTATTTCAAGACGTATGGTTCCCGCAACGGAATCCGCCTGGTTGCCAAGGCGATGGACCAGCAGCATCTTTCCGAAGCGGAGGATGAATCGCGGGTTCTGCTGCGCGCCTACCGGCATCTGGGTCCCAGGCAGGACGATAACTTCAGCCTCTTCGCGTCCGACACGCTGGTGAGCACATGGGAAAACCTGACTGCGACAATTGCGGCGATGGCGGTGGGGATCGTGTCGGTGTTCATGGTGGTGGGCGGGATTGTGATCATGAACATCATGCTGGCGGTGGTGACGGAGCGAACTCACGAAATCGGCATTCGCAAATCACTGGGCGCGCGACGCCGCGACATTCTGAATCAGTATCTGGTGGAATCGGCGGTGCTGGCGGGCGCGGGCGGCCTGATCGGAGTCTGCGCGGCCTGGGTGGTTGCGACGGTGGTGCGCACGGCGACATCCGTACCGATGGCGCTGCCGGTGACGTCCGTGATGATCGGGGTCGGTCTGTCCGCAACGGTGGGTCTGTTTTTCGGCATCTATCCGGCACAGAAGGCCTCCAAGCTGGACCCCATCGAAGCGCTGCGCGCGGAGAAATGAATCATGACCAAGCTGGCATTCATCAACGGACTGAGCCTGGCATGGCAAACCATCCGCAGCCACAAGATGCGGGCGCTGCTCACGGTGCTGGGCGTGATTATCGGGACCGGGACGATCATCGGGGTGGCGGCGATTCTGACCGGCTTCGACGCCTCGGTGGCGGCAGTGCTGCGCAGTTTCGGGCCGAATTCGATCATCGTGTTCAAATTCCCGGTAGGGCCGCGCACCTCCAACCTGACCGCCGAAGAGCGTACGCGCAAAGACCTGACCTATCAGAATGCGGTGGACATTCGCGACCGCTGCCGCGACGTGCAGGACGTTTCCTCGATGATTTTTCCCAACGGCAGCTTCAACGTGCATTATCGCGGCAACGATATGTACGACGTGAACCTGATGGGCGTGGAAGAAGCGTATGCGCGGGGCGGGCAGGTGGATCTGCATCGCGGCCGTTTTTTCACCGACGAGGAGAGCCGCCGCAAACTGCCGGTGGTGGTGGTCGGGCAGGATATCGAAAAGGGCCTCTTTGCCAACGTGGACCCGATCGGCAAGAGCATTCAGGTGGACGGGCATGAATACCAGGTGATCGGGACGATGCTGCGGCCGGCGGCCTCCTTTTTCGGCGATACCGACAACCGCGTGCTGCTGCCGTACTGGACGCTGAAGCGCATGTATCCGAATGCGCGGGAGAACGCCATCGTGGTGACAGCGTCCGACGGCAAACTGCCGGAGGCGATGGACGAAGTGCGGGCGGTGCTGCGCATCGACCGGCGGGTGCCTTACACGAAACCGGATAATTTCGCGCTTTCGACGGCGGAGCAGATGGTATCGGACTTCCGGCAGATCACGGCGGTGACGTTTCTGGTGATGGCGGTGCTGAGTTCGATCGGGCTGCTGGTAGGCGGAATCGGCGTCATGAACATCATGCTGGTGAGCGTGACCGAGCGGACGCACGAGATCGGGATCCGCAAAGCGATTGGCGCGAGAAGGACCGACATTCTGATTCAATTTCTGCTGGAGGCGGCGGCGCTGACGGGGCTGGGCGGCATTGCGGGGATTATTTTCGGGTGGCTGATTTCGATGATCAGCCGCCTGGTGTTCACCTCGATTCCGGCCAGCGTGCCGCTGTGGGCGGCGGTGCTGGGGATCGTGGTATCGGTCGGGGTCGGGCTGTTTTTCGGCATCTGGCCGGCGAACAAGGCCGCGCGACTGGATCCGGTGGAAGCGCTGCGCTACGAGTAAAGCGGGGAACGCCGGCCATCGGGAACACAGGCACCGACTGGTGCACAAACAGTCAAGGGCGATCAGGTGGCCGAACGACCGATGTACACTCGCGCACACACGGCTGCATTCGACAATTGTCGCGGCTTCGTTCGGAATGTTCGAATTGATATAAGGAGCCGGAGGACGGGCCGGCAATCCAAATCCCATGACGAAGTCCGATGTTTTCCGAGTCTGGGGCCGTATTCTTCGGGGCCGTACTCCGTTTCTCTCGCTCGAAATCACTCGCGAATGCCCGCTCCACTGCCCGGGATGCTACGCCTACGCGCCGGAACATCTGGGACCGCTGGTGACGCTGCGGCAGCTTCAGGATTTGCGCGGGCAGGAACTGGTGGACGCGGCAATGGCCATCGTGCGCCGCCACCGCCCGGTGCATCTTTCGGTGGTGGGCGGCGAGCCGCTGGTGCGGCGGCGCGAATTGTGTGAAATGCTGCCGCGGTTCGATCGCATGGGCGTCGAGGTGCAGTTGGTCACCAGCGCGGTGAGCCCGATTCCGCAGGAATGGCGCGCGATTCCCTCGCTGCACCTGGTGGTCTCGATCGACGGCCTGGCTCCGGAGCACGACGTGCGCCGCGCCCCGGCCACTTACGAACGCATTTTGAAGAACGTGGCGGGGCATCGCCTGGCGGTGCACTGCACGGTCACACGGCAGATGCTGGCGCGGAAGGGGTATCTGGCCGAGTTCGCGCGGTTCTGGAGCGAGCGCGAGGAAGTCCGCAAGATCTGGTTCAGCATCTACACTCCGCAAGAGGGCGAGGATTCGGCGGAGCGGCTGCGCCCGGCGGACCGCGAACCGCTCTTCGAGGAACTGACTTCCTGCGCGGCGCAGTGTCCCAAGGTCGACTTGCCGCGCATGGCGCTGGAGGGCTACCGGCATCCGCCGTCTTCTCCCGAACAGTGCACATTCGCGCGTCTGACCACGTGTCTTTCCGCGGACCTGAGAACGCTGGTGACGCCGTGCCAGTTCGGCGGGAAACCGGTCTGCGAGGAGTGCGGCTGCCTGGCTTCGGCGGGGATGCACGGGGTGGCGGGCTACAAGCTGGGGGGAATGGTGCCGCTCTCGGCGATTCTGAATACATCGATGCGCCTGGGCGCCTATTCCCGCAACGGCACGGCCCACGCCTGACGCAAGGGGAATATAGCCAATCGGCAGCATGGCTCCGGTTCTGGTATGATTTTTTGATCCGGTCCCTTGTCAATGCCTAAAGCAGCTCCCAAACAGGCGGCGGCGTTCGATGCCTCCCGCTTCCTTCCCGTGCTACTCGTTTTGTTCGCGGGCAGCGGTTGTTCCGCCTTGATTTACGAAATCGTCTGGTACCAGTTACTGCAACTGGTTATCGGCTCCACGGCCGTATCCCTCGGGGTTCTGCTGGCAACCTTCATGGGTGGTCTCTGTCTGGGCAGCCTGGCGCTGCCGCGGGTGATGGCGCGTCGCAAAGAACATCCTTTGCGCGTCTACGGCAAGATCGAAATCGGCATCGCCATTTGCGGCATCGCGGTGCTGTTCGGGATGCCGCTGGTGGATGGCGTCTACACCGAAGCGGTGGGCCACGGCATGCCTTCCATCCTTTTCCGCGCGCTGATCTGCGCCATCTGCCTGCTGCCGCCCACGGTGCTGATGGGCGCGTCGCTGCCGGCGGTGGCGAACTGGATCGAAACCTCGCCGCGGGGCGTTTCCTGGCTGGGGCTGCTCTACGGCGGCAATACGGCGGGTGCGGTGTTCGGATGCCTGCTGGCGGGATTCTACCTGCTGCGCGTGTTCGACCTGGCGACCGCGACATTTGTCGCGGTGGCGATCAACATCGCGGTGGCGCTGTTCAGTTTCGCGCTGGCGAAGCGTACTCCCGAGCGCTCGACCGACGCGAAAAGTGAAAACCAAGCCCCCGTGCAGCCCGTGGAAGCTTCGGGCCGCGGTTCGGAGTGGCCGGTTTACCTGACGATCGCGCTCTCCGGCGCCACCGCGCTCGGCGCGGAAGTGGTCTGGACGCGGCTCATGGGGCTGCTGCTGGGCGCAACGGTGTACACCTTTTCGATCATTCTGGCGGTATTTCTGGTAGGCATCGGAATCGGCAGCGGCCTCGGTTCCCTGCTCACGCGCTCGGTCAATTCGCGCCACGCCCTGGGCCTGTCGCAGTTGTTTCTGGCCGCGGCCGTCTTCTGGACGGCATTTATGATCAGCGATTCGCTGCCGTGGTGGCCTATCAATCCCCTGCTTTCGAGCAGCCCATGGTACACGTTTCAGATCGATCTGATTCGCGTAGCCTGGACGATTCTGCCGGCCACGCTGCTCTGGGGCGCCAGTTTTCCGCTGGCGCTGGGCGCGGCGGCGAAGGGCGAAGACGATCCCGGGCGGCTGGTGGGCGGCGTCTATGCGGCCAACACAGGCGGTGCCATCGCCGGCGCGCTGGCGTTCAGCCTGGTGCTGATTCCGTGGATCGGCACGGCTAATTGCGAGCGGGTGCTGATCGCGCTGGCGGCCCTCAGCGGCTTGTGCGTGCTGGCGCCGGTGGTGCTCCGGGGGCGCTCCATAGCCGCCCTGGCCGGGCTGGTGATCTCGATGGGCGGCGCCACCTACCTGGCCGCCTGCGTCCAACCGGTGCCGCCGATGCTGATCGCTTACGGCCGGCGCATCATGATCAACCGCGACAGCTCGAAGATTCTGTACACCGGCGAGGGCATCAACTCATCGATTGCGATCTCGCAGTGGAACGACGGCGCCATACAGTTCCACGTGAGCGGAAAGGTGGAAGCCTCCACCGAGCCGTACGACATGCGTCTGCAGCGCATGCTCGGCCACATGCCGGCGCTGATCCATCCGGACCCGAAGAGCGTCCTCATCGTGGGCTTCGGCGCGGGAGTCACGGCAGGTTCGTTCGTGACGTATCCGAGCATCCGGCATATTGTCATCTGCGAGATGGAGCCGCTGATTCCGCCGGTGGCGACGCGCTATTTCCAGAAGGAAAATTACAACGTAATGAACGATCCGCGCACTACGATCTACTACGACGATGCGCGCCATTACGTGCTCACCACGCCGGAAAAGTTCGATATCATCACGAGCGACCCGATTCATCCCTGGGTGAAGGGCAGCGCCACGCTGTATTCGAAAGAGTACTTCCAGATGGTGAAGGATCATCTCAACCCGGGCGGCGTGGTGACGCAATGGGTTCCGCTCTATGAGAGCGACGCAGACACGGTGAAGAGCGAAATCGCCACCTTCTTCGAAGTGTTCCCCAACGGCACCGTGTGGGCCAACGAGCTGAACGGCGGCGGCTACGACGTGTTTCTGCTGGGGCAGGCCGAACCTACCGAGATCAACATCGACCAGGTCCAGGCAAAGCTCAATTCGCCCCAATACGCACCGGTGGCGCAGTCTTTGCGCGAAGTGGGATTCGATTCGGCGGCCTCGCTCTTCAGCACCTATGCCGGGCAGGACCAGGATCTGCGGGGCTGGCTGCGCGACGCCGAAATCAATCGCGACGGCAACCTGCGGCTGCAATATCTGGCCGGACTGGCGCTCAACATCAGTGCCGAGAACATTATTTACAACCAGATGCTCACGTACCGGCAATTCCCGTTCAATTTATTCAAGGGATCGCCGCAAAGTCTGCAGGCGCTGGCCGCGACAATGGCGGCCAGCACGAATCAGTAGAGCGGAACGATTCGTGCAGCGCGGCCGTGCGGGCGGTGCTGCCGGGGTTGCGTCTGCCGATGCCGGTCTCCGGCCAGATGGCGGGGCGCAGCGGCCGGCGCGGGACGCGGCTTCCGGCCGGCCGGCGAGCGGGCGGCGAAAAAGCTGATAGCTTAAGAAATAGATGCTGCCTGCGCGCGCGCTCCCCGTCAATAGCCGCCTCGTCCTGCTGGCCGGTTTCGGCGGCCTGCTGCTGTTGATGGCTTTTGCCGAGTTCGACGGGGTGCAGGCGCTGCGCGAAATCCAGACGTCGAACGACGAGATTCGCGAAGATTTTCTGCTGCGCACACGGCTGCTCGAGCGCATTCGCGGCGATGTGTATGTCTCGGGAACGTATGTGCGGGATTACCTGCTGGAGCCGGAATCCGGCAAAGCCGAAGGCCATCGCGACAGCCTGATCGAAACGCGCAACGATATGGACGACGCCCTGGCGCGCTACCGTTCGCTGGTCAATGGGCAGGAGGAGCAGCCGTTTCAGGTGCTCATGCGGCAACTGGCGGCGTACTGGAACCTCCTCGAGCCGGTGTTTCGCTGGGGCCCGGAGCAGCGCCGCAGAGACGGCTATATCTTTCTGCGCGACGAGGTGTCTCCGCGCCGCACGGACATGCTGGCGATTGCCGACCAGATCGGCTCCATCAACGAATCGCAGCTCAACGCAGGTAAACTGCGCGCCGAGCGCAGCTATATGGAGTTCCGCAACCGGCTGACGATCATGCTGTGTCTGACGGTGGGGCTGGGAATCGTGCTGGCGTCTTTCAGCATGCGGAAGATTCTGGGACTGGAAAACGAGACCGCCCTCTATGTGAGCCAGATCGAGAATGCCCGCGAGGAGCTGAAGCTGCTCTCGGCGCGGCTGGTGGAGGCGCAGGAGAATGAACGGCGCTCGATATCGCGGGAACTGCACGACGAAGTCGGGCAGGCGCTCACGGGCGTGCTGGTGGAGATGGCCAATCTTTCGACGCTGATCCGCACCGCGGACCAGTCGGCGGTGGCGGCCAAGGCGAGCGAGATCAAGAAGCAGGTGGAGAACTCGATCAGCGTGGTGCGCAACATGGCGCTGCTTTTGCGGCCTTCGATGCTGGACGATCTCGGCCTCGTGCCCGCTCTGCAGTGGCAGGCGCGGGAGGTCTCCAAGCGCACGGGCGTCTGGGTAAAAGTGGCGGCGCAGGACGTTTCCGAAGAGCTTCCCGAGGAGCACAAGACCTGCATCTATCGCCTGGTGCAGGAGGCGCTGCACAACTGCGTCAAACATGCCGGCGCGAAGAACGTAGTCGTGACCGTAAGCCAGCAGCCCGAGCGGCTGTCGCTGGCGATTCAGGACGACGGCAAAGGCTTCAATCCGCGACAGGAGAAGGGTATGGGGCTGATCGGGATGCAGGAGCGCGTGAGCCACCTGGGAGGCACCTTCGGCGTCGATTCGAGACCCGGCCACGGCACGTCCATTCACGTCACCCTCCCGCTGGCTCCGCGGCCGGCTGCGCAGCAGCCGCAGGAGGTGGCGTGAAAACCATTCGCATTCTGCTGGCCGACGATCATACGGTGGTGCGCAAGGGACTGCGCCTTCTGCTCGAAAGCAACGCCGGCCTGACAGTGGTGGCGGACGCCGCCGACGGCCGCGAAGCGGTGGCGCTGGCCGAGCAGCAGTCGCCCGACGTGGTGGTGATGGATGTGGCGATGCCGGGGCTCAACGGAATCGAGGCCGCGCGGCAGATCACGGCGAAGCTGCCGCAAACCGCGGTCGTTTTCCTGAGTATGCACGCCGACGAGAGCTATGTGCTGAAGGCCCTGAAGGCGGGCGCGCGGGCCTATCTGCTGAAGGATTCCGCGGAATACGATCTAATTGCCGCCGTTAAGGCCGTCAGCGAAGGCAAAGCCTTTTTCAGCCCCGCCATCAGCAAAATGCTGGTGGAAGATTATATGCGGCAGATGCAGGAACGCTCGGTGGACGACAGCTACGAACTGCTGACCACGCGCGAGCGGGAAGTTCTGCAACTGCTGGCCGAGGGGAAGAATAACAAAGAAGTCGCTTCGATTCTGAACCTGAGCCTGTACACCGTGGAGACGCACCGCAGCAACATTTTCCAAAAGCTGAATCTGCATAGCGGGGCGGAGCTGATTCTGTACGCTATTCGAAAAGGCGTGATTAGTTAAAACCGGGTGGCCACGAATGAACACGCATAAACACGGATAAAAACCCTTCTGTGATTATTTGCGTTTATCGGCGTTTATCGGCGTTTATCGGCGGCTATATATCGGGCGGTTGAATCTTTTCTTTTGGCTGTCCATCAAATATCTTGATGTCGAGGAAATTATGAGACGGCCTAAGGTTCTGGTCTTCGGGGGTAGCACGCGTACGGATTCGCTGAATCGTAAGCTGGCGCGCACGGCGGCGGAAACGCTGCGAAAGGCGGGCGCGGAAGTTACTTTGGTGGATCTGAAGGACTTTTCGATGCCGCTTTACGATGGCGATCTCGAAGCCGCGCAGGGGCATCCGGAAGCGGCCAGAGCGTTTCGCGATCTGCTGGGCGCGCACGACGCGATCGTGATCGCCTCGCCGGAATACAACGGCTCGTTTCCCGCGCTGGTGAAGAATACGATCGATTGGGCCTCGCGTCCGGCGCCGGGGGAACGGCCGGCTCAGCTTTTCCGCGGCAAACTGGCGGCGCTGGTGAGCACATCGCCGGGGCCGGGCGGCGGGCGCAGGGGACTGAAGCATCTGCGCGAGCTCCTTACCATGATTGGAGTCAACGTAATACCCGAAGAGCTGACGATTCCGGGCGCGTTCGAGGCAATTGACGCCGAGGGCAGGCTGCTGCGCGCCGAAGACCGGGATGCGCTGGAAAAACTGGCAGCGGGCCTGATCTCGGCGGCGGAGCGAAAACAGGCGGCGTAAACCACGGGGTCAGTTGTCGCGGCGCGGCCGGATGCGGCCCTGGGGATTCCTGCGCGTGCGGCGTGCCGAGGGATCGACATCGCCGCAGGCCTCTCGAATGACGACGATTTCCATGAGAAAATGCTCGCGCTGCGGAAGGAGCGCGTGGCTGGGCACCAGGTACTTGGGAAACTCTGCGCGCGGGGGCCCGGGCGGGCGGGTTCGCAGATAGCGCCGGTAGTCGAAGATCTGCTGCTTCAACTCCAGGCAGAGCCAGTGCTCAAAGGTTGCGGAGTGAAGATGCGCGAACGCGTTGTGCACTTCCTCGGCCGGGTAGCCCAGCATCGAAACGTCGTAGTACCTTTCCGCCTGGGGAACCCAGTGAGCGCCGAGAAACTCCAGCCTGCCGATGGTGGAGGGGATTTCCGAAAGCCGCTGGGCCAGGTGCTGGGAGGCGCCCTGCGCAGAGGAGGCGCCCAGGGATACGACACCGGAGCGGTAGAGCCTGGCGAGATGGTTCAGCAGCAGATCGGCGGTCAGGCTTCCGCCGATGACGCGATCGGGTGGGAGATCCCTGATTCTTTCATTGGAGAGCGTGTCTTCGGGCTGGCCCATGAGCAGGTAGTTCACGTCGGGGCGGACCTCGAGCACGCGCTCCCAGGTAGCGTCTCCCTGTTCGCTGCGCATGGCGAGATCGATCAGTACCAGTCCGCCGCCCGGAGGGACATCGTGAACGCGCACCATGGCCTGGTCATGGTCTTCCGCCACTGCCGCCACATATCCGTAAGCCGATGCGATGGTTGCGCACACCTTGCTCACGAACGGGTCGGTCGAAATGATCAGGAACATGCCACGAGACCGGTTGGAAATGTCATGGGTCGTCACCACGTGCGCGCGGAAGAATCCTGTGGCCGAGTCGCTATTTCCAGAATCAGCCGAAGACGGTGGCAAAAGAAAGTTAAGAACTGTGAGCTAACCGTTATCGCAGGACCCTGGTATGCTTGGGATGCTGGAGGCGCTACCCGTGGCTGAGGGGACCAATCCCACCCGGCAACCGGGGACTGACGAGGTTCGCGCCCAGGTAGCAAGAATTACCGAAAGCCCTGCCTTCGTCCACTCCGAGCGCCTGTGCCGGTTTCTGCGTGTCGCGGTGCAGCGCACGCTGGACGGCCAGCCGGATGAACTGAAGGAATACAACCTGGCGCGCGACGTTTTTGACCGGCCGGAGCAGTTCGATCCGCGGGTGGATTCCATCGTGCGCGTGGAAGCGCGGCGGCTGCGGTCCAAGCTGCGCTCCTACTACGAAAAGTACGGGCAGCAGGACCGCATCATGATCGCATTCGCCCCCGGCAGCTACGTTCCGGAGTTTCGCGAGCGGCGGCCAGAGGCGGCTGCCGTGCCTGTGCAGGAGCAGGAGCAGGCGGCCGATCCCAACACGGTGGCGGTGCTGCCATTTCTCGATTTGGGGTCGGATCCGGAGCAGGCGTATCTGTGCGATGCCCTGGCGGAAGAGATCATCCACCGGTTGGATGAGTGCCCCACGCTGAAAGTGATTGCCCGCACTTCGTCTTTCAGCTTCAAGAACAGGAACCTCGACATTCGGGACATCGGCCGCCGCCTGGGAGCGGGCACGGTGGTGGAGGGCAGCGTACGGCAGGCGGGGGATCAGTTGCGGGTTTCCGTGGCGGCCATCGACGCCGTGACCGGCAGCAGTCTGTGGTCGGAGACGTACGACCGCCGCGCTACCGATCTGTTCGCCGTAGAGGAAGAGATCGCGCAGCGAATCGCCGAGGCGCTGCGCGTCAAACTGGCGGCGCACGCCTCTCCCGCGTTGCACGCCGGCGGGCTGGAGGCCTACACGCTGTACCTGAAGGGCACTCATGCGTGGAACCAGGCGAACCCGGTGGGATTCGACCGCGCCATCGAGATCTTCAGCAAGGCGACCTCGCTGTATCCCGATTATGCGCCGCCCTACGCGGCCCTGGCGGACGTTTACCTGGCGAAGGCCATGTGGGGCAACAGCGTCCCCAGCGCGGCATTGCACAAGGGCCTGCGATCGGCGCTGGAAGCGCTGCGGCTGGACCCCGGGCTGGGTCACGCATACGCCATTCTGGGCGTCTCCCTGAGCCGCTACCGATGGGACTGGGACGGGGCCGACCTGTTGGTGAATCGCTGCCTGCAGATGGCCCCACGCGACGTGCTGGCGCATTTCTACCGCGCCTTCTGCCTGCTTCCGCGCGGCCGCTTCGAAGAAGCCGCAGAGTGCCTGCAGAGGGCGCTGGAGCTCGACCCGCTGTCGCATCGCGTCAACCGCACGATCGGCTGGATGCATTACCTGGAACGACGGTACGACGACGCGGCCTGGTGGTTCCAAAGAAGTGTGGAACTGGGCGACGACAGCCTGGCGCCGCATTTCTATTTCGTCCAGACCTATCTGCGCGCCGGGCGCTTGAAAGACGCTCTGCGCGAGGCGCAACAATACGAAAACACGCCCGCCGGTTCCATGATGCGCGCCGTCATTGGAGAAGCCTATGCGCTCAACGGCGACGCGCGCGAAGCGCGCCGCATTTTGCGCGAGCTGGATACCAGGGCAGAGGAACATTATGTGGATTCCTTCGGCCGCGCGATTCTGCAGGGGGCGTTGCAGGATTGGGAATCGGCACTTCGCTGGCTGGAACGCGCAGTGACCGAGAGATCGTTGTGGGCCTCGTTCATCGCACGCGATCCCCGCTTCGATGTTCTGCGCAATGATCCGCGATTCACACGGCTTTTGGACCGAATGAATCTGTCGTAACGGATGCGGCGGGCGCGGCGCCGACGCGTTCGAGTACGGAGTTGAGGAACAACTTGTCCGCCCGTTCCCGTTCCAGTTCCACGGCGGCGCGGCAGGCAAACAGGCGCAGAATGGGTTCGACGCGGCCGGCGTCGGATAGCGGGCGCGAATCCAGCACCGCGATCCATCCCAGGATGCGCCCGAAGGAATCCACCAGCGGGGCGCCGGCGTACCCGTGCGCGCCCATCCCGGCGAGCATGTGGTCTTGCGGAAAGGCCTCCTGCACACCGGAGGCAAAGCAGCAGAAGCCGCGGTCGATCACGCGTTCGCCGGGCGTGTTCCTCAGGGCGTACTCGACGTTAGCCGTCTGTTGGCCGTGCGCCAGCAGCACCAGGGTACGGGCGAGACTGTCGGAGCCGGGGCGAAGCTCGGCAAGTTCCACGAACTCGACTTTCAGAATCGCGGCCAGCCGGACGGCAAGATGGAGTAGAAAGCTGTCATCGACGGGCGCGCAGAAAGCTTCCACGAGGTCGTGGAGATCCCGGGCAACACGCTGCGGGCGGCCGGCGGCGGTGGTGCGTTTTGAGCGGCCGGGCATAGGCACCTCGGGGCGGAGAAACTCCTTGTGGTTACCCGAACAACCTAAGCGTAACAGAACCGGTCCGCGAAGACGGTTTTGGAATGCGGGCCGGCGGGTTTGTGAGATCTCGCGAAATCAGTGAACAGTCACACCGCCCGAGGAAAGCGACACCTGGCCGACGTTGCGATAGCTCGACAGATCCTTCGGCATCTGGGCAGGGTTATTTGACTTCTTGGCCGCGCAGCCTGCGTTGTAGCCGTCGAAGATCAGGCTGACGCCGTGGGCAACGCGATCGGACAAAGGCGGGCAGTACTATAACCGGCTGCGAGTTTCGGGTTACGCGAAAACGTACAAGGCGTGCCCTCCCCAGTCAAAACCTGTTGATCCGGATCGGGCAATGCGCCGCGGCTCAAACGGTAAAAAGTGGAAAAGTTCTGAAAACCTTCTTTGTTATAGAATGGAAGCGGGTGAGGTGCCTATGGATATACCCGAGGTGCTGATTGCGATCGGGATTTTGGGCGCGGTCGTTTGGGCAGTCTACAACTGGATGCATCCCCAGGGGGAGCGGAAATAGCCGTCAGGTTCGCGGCGCCGTGCCGAGCGAGCTTTCGAGCGCGATGCGCACCAGTTGGCTGCGCGTGCGCACTCGTGTCTTTTGAAAGAGCTGCTGTAACGTGGCTTTGATCGCGCTTTCGGAGACTCCGATCTGGCCTGCGATTTCCTTGTTGGTGAGGCCTTCGAAGAGGCCGCGCAGCACCTGTTGTTCCCGTTCCGTCAGAAGCTTGCGGAGGTCCTGCGTTTCGCGCGGGGAGACTCCATCCACCAGCATCTGGATCACTTTCTGATCCACCCACATCTCTCCCGCGGCCACCAGGCGAATGGCCTGCGCCAGCAGGCCCGGAGAGTTGTGTTTGAGAAAGATTCCCGAGGCGCCCATTTTCAGGGCCGCCGAGGATTCCGAGGCGCTCATTCCGGCGGTGACCATGAGAATCCTGCCCTCGTAGCCGGCATGGCGGGCGGAAGAGATGAACTGGCCGCCGCGCTCTTCTCCGAGATCGAAATCCAAGAGCACCACATCCACGTCATGGCCGGCCAGAATGGCCAGAGCTTCGGCGGTATCGCCGCAATGGCCCGCCATTTCGAAATCCGACTCAGAAGCGAGCAGGCGCGTCAGGCTTTCGCGGAACAGGACGTGGTCGTCAATGAGTAAGAGTCGGATTCGTTTTTCCATGCTTGCCAACGGAGTTGAAAGCGGGGTCGCGGCCCCCGGTAACGTTGAGTTCGATCACGAACGCGCAGCCGGAAGCCGTGGGATCGTAGCGTAAGTCGCCGTGAAACGAGCGCGCGAAGGCGCGCGACAGGAACAGTCCCAGCCCGGTTTCATCGGCGCCTTTTTGAAATGGTTGAAACAGTTTCGCGGTGGAGGCGATTCCCGGTCCGGAATCGGCCACGCGCAGCGCGACCACCCCGTTCCTGGAAGCCGCGGAGATTTCGATGCGCTTCTCGCCGGCCTCCTCCAGCGCTCGCATGCTGTTTTTGGTGAGATTGAGCAGTACCTGCAGCAGGCGATGGCGGTCGGCCCACACGCTGGGGAGGCGCGGCGCGATGTTCCACTCCACGGTGATGCCCGCATCTTCGCAGAGCGGTTCGAGCACGATGCGCAGGTCGTCGAAGACCTCCGCCAGGTCCAGGGAGCCGGCTTCGGAAACGACGGCGCTGTGCTTCAGCTCGAGGGAGGCGATCTTGTTGAGAGTCTCGACGAGGGAGCCGAGGGCGTCGAAGTCCTTGTTGCCTTCGAGGGAATGGCTCCGCGCAAGGTTTTCGTAGATCACCGCGATGGCGCCGCAGACGTTGCGCACCTCGTGGGAGACCGCGCCCACCAGGATGCGCGAACCGGCCATGAGCTGCTCGAAGCTGGTCTCTTCGCGCTCGCGCAGGTCTTCCGATGCATCCACCACCAGGGCAGCGAGGCGCGGGCCCGACGCAGTCTTGTACGTCGAGAAGAAGACGTTAGCCAAAAACACTTCCCCATGTTCGCGCTCACCGCGGCATTGCATTTCCGTGCGGAACGATTGCGCGCCGCCGACGGAGGGAACGTGGCCCAGGGCCGGCACATAGCGGCTGATGCTCTGCCCCGGCAGCGTTTCGCCGGCGACTGCGAAGAGCCGGTGCGCCGCGGCATTCGCCAGCAGAATGCGGCCATCGCCATCCGCCGTGAGAATGGCGACGGGGCTGCTGTCGATCACGAATGCCAGTTGTTCTTCGGCTTCGCGCCGCGCCTCGGCTTCGCGCTCCACGCGATGCAGAGTTTCCATTTCCCGGCGGCGGCTGCGGGTCACTTCGAAGGCGAACAGACCTGTACCCGCCAGGGAGGTAAACACCAGGATATCCTGGGGAATGGAAACCGCCAGGGAAAACGTGTAGGGATCGAACCAGTCGGACAGCAGTGTGCATAGCAAGGCCGTGGCTACGATTTGCCAGCGCGGCCACACGGTGCCAACCAAAAGAATCGGAAACAGATAGAGGAAGCCAAAAGCCAGGGGTGCATCCACCCGCCAGTCGATGAGGGCGATGGACCCGATCAGAACGGCAGCGACCAGGACGCGGGCGCGGCCGCTGAGGAACTGAAAACTCATGCGTTCGAAGGCCTGGTTAAATTTTAGGAACAAAGCCATTTGCGGCCAAGGTCCTTGGCTAAAAGATAGGTTGACGCGGCCTGAAAGATAGGTAGAGGGGCCGGATCGGAATCGCTAATTTGATAATAACAGGAGATTTCCCAGTTAGGCGAATCGTGTCCGCTCGCGCGCTCCCAATCCATCCCAGATGCACCGCGCGAGCGCGGTGCATTCTCTGCATTCTGCTGCCGGCAGCTTTCGCGCCCGCAATTTTTGGCCAGACGCCGCTCACCTGGGAGCAGGTGAAGAGCCGCTTTGAGGCCGCCAACCCAAGTCTCCAGGCCGCACAGTTGAACGTACAGGAATCCAAGGCCGAGGAGGTGACGGCGTATCTCCGGCCCAATCCGAACCTGAACGCCGGTCTTGACCAGATCGATCCCTTCAGCGGCAATCCTTACCGGCCGTTCGCGTACACTTTTCCGCTGCTGTCGCTCGATTATCTCCACGAGCGCCAGCACAAGCGGGAACTGCGCCTGGAAAGCGCGCAGCAGGGGACTTCCATCGCCGAATCACAGGCCAAAGACCTGGAGCGCACCATGCTGTTCTCGCTGCGCAGCGCCTTCGTGCAGACTCTGCAGGCCAAGGCGCTGCTGGCCAATGCCAAAGAGAACCTGGATTACTTCAACCGGCAATTGTCCATTAACCGCGACCGCTTTCGCGCGGGCGATATCGCGCGCGTCGATCTGGACCGCCTGGTGCTGCAGCGCGTGCAATACGAATCCGATTTCGAAACGGCCCTGGTGAACCTGCGAACCGCCAAGGTCACGCTCCTCGCGCTGTTGAACGATCGCACGCCGGTGGACCAGTTCGATGTCGCCGGCCCATTCGATTTCAACGCCACGATTCCGCCGCTGGAGGAGTTTCGCAACGTGGCGCTGGCCGAACGGCCGGACCTGAAGGCTGCGGCGCAGACGGTGCGCAAGGCGGAGACGGATCATCGCCTGGCCGTGGCAAACGGCTCGACCGATCCGACCTTCAGCGTCGACTTCGGGCGCAACCCTCCCATTCCGGTTTACATGGGTGTCAGCGTGAGCATTCCGCTGCGGATCTTCGACCGCAACCAGGGCGAGAAGGCGCGCACGCAGGTCGACATCTCGCACGCCGAACGAGCGCAGCAGGCCGCCCAGGCGCAGGTCTTCAGCGATGTCGATTCGGCTTATTACACCTTGCTGAGCACCGTAAATCTCCTGAAACCGTACAAGGAGACGGACGGCTATCTGGCCACCGCCACGCGCATTCGCGACACGATCTCGTTTTCTTACCAGCACGGGCAGGCCGCGCTGGTGGATTATCTGGACGCGCAGCGCGACTATCGGGCGACCGAGGTCGCGTACATCAACCTGATCGCTTCTTATCTGACCGCCGCGGGTCAACTGAATCTTGCGGTAGGCCGCGAGGTCATGCAATGAATCGCAATCTTCTTCTACTGTGCCTATGCCTCGGATGCGCGCTGCTTCTGGCCGGTTGCGGCGCCAAAGGCGAGACTACGGACCCGAAGGCGGAAGCTCCCCCCCCGGCACAGGTGATCGAGGAAACCGACGTCAACGTAGTGAAGGTGGACCACCCGGAGCAATTTCCGCTGGCTACGGCCGGCGAGCGCGATGCCGCTCCGGAGTTGAACGTAACCGGCGCCGTGGCGGTGGATGTGGCGCGCAACATTCCGGTGGTTTCGCTGGCGTCCGGCCGCATCCTGGAGATTCACGCCCGCCTGGGCGACACCGTCAGCAAGGGTCAGTTGCTGATGAAGGTGCAAAGCAACGATATCGCGCAGGCATTCTCGGATTACCGCCAGGCGGTGGCCGACGAGGTTCTCGCCAACGCACAACTCGAGCGCGCGCAACTGCTGTTTCAGAAAGGCGCGATCGCGCAGAAGGATGTCGAAGTGGCGCAGGATGCCGATGCCAAAGCCAAAGTGACGGTGCAGACGGCCGAGGAGCACCTGCGCGTGCTGGGCGCGGACAAGGATAATCCCTCGGCCGTAGTCAACATTTATGCGCCCATCTCCGGCGTGATTACGGATCAGCAGGTGACCGCCGCCGCCGGCACGCAGGGGCTGGCATCGCCGAACGCTTTCACCATTTCCGACCTCTCGCATGTCTGGATTCTCTGCGATGTGTACGAAAACGATCTGCACTTCGTGCGTGTCGGCGAGTTCGCGGACATTCATCCCAATGCATATCCGAATCTGGTATTAAAAGGGCGCATCGATAACATCGGACCGATTCTGGATCCCAATATACGGACCGCCAAAGTCCGGCTGGAAGTAGCCAATCCGCAGCAGATGCTGCGCGTGGGTATGTTCGTGACAGCAACCTTCCACGGCGAACGGAGAGTAGCGCGCGCCGTGGTTCCGGCTTCGGCGGTGCTGCACCTGCACGACCGCGACTGGGTTTACATTCCGCTGGGCGGCAACCAGTTCCGCCGCGTTGCGGTGACGGCGGGCAATATGGTCCCGCCCAACCAGCAGGAGATCCTGGACGGCATCGCGCCCGGCGCCCGCGTGGTTTCCAACGCCCTGGTTTTGCAGAACACGAGCGAACAATAAGCCAATTCCATGATCCGCGGACTGATCGATTTCGCTCTCAACAACCGCTTTCTGGTCACCCTGGCGGCGGCGCTCCTGCTGGTCTGGGGCGCTATTTCGTTTCACAACCTTCCGGTGGAAGCGTATCCGGATGTGGCCAACAACTACGTCCAGATCATTACGCAGTGGCCGGGGCGGGCAGCCGAGGAAGTCGAGCAGCAGGTCACCATCCCGATTGAAATCGTCATGAACGGCATTCCGCACCTGGAGCATCTGCGCTCCACGTCGCTGTTCGGCCTTTCCAGCCTGATGCTGATTTTCGACGACGACTCGACCAACGACTGGAACCGGCAAAAGGTTCTGGAACGGCTCTCGCAGGTCAGCCTGCCGGCCGGTTTGCAGCCGCAGATCGGGTCGGACTACAGCCCGGTGGGCCAGATCTACTGGTACACGCTGAAGAGCACCAATCCGAGCTACGATCTGATGGCGCTGAAATCGCTCGAAGACTGGACGCTCGAAAAGCAGTTCAAGAGCGTGCCCAACGTGGTGGACGTAGTGAGTTTCGGCGGCACCACGCGGGAATACCAGGTGGCCATCGATCCCGACAAACTGGTGGCGTACGGCTTGAACATCGGGCAGGTCGAGCAGCAGCTTGCCAATAACAACGTGAACGCCGGCGGCAGCTTCGTCGAAGCCGGACTGCAGCAGATCAACGTGCGCGCGGTGGGCCTGGTGAGCACGGTTCACGATATCGAAGAGACCGTCATCAAGACGCAGAACGGCACGCCTATCCGGGTGCGCGACATCGCCACCGTGCGGCAGGGGGCGAGGATCCGGCTGGGGCAGATCGGCAAAGCGATTCATCGCGCCGACGGCAAAATTGTCGATAACCCGGACGTAGTGGAAGGGATCGTACTGCTGCGAAAGGGCGCCAACTCCGACGAGACGCTGGACGCCATCCACGAGAAGGTAAACGATCTGAACGAGCACATTCTGCCGCCCGGCGTGAAGGTCGTGCCGTTTCTCGACCGCAGCGTGCTGGTGCACTTCACCACCCACACGGTGCTGCACAACCTGACGGAAGGGATTCTGCTGGTGGCGTTGATTCTCTTTCTGTTCCTGGGCAACGCGCGCGGCGCGTTCATCGTGGCGCTGACCATTCCCTTCTCCCTCCTCTTCGCTTCGATTTGCCTGAGCCTGAATCACATTCCGGCCAACCTGCTGTCGCTGGGCGCGCTGGATTTCGGCATGGTGGTGGAGGGCGCGGTGGTGATTGTGGAGAACATCGTGCGCTACCTGGGGCACCAGAGGGAGCACACTTCCAACCTGCCGCCGATTCGCGAAGCCGCTCATGAAGTGCAGCGGCCGGTGTTTTATTCGATCGGCATCATCATCACCGCCTACCTGCCGATTTTCACGCTGCAGCGCGTGGAGGGACGCCTGTTCAAACCGATGGCATGGACGGTATCGTTCGCGCTGCTGGGTTCGCTGCTGTTTTCGCTGTTGATCGCACCGGTCCTTTCCAGCTTCTTCTTCGGGCGCACCGTGAAGGAGTGGCGCAATCCGGCAATGGAGGCCATTATCCGCGGTTACCGCGTCGCGTTGGGCACGGCCATTCGCTGGCGCTGGGCCACGCTGGCGGTCGCGGTGGGCGCGATTGCAGCATCGGCCTACCTGATGGAGAGCGGCGTGATCGGTTCGGAATTCCTGCCGCACCTGGATGAGGGCGCCATCTGGGCGCGCGCCACGCTGGCGCCCAGCACCGGTCCCACGGAGGGAGCGCGTGTGATGGACCAGGCGCGCATCATTCTGGCGTCCTTTCCCGAAGTGACCCAGGTAGTCAGCCAGGTGGGCCGTCCGGACGACGGCACCGACACCACCGGCTTCTTCAACACCGAATATTTCGTGGACCTGAAAGAGAAAAAGGATTGGCGGCCGCCGTTCCACGAAAACAAGGAGGAACTGATCGCGGCCATGGACCGCGAACTGGAGAAGATCCCCGGCGCGCTTTGGAATTTTTCGCAGCCGATTGCTGACAACATGGAAGAGGCGGTCAGCGGCGTGAAGGGGCAGCTCGCCATCAAAATTTACGGCGACGATCTGAAGACGCTGGAGGCCAAGGGCGACGAAATCGTGAACGTGCTCAAGAAAGTTCCCGGGATTGCCGACCTGGGGCTTTTCCGTGTGATCGGCCAGCCGAACCTGGAGTTTCACATCGATCGAGACGCCGCCGCGCGCTACGGCATCAACGTGTCGGATGTGCAGGATGCCATCGAGACCGCGGTGGGGGGCAAGGCGGTGACGCAGGTGCTCGAGGGCGAGCAGCGCTACGACCTGGTGGTGCGCTACGCGGCGCCCTATCGGAATACGAAAGAGGCCATCGAGAAGATCCGGCTGGTGGCGCCCTCCGGCGAGCGGGTTTCGCTGGCGCAGTTGTGCAAGGTCGAGGTGCTGGACGGCGCTTCGGAAATCTACCGTGAGGGAAATTCGCGCTACGTGGCCATCAAGTACAGCGTTCCGGTCCGCGACCTGGGAAGCACGGTGGAAGAGGCCATGCGCAAGGTCAATACGCAGGTCAAGCTGCCGGTGGGATACCACATCGACTGGGCCGGCGAATATGAAAGCCAGAAGCGCTCGCAGAAGCGGTTGGCGATCGTGGTGCCGATCACGATGCTGGTGATCTGCATGATTCTCTACACCATGTTCAAGTCCGCCAAATGGGTGCTGCTGATTCTGGGCAACGTGGCGATGGCGCCCATCGGCGGCCTGCTGGCGCTATTGATCACGCACACGCACTTCAGCGTATCTTCCGGCATCGGATTTCTGGCGCTGTTCGGCGTGGCGGTGCAGACGGGCGTGATCATGCTGGAATATATCAATCAGCTTCGCGCGCGCGGCGAGACCATTCTGGACGCGGCCATCAACGGCTCGGTGCAGAGGCTGCGGCCCATCATGATGACCATGCTGGTGGCCAGTTTCGGACTGCTTCCGGCGGCGTTGAGCCGCGCCATCGGTTCGGATTCGCAGCGGCCGTTCGCGATCGTGATTGTGGGCGGACTGGTGGCGGCGCTCATTCTGGGCGTGTTCCTGCTGCCGACGCTGTACGTCTGGGCGGCCAGCGAAGGCGACGTGCTGCCGGAACCGGAGGTCGGCGAAGAGGCTTAGCCGGGGCTACCATAGTTCCATGGACCTGAACGAAAAGAAAATCGCGATTCTGGTAGACAACTTTTATCAGGAAATGGAAGTGTGGTACCCGCTGTTCCGCTTCCAGGAGGCGGGCGCGACAGTGGTCACGGTCGGCGCGAAAGCCGGTGAAACCTACACCAGCAAACTGGGCTATCCGGTGAAGTGCCAGCTTTCGTACGACGACGCAAAGACCGGCGATTTCGATGCCGTCGTGATTCCGGGCGGCTATGCGCCCGATCACATCCGCCGTCATGCAAAGGCCAACCAGTTCGTGCACGACATGAACGCGGCCGGGAAACTGGTGGCATCCATCTGCCACGGTCCGTGGGTTCTGTGCTCCGCCGGCGGCATGCTGAAAGGCCGCAAGGCCACCAGCTTTTTCGCCATCAAAGACGACGTGGTCAACGCCGGCGCGCACTGGACGGACGCGGAAGTAGTGGTGGACCGCAATCTCGTCACCAGCCGCAAGCCGGAGGATCTACCGGCGTTTTGCAAGGCCTGTATCGAGGTGATGGCAGGCGTGCTGGTTTAAGACCGGCGACGCGCAAAACGGGCGGTCGCCTTACGACTTCCGCGGAGGCAGGCGGCTCGGGCGGACTCGCCCCAAGGAATTCCTCGTCGTAAAGAATCCTTATGTAAGGAGATTACATCTCATATACCAGGGCGGCGGCTGACCAGGCATGGGCGGCGCCGCTGCACATTTGGGATAGGAGACTGCAAGATGCTTCGGAAACTGGTTGCCACGGACGATAGCGCTGCCACCGCGATTCTGAGGTTGGCGCTGGGCGTGGTTTTCTTTGCGCACGGCGCCCAGAAAATGCTGGGGTGGTTCGGCGGATACGGCTTCTCCGGTACGATGGGCTTCTTTACGGGCGGGATGCATATTCCGGCAATATTCGCCTTCCTGGCCATTGCGGCCGAATTCTTCGGGAGCCTGGGACTGCTCCTGGGCTTCCTGACGCGCATTGCCGCTTTCGGCATCACGGTCAACATGCTGGTTGCCATTGCGATGGTGCATCATGCCTTCGGATTCTTCATGAACTGGACCGGCATGCAGAAGGGCGAGGGCTTCGAATTTCACCTGCTGGTGCTCGCAATCACGACGTTCCTGATGATCCGCGGCGCCGGAGCGTTTTCCGTAGATCACGCGATCGCCGGCGCCCGCCCGGCGCCGCAGGCGGGGCCCGTCCGCTGATGAGCGGCGAAGATACGGTGTCCGCGCCTCACCTGTGGCTGGTTCTTTCGCGGTGCCACCGTGCCCTGAGCCGGATCGCCGAGCGCAGCGTGGAGGAAGCGGGGCTGGGGCTGAGCGATTTCGCCGCGCTGGAAGCGCTTCTGCACAAGGGCCCGCTGACGATCACGGAAATCCAGCACAAGGTGCTGCTGGCGAGCGGCTCGATGACGGCTGCCGTGGATCGACTGGAGAAGAAAGGTTTTGTGACCCGCGAAGCGGCGCCGGACGACCGGAGAGCCAAGGTTTTGCACCTGACTCGGGAAGGAAGGCGGGTGGTGGAAGAGGCGTTTCGCCGCCACGCCGGGGAGTTGGAAGCGGCGATGGCGGTTTTGGACGCGGGCGAAAAGCGCCGCCTGTACGCGCTGCTGAAAAAGGTCGGGCTGTTTGCGGCCGGAGCCCGCGCGGAAACCGGCCGCCAGAAGGAGATTGCCAAGTGATTCAAGTTCGCAGAAGCGAAGAAAGGGGCCACGCCAATCACGGCTGGCTCGACACATACCACACGTTTTCGTTTGCCGATTATTACGACCCGGAGTTCATGGGCTTTCGCAGCCTGCGGGTGATCAACGAAGATCGCGTTTTGCCGGGCGCGGGATTTGGAATGCACGGCCACCGCGACATGGAGATTCTCACCTACGTGATCGAGGGCTCGATCGCGCATAAGGACAGCATGGGCCACCAGCAGGTTTTAGGCCCCAGCGAGATCCAGCGCATGTCGGCTGGGACTGGAATCAGACACAGCGAGTTCAATCCGTCCCCGGACGCGGGACTACATTTCTTCCAGATCTGGATCGAGCCGGCCACGAGAGGGACTCAGCCGGGCTACGAGCAGATCCGCTTCGATCCAAAAGACAAACAGGACCGGTGGAAGCGGCTGGCAGGACCCGAGGGCGGCGACGGCGCCGCCCGCATCAACCAGGACGCGCAGGTTTTCGTCGCGGAACTGGCGAAGGGAGGGAAGCTCCCATATCGTCTGGATCCCCATCGCGGCGCGTGGGTACATGTCGTACGGGGAGAAGCGGCGGTGAACGGAGTTTCGCTGCGCACAGGGGATGCCGCGGCAATCAGCGCGGAACAGGATCTGACGCTGGCCGCGGGCGAAGCCGAATCGAGCGAGATTCTGTTGTTCGATCTCGCCTGACGCGGCGCAAGGCCCCCAGCGCCCTGCCGGCTAAGGATTGGAAGCCGCGGCCGCCGTGGCCCGTGCGGGATCGAAATGGCGGACATACCGGCGCATCAGGACTTCAAACCGGCTGATCCCGTTCTGGCGGGCCTCCTGCAGGGCCTGGGCGTTTGTCCAATGGTCGTGGACGATGCGGTAGCAGGCGATCACCAGTCCCGACCGGTCGTCGCCGCGCCGGCAATGGACAAAGATGGGGGCTCGCGCAGGGTCCTGGAGCACCGTCAGGATCTTATCGACCTGCTCGTCCTTCGGCGCAAAGATTCCGGAAAGCCGGATGCTGATGTACTGCATGCCCGCGGCTTCCACCTCTCTTCGCTCTCGCGGCTTGTGAATCGGTCCGCCGCGGAGATCGAGCACGGTCTTGATGCCCATGTGCGCCAGTTCCGCAAAATCCTGTTGTCTCGGCTGCTTTCCACGGTACACGTGATCGTCAACCCGGTATACAGACAACTCGCCGGCCAGCGCCGGGGCGCAAAGCGTCAACAGCAGGGCATAACAGACTTTATTCATAACAGGTCCCGGGCAATCCGGGGGCACGTCCGGTACCAACCCGGCTTGCTGTTTACGCAGTCTCCCGCCGACGCCTAATCATCGCTCTATCAACAGTTCGGAGACTGCGCGGGCGCGATCGACGGCGGGACCGGGACGAGCTTCTCCGACGAAACGGCGAACTGTCGACACAAACCTAGGACGCGCGGTCGACTCCGGCGCCGTTGAGCCTCTCCCAGGCTTCGGCGCCGCCTTCGAGTGGACGCACCCGAGTGATTCCCTGTGACCTCAGGAGCAGCGCCGCACGGGCGCTGGAAGCTTCGTTTGGTCAACTGCACACCAGGACGATTTCCTGGTCGCGGGGGATTTCCAGGTGACGCGCGGAGAGCTCTTCGGGCAAGATGCGCGCCGCCCCCGGGATGACTTCCGGCGATTCCGCGGGCTGGTGCCGCAGGTCGACGATGAAGACGTTTTCGCCGGCGTCCAGCCGTTCGCGGAGCTCTTCGGGGGTGATTCGCGCGACATCCAATTGCCTAAGGAAGCGGCGGCGCTGGATGAATTTCCAGGCAATCCACGAGGCGAACAGCGCCGCGAAGAGCACCAGCAGGGCGGAACCCATGCGGGAAGCGTAAGCCAGCACCGACTCCAGCTCATCGCCGAACAGGTATCCGACGGCGAAATAGGACATGCTCCAAATGGATGCGCCCGCGCCGTCATAAAGCAGGAAGCGCCAGTAAGGAATCCGGAAACTCCCAGCCAATGGGGCGGAGACCGCGTTGAGTCCGGGAACGAATTTCGCGATCAGCAGACTTTTCAGCCCGTATTTCACGAGGGAATTCTCGGTCCGCCGCACGCAGGAATCCGGCTCGAGCGAGACGCGGCACAGCAGGCGCAGGATGCGCCTTCCGCCGTGTTTTCCCAGTTGGAACCAGATGGTGTCCGCCAACAAGGCAGCCGACACACAACACGCCACGGCCGGCAATACGTGCAGACGGCCGGTGCGAAAGAGCACTCCGGCTGCGAGGAGCAACGGCGCCGAAGGCATCGGTACGGCGCTCTGCTCGGCGAAGACCCAGAAGAATAACAAGGCGTAGCCGTGCTTCTCAATGAAAGCTACAGCGTCCTGAATGGCGTGATGGTCCGTCATCGGTCTATCCGAAGCACGCGGAAGACCGCGAACGGCGGCTGTGCAGGTCGTACTGTCGCGGCTGTTTGGTCATACCCCTCGTCGTGCTTCGATTATAGGGGACCGTGTAGCGAGCTGTGAAGCCGGGGTTGGCTCAAGGGCGCTACGGCAGGCCGGGAGCCGTGAGAAAGTACAGCCGGCTGCTTCCGAGCAGAGCGACCACGCTGCCGTTGCACGCCACCGAATGAATCAGGCCGGCAATCTCGACAGGTGCAAGACCGGGAGCGGTCAGCACGGAAAGCGGTTCGAAGAGCTCGCCTTCGGTGGCCACCGAGCTTCGGGCAGCGAGGAGAGGAACGGAAGCGGGGATGAATGCCAGCGATCCGCCGCGGGCCGCGCCAAGATCGAGAGTTCCGTGATCCGGCGGCGGGCCGGCGCCGGGAGCGATGCTTGCGAGGAACGCCGTTTCCTGCTCCATCCAGGCGACCGCGACAGCGGAGCCGGATTCTCCGATGGCGACCTCGCTGGAATAGGCCGCCGATAGGGTGAACCGGCGCACTCCCTTCGCGCCGGATTCGGCAACCAGCACGCCGCTGCTATCGCTCCAGACGCACCAGATGGAACCGCCCGCGATGGCGATATCGAGCGGCGGCCCACCGGCGGCGAACGGCTCCAGCGGATGCACCCTGGCAGCAGAGATCTCGCAGGACCGCACGAGGCCGGGTTCGTCCTGCCACACGACGAGCGGGCGCGAGGCGCAGCCGGGAACAGGCCAGCGGAACGGGTTGGCGGAAGGAATCGATTGCCGCCACGCGACGCCGCCTCCCGTGGAGACGGCCACAGCCACAGGACTGCCGGCGGCATCGGCGCCGGTGAGGAGGAACTCGCTACTGCACGGAGATCCGGCGGCCACGGTGACGGGAACGGCCGCCATTTCCCGAATTCCGGAGGCTCGCGAAGCACGAAACTGCGCCGCCAGTGTTTCGCCCGGCCGATTGATCCAGACGCGGAAGCCGTCGCCATCGGGGAGCACGAGGCCGGCGGATTCGACGGCAACAGGAAGCGCGAGAGTGCCGGTCCACCGAAACGAGGGGCGGTTGGGATCGGAAGGCGCCGAAATCGTCAGGGAAGACATATTACGGGTTCTGGTCGTGGATCCACTTCGCCAGCGAAACGTAGGCGGGAACGAATGCGGGCTCCACGTCTTTGGTGACACCCGCGAGACTTTCGAGCAGCAGGGAGATCTGGTCATCCGGAGTCGCTTTGAAGAAATCGGGCCCGATCTGCACGGAATCGGCGGCGATGAGCGGCGCGGCCGCGGCGGCAGCGCCCCAACTGACCACGCCGGCGGCCATGTGATCGATCTTCAGGTTACGCTTCACCGCTGCATGCATTCGCCGATAGCGTTCGAGAATGCTCGCTTCCCGGGTCTGGTCCGTGAGGCTGGGGACGGCCGGAGGAGCGGTGAGCGGGAATCGCGTGGACGCTTCCTTCATGAGGTTTTCCGCCCACGACGCGGCCCAGGTGAGACTGCCATCGCGAATCTTGACGATCTGTCCGTAGAGCTGGCCCATCCAGTCGACCGACCACGTGAGACGCTTTTCCAGTTTCGCAACCGCGAGTTTCACGGCCGGAAGTTCGCCCGCCGAGAACCCGGTGATGGCATCGGTTGCCGGTGTGGAGATGCCCGCCGGGACCTTGGTGGGATCCTTGGCGATCTGGCGTTCGCGCAGGAAGAGCGCAAAGAGCGCATAACTGTCGGAGTTCCGCAGGCGATCGGCGGTGGAGAGCTCGAAGAGCATGCGCTCGTGGCGATACGCCACGTCGGCGGTGCCTTTGGTGGGCGCGGCCGCGCCGCCCAGCGGCGTTGTGCCGTGAGCGCTTTCATGAATCAGGTTGCGGGCGCGATCGTTGTCTGTGCTGAGGCTCTTGAAAACCGGCACGCAGAGCGTCATGGTGGAAGCGGCATCTTCGCCGTGATTGTAGGCGATGGGTCCACTGTCGCACCCGCCGCTGTCGCACTGCCCGCCGCAGGAAGTACTGGCATCCAGGTTCTTCACGTGCGTCTCCAGGTTTCCGAGATTGGTTTTCAGGGTAGTGAGTGTACCGGGGTCGTGATTGCCGAAGAACTGATCGATGATGGGAGCGTCAAAGGCGTTCGGTGCTCCGGCAACCGAAGCGGTGGCGCGGCTCATGGCGTTCTTGGCGATGATGAGGGCGGCCTTGAATGCCGAATCCGTGGCGGGATCCATGGTGGCACAGGGCTGCTTCGGCGGGTGAACGAGGTGTCCGGCGGCATCCTTTTGCTGGCAGTTGACGCTCGCCGGCGCGGCGCCGGGCAGCACGATCTCCACTTTCCGCACGCTCGGGAAGTCGGCCTGCCCAAGCTGCGCACTGGGACTGGCGGAGGTGGCGCTGACGGTGACGGCGTCGGGCGCGGCGGTCAGGGCGGTCTTCACGGCATCCACGCGGGACTGCGCGATGGTGGCGGTCTCATCGGCGCTCGAAAAGCCGAAGAGGCTGACCGACGCGGGTGCAGAACTCTTCACGGCGGCGATTTGCGTGGTGGCGCTGGGCGTGAACGCTGCGGAATTTCTTTCGAAAAAAATCTGCGATGCTGTGGAACCCCGCGTGCGCGTAATCAGGAAATCGGTTGCACCCGGCACCGGGACGGTGGCAGGAAGCGGCGTGGGTGTGGGCGGAGGAGCGCGGCGGACGACACCGGCCGAAAGCGCGGGACGGGCTGCCTGCTGCGCTACGTGCGTCAGTTCGTGCGCCAGGAGCAGGCGTCCGGCGGAGGTCTGCGGCGCATATTGCTGCGGGCCGAAGACCACGTCGCGGCCTACGGTATAAGCGCGCGCATTCACGGCACGGGCGGAGAGCGCCGCTTCCTTTCCGGCGTGGACTCGCACGTGACCGAGATCGAATCCGAAGCGCGGTTCGAAGAAAGCGCGGGCCTCGGGGTCGAGCGGATGGCCGGAGGCGCGCAGAACGTTGTGAACGATGGGAGGGGCTTCCGGGGGAGTCTCGGGACCGGAAGCGGCGCGCTGCAGGGGGCCTTCCCGCTCCTTCTTGCAGGTTTCGCAGTCGTCTCCGGAACCTCCACAGGCGCACTTCCGCTGAAGGGTGGGCGCGCCGAAGGGCATCCGCATGACTGTTTCGGCGACGCGGTCCGCTTCGCGTTCGAAGGAATCGCCCGGCTGGTTGACCGTGAGCTTCGGCTGAATGCGGGCGCGGGAAAGGCATGAGATCGAAAGGCCGCCGGAGGGCGCGGCGGATCGCATCTGCAGAATCGTCTGGTTTCCGTGGGCCGGAGTGTGCGGCCGAGGAGCGACGTCAGGTCCGCGAACATCCCGGCGGAGGGCATTGCGCGAAACGGCGGGTTGTCTGCGTTGCCTGACGGGCGTTTCAAACATTTAGATCGCAAAATTGTAACTGGTCCACGGCGGCAAACTGGCCGGCGTGCGAGGCGGCAGCGTGGTTTCCCCTCGAAAAACATTGCCGGTGATGGCGGCTTGGGAGATATTGTTGTTCTTCGTATCGAACACAGCGATAACCAGACTGCTGCCGCCATCCACAATCTGGTTGAGGATTACGTTTCCGGCGACGGCGCAGAAATCCACCATGACGAACGCAGTGGCTGTGAGCGCCCCGGTGGACGAATTCAGCAGTTTATTACCGGTCATGGTCAAGCTTCCGAACGTGGTCTCGGCATTCGGTCCGGGACTGCCTCCGAACGCTTTCAACAGCGCGGCGTAATCGAGAATTGAGACGGCCCAGACTCCGGAAGTCCCGGGAACCACGGCATCGATATCGTTGTTCGACAGGAACAGGCGGAACTGCAGCTTCTGCGCTTTGGTAGTGATCACCGAGGCCGGAGGAATGTTGGAGATGTATTCGGCCACTCGGAGGGTGAGGGGACTGAGCGTCTGCAGCTTGAGAATAGGCGGCGTCACGACAATGGGCGGCGCAGGCGTCACGGGCGCCGTGGACACCGGCGGCGCTGTGGGTGCGGTCACCGGGGCGGTGGACACCGGAGGGGCCGTGGGCGGAGTTACCGGAGCCGTGGGCACAGTTACCGGAGCCGTGGGGGCGACGGGCGCTGCGACCGGGGCTGCGGTTACAACCGGAGCGGCTACCGCGGCCAGGTTGGTCAGGACGATCCGCGAGGTCGCGGCCGAGAGCACTTCCTTCGGTGCCGCCGACGCAAACTGAAGCGTGTTGACATTGGACAGCACAGTGGACGTGCGCGGATACGCGACCGCAATCGAAATCAAACGCTGCGAGACCGGATTCTGGAAAGCCTGGGTTCGAAAATCGCCGGCGTTTACCTGATTAATGGCCGCAACCGAAGCCGTGAGCGGGAGAATGGTGATGCCGCTGAGACACGAGCGCATCACGTTTCTTTCGAATGTCGCTGCGCCCACCGCGGTCAGAATGAAAATCGGAAATGCCAGGTTCTGGAAGCTGTTCCCGGAGCAGATGATATTGTCCAGCGTGGAGGCCACCAGCGAGCCGCCGGTGACGCTTCCGTTCGCGCCGATGGTCAGGGATTGCAGGCTGTCGGCCTGCAGATATCCGGCGGCGAGGGCCACGGCGGGCACGGCGTTATTCACAATCACGGCCTGCAGCGAGGCCGGTCCATTGAACATGTTGCCGGTAAGCGTCACGGCACTGCAGTCGGAGCCTGCAAAGATCGCTACCCCGAACAGAAACTCGTCCAGCAGCAGGTTCGGGAAACGGAAGACGCAGTTCTTAACGGTCAAGCCGTTCACGCCGGTGACCATCAGACCGACCGACGTATCGAGCGACACCAGCGCAGCATCGCCCAGATTCGAGACCGAAGCGCGGTCGAGGCCTGCCAGGTTGAGGCCCGCAGAGTAGAGCGACATGCGAGGCATGTCGAAGGTGAGCCCGTCGAGGGTGACACCGTTGGCCCCGTTGATGTGCATCAATCCCTGCGCGAAGTCCTTCTCGCTGGCGAATTTTCCCGCTGTAATGGTGGCGGAGCCGCACGCTTCGATGGCGATATTGGAGTGCTCCAGGCCCAGAGTGAGGGGCTTCGGAATCAGGTAGCTTCCAGGCCGCAGGCAGATGGTCGCGGGATTTCCGAAAACCGCGGCGTGCGCGGGCACCGCGCCGGTTTGTGATGCAAGGTTGGCATCGGCGCCTCCGCTCAATCGGGTAATTCCGTCGGCGGGAAATACGGAAGACATGGCGCCGAGCGGCTTGGCCGCAATCAGGTAGTTGAAATTGTCCTTGATGGCGGCAAACAGCGTCGCCATGTTGATACCGGAGACGCGCCGCTGCCAGGTGACGGTGAGGTCAAACGTGGTGCCGGAGACGTTCGAGATACTGGCGGTGGTGGTGTTGCCATCCACACCGGCTCCTCTGGCTTCCAGGGTGAACACTAGCTGGTGGTTCGTACCGTCGAGAATATTTGCCTGCGCCTTGAGCTGCCCCTGACCGCCGGTGAAATGGACGGTCTGATTATCGAGCGGCATGAGCTTGGCATTGATGGTGTTGCGATTGAGGATGTGCGCCAGGCCGGTGTTGGGGCCGCCCTGATTGTCTCCGATGATGCCGTCAATGCCGTTGAAGCCGCTGACGGCGATGCCGAGATACTGGTCCACTTCGCTGACGATGAGATCGAACGTCGGCGGCGTGCTGTCGAGTTGCAGATTCGTCACCTGGACCGAGATGTTGTTGCCCGGCGCACCTGCATTCGTGGCCTGGACGAACATGGTGGGGCTGGCCGCCTGGTCGATGATCGCCTGCAGAGTTGTCTTGGTGAGGTCCTGCGGGCGAACGGTGATGGTGCAGCAGCCTTCCTGCCGTTTGTACAGATCGATCAGGTTGTCGAACGGATTGCGGCAATCCGCCACCAGCGTACCGATTTCGTCGCTCCAGGCGATCACGCCGAGCGGGCAGGCCCACAGTCGCGGACCTTCGGGAGGCTGCGGCGACTGATTGTAGCGTTCGGGATAAACGGCCTGCGGGGTGGCCGGCCGCACGGCGAACATCCAGTAATCGCCCGTGTGGAACGAGAGGCCCGCCGGCGGCTGCAGCGTCACCTGCACGCCGGTCGTCCCGAGAGCCGCAGGCTTCCCGGGCGTGAAGACGATCTCCTGCTGCCAGACGCGCAAAAACAGCGGCGTCGGCGGAGATTGGGTGGCGTTCAGGTACTCGGCCGGCAGGAAAACTCCCGGAGGAAGCGTCACCGATTGCGTGTCGGGCGCATAGTTCTGCGTGAGCGTCGCGACAAAGCCGGAAAGCGAGGCGACATATCCGCCATTGCTCAACTCCGCGGCCGAGCGCAGCACTTCGATGGCCTGCCCGGAGACGGGCTGGTGTTCGGAATCGACGGGCGCGGACTCGAAGATCAGGTTCTGCGAGTTGTTGGGATCTACGTCGATGCGGTAAAGGAACGAAGCGTCGTCAAATCCCCAGAGGAATTTGGGATTGCCGGTCAGGGGATCGATGCCGGAGATCTGCACGCGAATGAGCTGATTGTCCGGCGCCACATAGCCACCCTGCGCGATGGGCTGGCAGGGATCGGTCTGCGCCTGGCCCGAGTAACTCACCTGCAGCGTGGAGCCGGAAGTGAGCCGCATCGTAGTTGAGTCGAACCAGAGACCTTCGGATTGCCACTTGGCGACGGCGGAAGCGAGCCCGGCGACGCAGGTTTTGCCATCCGTCGCCAGCCGCACGAAGCGCTGCAGCAGGCGGGTGCGCTGCGCGGTATCAGGCCCGCCGAGCGCCACGTCTTTGAGGTCCGGATCTTCGACCGCGGAGACTTCCTGCTCACGCAGCAGCAGGTAGATGAACTCGTCCGTGGGAGGATGCTGGGCGAGCGAGGAAAGGCTCACCCAATCGGGGTCGGTCGAGTGGTCGAGCCAGTCGGGCTGGCTGCTGTACTGCACGGGCACGAGCAGTTCCGCGCGAAGGCCGCCGACGTACATGGTTCCGCTGCGAATGTAGAAATCGTACGGAGGGTGAGTGGGCTGGCCGTACAGGACGACTTTGTAGCCATCGTCCGGCGTGCCGGCGGGCCCTACGATATCGAGCGTCTCATTCCGCAGCTCTTCGCTCGCGATCTGCTGCGCTTCGTTCCAGTCGGCTTCCAGGGTGACGCGCCCCTGCTGCATGACAACGGAACGGTACTGCTGGTTCGGATCGTAAGAAACTCGCGCTCTATCGCTGCCCATCGGTTCCTCCTGCGAAGTGGCTCATAGCGGCCCTCTAAGTGACGTGAATCAGGATCGGGTTCAGGCCCAACGGCATATATTCCTGGTACTTCAATAAAATGCTGCGTTCCTTGATCGGGTTTTTGTCGCCGGCGAAGGCGCCCATTTCGGAGCCGTCCTGGGCGCCCTCGGAAATAGTGGCGCCGGCCGGCGAGAGGACGGCGTTGTCCACGCCGTCGCGCAACTGTGCGTAGGCCGGCTGACCGAACGCGGTCGAGTTGAAAAGCGCGGACGCGGGCGCTATCTGCAGGCTCTCATACTGCCGCGGGATCACGCTGCCGGTTGCCCATGCGGTGAAGCGGACGCAGCCATCCTGGCTGTTCTCCACCAGTACAACATCGTCGAGAATGCATTCGCTGGCCTCCAGCCGATGCAGATAGGCAGGGCCGAGCACGGTGCAACGGCTCAGGTTGACGAGACCGTTGGTAAAGGAAAGGGTCAGATCCGCCAGGTCGGACGGAAATGCGGCCGCCAGCAGCTTGCGGTTCAGCGCCAGGCGGCCGCCGGGAACATTCTGTGCAGCCATCTGAGCCAACGACGGGTTCAGTCCCGGAACCGAGAACTGAGCCGGATTGTAAATCAGTTGTGGGCGTGCGAGCAGTGCATTGAGGTCGGTCACCAGCGCCGAAAGGAGCTTGGCGCTGGGAGTGCTTCCGACCTTGTACGCTTGCAGCAGCTTGCGCGTGGCGGCCGTGAGCTGCCCGGCCAGGTAGAGCGACAGCGGATCGGCGCCATTGCGAAGCTGCGCGGCGAGGCCCGCGGAGTCCTTGATCGACGCGGTGGTCAGTAATCCGGGTGCGGACGTGGGGATCGCCTGCACGATGCTGTTGGTGATGGTGGCGGTTTCCACCTCGCCCCCGTTGCGGGTGCGCACCGGGCCGAGGATGCAGCGATCGATGGTCAACTGGCGGATCTCGGCTTCGATCCAAAGAACGGAGGGCACGAGGTCCACGCCATCGATGGATTTGGCGAACACAGCCGCGCCGCCACCCTTGGCGGCATTGCCGGGGTCGAACGTGCAACAGGTCAGCGTCACGCTATCGAAGTCGCCGCGCAGCACGATGTCGCGTCCGCTCGCGAAGAGGCCATCGAGCACCAGGCTGCTGCCGGGCATTCCGGTGAAGCTCCATGGAGTTGCGGACGGCGCGAAGCGGATCACGGGCCGGCTCTGGTTCTGCGCCATCAGGGTGAGTTGCAGGACGCCGTTGTAGTCCACGGCTTTCCCGTAGGTGAGCGAGTCATTGATGCTGACCGTGCCGGTGGAAATGGCGCCCGACGCGGCGAACGCGTTGCCGCCGCCGGTGACGTTGAGGATGGGGGCGGGCGTCGGATTGGGCGTCTGGCCGAGCACGCGGCGGTCGTACGGACCGGCCCCGATTTCGCTCGAAAAACCGTAGTGGTACGTCACCGTGACGGGGCCGTTCAGTGGATTGAGCACGGCGAAGCGGCCCCTCTCCGGGTAGATGGCCACCGAGAAGATCGAGGAATTCGCGAGCGGCGGCGTGGTGACCAGGGAGGCATCCACAATTTCGTAAAAGCTGCCGGGGCGGGTGAAGACACCGAGCGAATTCGGCTCCAGCGTAACGCCATCGGAGCCGATCTCCGCATAGAGCGGCGGCGATTGCGGATTCGTCAGGGAGGCCCTGAGCAGCGGCGCGCCGATGGGTGTGGCGAGCTGGCTTTCCTGCGGCGACACCCAGGTATCGCCGAGCGGCCGCGAGGAGACGGCGAATAAGGGAACATCCCGGCCGGTGGGATCGAACGTGTAGCAACTGCCCTGCTGGACGGGCGTGGTCTGGCTGACGCCGAAACTTACCAGGCGGTAAAGAAAAACGCCCAGGTTCGGAATGTTATACCAGCCGGAGCGGCCGTTGGCGGCGCGGAAATCGGCCGTGTGGAAGTACTCGTCGAAGGCCGACGGCGGCCGCAGCGCAGTGGAGACGGCGAACGGCGATTGGGCCTCGGCGGCGCCATAGACGTTGCGCAGGTCGGCCCATCCGCCGATCTGAGTGTTGGTCCAGGCGCCGACGAGGCCCTCGGCAAGCTGCACCTGGCGGTTCCCGACGGGGTCGACGGCGGTAAAAACGATGGCGGGATCCAGGTTGTGCCTGGTACGGCTCAAACGCCGGAAGAATTCGACTACGCGCGTATCCCACCCCGTGATATCGGCGGCGATCTCTTCCAGCACGGCGACCGTACCTTTGCGCCGCCGGTAGTAGATGGTCTTGGCGACATCCAGCCGCTGGCCGCGGGCATCCAGGCTGGCGACGAGGTTGGTGGCCAGCAGGTCGCCGATATACGGAATGACCCAATCGTCGCAGCTCTCGATGGACTGGTCTTCCCACAAGCGATCGATGCTGCGGCGAAGAATGGCGGCCTGCGCGCCGATGCGGTTCACCATCTCGCGCAGCGGTCCGTTGCTGTTGAAGTTGTCGGTATCGAGCGTGCGATAGATCGCCGGCAGCAGGTTCCACAGCTTGTCCGCGTAGTAGATCGCGTAATGGTCGAGGTCAGGCGGCATTGCCGTTCACCTCCGGATTGATGGCCAGGTCGGCCGGATCGAGCTGGAAGAAATTGCCCTCGCCGGGGTCAAAGCGGAAATCGCACTGGCAGCACGCGGACTGGGAAGGCAGCTTGATTACGATCTCATCGATGCGGCGCAGGCGTTCGTATTCGGGAAAGAAGCGCGAGATCGAGGAGTAGAAGATGAACCGCCTCTTTTTTTCGATGGCGAGATCGCGCACCGCCACTACTCCGGGAACCGCGAGGCACGCTGCGTACACCTGGCTCTGGTAAATGCTCTGGCCGATCTGCACCACGTTCGCGCCCAGCAACCCGGCGGCGGGGTCGGTAATCGCGGTGTTGACGGCAGCGGCGACATTGGCGGAAACGTAGGCGGGGTCCGTGATCAGGGTGAACGAAACGGTAATCGGGATGCCGACCGCCAGGATCACTTTCAACGGACGGTTCGGATCGTCGGCGCCGGCGAGCGCCAGGTTGGCGTTGTCCACCGCGTTCTGATCGTCGCCCACGTAAACCTTCACCATGTTGCGCTGCTGCGCGGAATCCCACGCGAAGTACGCGCGGGCGCGGGAGACGCCGGGCGCCTGTGCTGCGATGGTGGCGTAATCGTCGGCGGAGATGGCGCGGCCGAAGGTGAGAACGGATTCCGGAGCCAGACTGCGGATGTTCTGCGGAGCGTCGGGATCGGACCCGCCGCCCGCCGCCACCGGGTTGAGAATCGATTTGAGCCCGGGCCACGGCTGCAGAATGACGGTGAGCGATGAGGGATCGGGCGATTGCGCGCCGCTGCCGTAGCGATAGGTCGCGACGACGTTATTGACTCCGGAAGGCAGGCGCGAACCGTTCACGCCATCGCCGAATTGCACGTGGGTGACGTTGGAATCGTCTTCGTACGTGACGAAGACCTGTGCGTTCGGGGCCTGGTTGTAGAAGCTCTGGACCTCCTGCCATTGGACGCCATCCACCCAGACCTGCAAGGTGCTGTGGTAGTCCGAGCCGGTGGCGGCGCTGGCGCCGGGCAGATAGGTCAATGGCGAGTTCTTCAGGGTGAACTCCTGGCCGTTGGTGAGGGTGGAATCGCCGCTGCCCAGAATCTCGTTGGAGACGGTTTTGCCGCGCGACACCTGGAGCAGATTGAAAAGCACGTTGAACGGCGCGACGAGGCTGGAAGGCGTCCCCACGATGTTGGAGAGCCCGAGCGTGGAAGCGGTGTCGGCGTTTGCCAGCGCCTCGATGCCGTTGCCGTTGGCATCGGAGACCAGCACCTCTTCGTTGGTGACGGGCAGGATGGAAGACGGCAGCGGCGTATCCAGCGAGAGGCTGGTCCCGGTCATGGCCGTCGCCGGCGTTGCGATCAGCGTGCCGACATCCTGCCAGCTGAAGAGAATCACGGTGGTGGCGCGGTCGCTATCGTTGATGGTGGTCAACGGAGGTTGAAATGCCAGGTGCGTATGCGGAATCGGAATCGCAATCTCGGGAGGCGATCCTCCCGGCGGCTTGGTGGGATCGTTGCCGGGAGAATTCGCGAACCAGACAATCTCGCTGTAGCTGGTGATGCTGACGGCTTGCGCGTGCTGGTTGCCGTTGAGCGTGAACACTACCGGATCGCCCACATGAATCCCGCGCACAATGGTCGCCAGATCCACCTGCTGCGATTGAATGACTGTGGCCGCATCGGCATAGGGCCAGACGACGGTCGATTGTGTCGAGCGCAGCAGCCTGTAGTTGAGCGCCTGCTGGCCGCCCGGCAAGGCGGAGGACGACGTGAACGTGATGCGGGTGTTGGTATTGCCACGCGGATCCTTTTCCGGAGCCACGCTCGCGACCGTGGCGAGCGTTGCGGGCGCCTGGCTCGACAAGCCGGTCCAGCCGTATGGCATCAACAGAAGCTGATCGTTCACTTTGACCGATTTGACGGTGCCCTGGACCAACACGCTGGAGCCGTCGGCTCCGATGAGCGAGCCATCGCTCACGGGGTCGGCGGGAATGACGTCGGGCGGCTGCACCAGGGTCGCGGCATCGAGTTCGAACACCTGCGGCTGTTTGCCGGGCGTGGCTTTGCTCTGGATCGGGAAGCCCTGCGGCAGCATGAAGGGGCGGGCGCCGCTCATGGCGGCTGCAACCGTTCCGGTCGCACCGATGCCGGGGCGCGGGCGATAGCCGAGAATTTCGATCAGGCCGCGTAGGCTCTCCGGCAGATCGGCGGTGAGCAGGTAATCCTGGTTCGCGATTCGCTCGTTATAAAAGGTCAGGATATCGGCGAGATACGCCCACCACTCCATCATCTGAACGGCCAGATCGCCGGTGGCGCCCGGACGCCAGTTGACCAGTTCGGTCTCGCCCGGCAGGCTGCGCAGCAGCGCTTCGCGGAAGCTGACATAATTGCCCACGCGGTACGCGATGTTGGTTTGCTCCGGCGGATTCGTGATGGTCTGCGGATGGACGAATGCGTCGCACGGGCAGTTTGCAGTCTGCGGGCTCATTTGCCTCCCTCCACAATCACGCGCAAGGAACCGCGCTCGGGCCGGCTGGGGTCATTGTCCATGCGCAAAATCTGGTCAGGCCCGACCGTAAGCGTTTCCGGCAGGCAGGTCCAATCCGGCGTGACGCCGCGTTCGCGGTAGAACACGGAGACGACGCCCGCGACGCCGTAGGCGGATTGAATTGCGGCTTCCAGAGCGCTGCGTTCGAGCGGGGTGCCGAAGGTGAAGCGGTCCAGGAAGAAAAAGCCGGTGGTGCCATCCGCCGCGCGGGTGGCGCTGAGCGCGGCGACGATGGCGCTTTCGACATCGCCGCGGAAGGCCGTGGGCTGCGCGCAGACGGTCACCTGCAGATCGATCCCCACGTAATCCGGCGCCGGTTCGTAGCATTCATAGCCCGCCATGCGGTACCGGTTGATCAGGTTGATGAGGCCGAGTTCCTCCGGAACGGTGATCTGTTCGGAGCCTTGCGGATCGGCCGTAGTAAAGACCGTAAGCCAGCTTCCCGTCCAGCGGAACCGCGTGCCGGCGCGCAGCACCCAGGGCAGGGTTTCGGCGGCAGCTTCGTAATCCGCTTGAGTGACGGCGCGAAACTGCACGGCGCGAAATGCCTGGGGCGCGCGGCGGGCCACCTGTTGGTTGGTCTCTTCGTCGGAGCCTCCGGTTGCCGCAAACGGGTTCGTCACGCTCAGAACGAGGCTCGCCAACGCCGGGTCCACGCTGGTATCGACCTGCGTGATGCTGTCGGCCGCGACGTTGCCGACGCTTCCGCCGCCCACCCGGTAGGTCACCTGAAAGGTGGAGCCTGTGTCGGGGATGCCGCCGAAGACATCGTCGCCGAAACGAATGGTCGCGCCGGAATCGCCATCGTAGTCGTACGAAATGCTGCCATCGGAGTTGTTGGCGACGCGCACGTAGCTCATCGGGTCGACCGTGTAGGCGCGCTCGAACTCTTCGGCGTCGAGCAGATTGCCGCGCCAGGTCCAGTTCACCGCGGGAAGGGCCGCGTTCTGCGGCTGCTCCATGAGCACGATCTCGGGAAGCGGCGTGGATGAACCCGCGGGCACCAGCCACGTGAGGAGCGAGTTCTGCAGCGTGTGGAGATACTGCTCGGATGCATTGGGGCCCGTGCGCAGCATGGCGAGCGGAATGGTGGTTCCGGGCGGCGCCTGGTCGATGGCGAAGGACTCAGAATAGCGCCGGCCCTGCGTCGCGGGAACGAGATTTCCGGCCAGCACGGTGCGGGTGAGATCGTGGTTCTGCGCAAGCCCGCTCTGCCACACCAGGTGCGTCAACGGGACGTGAAACAAAGGATCGGTCTCTTCCGTCACGCCAGCCAGCGTGATGAGTTCGCGAGTCGGCGGATCGGCGGTGGTCTGCGCCTGTGTGTCGATCAGCAGCAACTGCGCCGGCTGAAACCCGAATCCGTGGCCTTCCACCCACATTTCCACGGAACCGGCCAGCAGGCAGCGCTGGCTATCGTCAAACCAATACGGCACAATGTTGGGCGACTTATCGGGCTGGCAGCGGTTCCACGCCGCACTGACGGGATAGGTGGCTTTGTTGAGAAGCCCGGTGGCGGGATCGATCAGACCGGTGCCGGTTTCGAAATCGACGGCCGTTCCATCGGCCGCGGGCGCGCGCACGAGCAGGCCCGAGGGAATCGGGCCGCCCGAGACATCGAGTTGCAGCAGGGTGGACGATGAAGTCGCGGGCTGCGGTTCGTAATCCACCAGGCGGGCGAGCCGCACGATGGAGCGCCGTTGCGTGGCGGTGGAGATTTCGGCTTCGCCGGCGATGCGGTCCTGCAGGTAGCTGAGATCGTCGGCCAGGCTGCACAGCGCCTCCATGAACATCACGCCGAAATCGGCTTCCGAGCGCTCCTGCCACGAGGGATAGCGTAAAGCGGAAAAATCGGAGAGCGCTTTGCGGAAGCTCAGAAAATCTTTGGCCAGGTACGCGATGGGCGGAGGATTGCCCGCTGGCGGCGGGCAGGGCGCAGGCGGCGTTTCGCAATCCAGATCCGAAGGGCACAGCGCCTTGAACGAGAATTGGACGCGGCTGTAGAAGGGATCGAGAGCGGTGCTGTTGATGGCCAGGGTGTAAAACGAAAAGTCACCCGGCGCCGCCACCTGGATGGTCAACAACGGGCGGCCTTCGGCATCGTTCGACCATGCGGACGGCCCGAACGGCAGAACCTTAACCGTAGGGATTGTCTCGCCGCCGGTGATCGAAGGGTTATTGCCGCCGGGGGCGAGCGTGCCCATAACCGGCACGGCGTTCAGAAAATGGACGCGCAGCGTGGTCTGGCACTTGTTGGCCACCTCCACGAAGTCAATGCCGTTGAGCGTCGTATTCTGCGGGTCGAGCAGCGCGCTCAACCGGTCGCGCGAAGGAGCCTGGCTGTTTTGGCAGGACGGTCCCATATCAAGACACCAGCACCGCGATCTGATTGCGCGTCTGCGTTTCGATCAAGGTGTAGTCGATCTCCACCAGCAGTTCCTGCTCCTGCCCAGGCGCGGGCGGGCTCACCGTCACCTTCTGCACCGAGATCTGGTCGCCGAGCCAGCGGTTGAGCGCCTGCTGCACCAGCAGTTGCGTGGTGGAGTCGAGGGTACTGGAATTAGGAGCAAACAGCAGGGCCCGCAGCCCGCATCCGAACTGCGGCAGATCGGCGCGCTCGCCCTGAGTGGTCAGGAGCGCCTGGCGAATCATCTGGTCGACGTGCGTCGGATAATCGATCTGGGCGGCCTGGCCCGACGCCGGGTCGATCCGAAACGGATATGCGTAATCAGTGCGGACCATCATTTCACCTCACGTGCCCGAAACCTGCGGCTGCGTAAATGTCACGAGAACGGTTCCCTGCACCGCCATGTCGGCGGCCACGCACAAACCGACGCTCTGTTCGCTGAGCGTGAAATCGCTCAGCACCTGGCTCATGGTGTCCGGCTGCACCCACTGCACCTGCACGCAGGGGTGCGCCACCACGCCTACGACGAACGGGCAGCCGGCGATGGTAAATGTGTCGGAAGCGCGCAGAATGGGGTCGCCGGCCGCATTTACCCGGGTGTTGCTGCTGACGGCGCTCACTGTGCCGCCGTGCGGGCACATCATGATGCTCGAAGTATTGAGCAGATTCGCCACCGCTACATCACCTCCAGCGCGCCATTGTTGACGTTCACTTCGGAATCGCTCACCTGCACGGTGCTGCTGCCGCGCGTCAGCGTGATGCCGGAAGAATCGAGCGTCACGGTGTTCTGGTTGGAGTCCGAAATGGTGATCGACTGCGCGTTGTCGTCGAGCAGGATTTTCAGCGGCGAAACCGTGACAATAGTTTTCACGGCAGGTGCCGCGTCCGACGGAATTTCGCCCGAGCGCCAGTAGCAGCCCACCCAGATGGGATAGGAGACATCGCCGCCTTCGAATTCGATCCACACACCCGCCCCGACTTCGGGCAGAAATGCCATGCCCACGTTCGACCCGGCATAGGGGACGCAGGGCATGCACCAGCCGGTCTCCTGGCTGCCGAGCACGCTGGGAACCTTGGCCTTGATGCGCAGGGTGGAGGAATCGATATCTGTGACGCTGCCGCGATACTTGCCGTAGAAGCGCGAACGCACGCGCTCCAGGACTTCCATGATCGCCTGTTCGTTCGCCGAATTCATCACAGTCCTCCCGGGATCAGGCCACCGCCACCGCTGGGCGGGGAGCCGACCGCGTTCCGCACCAGCACGAACTTCATGCGGTGCGATTGTTTGTCGATCGTGTGGCGCACGCTCCAGACGAAGTACTTCCCCGAATTCAACGCGCCCACGCCGTTGATCTGCACCACCGTCCCCACGCGCAAAACGGCATTGAGCCGCGCCACATCGCTTTCGCCCTCGCAGCGCACGAACCAGCCGGCTTCGCGCAGCACGGATTCGGCGCGAAGCGTGAGTTCGCCGGCATCGTCCACCGGCGTGGTCAGCATGACGCTCATGGTTTTGGTGGCGAATGTGGAAAGCCCCTGCGCTTCGAGCAGGCTGAGGCCGGAATCGGTCTGGTCGATACTGGCGCCGTCGGAATCGTCATCGTTGAAGAGCGCCTGCGCGGCCAGAACCTCGCTCGGCCGCGCAACGTCCCATTCCAGGTCGAGCGCATCGACCGTCCAGTTGGTGGGATCGTTCAACTCGAGCGTCACCACGGGATCGCCATCCACATCGGGCTTGGAAAAGTATCCGGTTCTCTGGCCGGGAGTATCGGTGCAGGCTACACGGCACAGCTTTCCGTTGCGACGGGCAAGCATGCGCAGAAACTGAATGTCGCTCGCGCGCTGCATCAGGGTATGCCCGTCTTCGGTGTGAGAAGGAGAATCGTCGTCGGAGTTGCTGCTGTCGGGGGTGATGCCGTAATCGCCGAAGATGGAATTGGCGACATCGGCGTCGGTGACGCCGACCCACTCTTTGGCTTTTTCCTCCAGGTTCATCAGCCAGGAAGCATCCTGCCCCCAGATTTGCAGGCTCGAACCGGTGGTGCCCTTTTGCAGGTGCAGCTTGCTGGAGAGAATGTAGCCGTCGAAGATGCACTCGCTGGACTGGCCGTCCGGCGTAGCCACCACCGCGATATTGACGAACGGCTGGAAACGCGGGTCGTTGACGAACGTAAGGTCGCCCGAACCGTCGGCATCGACCGGCACGGAGATCTGCACCGCGCCCGGGGTGTCGGCATTCTCTTCCACTTCCAGCGGCCCCATGACCGTCAGAAGCTGGTCGTCAGCCGGCGTGCCGTTCAACACCAATCGGTACGTGCTCCCCATAAGTCAGACGCTCTTGCTCGGAATGCCCACCAGTTTGTGGGAAGCCAGCGCGTCGGGGCAGATGTTGTCGTTGGCGTCGCAGAGCTTCCAGAACGTGGTGGGGTCGGACAGGAAGTGGGCCGCGATGGCATCCAACCGCTGGCTGTTCTGCCGCGGGAAAAAGCCCACAATCGGGTTCGGCAGCGGCTGCGGCAGCTTGGTGACGGTGATTACTGCGCCGCCGCGCGTCGTGATCTGGTAAGTCGCCATGTTGATGTAGCGCGATCCTGGAAAGAACATCGCAATCTCCTTAAAACGGCAGCATCCCGATAATCGATTCCACGGCGTTGGCCAGGTTGGCAATCGCCATCGCCTGGCGGAAGGCCTGCGAGAAGTCGTATGCCACCGTCGCCACCTGTTTCAGCGAATCGGAAAGCGCCGTCACTTCGTCGGGCGTCAACACCGACATCCCCACCTGCGCTTCGGCATGGATGGGGTTCAACAGCAAAGCGTCATAGAGTTTCTCCGTGATGGTCAGGCTCGTCAGCCGCACCGGCAGAATCCGCTCGGGTCCCCAGATGAAAAGAACGGTGGGCATTACGTATTGCGGTACGGTGGGATCGGTTTGCGGCGCTGAGCCGCCCAACGCCGAGCTGATGGCGGACGATACCGAACCCAGAAGCTGATTGGACGTGAATGAGCCCGTGGGGTAGAGCAGCATCTCGAGCGCCGCCAGGCGGGAATAAATGCCGGTTCCTTCGGCGAGTCCCTGGGCAACGACGCTGCCGTCGGCAATCATGTCGTTGGCATCCATGGCGAGCGTGAAACTGAAGCTTTCGCCGGGGAGACCTTTGACCGCCAGTGGATTCGGATGGTTGTCGCCGCTGCTCGTCTCGGGCGCGGCGGGCGTCCACGTGTGGGTGATGGTCTCCGGGTTGTATTGGAAAATGACGACATTCGGCAGCGGCACCAGGAAGGTGGGCATGAACTGCACGAAGGCGCCTTTCAGATATTTTCCCGGCATCTAGATCGACCTCTTCAATTGCCGGACCATGTCGGCCAGCACCTGTTCGGAAACGCTTTTCATCGAGGCGCCCGCCGGCGCGGCAACCTTCACATTCATGGTCGAAACGTCCTTCCCCGCCCCCGGCAGTTGCGCGCCGCCGAGCCCTTCGGCGATGAGGCGCACGAGTTGCCGCGCATCCTCCTCCTCAAAGCCGGTGAGATGGAGCTTCAAACGATCTATGGAGACATCCGGCATCGCTATCCCCACTCTCCCGGGCGAATGACCACGCCGTGTTTGCTCATCTCGCGGCGCGAAGCGTGCAACACATGCTCCATGGCGATCCGGCGGCCCTGCGAGCGGGCCAGAAACGCGGCATTCAGCGCCGCGGCGGTGATGTCGGCGCCGGTCATCGTCAACTTATGCGCCAGAAATCCCCAGTCGATTCCATCGAGGACTTCCGCGCCGCCGGCGGGCCGCGCGTCGAGCGCGCGGCGCCACAGCGCGAGCCGCTCGGGCGGACCGGGCGGAAGAAAATCGATGATGAAGCGGATGCGGCGCAGAAAGGCCTTGTCGAGATCGCCCTTGCGATTGGTGGCGAGGATGGCGACTCCTTCGAACTGCTCCATGCGCTGCAAGAGATAATCGATTTCGATATTCGCGAAGCGATCGTGCGCGTCTTTGACCTGTGTGCGCTGTCCGAAGAGGGCGTCGGCTTCGTCGAAAAACAGCAGCACATTGGCGCGCTCGCAGGCATCGAAAACCAGCTTCAGGCGCTTCTCGGTTTCGCCGATATACTTGTTCACCACGCCGGCGAGATCGACGCGCAGCAGCTTGAGATCGAGCGAGCGTGCGAGCACCTGCGCGGCCATGGTTTTGCCGGTGCCGCTGGCGCCGGCGAACAGCGCGGTGATGCCGCGACCCAGCGGGCAGAGCCGCTCGAATCCCCATTCTTCATACACGGCGGCCCGCAGCCGCACCTGTTGTTCAAGTTCGCGCAGATGCTCACGGACGCCATGATGCAGCACGATATCGTCCCAGGTGAAGGGGCACGCGAGCGGCGTAAAGAGCGCGTCGGGCGCAAGGCGGGCGCTATCCTGGCAGCATTCCGTCACGGCTTCCATGCCGGCCGGAGCCACCTGCGCGGCACGGACGATTTCCGCCGGCTTGAGATTGCCGTCCGCCACAAGGTGCGGCACCGCATGGTCGGACAGCGAATTCCACAACGCCACACGCGTTTCGCGGCGCAAAGGCGGAAGCGGAAAAGAACGCCGCGCCGCGGGAGATTGCGCCGCTGCCAGACCGGGCGTAGAGGAACCGAAGAGCATGAGGCCGGAGTAACCGCCGGTGGCCTGCCAGACGCGAATGCCGGTGCGCTCTCCGCCGTGCCAGTACAGGATCGCGCCCGCCAGACGCGCCATGCGAACGGCCCGCATGATCCGGTCGGCAGCGGCGGCGGCGGGAAGGTCGGACGGCAGCAGCTGATCGGCATCGATGGAGATGAGTCCGCAGTCGAGCGCAGAGGCGAACTGCGCGGCTAGCGTTCGCCTGCCCGAGCCCTCCGCCGCCACGAGTTCGATTTCGACGGGGCGGCCGCTTACGGCGTGCAGAAACTCCAGCATCGCGGCGAGCGTTTCCGGGTAAATGCACTCGGCCGCCTGTGTCCTCAGCGGCTGCGCCGCCATTTCCAGCGCCGGATCGATGGCGGAGCGGCCGAGGAGCCACGATACGATGTAACCATCCGCGGTCCAGGGCGCCTGTGCCGCGCCGGCTGCGGAATGCGTGTCGGCGATGCGCGCCAGCCGCCATTGCGCCAGCGCGGAATTGCGGTCGAGCAGCGCGGGCGCGGCGTGCGAAAACAGCGCCGATGCGAGCCAGCAGGTGGCATAGCCGGCGCCGGCATCGTCGTGCAGATATCCGTAGACCCGGCGCATCGACGGTTCGATTTCGACGCATACCGCCAGCGCCAGAAGATCGGATTCCAGCGGCGAGAGCGAAAACTCACGGCGCAGGAAGCCCCACATGAGATCGTGCGCAAACTCCTCTTCGACCGCTTCGATCTGCGACGAGAGTTCGCACGCCGCGGCATTGGTCTGGTAGAACACGGATTCCCGCGCCGCGGATTCGAGCGGATCGCGCAGCACGCGGTCCACTTCGGCGTGCGTAATGGCGAGGCCGTCGGCCGGCTGATCGAAGACTTCCGCCCACTCCGAGCGCATCCAGAGGACGCGCCTCCGGGCACGCAGCCGCACGCGCGCCAGCAGAAGCGCCGCGGTATCGCGCCGCGCAGCCGTCTCGGCGGTCTTGACGTCCTCGATCATGGCGCTCAAACCCGAATCCATAAAGCCGGCGGCGATTCCACTTCGTTTACGCGGACGCGGATGCCGTATAGTCCCGGAGGCAAGCCGGCGGGCCGCTGGAACGAGATGGTCCTGATATCGGTGACGGTGAACTGCCCCGGGTGCAGCGGAGGCGCCGCCACATACGTGAGCGGCACGGTTTCCAGCAACAGTTGCGTATTTCCGGCGAGAAAACCCATCCCGGAGATGGTGTACTGGCCGCCCACTTCCGGCACAATGGGGTCGGGCGGCGAGGCCGCGGGCACATCCACACGCGCCGCTACGTTGAACGGCGTGAGGTTCGTGCGGTACGTGATCAAATCGCCCGGCGCCTGGCTGCCGGCGCGAATTCCGTAAATTCCGGGTGGCGGCGCATTGCCAGGCAGAGCGCCGAGGGTGGAAGGAACGTCGAGCACGATCCGGCTGGATGTCTGAATCGGGCTGATCAGGGAGTCAGGAACCTTCCATGCGGTGACTTCCACTTCCGGTCCCGTGTTCACGGGCGGAGGCAGCAGGTATACGCGGAAAGAGGTACCCGGATTGGGAATCGCCGAGACGTCCGTGCCCTGATTCAATCCTGCGCCCGCGAGGAAGAAGCGCTGCCCCGGCACAACCGTCGCGGGCGAATAATTCACGGTCACCGGCGAATCGCCGGACGGCGGAATGAAGGTCGTGGACGAGGAGGCGCCGAATACCTGCCCGGCGGTGGCAAACGGGAACGCCGTGGGGTCCACCGCAAGGCCGTACTTGCGTACCGGCGGCGCAAGGCCGGGCGTGGCGGGCGGCGTGAGAAAGACCACTGCTACGCGATAAAGCAGCGAAAGACGGAACGGCGCCGTGATGGCCTGCCACAGGCGGGAGATGGAATCGGCGGTTTCGATTTCCATCGTGACGGTGAACTCTTCCTGCGTGGATTCCGGCGGCGAACCGGGGATCACGACGTTCGTGCGAACTATGGGATTCTCGTGGAAGCAGCGCAGAACCACACTCATGGCCTGCTGTTCCTGGTGAAAATTGCCCTCGGAATAGGCCGTGACGAAATAAAAAAGATCAAGGCTGAGCGGCTGATACGGAATGAGCTGCGCCCGCGGCGACGGCGGATTGCTCACAGGCGGCTGCGGCGGCGGGGGGTAGACGAAGTTACGGTTGTACTTGTTGGTTTCAATGTGTATCAGCGACACCGTCACCTGGCAGCCTCCGGCCGTGCGGATGGCTTCGGGTGTCTGACCGGAAATGGTCGGCGTGAAGAAAGACTCGTCGGGGAGCGACCCCCAAAGCGGTGACGTATTCCAGGCAGTCGTGATGGTCTGGATCAGAAGATCGGTGACAATCGAAAGGTCGAGGACTCCCAGTTGATTCAACGCCATGATTGCCTCGATCAGCCCTGCCTCAGTCCGAAGGGAGTGGTGAAGCCGCGTGAAAGAGCGGACACGGGCGCGGAGCGGCGCGGCGCAGTCCGCTGCGGCGCCGGAACAGGCCGCGTGATGTGCACATCGATGGTTCCGATATGGATGGAGTTGCCTCCTTCGGGAGCATCCGGCTGCGCGGAAACTGTGGGCCTCGAAGCGTGAACCGGTGGAGGCGCGAGCGCCGGAAGCGGGCGAGGGATGGGTGCTTCGGCTGCTGCACGAGGTGGAGGCGCGGATGGCGTGGGTGCACTCGGCGTCAACGGCGGTGAAGAGGGGCTGTGTGTTGGGGCTTCGGCTGCGACCGGCGGTGAAAGGCGAGGACGAGGCTCGGTGGATACGGGTTCAACGGTGCTGGGCACGTACCGCGGCGGAACATGCGGGCGAAGGCTGAGCGGCGCGGGCGCGGCAACGGGCCGCGGCGGCGCGGCATCCGCTTGCGGAGTTGCCGACGTGACCGGGCGCGCGTCCCTCTGTTGGCGAGCGGTGCGGATGGCTGTTGGCTGCAGATTCTGCGGCGGCACCACGACCTCCGCCGCCGGCGGCGCGCTGCGAGGCGGTATGGTTTCCGGCAAAGTTGTTTCGACGATGTTCGATACCGGCTGCGCTTCCCGAGGCGCTTCCGCCGGCAATACCGGCATCGGCGGCTCACGATGCTCAGCCAATGCTTCAGGAGGGCGCGCGGACACAGGCTGAATGAATTCGAGCTGCACAGGACGCGCCGCGGGCGCGGGAACGGCGGGCGCTTCGGGCTCTTCAACAACCGGCTGTCGCAAACCCCATCGAGGCACGTGCGGCGGAACCAGCAGCGGCCCTGGGCTCCGCTCCACGCCGGCGATGCTCCGCAAATAAGAACGGCGCGACCGCTTCATACCGTGGCCCCCTGGCTCTGCAGCAGTTCTACGTACTCCATGCGCCTCTGGTACGGCAGCGCGAGGATCTGAGCCTCGGACCATTTGTAGTGGAATGCGAGCAGATGCACGTCCTGGTAGATAGCCGCGGCGCGCTGGCGCAATTCGCGAACCACGTATTCCTCCACGTCGAAGAAGGCTTCGACCGTCTTGCCGCACTCCGGACACGTTCCCGCTAGCGGCCTGGAAAGCGGCGGGGCCAGCGACTCCATGGCCTTCTCAATTCGCCGCCTCACCGGCGCGGGAAGTTCCGCCGGTTCGCTGCAGCGCCGCATCAACTCGAGGTCGGGCTTCGGCTGCGATTCCACCGCCGCCAGGTCGGCGCCGTTGGGGAGGCGAAAGCGCGCCGCGCCATCCCGCAAAAGAAACCACCCGCCTTCGCCACGAGCCACGCCGCGCGGCATGCGCGGGAGAGCGGATTGCAGGTACTCGGAGACGTGGAATGAAATATCCACGCGCGCGCCGCAGCCGCCGGCGCGGCAACGGACTTCGGCAACGATGACGTCTCCCGCCAGAGCCTGGCGGATCCGCATCAGGAGCGCCTGCAGGTCGGTGATGCACAGGCTGTCCGCCTCGAGCGGCAGCCCCTCCCCGGTTATCGCCAACCTGCCTGCCAGCGTACGAGCCAGCGCCCGCACCGGCAGGCGCGCTTCGCGCAGATTGAGATCGTCCTCGCCCGTCGGCTGGCGCACCACCAGAGCCAACCCGCTCACAGGGAGGCGCGCCGTCCCGCCGCTATGTTTCAGCGATCTCATTCACGCTCAGATCGCGCTCCCAGCCTTCGTTTTCCAGCTTGATGTGCTCGATGGCGATGGCGTTCTGGCCCGCGTCCAGGTCGGGGAGCGCCTGGTATTCGGAGACCCAGCAGCGATGGACCAGGAACCGGAGCACCACCTGCCGCTCTTCGTTCAAGAAATCGATGCGCAGCTCCTGGCGCAGATTCTTCAGCGAAGTCGACGGGGCGCCTTTATCGAGCACCTGGGCGGCGTTGGCCCAGTTCTCGAAATCCGTGTCATGCGTAATGCCGCGCTCGAGCGTGACGGGGTCGTACTTTGTCCGCCCCAGCCCCTTGAGGATGATAGCGTTGCCGCCCTCCTTGTACTCGATGGGATCGCTGGACCGCTTCAGCCCCGTCACTTTGCTGACTCCGGCCACGGGGCTGGTGCTGGCTCCGATGTAGACCAGGAACGCGTACGATTTGTACGGATCGAATCGGGTGGTGTTCACACTGAACGGCTTACCCATGAATCCTCCTTATGAAGACTGCGTCTGCCCGGCGAGCTGCGCGATCTGGATGACGACAAACTCAGCCGGCTTCAAAGGCGCGAAGGCCACCACGATGTTGACCACTCCGTTGTCGATATCCTGCTGTGTCGTGGTGGAGGAGTCGCAGAGCACCTTGAATGCCTGGCTCGGGCTATTGCCCTGGAACGCGCCCTGATGGAACAACGAGAGCATGAAGCTTTCGATCGACGTGCGGATCGCCACCCACAGCGGATCGTCATTCGGTTCGAAGACCACCCAGGTGAGGCTGCGGTAGAGACTCTGCTCCAGAAACAGCGCCATGCGCCGGACCGGCACGTACCACCATTGCTGCTGCGCGGTGTTCTGCGTCGCTGACGTGCGCGCGCCGAAGACGACGGTGCCGATCCCCGGCAGGTCGCGCAGGCAGTCGACGCCCAGCGGGTTGAGAGTGCCCTGGCGAGCGTCGGTCATGCGGCCCGTATCCACGACCCCGATGGTATTCAGGATCGTCGTCTGCAAGCCGGCGGGCGCTTTCCAGACACCGCGATTCGTATCGGTGGTCGCGTAGATGCCTGCCACCGAACCGCTCGGCGGAAGATAGAGATCGTCGCCGGTCAGCGGATCGGTGGATTGAAGATACGGGAAGTAGAGCGCCCCATTGGTGCTCTTCGGAATCAGCGGCCCCTCCATATCGTCGCCGATCAGCGGCAGGTTGAAGGTGCCGTAGCCGTCGGCCGAATCCTGCGGCGGCGGGTCCATGATGACGAACGCCAGCTTGCGCTCGCAAAAGGCCAGCGATTCGCTCCAGATGCCGTTATCGGAGATGCCGGGAGTCAGCAACAGGTTAAAGACGGAGACTTTATCCAGCGAGCTGTCCTGCTGGAATACGGGAGCGAAGTCGACTTCGCTGAATGCCGTCCAATCGGCATGCGGCTGTTGTCCCGAGGGGTATCCCATGGGGGCCTGCCCGACCGCGAGAAAGCCCGAAGAGGCCGATGCCGCTACCGTGACCAATTGTGAGACGCCGTTGATGCGCGACTCGATGAAGTTCGAGTCGCCCGATTTCAGATTGACCTTGCGGAAGGTCTCGCCGCGGGATCCGTAACTGATCTGAATATCGGCGGTATCGTTGCTCTGGAAGGTGGTCTTGATGTTATTGATCGTGACCGTCATGGGGATCAGGTCGATCGGTTCGAGAGCGGTGAACGTGACCGGACCTACCTGCACGGACGACGCCTGCACCAATCCCTGGTTGTTTCCCAGCGAATCGTAGTAACTGGGCTGCAGCGCCACGACATATGCGTCGGACCCGCCGTTGAGAAAGAACTGATTCACCGCATAGGCTACGTGCGATTGGATCACACCGCTGGTGTAGAGACCGCCGAATTCCCGCTCGTAGTCTGTGAAGCTGAAAATCTCGACGGCTTTGCCCCAGTGGGCCGGGTTCGTCTTGAACGGGTGCGTGTAACCGACGAATACCGTGATCGACGTGGGCGCGCCGGTAATAGTATGAGCATTACTCTGTAACTCTTCGATGTAAATACCCGGATAAGTAGGGGTAATCGGCATAGTAAGTCCTCCAATCGGTCAGTGCCCGGCGGGACGTCAAATCCCTGTGAACAGCGAGGCGGACGCGTTGACTCCCTGCGCTCCGCCGCTCAGCGTCGTCACCGCGGCGGCGGGAACCGAATAGGCTCCTGTGCCGGCGGGCGACACGGTGATTTCGTACCCCAGCACGCTCTGCACCATCGAAGCCAGGCTCTCCAGCGTGACGGTAGCGTTTTGCGTCCAGGTGGCCTGCAGCGAAAATGTTCCCGGCCCCGACGCCGGCGGGCTGGTAACGTTGGGGGTGATGCTGATCTTGGTGAGGTGAGCATCGCCACCCGCTTTTTTCGGAATCAGCGTGAAGACTTTGGGAGGAGAAGCAGAGCCGTTCACATCGAGATGATACGGAGGGCCGGCAAACCCCGTGGCGGCTACGTTGTGGGGCGTCCCGTAAACCTCCACCGAACCGTGGAGCACCTGCACCAGACCAGTGGACGTGCCTTTCACCACCGGATTAAAGGAAGCGTCCGCACTGCCCAGCGTCTGCTCGATGGTAGCCGCGGTCAGTCCGCTGTACACATCCGTTTCGGTGACCGTGATCGTGAAGGTGGTCTTCGTGGGATCGTTGCTGGGCGGGCTGCTGCTATCGGGAACGATGTTCGAGATCGTTACGGTGATGTTGTTTCCGCCCGTGCCGCCGTCCGCCGCTTTCACGATCATCGCCGGGAATGGCGACGGCGACGGCGCCGGAGCGATCACGCCCTCCGCCACTGCGTAAGCGAGCAGGCTCGCCGCGGCAGGCTGCGTGGCAAACACATGCTGCCACGCCGAGTTGATCTGCGGCTTGGAGTTGCTGTCGAAAGTGATCGCGGTCAGCGGGATCGATACATGCTTGCCATTGGAATCCATGAACTCAAACGGTCCGGTTCCCGTAGCTGGCGTGTTTGCCATTGGACTACTCCCTCCTTGCCTCTCTCATGACGTTAATGGGGTTTTGTTCCTTTGCGCAGCCCGAAGTGCGCTTGCGCGCCCTCGCCGATCTTCACCAGATAACCGGTTCCCGCCAGGCGCTCCAGCACCCTTCGGGTGGTGGCGAGGTCGGCGCGCAAACCCTCCGCGCGAATCCACCACGAGGCGACTCCTTCCGCTGTGTCCATCGCATGAGGGTGCTCGATCAGATACTCCATAATCAGGCTGGCCACCTTTTGTTCCAGTTCGTCCTCGTCAGGGCTACCAGGCGGGTCGGCCAAAGGTAGTTACTCCGAGCCGTCTTGCGTGGCAACCGGAGTGCCGAAATGAGGCTGTACGGCTTACGTCGCGAAGTCAACAGTTTGCCCCTTGCCGTGAGCCGCCTGGGCACAGCGGCGGGGGATAATCTCACCCGCATCCGGCAACTTCCGTGGCTACCGGCCGCTCCCGCCGGCCGCGGCTCCGATAGCGGTTCCCGGCGCCTCTCGAAGCCGTGACCGCAGAGAGCGGCGCGCTTTGCGGCGGCTCTGTATCGCCGGGGGATATTTGCCTTCGCCCGGGGAATTTTTCACCCGGGGGGAAAACAGGAGAGAGACGCCTGAATCTGCCGCACGCGGTCGGCGAGCCCGTCCACGGGCGGAAGTTCCGCGCGCGCACCTTCGTACCAGTCCACGCAATCCTGGCGGCCCACCGAGCGGTATTTCGCGATCTCCGCCTCCAGCATTCCGAAATGCGCGGCGTAGTGCGGGCCGATCACATGGAAGACCTTCATGCGCCGGCACAACAATCCGTACTGTCCGAAAGATCGCAGACGTCCCTTGATGGCGAAGCCGAGGCAGAAATATCGGCCCGGACGGATGTCCTGACAGCGGAGGAGAGACGCTTTCCGGTAGACCGCGAACCAGCCATCGATCGGGCCTTCGTAGAGTTCGAACTCCGGGTCGAAGAGGCGGTATTGTTCCATGGGCGGCCTGGCGCCGGTAGTATATTCGTCCTGCCAGACGTCGGCTGTCAGCATTCCGGCCGAGGGAAAGCGCGCGAACACCGCCTCGGCAGTTTCGGCGATCCCCGGCGAAACACAGACCACATCGTCGTCTATCTGCGTCACCATTTCGTAACGGCTGGAAGCGAAGAGATGCGGATACGCGGCCATCCCGATGTTCTCGGGCGTCCTGCCGACGATTCGCAGGTCGATTCCGGCTTCCCGCCGCTCCATCAGGAAGGCTTCGAACTCCGGATCGGCCAGGTTCAGCCAGACCAGGATTTCGAACGGCGCCGTGGTCTTCTCAACCAGCTCTCGAATAAGCCGCCGCGCGTAAGCGGAACGATAGCAGGCGATGCAGTAAGAGATCATCGCGCGGATGTAGCCGCCGGCGGCGCCGCGAGATGAGGGTACTTCGCGAGCCGGAACACGAAGGTGGCGTCATTGATGTGACGCCAGCGCACCCCCTGGCGCAAGAGGCATTCGATCATCCGCCAGTCCCAGCCGAATTCGTGGAACGGCAGGCCACCGCCGAAGTATCGCTCGAAAAGTTCGCGGCGGAACACGGGCTGTCCGAGATCGATCCGGCCCGGACGAGGCGGCGAGGCGCTCAAAGTGAGGCGACCATCGTACAGACAGGAGCTGTAGACGAACCCCAGGCCGGGGTCGCTCTCGAGGGCGGTAACCAGCCGGCCGAAGTGCGTTGGCACATAGCCGTTGTCGTCGGAGAGGAAGCAGACGTAGCGGCCGCGCGCGAGCGAAAGTCCGGCGGCGGCAGGAGCGATTCCCCAATCGTTGTGCCGAGTGGTCAACGTCGCAAAAGTAACTTTGCCGGACCGCTCTTTCGCCGCGATTTTGACAATCTGTTCCAGCACCGGCGGGGGCGGTGAATCGGCCACCACGATCTGCTCGTAATCCTGGAAGAGCAGCCCCTCGGTGGAGCGCAGGCAGCGCTCCAGGCAATCCAGCCGGTCGTACACAGTCGTTACGATGCTCACCTGAGGAGGTCGGGCTGAGGCTCCGCGCGAGATGAGTTCGTAGTGCGGTGTGCTGGGGGCGGCCGGTTCGGCGGGCGCCGGAACCGGCTGCACGCGAATGTTCCGCAGACGGACGGCGCCCGTCTTCACGCCGAGGAAGCAGTAGCCGCTTTCCAGCATGCGGTCGGCCGTGCGCGCGATTTCCGCTCCGTTGCGGCGCGCGATGACGATGCCGTCGTGGTAGCAGAGAGCCAGGGTTGTCCAACACTCCGGGTCCACGGTGAGCCGCTGGAAAACATGATTGTGCCGCGCCAGGTAGCCGCGTCCGCCCTTGAGCATCAGGTGGTAGGAATTGGCGAGTTGGTTGTCGGCTTCGGGCTGATGGATTTTCGCGACGAATTCGGAATCGCGCTGCAGATAGATTTCGAATTCCAGCGATACGCTGCCGTGACTGGCGCCGCCGATCAGGCCGCGTTCGGAGCCGGGGCCCGCGTCCGCGTCCCTGTGAAGCACGCATTCGCCGTCGGCCCGAACCTGCACGCAATCCGCATGCGCCTTCCAGCCCGGCGGCAGTTCCCCCTCGGAGGCCGGGATCTCCGGCTTCGAAACCGGCGCGGGAATCGCAACCGGCGTGCGGCGAACGTCTGTGGCGCGCTCTTCGACGCGGCCGAACGCCGCCGCCAGCGCAGTGGCCAGACGCTGCTCGTAGGTATGGGCGGCCAGGCGGCGAATGGAATCCCGCCGCGCTTCGGCAAAGAGCGACTCGTCCCGAAGGTGGCGCTCCACCTGGAGTTCCATCTCTTCCAGAGTGCCGAACGCCGGCGCCTCGGGGCACAGCGCGGTCAATTCCGGGCGCCGCTCGGAGACCACCAGGCTGCCGCACCCCAGCGCTTCGTAGATTCGCGGATTGAGCGATGCAGCAGCGATGCCCGAGGCGTTGTAATGGTGGCGCGTGCGGAAGAGGTTGATCACCACTTTGGTTTCGCGATACAAACGGGCCGTTTCTTCGGCAGGAATGTTCTGCGAGAGCGCCAGCGCCCGCACCGCCGGATGTTTCCACGGACCACCCACGACATAGGAAAGCATGCCGGCGCGGGCCAGGCGCGCGAGCGCTTCTTCGCGCCGCGGATTGGGTCCGCCGATGAACCCGACCTGGTGCGGGCGCGGCTCACCGGGCCGGTACCAATGCGCCGCCGGGTTGTAGCAGACCGGCAGGTAGCTCGCATTGGAGTGCCGGTGCAGTGTCCCGGGGTCGTTCACGAATACGCGCTCGAATTGCGGGGAGAAGCGGCTGGTGTCGTCCACTTCGTAAGGTTCGTCGAGCAGCCATACCGCGCTCGGATAGCGCCCCGGAAGATGCGGCCAGCGGGCGGCAAACCGGCGGCCGTGAACCACGAATACCAGTTCCGGCTGGAAAGCCGCGAGTTTTTCTTCCAGGGAGGGATCGTCCCACCAGGCTTCTCGCCAGTCCAGTTGCAATGCTTCGGCGGCGTGGGCCAGGCCTTCGCGAAACACCGTGCCGCAGCTCAAAAAGCGGTAATGCACAAAGAAAACGCGGCGGCCGGGGAACGGCGCGGGTGCAAAGGCGCCGCGCACGAAATCTTCGGGCGCCATCTTGGGGACGCCGGTCAGCCGGCTTTCCGCGCTCAGATTATAAAACTCGATTCCGCGAGCCGTGCAGGCATCGTGCAGTTGCTTGAATTCCTGATCGATGCGCGCCACTTCTCCAGCCAGTGGATGCGTGCCGGTTGGCGCGAAGAAATGGTGGTCGGTGAAATCGACTCCGATCAACCCAATGCGCCGCGCGCCCATATGGGCCGCCAGGCAGACCGCCGGATACGTGGAATTGCGCGTGAAGGGAAGCACGTGGGGGTTTGCCAGATCGGCTGCGCCGCGCCCTTCGAGACGCAGGCGGACCTGGTGCGGATGCCCGATCTTCAGGTCCAATTGCGTAAACAGAGCCTTCGCGCGGCTGTTTTCCACGTATTCGAAGCGTCCTGCCGAGAACTGGTAGCGCGGATTCAAGACCACCAGATAGTCCGGATCGAAGAGCCGCCCCACGTCGTTGACCCCGATGGTCACGAGCCGTTCAGGAGCCACGATCCGCGGAAGAGATGCCCCGCAGCCGCACACCACGATCGATTCGCCGGCATGATAGCCGCGCCAATCCTCGAACACCGCCGGCAAGGGGCGCACGGGCGAAGAGGAACCGGAAGCAATTGCCGCGCCTGCTAAGGAGACCTGCGCCATCTCGCCGCCGACCTACGCCGTGCCTTCGCGCCCGGCGTAAAAATGCTTGGGGTCCACGCGGTGCCGCTTCAGGAGCTTGCCCAGGTCGCGGCGGTCTTTGCGCGCGGCGCGCGCGGCATTGGTGATGTTGCCGTGGTGTTCCATCATCAGACGCGTCAGGTAGTCGCGCTCGAACGCGTTTACCGCCAGCTGTTTCGCGGCTTTAAAGGAGCATGCGGAATCCGGTTCCAGCACCGACGCAGCGTCCGCCCCGAGCCCCAGGTCTTCGAGTGCGACCTCCTCCGACTGGCTCAAGTACATGCCGCGAATGATGGCGTTTTCCAACTCGCGGATATTCCCCGGCCAATGATAGGATACGAGGGCCTCGCAGGCGTCGCGCGCGAGCGAAGGCGGCGTACGCGAGGGCGGGCAGTGCTTCTTCAGAAAATGCGCCGCCAGCGGCAGAATGTCTTCCCGGCGGTCGCGCAGCGCGGGCAGGCGAATGGTGAAGACGCAAAGCCGGTAAAACAGGTCCGCGCGAAACGCGCCGCTTTCGATCAGCGGGGCAATGCTCGAGTTGCTGGCCGCGACAAAGCGCACGTTCGACTCCTGCTCGGCCACCGCGCCCAGCGCGCGAAAACGCTTGTCCTGCAGGACGCGAAGCAAGTCTACCTGCGCCTTCGCCGGCAGATGATCGATTTCGTCGAGAAAGAGAGTGCCGCCGTTGGCCTGTGCGATCAGGCCTTCCCGCCGGGCGTGCGCATTTGTAAACGCGCCGCGTTCGTGGCCGAAAAATTCCGCTTCCAGAAGGGTCTCCGGAAAGGAGCCGCAGTTCACCGCGACAAAGGCGAAGGACGAACGGTCGCTCAGGTAGTGAATGGCGCGGGCGACCAGTTCTTTGCCCGTTCCGGATTCGCCAAAGACGAACACCGGAGCCCCGCTCCGCGCCATGGCGGGCAGCTTTTCGATGGCGCGCAGGAATGCCGGCGCCTGCCCGATAATGTGGGCATCGAGCGGCAGACTCCGGCGTCGATCGTTCTCGTCCATAACTCTTCCCCCCCGGCCGAAGAGCGCGAACCGTTCCTGTAACAGCCCGCAGTGTATCCTGCGGTGACCATGGCGCTAACTCAGTCTATACCGGGTGAGTATAGGATAAACATCTGAAACTGTCACTACAGAAAACCCCGGTAATTTCTCCGCTGGACCCGGAGTTTTCAAAGTAGTAACCGACCTGATTCCGCTAAGATTGACTCCGAATTGGACCCGCCTCATAATTTCACCAGCACGGAAAACGAATGGACGATCCGAAAGATACCAGCGCGGACCTAGAGAGGCCGACACCAAGCCGCGGGCGAAAGGTGTTCGCAACCGCATTGATTGCGGCCGCGGCGGCGTACATTCTGTTGACGACAACCGGCACCATCAAACCGTCCAACCGGCTGACCGGTGCGGAATTCGGAGCGATTGCGATTGCCGCCCTGGCGGCCTGCCTGGCACTGCGTCCCGAGTTTCTCGACCGGCTACAGAAGTTTGATTTTGCGGGAATAAAACTGGAACTCGGCGAAATGCGGCGCGGACAATTGGAAGTGCAGAAACAGCAGCAGGTGCAGGCGGCCATCCTGGAGGACGTTCGCATGGCGCTGCGGATCTCGATCGGCCGCAACGAGCAGCAACATCTGTTAAAACTGCTGGCGCGGGAGACGGCCGATTATCGCGTGAAAGGCGCCCTGCGCGAAGAGATCCGGCGACTGCGGGCGATGCAGTTGATCCGCATGCGCGGGAGCCGGACCGTGGGAAGCATGCCCGACAACGCCGCGTTCAACCTCGCCGATTATGTCGAATTGACCGAAGAGGGCAACAGCTTCGCATCCCGCCTCAAAGAGCGTCCGGAACTCCAGGCCAGGGACGCCGGCGCAGGGCCGTGAAACGGCGTTCTATGGATTCGGCGCGGGGGTGGCGGGCGCCGCTGGCGTGAACACGATCGCCTTCACCTGCCGGTCGTCCGGTCCGGTGGAGCCGATCTCTCCGCACGCAAACATACCGGAACCCGCCGGCTGGCAGCCCTTGGGCAGACCGGGATCCGGTCCCGCAGAAACGGGCGATGTCGAAAGCGCATCCTGCAGCGCCTGCGCGACCAGACGGGCCCGCCGCGCGCTCAGATCCATGTTGTAAGAGTCGGTTCCTTCGGGCGATGCCTTGCCCACGAGTTCCACCTTCCAGCCGGCGTTCTGTTTCAGCAGCGCAATCAGGGAGGCGAGGCTCGCTTTTCCATCGCTGGTAAGACTCCCGCCGAGAGCGGCGGCGCCCGACTCGTCCGTCCGCGGACGATCAAGATTGAAGTGAATGATCACCGGTGCGGGCGCGGGGGTGGGTGCGGGACTTGGACCCGGCACGGGCTGCGGCGGCGCGGGTTTGCAAGTTCCGCTCCACCCTTCCTGGCCTTGCGGACAGCAGGTCCCTTTGAGCAGGTTCTGTCGGCTCATCGGGAAACAGATGCAGGAACTCAGGGGCGCTTCGAAATCGGGAGGACAGGCGATCTGCTTCGGCAGCGTGGGCGTGATGCACGTCTTGCGGTCCGCGTCCGGCACCTGACCCTGGGCGCAGCAGTTCGGATCCATCGCCTTCTCGGGAATCCGGTCCGGCGTACAGCAGGTTTGGGCGCTCTCCAGGACAAAGTCCTCGTCCGGAGTTTTGCCTTTCTTCGTGATCTTGCAGCACTGCCCTTTAAAATCTGTGGAACCGCCCGCCTTGAATCCGTTCGGGCAGTCCGGCCCCTTCTCCTTTTTTGGACCGCAGTCGAGCAGTTTACAAACCGCATCGCAGACGCCGGGTATCCACTGTTTCTTGCACAGATCCACGGCAGACTGCCCGCAGAGCTGGCCAACCACCGGAAATGTGAAGCATGGATTGACCTTGGAATCGATCGGCCCGCCGATGGTCTGGCGTTGCAGCGACGATGGCGCACCGCGCGCACTACGCACTCGGCTGCCCGACTCTCCCGCATCGATGGCGCGCGCCTGCGCATCCGCCTCTTTTTCATACGCATCACCGGGATCGGAAACCGTCAGGCGATCGAGACTCTCCCGGCCCGATCCGTGCGACTGCTGGACCACGTGAGTGAGTTCGTGCGCCAGCGTCCGCCGCCCATCGGCCGTGGATGGCGCGTAGCGGCCGTGGTCGAACACGATATTGCTGCCGACCGTGTAAGCCAGGGCGCTCACTGACCGCGCCGATTCGGCGGCAAGGGCGTCCGTGTGAATCCGCACGGCGCCGAAGCCATATCCAAACCGCGGCTCCATGAAGGCCCGCACGCTGGAATCCAGCGGCCGGCCCGGGGAGCGCAACACCTGCCCCACAATCGGTGGTGCGGCGGCCGGCGAACGCGCCGGGGCCGCGATGCGGTGCAGTTTGCCTTCTTCCTTCTCCTTGCACGAACACGCTCCGCCCGATCCCCCGCAGGAACAGGTGCGCTGCACGGCTACAGGAGCCGCGGTGTTGAGCATTCGCAGGAGCGTTCCATTGCCGTAGGAGCGATGCAGGTGAGCGACGCGCTCCTGACGCTGGACGGCGACGCCGTGCCCGATCTGGCGGGGCGCCGGCGGAGCCGTGGTGAGAGGATTCCGGCAATTCGTATTCTTCGATTCGCAGGTGGGCGCGTGCAGCATCCTCGTCCCCCAGTGACTCAAATGAGACCACGCCCGGAAAAGAATTGCAAGAGAGGGGAACCACGGGCAACCGGTGCGACTGGGCGCCGCCGCGCACGGAAAGCGTGGATGGCGCTTCGGCCTCGAGAGCGAATCGCGCGCCTGTCTGCTAAAATCAGAGTCGGGTATCACTGCAAGTCTTTCCGACGCAACAAGGCCACCCTAGTATTTACTTGCCCAAATAACCGTTAAGGTGCATACTTGGGCATGAGCCGATCTGCCGCCCAGGTGCGCCTTTCGCCGGAAGAGGAAAGTACTCTTCGCGGCTGGACCCGCAAAGGAAGCTCCGAGCAGCGCCTCGTCGAGCGCGCCAAGATTATTCTGCTTTCACACCAAGGCGTCACCGTCGAGAATATTGCCCGGCAATTGAAGACCCGACCGGCACGCGTTTCCAAGTGGCGGCAACGCTTCGCGCAGGACCGGCTCAGCGCACTTTCGGATGCCCCGCGTCCCGGCAAGCCGCGCACTTACAATGCCCAAACTGAATCGCGCGTACTGGCACTGCTCGATCAGCCAGCGCCGGAGGGTTACGCGCAGTGGAACGGCCCGCTGCTGGCTAAGACGCTGGGCGACGTCAGTGCGGATCAGGTTTGGCGCATTCTCCGCAGCCGCAGCATTCAACTGCAGCGGCGCCGCAGTTGGTGCATCACCACCGATCCGGAGTTCGGCCCCAAGGCGGCCGACGTGGTGGCGCTGTATTTGAACCCTCCGGAGAACGCCGTGGTCGTGTGCGTCGATGAAAAGCCGCACATCCAGGCATTGCAGCGCGCGCAGGGCTATCTCCGGCTGCCCGATGGGCGCGCCGTGAATGGCTTCAGTCACTGCTACAAGCGCCATGGAACCACCACGCTATTCGCCGCGTTGGACGTGGTCACCGGCGAGGTCCAAACGGGGCACTACGCCCGCCGCCGGCGCCGCGAGTTTTTGGACTTCATGAACGAAGTCGTGGCCGCTAACCCGGGCCGTGAACTGCACGTGATCCTGGACAACCTAAACACACACAAGCCTAAGCAGGACCGCTGGTTGCAAAGGCATCCGCAGGTGCATCTGCACTTCACTCCGACCTACAGTTCCTGGCTCAACCAGGTAGAATGCTGGTTCAGCATCCTCAGCCGCTCGGCTCTGCGTGGCGCTAGTTTCACGTCGGCGAGGCAACTACGAGAGGCCATCGATAAGTTTGTGACTGCCTACAACGCCACAGCCGCCCCGTTCGAATGGACCAAAGCCGTCGTTCACCCGACCGCACCGAAGCGTATTTACTCTAATTTATGCAAGTAAGTACTAGCTCAGTTGGTAGAGCGGCTGATTCGTAATTTCCACTTCTACATGTATGCTATTGATTCTGTGTTCGGCTACACCGCCCTTTTGTCGGCACATTGGGCCTGACGGGCGCTAATTGAATCCGATTTTGAATCCAACTTTTTGACAAACAGGAAGAAGTTGGCGAAAGCCGCTAAGGCGCTGGGCCACTACTGAGCACCGGGCTTGAACCGTATACACAAATCGACAATAACCGAGATCCCGCAGGCTGCGAACCAATTCCGGGGCGGGGCTGTTTCGAAGGCACAGCGG